>FWPU01001165.1_pt1 | contig 80888 bp, 53 predicted proteins | sample 2228361 | NCBI WGS metagenome assembly FWPU01 (sample SAMEA103939777, study PRJEB20133) | metagenome | reverse complement strand
AACTGCTGGATGGGTTCGGCCTGCCTGAGCAAGCGGGGACGCTTGCTCTACGGGGCGAGGACGCTTGCTCTACGTAGCATAAGCGTCCTCGCTTGTGCAGAACTGCTGGAGGTGTTTGGCCTGCCGGAGCAAGCGAGGACGCTTGCTCTACGGAGCGGGGACGCTTGCTCTACGGAGCGGGGACGCTTGCTCTACGGAGCGGGGACGCTTGCTCTACGGAGCGGGGACGCTTGCTCTACGGAGCGAGGACGCTTGCTCTACGGCGGGGATGCTTGCTCTACGGCGGGGATGCTTGCTCTACGCGCGGCAAGCATACATGGCAATCTGGGGCGTGGTGCACTTGTTTAGATACCAATGCTTTGTACAGGGGGGGGCACGCCGGTAAGCTCAAATCCCCATCCCTTGCAGCGCGTCGATCATGCTGCCGATCAGACCCACCAGGTTCGGGTGCTTGCCCTCGAACTCGTCGGCTGCCTCGCGTAGCCGCTCGATGAGGGTGTGGTGAGGCGGTTGTTCCTCCGCGGCGGCTGTGGGGGGCGACTCTCGCCCTTCTGCGCCGCCTTGCGCTCGCGGCCCAGCGGGGCCAGTCGCCGTGGCTTGTTCGGCCGACGCAACGCCGCCTGTGGCCCTGCCATGCTCTGCGGCAAGGGGCGGGGCGACGGGCTGTAAGCGGCGGATGTCGTTCACTATCGTTTCGAGGGCGGCGCGCAGAGATGGGTCCACCTGCGGGCTCGCGGCCAGTTCCTGGTGCAGTTCCTCCACCAAGCGGGCAAGTTTTTCATGATGCGATGCCGTCATATGCCGCGAAGACCTCGTGGGCTGTTTGCCGGTAGTGTGAGCATAGGCAATACGGCTGGTGCGCGGCAAGCATGGCCCGGCGTCCCCCAGGCCGGGTTGAACCGGTGGAGACGGCGTGCACGATGGTCCCGCTATGGTCCGCTTTCCGCGGGCCGGGCGGAGGTGTTGGCAGAGCATCAGTGGTCTAGGCCCGACAGCTCTGCGTCGCGCGAGCCAGGCCGAACGGCGGCCTGCGCCGGTGCTGCCGGAGCACACCTCCCTAACGGCTGGGGCGAAAATCGTCCTCTGGCCCAATCGAGGCGGCGAAACCGGCCAGCAGATCCGCTGCCTGGTCGATATCGTCCAAAGAAATCGTTTCCACCGGGCTGTGCATGTAGCGGTTGGGTATGCTCACCAGTCCCGTGGCTACGCCCGCACGGCTGATCTGCATGGTGTTGGCATCCGTTCCTGTCGCCCTCCCAGACGCAGCAAGCTGTATCGGCAGCCCGGCTTGCGCAGCGACGTTGATCAGCCGTTCCACGACGTGAGGGTTCATGTTGGGCCCTCGGTAAACCACGGGTCCGGCACCCAGTTTCACGTCGCCCTCCTGCTTCTTGTCGATCGTGGGGCAATCGGTGGCATGCGTCACGTCGACTGCAATCCCCACGTGAGGATCGATGCCGAACGTGCTCGTCTTCGCGCCTCGCAGCCCAATCTCCTCTTGCACGGTCGAGACGGCAAACACCGCACATCGCAGCTTCTCGGCCGGCACGCGGCGGAAGGCCTCCAGCACCACCCACAGACCAGCCTTGTCGTCCATGGCCGTGGCATAGGCCAGGTTGTTGCGCAGGCGGTGCAGACCCAATTCCAGCGTGACCGGATCTCCGATCTGCACCACGGAGGCAGCATCTTCCTGGTTCTTGGCCCCAATGTCGATCCACAGGTCTTTGAGCTTGGGCACCTGCTTGCGCTCTTCGTCGGTGAGCAGATGGATGGGCTTGCGAGCAATCACGCCCGCTACGGGGCCCGAGGCGCTCCACACCGTCATCCGTTGGCCGATGAGCACCTGCGGATCCCAACCGCCAATGGGAATGGGGTAGATGTACCCTTCGGCGTCGATGTGCTGCACCAGCATGCCGATCTGGTCGCAGTGGCCCGCCAGCATCAGCCGCAAAGGAGCGTTCGGATTGCGCACGGCAATCAGGTTGCCGTGCAGGTCGGTACGGATCTCATCGGCACAGTCCGCCACGTACTCGCGAACCAGACGCTGCACCGGCTGCTCAAAGCCCGAAGGGCTGGGCGTCTCCAGCAGCCGGCGCAGAAAATCAAACGAGGTCGAATCCATAATCAGTGCCTGTAGCAAGGGTGCATGGCCCACGCGCCCTGTCGAGCGCCTGCCACCAGTATGCCGCAGCCCGGGGGCGGTGCATAGCACCGCGGCTGGCGGCACGCCGGGCGCGTGTATGCCTGGGGTAGCCAGCCGCGCAAGCTCGTGCTGTTGCTAGCGGCGGCAGGTGCCGCGCCCGCCAGACTCATGGCCCAGCGCGGGTGAGTGCGCCTTCGACTGACGCGCCTAGTGTGCACTTGATGATCTCATGGCCCCGCGCGGATGAGTGCGCCGTATGGGGTTCGACCTCCTGGCGGGCTTGTTGCCTCAAGGCCCCGCGCGGGTGGGCAAGCTTGCAGTTTGGCCCTGTCGATCTCCTTGAAAAGCGGCCGGCACCTGGGCGGGCGTGCGGTCCATGTGGCCAAATCAGTGTCAATGGTTGGCCTCAGGCCCTCATGTGGGTGGAATCGCGGGTGGCATCGATGTACAACGTGGCCGCCTGGACCTCAGGCCCTCCCGCGGTTGGAATCGCGACGCCGGGTTCTGGAGAGCTTCGCCTTCGGAACCCTTCCTCGGTGGGGGAGGCGGCGTACCTGAGCATACATACTGTTTTCGGGTGCCGCAGGCGGCAGAGTGTTGACGTGGGCCCCATGCGATGCCAAGCTGTCGGCAACACGCAAAGCCAGATGGTGGGAGAGTGGCATGTCTGCGTTCCGATCGATCGTTTCTGTACCGGCAAGCCCGCGCAGGGTGGTAAGTTCTTGTGCGGCTCGAAGCGGCCTGCCTTACTCAATCAGGCCGCGGTCTTGCACCTCGGGAGAGATAGATGGTCGCGTTGCCGCTCACCGGCACCGCATGGCATCATCGGCCAAATACTTCGGCTGCACGGCCCGCTACGGGCCGGAAGGCATGTGGGCCGTAGCCGACCTGGGCGTGCGGCATGCAAGTGCTGTTGGGCGGTTGCCCCGTGCTGCGAGCGGTCGGGGCACGTGGTTCTTGTTATGCCGACGGCGAGCCTCTTGGCTTACGGCATGGCTGAGGGTCCTTTCTCTGCTAGTTGCGCTGGTGCCGCTGGCGGTTCGGGCAGAGTATGTGCAAGAGCTGTTCAACGGCCGCGACCTGGAATCGTGGGTGGTGACGAGCTGCCGTGCGGAGGTGCAAGACGGCGTGCTTGTATTGGTCGAAGGCAACGGCCTGGTGCGCAGCGTGCACACGTACGATGATTTTGAGCTGGACCTGGAATGGCGTGCTCGCAAAGAGCAGGCGTGGGATTCGGGCATTTATTTTCGCGCCGGCCTGCCTCCCGAGGGACGGCCCTGGCCCGCGCGCTATCAGGTGAACCTGGCAGCCGGACAAGAAGGCGCGGTGCGTGGGTTCGAGGGCACGGCGCGGTCAGACTTGGTCAAGCCTGGCCAGTGGAACCGGTTCGTGTTGCGTGTGGTGGGGCGCCGGGCGTCGCTTGAGATCAACGGCAAGCCGGCGTGGGAGATCGACAGCGTCGAGGAGTCTGAGGGCTATGTGGGCTTGCAGGCGGAGGTTCCCAGCGGCGGGCAGGTGGAGTTTCGCAATATCAGTATCAAAGAGCTTGAGCATCGGGCGCTCTTCAATGGCCAGGATCTCGAGGGTTGGGAGCCGGCGGATCCGCAGGCAGGTACGTGCTGGCAGGTGGAAGACGGGCTGCTGGCGTGCAACGGCAGCGAGGGGACGTGGCTGCGTAGCCGGAAGGAATTCGGAGATTTCGATTTACGACTCGAGTACCGCCTGGAGCCGGGGGGAAACTCGGGTGTATTCGTGCGGGTGCCGGAGAATGGAGCGCACCAGGGACGGGCGAACAATAACGGCGGGCCTAGCGGGGTGGAGGTGCAGATTCTCGACGATGCGGCTGAGCAGTATCGCAGCCTGGAGCCGTACCAATATTCGGCCAGCGTCTATGGTATTGCCGCGGCCAGAGAGCGGGTGGCTCGCCCTGCTGGCGAGTGGAACAGCATGCAGATTACCTGCCGCGGCACGCATTACCGGGTGATCCACAACGGCATCACCGTAGTCGATGCTACGGCCGAGGCATTCCCAGAACTCGCCGAGCGCGAGCTGCGCGGCTACCTCGGCCTGCAAAACCACGGCACCAGGGTGTGGTTCCGCCGCCTGCGTATCCGTGAGTGGCCGTAGTACAGGCCTACGGACGGCCGAAGGCAGTCGGACAAGGTGGGCCGGCTTCGATCGTTCTTCTCTGCTACTGGCAACCTCTGGCGGGAGCAACCCGGTGCGGGCCGGTCAGGAGAGTGCCGGCGCTCGCACACGCGCGGTCGTCTCTCCCCCTACGTGCGGAATGCACATAAACTGGGGCGAAAGATCGTGCTCATTGTCGGCCTGCCGGGAGCCTTGTCTGCCATGCACGCAACGAACCTGAGAAAGAAGACCGTTCCTGGCGCTGCCTGCTTCGCCGGCGCACCGGGGAGCCTGCCAGCGAGGGCGCTGGGGGAGCACAGAGGCGTGCATCGCCTCGCGCGCTTCGCTGGCGCCTCGCCCGGGGCCGCTTTGCCCGAGAGAGCACGCGGCCGGCTCGGGCGCGCTCGCACCGAGCGCTCTCTTGCAAGATGGCGGGTTTTGTCGGCAATCCTTGCTGGCTGGTGCGTGGTTTCCGGCTGGCCGTACCCCGGCGAAGGCGGCATGTGCCGGCGCGCGGGCGTCTTTTCCAGCTATGCGCTGGCAGTGGAGGTGCCGCAGCGAGTCGAGGGCGAGTTGTACCGGGTGGGCTTGGCACGCGTGGAGGTTACCCCCGAGCACCCCGTGCGGCTTAATGGGTTCGGCTTCCGCCGTGAGGAGTCTGCCGGGGTACGCACCCCGCTCTATGCCACGGCCCTGGCTTGCTTTGGCAGCGAGGGGCCGGCCGTGCTGATAGCGGTGGATAGCACGAACATCCCGGCCGCGGTCGTACGCAGAGTGGCAAGGGCGCTTCAAGAGCAATGCGGCCTGGATCCAGGGCGGCTGACGGTCGCTTTCACGCATACGCACACGGCGCCCATGCTGACGGGCATGAATGCCACATTGTTCGGGCAGCCGATTCCGCAGGCCCATCAGGAGCACATCGATCGGTACACGGAGTTTTTCGTAGAGCGGCTGATCGAGGTTGGCAGGCAGGCGCTGAGCGAGCCGTTCGAGGCCCGGCTCTCCTTTGGCATGGGCAGCGTGGGGTTTGCGGTCAATCGCCGCACTGCGGGCGGGCCGGTCGATCACTCTCTGCCGCTCGTGGCTGTCAAGGATCTTCAGGGCCGCCTGCGTGCGGTGGTGGTGACGTATGCCTGCCATTGTGTGACGCTTTCAGACAATTTGGTGAGCGGAGATTGGGCGGGTTACGCGCGCGAAGCGATTGAAAAACAGCACGAGGGCGCACTTGCCCTGGTAACGATCGGCTGTGGTGCCGACTCGAATCCAGACTCGGGCATTGCGGGAGATCGGGCAGACCTCGCTCAGGCGCAGGGACGCGCCATCGCCGCCGAGGCCGAGCGGTTGCTGGCCGGTTTTCTGGCACCCGTAGCAGGAAATCTGGACGTGAGGTCGCATGCCTGCAAGCTGCCGCTGGCCGACTTGCCCACGCGTGCAGAGTGGGAGGCGCGCGCCACGCTGAGCGATGCGCGGGGCTACCACGCACGCGTGCAGCTCGCCCGGCTAGATGCCGGCCAGGCGTTGCCTACCGAGATCGATTATTCCGTGCAGGCGTGGACGTTCGCAGACAGCCTGGCGCTCGTATTCCTGCCGGGCGAAGTGGTGGTGGACTATGCACTTCGGCTCAAGCGGGAGTTCGACCGCACGCGTTTGGTTGTGGCGGCCTATGCCAACGATGCGCCCTGCTACATCCCCTCCGAACGCGTGCTGGCCGAGGGAGGCTATGAAGGGGGGGACGCGATGGTGTATTACGACCTGCCGGCGTCATTCCGCGGCGGGTTGGAAGAAACCATCATCGCCGCTGTGCATCGCGTGTTGCCCCAGGCGTATCGGGCGCCGTACGACGCACGGCGTGTCTCGGTACCGCCGCTCTCGCCGCAGCAGTCGGCCGCCACGCTGGGTGTGGGGCCGGAGTTGGCGGTAGAACTGGTCGCAGCCGAGCCACTGGTGGCCGATCCCGTGGCGATCGATTTTGGTGCGGATGGGCGTCTGTGGGTCTGCGAGATGCACGATTACCCGGAGGGGACTGGTGGGAACTATGAGCCAGGCGGACGGGTGCGGGTGCTCGAAGACCTGGACGGCGACGGGCGGTATGACGCGAGCACGTTGTTTCTGGACGGGCTGCCCTTTCCTACGGGAGTGAGCGTGTGGCGGCAGGGCGTGCTGGTCTGTGCGGCGCCAGACGTGCTGTTTGCGGCCGACGAAGACGGAGACGGCCGCGCGGACCGAGTGGAGAAGGTACTCACCGGTTTTGCGACGCACAATTACCAGGCGCGCGTCAATAGCCTGGCTTGGGGCCTGGATGGCTGGCTTTACGGGTCAGGCGGCTTGTTCGGAGGCGTGGTGGCAGCGGCCGGCGGCGAGGCGGTGAATGTGTCCAACACAGACTTCCGCGTGGATGGCTCGTTGAGGCGGCTCGAACCGGCGGCGGGACGTTCTCAGCAGGGCCGCGTGCGGGACGATTGGGACAACTGGTTCGGCTGCGACAGCGGTACGCTCATCAAGCACTATCCGCTGGCCGAGCACTACCTGCGTCGCAATCCGCACTACGCGGCCAGCGGGCTCGAAGTGTACGTGCCGGCCGATGCGGATTCGACCTTGCTGTACCCGGCGCGGGACGACGTGCAGTCGTTTGCACTCTCGGGACCTCCGCGGCGCGTCACCTCGGCGTGCGGCCTGGGGCTGTATCGCGACGAGCTGCTGGGTTCGTCGTATGCCAGTAATGCCTTCGTCTGCGAACCGGTAAACCTCGCCGTGCATCGCCTGGTGCTGGAACCGCGAGGGGCTACGTTTGCTGGCCGCCGCAGCGCAGAAGAAGCCTCGCGCGAGTTCCTGGCGTCCACGGACCGCTGGTTTCGTCCCGTCCAGGTGCGCACGGGGCCGGACGGCGCGCTATGGATTGTGGACATGTACCGGTATGTCATCGAGCATCCGCGCTGGATACCCGCTGAGAGTCTGGCGGCTCACGATGTACGTGCCGGAGACCGCCTGGGACGCATCTGGCGCGTCTATCGTAAAGACGCTCTGCCGCGTCCCATGCCGCGGTTGGCCGGGCCGAGTCCGGCAGAGCTTGCCGCCATGGTCGATACGCCCAACGGCACGCTGCGAGACCTAGCATGCCAAATGCTGCTATGGTACGCCGGGCAGAGCGGGGCAGACGAGCAGGCGCAGCGCGGCCTGCACGACGCCCGGGTAAAGCTGGCCGTGCTGGCGCGCTCGGCCGCCCGGCCCGCAGTCAGGGCTGCTGCCGCCGCCGTGCTGGACGGCATGCATGCGTTGGACCCTGACCTGGTGGTCCAATTGCTGGCGGATCCGCATCCTGGAGTCCGCCGCCAGGCGCTGCGCATGGCCGAGACGCGATTGGACGCATTACCGCGATTGTCCCACCTGCTCGGTGAGCTAGTCGAGGATGCAGACGTGCAGGTGCGCTTGCAGCTTGCATACACCCTGGGTGCCTGGGACGACCCGCAGGCGGCCCCGCTTCTGGCGCGGCTGATGGTCCGAGATTTCGGCGACCCCCACGTGCGCGCCGCGGCCTTCAGTTCTATTAGCGACGGCAATGTTGCGGAGGTCGTCCGCCATGTTCTGCGGCTTACCGAAGACCGGCCGCCGGCGGCCTTGCTCGGCACTTTGCTCGAGCAGGCCCTGCTGTGGGACGTGCCCGCCGCGGTTGCTTACGGCCTGCATGCCTTGCTGCAAGGCGAGGCAAAGTTCCCTTGGCGAGCGGAGGCCTTGCGTCCCTTGCTGGCAGCAGCAACGCGGCGCGGGACAACTCTGGAGGGCCTTCTCGATGAGTCGGCACTCCGCCGCGTGCACGAGCTTCTGTCTCATGCGCGAGAATGTGCAGCCGACCAGCAAGCAGAGCTTGCCGCGCGCCTCACCGCACTCTCTCTGCTGGGTTGGCTGCCCGAGGACCACCTTGGAGACCTGGAGCTTGCCCGCACGCTCCTCGACCCGCAGGCGCCTGTGACATTGCAGCTCGCCGCACTCGAGGTGCTGAACCGCGCAAATCTTATCGAAGCGGCAGACTTCGCCATCGATGCCCTGCCCAGCCTGGGCCCAGCAGCACGCGAAGCCGCACTAGACACTCTCATGTCTCGTACCGCCTGGACGCACAGGCTGCTGCAAGCCGTTGCAGACGGGCAGATCTCGCCAACGATCTTCTCCGCCGCGCGGCAGCAAGTCCTGCGCGAGCACCCCGACGCTCAGGTCCGGGCGCTGGCTGCAAGGCTGCTGGTTCTCGAACGGACCGACCTGGCCGTCCCACTCGCCGAATACCGCCTGGCCGCAGAGTCCGGCCGGGCTGCACATGGCCGCAAATTGTTCGCCCGCCACTGCGCAGCCTGCCATCGCCTGGCGGGCATGGGACACTCCGTCGGGCCGGATCTCGCCGCCCTCACCGACAGATCTCCCGAAGCCATTCTGCTCGCCATGTTCGACCCGAACCGGGCCGTCGATCAGCGGTACCTGCTCTATACGGCCGTCACACAAGACGGCAGAGTCCACCAGGGCCTGCTGGTCGAAGAGACATCCACCTCGCTTACGCTGCGTGCCGCAGAGGGCAAGGACACCGTGCTGCTGCGCTCGGACCTCGAGTCCCTGACCTCGTCTGGCAAGTCTCTCATGCCAGAGGGATTGGAGCGGGATCTGCCGCCTGCCGCGGCTGCGGATCTGGTGGCCTGGGTGGCCGCTGCCGGGCACGCGGCGTTGATTGCCCGCCACATGCTCGACGAAAGCCTGCCCGCAGACCAACGGCAAACCCTGGCAGCGCAGCCCGGCGTTCCCGCCGACCTTGTCGTGGCCAGTCTGGTCCAAGGCATCCAGGCGGACAATGACGAATACGTGCGCATCCCCTGGATCTGGCGCGTGGGCATCCATGCCGCACGCCGCAACGACGCGGCCGAGTTGCTCCCGCTCTTGGAGTCGGCGATGCCGGCGCCGGATGAGCCTCTTGCGCACTGGCAGGCCGTGGTGCTAGGCGGGGCTGTCATCAATGGCCTTACGCAGGCCGGCATTTGGCCTGACGAGCGGCTGGCCGAACTCTTGGCCGAAGATGCGGGTCTGCGACGTCGATGGGCGCGTGCCGTCGATCTGGCCTTCGACATGGCGGCGGACGAGTCTGTGCCCAAGGGCACGCGCTACGATGCCCTGCGGATGATCGGCTTGGCAGACTGGCCGCGTGCCGCCCGCGTGCTGTCTGTTTATCTGGCGCCAGGGATCGACGACGAGCTGCAAATGGGGGCGATCAGTGCCTTGGGGGACATGCGGCAACACTCCGCCGAGGCAGGCCGCTTGCTGCTGGAGAATCTTGCTCACTACAGCGAGTCGAACCGGCGGCTGGCGCTGGATCTGTTGGTGCGTGATGCGGCTCGAATGGGTCTGCTGCTGGACGCCTTGGCAGAGGGCAAGCTCAAGCGCGAGTCGCTGACGGCGGAGCAGATCGAGGCCCTGCGTTCGGCACCGCAGGCCGAGGTGCGAGAACGGGCGCGGGCGCTGGTGCCGTGACGCTTCGTGGCAGCATACACGCGTCGCGCGCGGAGCGAATGAGCCGGGAGTAGACAGCGAGAAGGCAGCAAACGGGAGGGCGAACAGACAGCACATGGGCTACCAACGGACGTGAGCGAACAAAGATTGGCATGATGGCGTCCCCAGGTTGGTATAAGCTCTGTCGGTTCCACGGGCTCTTTGAACTCCCCAAAGTTGACACAGCATGAAACTCACACCCGGCTTTGCGAACACATGATGCAGAACGTGTCATCGGGTTGCGTGCGGATGGCGTTGCTGGGCTGCGGCGCGGCAGGAAGGCAGCATGCGGTGCGGTTGGCGTGCGACCCGCGTGCGGAGGTTGCCGTGCTGTACGATCCAGAGCGGTCGCGGGCCGAAGCCGTTCGTAACGAGTTGCTTCCTCATGCAGCCGTGGCGGCCGGCGTCGAGCCGGCGCTGGCGTGGCCGGGGTTGGATGCTGCCGTGATCGCCTCGCCCACGCAGGAGCACCATGCGCAAGTTTCGCAGGCGCTGCGGTATGGGCTGCACGTGTTGTGCGAGAAGCCGCTTGCGCCCCGCAGGGAAGAGATCGTGTCGCTGCTCGAACTGGCGCGGGCACGTGACCGCTTATTGGCCATTTCGTATCAGCGCCGCTACAAGTCTCCGTATCTTACGGCTCGGCGCGAGCTTGTGGAGCGTGCAGAGTTGTACGGTGCGGTGGAGCAGATCCACCTGTTTGTGTGCGAGCGCTGGGAGCAGACGATTTGCGGTACTTGGCGAGACGACCCTGCCGTGGGGGCGGGCTACTTTTTCGATGCCGGCAGCCACCAGATCGACGTGATCTCATTCGTTACGGGCCAACGGCCGGCGGCGGTGCTTGCTGCCAGCCGCAAGAGCCGCAGCAGCGTAGAGATTGTCACGCAGGCATGGGCGCGCTATGACGGCGGCGCGCACCTTTGTGCGCACTTTGTGGGCAATGCGCACCATTGGCGCGAGGACATACATTTTCACTGCCACGAGGCCGACTTGCTCATCCGGGGCGAGCGTCTTTGGCGTGCTCGCAACAACGCGGTGCTGGAGATCGAAGACTTGCTTCCCAGCAGCGACCCTGACCGGGGGTTTCTCGATGCGTTGCTGACGGGCGTCGCGCACCTTTCGCCGGGCGAAGTGGCTCTGCCCATGCATGATTGGACCGCTGCTGTGCTTGCGTCTGCTCGCAGCGGCACGTGGGTCGAGCTAGGCGGGCCAGGCGCGGATACCCAGTAAATTGTGCCCTGTGAGAACGCCTGCGTCGCGTACCGCAGAGCTGCGGGATGTCGAGACGCTTCTTGCACCCGCCGTGCTTATCGATCGCCGCTAGGCTTCTTTCGAGGCAGCCGGGCCGCAATTACACTGAAGCTATGCGTTGCATTGCGTTCTTGCCATTGGCCGGTTGGGCACATGTGTGGGCGACCTTCGTGCAGAAGGGCATGCCGTGCCGCAAGGCGAGATTGTTGCTTGCGCCAACGAGCGATGGTGCGGCGCTTGAACAACACCAGAACAGGGCCTACTCTGCCGTTGGACAGCAGCACGTGGCCAACCTGGTGGTGTTTCGGCAGTATGCGGCCAAGGCCGCGACATTGCCCGCCGCTGCCGCGGCCGTCTGGTTGGCCTACGACCCCCAAGCCATCTACCTCACCCGCCGCCTGCGCGGGGCGGTGCTCGATCTTTACGGATGAGTGGCGTGACCGATAACGACGCGCACGCGAGCAAGCATACCAGCCGCCGTTGCCTCCGCGCTTCGTGCCTCCGGCTGCGCGCGGCATGGGATCTGGCCTTGGCAGGCGCGGGGGCGTTTTGCCTGATACTTGCTGGCGGAACGGCATGGAACCCGGCCCTGGCCGGCGGGACGCTGCTTAGTGCGGCGGCTGCTGAGCCAGCCGACGAGGCGGCTGCCAATGCAGGGCCTGGCAGCGGGGCGGGCCCCTTGCAGGCCGGTCTGGCTAGGGATTCCGCTTGTCCGGCTGCTGCATCCGAAGCGGGCGGCATACCGCCAGTAACCGTCTTCGCCGTGCGGCGCGTTTTCCACAACGGCGAGCATAACGCCTTCACCGACCTGTGCCGGTTTGGCGCGCGGCTCTACCTCGCGTTTCGCAGTTGCCCTGATGGGCACATGGTGCATCCCACGGCCTCGATCATTGTCTTGTGCAGTAGCGATGGGGACGAATGGGAGCAGGCATGCCGCTTTCGCGTACCCTTGCGAGACACGCGCGATCCGCATTTCTTGCTGTTCAACGACCGGTTGTTCGTCTACACAGGCACTTGGTACACGGGCACGACGACGATTCCACCCGAGGAGTACGATCTGAACCAGCACCTAGGATATGCGGTGTGGACGGAGGACGGCACTGTATGGCACGGACCAAGCGTGCTCGAGGGGACGTTCGGCCACTACATCTGGCGTGCCGCCGCACATGGCGGCAGGGCATACCTCTGCGGGCGCCGCAAGCCTGGCTTTGCAATCGCACCGCGGGGAGAGCCGGCCAATGTAGAGTCTCTGATGCTGGAAAGCGAAGATGGCCTGATCTGGCGCAAGCGGGCCGTGTTTCAAGAGACCGCAGGCGACGAGACCGCGTTTTTGTTCGAGGCAGACGGCAGCGTGGTCGGCATTGGCCGGCACGGCGAGGGTAAGGAGGCCCAATTGCTGCGTTCCAAGCCCCCCTACACGAGTTGGGAACGCAAATCGCTCGATCGGCCCATTGGCGGGCCGCTCATTGCCAAGTGGGCAGGGCGTTACATGGTGGGCGGCCGCAAGCACACCCCTGGCCGCGGGCCAACCACAGCGCTGTATTGGCTTGTGGAGGATCGACTTGTCGAGTTTGCCGAACTGCCCAGCGGCGGAGACAACTCTTACCCAGGTTTTGTGGAACTCTCCCCCACGCGGGCGCTCGTATCGTATTACTCGAGCCACGAAACAGACTCTGCCGGCCAGCCAATCACAGCCATTTATCTGGCCGAACTCTCGGTTGGCGAGTGATCACCTCGGCCCCCTTGCGGCCTGAGATTCGTTGAGCGATGGCGCCCGACACGGCCGGCAGGCCCTCGTTCGCGGCGGCCATTCTCAGGGCATTCAAGCCGGCTGGGGCGCTGGCTGCGTACGGTAGCGCTGGCACTTGGCGAACACCGGCGTCCCCTGTAGCCAGTCTGCGGCGGGCTTCGTGCCGTCGAGTGCGGCCAACAGGGCGCTGTTCAGCTCGTAAACCTCCCCATCGAGAGCAGAAGCCTTCAGACCAGCGCTGATGCCAGCTTGAACGTTTTGTGCGTCAATGAGTTCGGCTACCCCGCAGCCCGCGCAGCGCCCCCCGTTGCGCGCCAGACAGACAATGGGCCGGCTGCCCGCCGCAGCACAGTAGCCGTCTGGCCGAAGCAGCGGGCAAACCAAATCCTGCTCTACAACCCCCGCCGGCGCGGCACGCGAAAGCCGATCCACGTTCGACCGCATGCGTTCGCGAATCGCTTCGATCTCTGGCAGCGGATAGCGAGCTTGCAATTCTGCAGCAATGAGCAACGCCTCTGGCGGCGTAACGCCCAGCGTCCCCTGACCGCCCGGCGCGGGCTCTGTCTTGGGAACAGGGGCCGGCCCCTGTAGCAAGCGATCGGCCGTGCGATGCAATGCCCGTGCGAGGTCGACGCCCGCCCCAGGTGCCTGCGTACGCGCGACGAACGTTTCTGCCAATTCGAGGGCTCGTTCGGTGGCCCTGCGCCGCAAGGCGAAGGCACGCGACTGGCCGGCAGAGATAGGTTCAAAGGCGACCTGCAATCCGGCCAAGAGCATCAACAGCATGATTGCCAACAGCCCCGCGCCCAGAGTCGTGAGCACCAACCACAACATAGGCATTCCTTGAAAGATGGTGATGATTCGGGGCCGATGATCTTCGGCATTCACTTCCCTGGCATTCGCAAATCCCGTACCAGGGCATCGATCGAGCGCACTTGCGGTTTGCCGTCGCGTGCAGCGGGCGATGGGTGCAGCCACATACCAGTCCGGTCATTCGCACCATCGAGCCGTGCGGAGATGCCGTGGCGTACAGCTTGTTCGCGTGGCGCTCCTGGCCCCCTAAACGGCTCGGCACCGCTGCGGCGACCACTCGAAACAGCGGATGGCCGCGTGCCTCTAGACCTGCCGTCGCGTGCGGCGTGCTGTCCATCCCGAGTTTATGAGGGCCTCTGCACCTGAGTCGTGTGCGTCTGCCACGAGCGCGACAGGCTGCCTGTGCGGCAGTACTTCCGGCCTGACTCTGCTTGCGCAAACGACTCCGGAACTCGAAAGCGAAGGTCAGCTTAGAATGGCTGACGCACCGCCTAGAAGAACCGACGTACGGCTCTCGGCTCGGCCGGCATGGCTGCTGTTGCTCGAGGCGCAAAGGTCAGAGTGTGGCCAATGGGCGCGCCCAGTGTGCCCGTTGCACACACCTTGCGGTCGTGCGAGGCGCGGGAGGGTTGCAAGACGGCGGCCCGCCGCAGGCCCCTGTTTTGGGAAGAAAAGGGGGATGCAATCACCGTGGCTACACCATAGCCGCGATCTGCCGGGCGAATCGCGAGCGATAGGCGGCTGCGCGCCCGCCTTTGATGCTGACGCCAAAAGCGCACGCGCCGCTTTGCCCCCGCTCTAGGCGGAGCGGGGCGGTGCTGGCGGCACGTGTTTTGCTTTTCAATTTTGGCGATTGCACACAGGTCGACCGCCCGGTCGGCCGGTGGCAGTCGAGGTCAAACGATGTGGCGCGCATGGGTGCCGGTAGGTGCTGCATCGTTCGTGCGGCGTGGTATCCCTGCGTCGCGGCCCACTGCCCCCGGCCACCGGGCGGTCACTACCCGCCTACAACCTCGCCCTCCTCCCGCCCCTTTCGACCGATCGTTTTGTGCCATTGGTTCTTCCCTTCGTGTCATAGGCTCTGAAGCGACGCACTATGCAACGGCGCGGCTTTTTGCAGTGGATCAGCGGGCTTGTAGGTTCGGCCGTGTGTACGGTCGTGGCCCTGCCCGGCGTGGCTTACTTGCTGGAGTCGCTCCGGCATGGCAAGCGCGCGCAGCGCGTGGTGCAACGCGTGGCTAGGCTCGCCGACCTGGTTCCCGGCCGCCCGCTGCTGGTCCCTGTGACCAGCCGTAAGCTAGATGCCTGGACCGAGTATCCCCAGCACGTCGTGGGGCGCGTCTGGCTGGTGCGAAGTACAAGAGTAGATGACTCTGTGCGCGCGTTCACCGCCGTTTGCCCGCACCTGGGCTGCACGATCCAGTTGGCGGCTGGGGGCGAGTCTTTCGTCTGCCCCTGCCACAAGGCCACATTCGATGCGGAGGGCCGCCGGCTGAATTCGTCCTCGGAGCATGCCAACCACGCGCCGCGCGACATGGATGCGCTTGCCTGCCGCGTGGTGCGCGATGAACAGACGGGCGAGGCCTGGGTCGAAGTGACGTTGGAGCAGTTTGTGCCGGGCCTCCACCGCAAGATGGCCAGGGGCTGAAGGGGCCTGGCAGTGAAGCTGCTCGACGGCCTAAACCACTGGTTGGACGTGCGCCTTGGCCATCGTGGCTGGCTGGCGGCCTGGCGGGCAAGGAGTCTTCCCAACGGACCAAGCTGGTGGCTGACCAGCGGCAGCGTGCTCGCGTGGTTGCTGGCCATCGAGGTGGTTACAGGGCTGTTCTTGATGACCACGTACAGCCCGTCGCTGGCTACGGCCTGGCCCAGCGTCAACTACATCGAGCGCAGTGCGAGCGGGTCCTTTCTGCGCGGCGTGCACTTCTACACCGCACATGCATTGATTGCGGCGCTTGTCGTGCATTTGGTGAGGGTAGTCGCATGCGGGGTGTTTCGGGCGCCGCGGGAGCTGGTGTGGTTCACCGGGTTGTTGAGCATACCACTGGTATTAACGTGGGCGGTTACGGGCAATCCGCTTTCCGGCTCGCAGCAGGGATTGGCCCAGGTGGCCGTCGAGGCGCAGATCCTGGGGTCGACGCCGGCGGTGGGCCCCACGCTTTCCAGGTTGCTATTGGGCGGAGAGGAGGTGGGGCACCTGACCTTGGTGCGGCTGTATTTCCTGCACGTGGCTTTGGTACCCTTGGCGGCCGCGGTGCTTTTGGGGCTGCACCTGGCACAGGTGTTCAGGCACGGGTTGGCGCCGGCCGAGGGCAAGGAGCCGCCCGCATCGCCCCAGCCATATTGGCCCTACCAGAGCGTGCGGAACATGACGGTGCTGGGGGCAGTCGTGGCGGTCATCGCAGTGGCGGCATGGCTCTACGGTGCTCCGCTGGGTGCGCCGGCCGACGCCGATCTGCCCCACCACCCTCGGCCCGAATGGTACTTTCGCGCCCTGTTCGAGCTGCGCCGCCACTTTACCGGAGATCAAGAGCTGATTGCCACGTTGGTGATCCCAGCCGTAGTGCTGGCGGTCTTTCTGACCTTTCCGCTGTGGGACCGCCCATTGGGTCGGCAGGCTGCTAGCCGGTTCCGCGCAGCCGCACTTGTGATCGTTGTGGGCGGATGGGGCTGGCTAACGGCCAGTTCGTTCTACCGCGATTGGAACGATACCGAGTACCAGGCCAGCCGCGAACAAGACCGCGTTTGGGCCAAACGCGCCCGTGCACTTGCCGCGCGAGGAGTGCCCCCCTCGGGGCCCGCAGAGCTGCTGCGCAACGATCCCCTCACGCAGGGTCCCCTGCTTTTTGCACGCCATTGTGCAACCTGCCATCCCTGGCTCGATGATCAAGGGCGAGGCCTGGCGGCATCGGAGCCGTCGGCCCCCAACCTGTACCGCTTCAGCACCCCCCAGTGGATCGAGGGGCTGCTGGATCCCCAGCGCGCAGCCGGCTCCGCCTACTTTGGCCATACGGCATTTGCAGAGGGCGAAATGGTCTCCGCAGTGCAAGAACTCGTTGCCGGACTCGAAGGCAAAGAGCTGGCAGCTCGCCGCCAGCAGCTTCGCCTCGCTGCCGAGGCGCTGGCTGCGGAATCTCGGCCGCCCGCAAACCGACGCGCCAAGCACCGCGCCGCTGCAGGCAGAAAGCTCATCAGCGGCGAACTAGGTTGTACCGCTTGCCACCGCTTTCACGCCGAGGGCGAAGTGGGCTCAGCCCCTGACCTCACAGGTTACGGCTCGCGCCAGTGGCTCATCGCCTTCGTCTCCGACCCGCGCCACGAAAGATTCTATGGCGAACGCAACGACCGCATGCCCGCCTTTGCGCCAGCAGAAAACGACGACGCCCGCAACCTGCTCAGCCAACGCGAACTCGCGCTACTGGTTGATTGGCTGCTCGAACAGGATCAGTCACCCATCACGCATGCCAACCAATGAGGCGCCGAGCCGAAACCGGCGATGCGCTCGCGCTGCCGCCCACGCGCATCCCTGCGAAACGGTCTTGCACATAGGACGGCTTTCCCAGGCACTCCCCCCTCTCCCATATAGGGAGGAAGGCACAGAACGATGCGCCGCCGGCTTTGCGCCGGCGGCAGGTGCTGCCAAAGTTGTCCCGGAGTGTGCCCGGCCGCCACGCCTTGTCGCTACCATGCGCTCTACGCAGTACAATCTGGCCATGTTCTTGCTGCCCACAGTGTACGCTTTGGGAGTCGCATCCCCATGAAACAAGCCTGGCCCGTGCGCGGTCGGGTGTCCCTTCTTGCCGCTGCGTTGCTGTTGCCTATTGTGCCAAGCTTGCGCGCTGCCACAGGGAGGGCACACACGGTGCAGCCCGGCGTACTGTCCCCCGAGCGACTGTTGGCCGTGCGCGTCTTCGGCGCGGCGGCTGCGTTGCTTGGCAGCCCCTGGGCGGCGTGGGCAAGCCAGCCTGGACACGAACGGCCCAGCGGCGGCCACGCATCACCCGAGCGGGATCTTGTGGCACATTGGCCGCTGGCTGGCGGCCCGCGCGAGATGCGCAGCGGCCGCCTGGCCCATGTGCGCGGAAAGGTGGATTTCGAAACGGACCCGGCCTCGGCTCTCTTTGATACCGCGGACTCGGCACTGGAAGTGCCGGCCGACCAGGCACCGAACCTCGGCAACGCCGATTTTACGTTGAGCACATGGCTCAAATGCGACGATACCTCCGGCGCGCTCTCCGGAGATCTGCTCTGTCAATACGACCTCAGCAAGCGGCGCGGCTTTCATCTCACACTTAAGAGCAGTGCGGGCATTACCACGAACCAGGCCAACTGGCGCCACTTGCAGTTCGGCATCGACGACAACCGCACATCCGATTGGCGCGACTGCGGCCGCCCCGGCAACGCCATTCTGGCCTTTGCGCTGGCCGTACACGAGGGGGCGCTGTACGCCGGTACGTGCGAGCCGGGTAAGAACGAGTCGGGCCGCGTCTACCGCTATGCGGGGGGCCAGCAGTGGATCGATTGCGGCGCCCCAGACGGCTCGAACAGCGTGACGGCGTTGGCGGTCTACCGGCACCGGCTGTACGCGGGCACCGGCAAGTACCGACTGGCCGGTTCTGCGTTGCCCGAGTCGGAGAACGCAACGCTTGGCGGCCGTGTGTTCTGCTACGAGGGCGGCCAGCACTGGACGCCTTGCGGAGAGTTGCCCGAGACCGAGGCGGTAGGCGGCCTGGTAGTCTTTCGAGATCGTCTGTACGCGTCGTCGCTGTACAAGCCGGCCGGTTTCTTCCGCTACGAAGGTGAATCTACGTGGACGGCGCTCTCGGTACCCGAGGCTATGGATAGGGGGACCTCTGCTCAGGGGCCGCAGCGTGTCGAAGCGCTTACGGTGCACGAGGGCTTCGTCTATGCCAGCAGCTACGACAGCGGGCATGTCTATCGCTTCGACGGCGATACGTGGACCGACTGCGGCCGTCTGGCCGACAACACACAGACCTATTCTTTTGTGCGGTACGAGGGGCGCTTGCTGGTGGGCACCTGGCCCAGCGGGCGGGTTTATCGGTTTGAGGAGGTGGGCCGCTGGACCGACCTGGGCCGGCTGGGGGAGGAGCTGGAAGTGATGGGCATGATCGTACACAACGGGCGGCTGCTGGCCGGCACGCTGCCGCTCGCAGAGGTCTATTCTTATGAGGGCGAGAGTACATGGAAGCGGCTGGCCCGGCTCGATAACACGCCCGATGTCAAATACCGCCGCGCCTGGACGATGGCGGAGCACGACGGGGAGGTGTACTGTAGCACATTGCCATCGGGCAAGGTGTTTGCCTTTGCCGCCGGCCGGCAGGCCGGATGGGGCCGGGCGCTTTCGTCAGCCTGGCATCATATCGCCGCGGTGCGATCGGCGGACCGGCTCACGCTGTTCGTCGACGGCGAGCAAGTCGCTCAAACGCCGCGGTTCGATGCCTCCGGCTATCAGCTCGAGAACCGCGTCCCGCTGCGCATCGGCAGCGGCACGAACGGAACGCTCCATGGGCGCCTCGCCGACGTGCGGATCTACCGCAGGGCCCTCGCGGCCGAGGAAATCCAGGCGCTAGCACGCATGCCGCCGCAATGAACGGCATCGGCGGCCTGTTGTGCGACGACTTGCCACGCTGTCCTGCCAGGCGCCAAGCTTGTTGCGACGAACGGCATCCGACACCCCACATGCCGTTCACAAGCACCTCGCCAAATGGTTCAATAGGCCTGTTTGCAAGCTGTGATCTGCTGCCCCAGGCGGCAGCCTTTGCTAGGAGGCCGACACAGATGATCGACCTGCGCGAACCACCAACTTCGCTCCCTGGACCCAGGCTTCTTGCATGCCTGGCGGTGTTGCTGGCATACACAGCATTGCCGCATGCACAGGCGCAAACGGCACCGCCCGTCAACGGGGCCAAAGGGCTGGGAGATCCCGGCACGCTGGTCGAACTTCGCCTGGTGCCTGGCGGAGAACTCTTGCTGCGCGGCCCCGAGTGCCGACGGCAGATTCTGGTCGAGGGCGTGTACGCCTGCGGGCAGGTGCGCGACCACACGCGAGACGTGCAATACGAAACCGAGCCTGCGGGCGTGGTGGAGATTCGATCGGACGGTGCGCTATTGCCTTTGACGGAGGGAGTGGCACGTCTGATTGTCCGCCACGGTTCGGGTCAGGCGGCAGAGGCGATGCTGCGCGTCGAGGCGCTGGAGCATCCGCCACAGATCGACTTTCGCCAGCAGATTGTGCCTTTATTCACGCGTATGGGGTGCAATGCCGGCGGTTGCCATGGCAAATCGAGCGGGCAGAACGGCTTTAAGCTCTCGTTGCTGGGCTTTTACCCGGACGAGGATTACGAGCACCTGGTAAAAGAGGGGCGTGGACGGCGGCTCTTTCCCGCGGCGCCCGAGCGGAGCGTACTGTTGCGCAAGGCGGCCAACCTGATGCCTCATGGCGGGGGCCAGCGGCTGGACGTGGGCTCGCCCGAATACCGGCTGCTCTACCGTTGGATTGCCCAGGGCATGCCGTATGGGCCGGAGAATGCCCCGCAAGTCGAGCGCATCGAGGTGCTGCCGGCCGAACGCAGCATGGAGCGTGCGAGCAGCCAACAGCTCGTGGTGCTGGCGTGGTACAGCGACGGGCGGGCCGAAGACGTGACCCATCTGGCCCAGTACGAGCCAAACAATCCCGACTTGGCCGAGGTAACCGCCGGCGGCCTGGTGCGCACGCTCGATCGGGTGGGAGACGTGGCCGTGATGGTGCGCTATTTTGGGCACGTGGCGGTGTTTCGCGCCAGCGTGCCCTTGGGGGCTCCTGTAGAAACGGTGCCTGAGCCACGCAATTTTGTGGACGAGCTTGTATTTGCGCGGCTGAAGGCGCTGGGCATCCCTCCCTCTGGGCTGTGCGACGATGCCACGTTCTTGCGGCGTGCCACGATCGACATTTGCGGGCGGCTGCCGACGGCGGAAGAGGCCCGGGCCTTCTTGGCGTCTAGCGAGCCGGACAAACGAGAGCGGCTGGTGGACCGGCTGGTCGACAGCCCCGAGTATGCGGACTACTTCGCCAACAAGTGGAGCGCCGTGCTCCGCAATCGCCGCGTGAACGCGGCCTACACGCGGGGCAACTATGCTTTCCACGACTGGATCCGCCGCAGCCTGTACCAGAACAAGCCCTACGACGTGTTCGTGCGAGAGATTCTGGCCGCCAGCGGCGAGGTGGGCCGCAATCCGCCGGTGGCCTGGTTCCGCGCCGTGACCACGCCCGAGCAACAGGCCGAGGATGCGGCCCAGCTCTTCCTTGGCCAGCGCATCGGGTGTGCCCGCTGCCACCACCATCCCTTTGAGCGCTGGAGCCAGCAGGATTACTTCGGTCTGGTGGCGTTTTTCTCGCGCGTGGGGCGCAAAGCGGCCTCCGGAGAGATCAACCCACGAGACGAACCGCGCATCTTTCACAATCGCGGCCGGGCGGCGGCCGTGAATCCGCGCACGCAGCAACAGGTTCCTCCGACGGGCCTGGGCGGGCCGCCGCTGGATATCCCCCCCCACCGCGACCCGCGCCACGCGCTCGTCGATTGGATGGCCCAGCCGGATAATCCTTATTTTGCCCGCTCGCTCGTGAATCGCTACTGGAAACACTTTTTCGGCCGCGGACTGGTAGACCCAGAAGACGACATGCGCGTCACCAATCCGCCCTCCAACCCCACGCTGCTCGACGCGCTGGCCGCACACTTCGTCTCGCACGGCTTCGACCTCAAAGACCTCGTACGCACGCTCTGCAAATCGGCCGCCTACCAGCTCGACTCCCAGCCCACGCAGTGGAACGCAGGCGACTCGCAAAACTACGCCTTCTACTACCCCAAGCGCCTGCCGGCCGAAGTGCTCTACGATGCACTCAATCAGCTCACCGGCGTACCCACCAACTTCAATGGTCTGCCGCCCGGAATCCGCGCCGTGCAATTGCCCGATAGCGGTGCCACCAACTACTTCCTCGCCGTCTTCGGCCGCCCCGAAGCCGCCTCCGCCTGCGAATGCGAACGCTCTCAAGAAGCCAACCTCGCCCAGAGCCTCCACCTGCTCAACTCGCGCGAGGTACAAGACAAGCTTTCCAGCGGCTCCGGCCGTGTCGCCTCGCTAGCTCGAAACCAGGCTCTCTCGGACGAAGACCGCGTGCGAGAACTCTACCTCTGGGCCTACGCACGCGAACCAGACGCCGACGAAATGGCCCTGATCCTCGCACACCTCGCCAAGTCTCAAGACAAGGCGAGGGCGCTCGAAGATGTCGTCTGGGCGCTCATCAATACCCGCGAGTTCCAATTCAATCACTAACCACTTCAGTCACTAGGCAATGCGGGATGGGCGCCCTCGGGCGGCCTTCTCTTTGCTGATCCTGGGTCGACCACGGCCCGCCAGGGTCAAGCAGTGGCACACGGAGGATGCTCGCACTGCTTGAACCCGCGCGTCAAGCGTGTGCCACTCTCTTGAATGCAGCCGCTGCGGAGCGGGGTCGTCACGTCCCGTGCGGTTCTCGCCGCGCTTGTGCGAACCGGACGCGCTTTACACGGCTGCCCACCAGCTTCCGGCCGCGCGTGGGACGCTTGCCGGCCTATGCGATGATCTCCCGTATGGGCTGGCCGTAGTCGATCTCTAGCCGCTTGCGGCCGGGTATTTCGAGCCGGCGCGGGTCCAGCCCCAGCAGGTACATGACGGTGGCGTGGATGTCTGTCACGTAGTGCCGGTGCTCCACGGCATGGAAGCCCAGTTCATCGGTCGCCCCATGCACCACGCCTCCCTTGATGCCGCCGCCGGCCAGCCAGACGGTAAAGCCGTAGGGATGGTGGTCCCGCCCATCGGCTCCCTGGGCGCCGGGCGTGCGGCCGAACTCCGTCGCCCAGACCACCAGCGTCTCGTCCAAGAGACCGCGCCGCTTGAGGTCTTTGAGCAGGGCGGCGATGGGCTGGTCGACCTGGCCGCACAGCGCGCTGTGGCCTGCCTTCAGACCGCCGTGGGCATCCCAACTTCCCGCACCCCCATTGCTGCCGTGGTAGATCTGCACGAAGCGCACACCCCGCTCGACCAGCCTGCGGGCAGCCAGGCACTGGCGGCCGAAGTCGGCTGTCGTCGGGTTGTCGAGCCCGTAGAGCGCCTGCGTGGCAGCCGTCTCTTGGTCTAGGCGGAACACCTCCGGCACGGCCATTTGCATGCGGTAGGCGAGTTCGTAAGACTTGATGCGCGCGGCGAGCGCCGGGTCGTCTGCATACTGCACGCCCGCCAAGCCGCCGAGCGTGCTCAGCAGTTCGAACTCGGCAAGCTGCTCTTCGCGGTACACGTCGGGTCCGGGCGAGGCAAAGGGGAGGGGGTCGTTCGGGTCTGGCTTCAACTGCACGCCGGCGTGTTGCGGGCCAAGATAGTCTGCTCCGTGAGCCTCCTGGCCGCCGCAGCAATCTGCCAAGGGCGTGCCCATCACCACGAACTGCGGCAGGTTCTCGTTAAGCGAGCCCAAGCCGTAGTGGACCCAGGCACCGATGGTGGGAAAAAAACCTTCCAGTGCGTGCCGGCCCGTGTGGAACTGGAGCTGCGCACCGTGGTTATTATCCGTAGTCCACATCGAACGCACAAAGGCGATGTCGTCGACGCACTCGCCCAGGTGCGGCCACCAGTCTGTGATCTCGATGCCGCTCTCGCCCCACTTGCGGTAGCCCACCTGCATGGGGAACACGGTGGGATGCACCTTGTGCAGCCCGGCCACAAACTCCCGCAGGTTCTTCTTGAGATAGGGCGAGTCGAGCGCAGCGGCGTACGGCGTTTCTGCAATGGTCTTGCCGGCCCAGCGTTGCAGTTCGGGTTTGGGGTCGAACGTCTCCATCTGGCTGGCGCCGCCGATCATGAACAGCCAGATGACGCTCTTGGCACGGGGAGCGAAATGCGGCCGTCCGTCCGGCGGGCTCCAGCCCGGCTCGCTGGCGCGGAGGATCCCGTCCTGTGCCAGCAAGCTGCCCAGGGCAAGGCCCGCAAAGCCCATGCCCGTATCGGCGAGAAATGTGCGGCGAGACATCGCACCCCGCTCACGAGCCTGCGCCCCCGATACTCCCGCACAAGACGGGTCGATCGCCGCAAGCAGCGCGGGCCGCGAGGCGAGCGACGTCAGAGAGCGCACGTGATGCGGCAGATTCGCTCGTGCCATGAGCAGTTTCTCCATCATTGCGGCGGGGCGAACTGTTCAAGATGGCGTCATTGCCGCGGACGTCGCGGCTCCAGGTCAGGATGACACCCTCTCCCACTGAAGGCAAGCAGGCGCTCTGCACGCCAGGCTCGATGCCACGTCCACGGATCCCCCAGCACCCAATCACTGCGCGATTGGCGCCGGGGGCAATACCTAGTATAAACGTTCATTGATGGGTTCGGGAGATCCGATCCTTGGAGGAATCGCCCATGATCATCAGGCACTCGATCGAAAGGCAGGTGGCGGCGGCTCCGAGCGTTACCATGCTTGGCTCCTCCCGCCGCTGTTGTGACGGTATCACGCGGCGCGAGACGTTGCGTGCCGGCGCCCTGACGCTGCTGGGAGGTTTTGGCCTGTCGCACTGGTTTGCGGCCCGAGAAGCGGGGGCCGTGTCGGCGAACCCAAGAGCCAAGAGCGTGATTGTGCTCTACTTGCTGGGCGGTGCCCCCACGCAAGACATGTACGACCTGAAGCCCGAGGCCCCGGCCGAGGTGCGCGGCGAGTTCCGCCCCATCGACACCAACGTGCCGGGGATTCAGGTGTGCGAGCACTTGCCGCAGACGGCTCGTTGGATGCACCGTTCTGCCATAGTGCGCAGCGTGAATCACAAGGCCGGGTGCCACAACACGCTGCCCAGTTACACCGGCTACGAGGCGGTGCTCGACAACATCGTCACTACGAAGGATACGTATCCTCCCAGTATGGGGTCGGTGTGCGAGTACCTGAACTCGCAGACGGGCGTGCTGCCGGCATACGTATACTTGCCCAATTACTTGGGGTGGGGCCAGAATATCCGCCGACCCGGGCCGTACGGTGGTTTCTTGGGATCTCGGTACGATCCGTTGTATGCCGAATGCACGCCGTACGTAGACGATCCATCCAAGGAGCAGCCTGGCCACCCCACGCCGTTGCGGGGCGAGCCGCGGTTGCCAGATAGCGTGTTGCCCGAGGGTGTGACGATCGACCGCTTGAGCACCCGCCGCACGCTGGTCGGCCAGCTCGATCGGGCCTTTGCGGGGCTGGAGGCACAAGGCACGCTCAACGCGTTCTCGCGCGAGAAGCAGCGGGCGTTCGACCTGCTCTCGTCTCCGCAGGCGCGGGCGGCGTTCGACCTGGAGCAAGAAGACCCAGCCCTGCGAGACCGCTATGGCCGCACGTTGTTCGGCCAGAGTGCGCTCGTGGCGCGGCGGTTGATCGAGGCGGGCGTGCGGTTCGTGAACGTCACTTGGGACTGCTACTGGGAGCGGTTGAAGCTGGCGTACGATTGCTGGGACACGCACACTCGCAACTTCCACATCTTGCGAGACTACAACCTGCCCTATCTGGACATGACGTATGCCGCCCTGATGCAGGATCTGGAGGATCGCGGGTTGCTGGAGGAGACGCTTGTGGTAGTGATGAGCGATTTTGGTCGCACGCCACGGATCAACGGCAACGCGGGGCGCGACCACTGGACGTTCTGCTACTCGGTATTGTTGTCGGGTGCGGGCGTTCGCGGGGGCACGGTGTACGGTGCGTCCGACGCTCAGGCGGCGTACGTGAAAGATAAGCCGGTGAGCACGGCAGACATTTGCTGTACTATCTACCAGTGCCTGGGGATCGATCCGAACCTTGCCGTGCCCGATCAGACGGGCCGCCCCGTGCACATATCTCACGGGGGACAGCCGATTTGGGACGTGCTGAGTTAGCGTGGCTTGTTGGCGGCGTGTGCCAGCCCCGGGCACACCAAAGGCCACCGAATTGGGACGTGCTGGGGTAGGGGAGGCGCTTGGGGCGTTTTGAGTGCTGGCCGGGGCGGAGGATTCGTTGGGGCCTGCGCGTAGGGCAGCGCGTGTCGGTACTGCGTTGGGTCGTCGAAACTGCAGTTCACTGCGGCCAGGGTATGTTCAAGAAGCGGGGCCTCACGCTGCGCGCGCAGCGGAAGCCCAGGCCCGGTTGCGTGTCGATTCGCATATAGGCGGGTCTCAAGCAAGGCGTATTGACGGGCGGATCGCCGTGGGGCCGCTGTTCGATCTGCGTAGGGTGGCCGCCGCGTACGATGCGGTATAACGGGTATTCGATGGGGAAGAACTCCCTGTATCTCCTGTCGGTGCCGGGATAGGGGCCGGGTCCAGACATGGTCCATTCAGCCACGTTGGAGTAGAGGCCATACACCGGCGGGTTTGTATTCACGCGGTCATAGGCTGGCGTGCCGAGGGGTCCCATGGGCCACGCAGCGGGGTCTTTGGGGGTGTTGCCCCAGGGGAAGCGGCGCGAGCCGCCGCGGGTGGCAGCGAACTCGTATTCAGCTTCCCAAGGGAGGCGTTTGCCTAACAGCTCGGCACACTCGACGGCATCGTGCCAGGAGATGTTGCGTGCCGCAAGGTCGCCATCGTCTGGTACGCGAATGCGCTTCGTACCGTGTGTCTCATTGAACGCGCTCTGCGAGATTTCCCGTGTATCGAGGTAGAACGCCTCCACCTTGCGCTGGTGGGGCCAGGCCATCCAGCCGAGTTCTGCGGTTCCCATGCGAAACGAGGGCGAGCCTGGAAATCGTGCCATGCCTTCTACGACCGCAGCCGTGGGAATTTCGACGGGGTGCAGTTCGATGGTACGGGCACCGCGGCGAGTCCAGTGGTCATGGCGGTACTTGCCGGGCTTATCTCCCGGTGCGGGCACTACGCGGTACACTTCGTGAAAACCATGGCCGGGGACCGCCACTTCGAGCCAGTACTCCCCAGGATCGACGTTGCGAAACACCAGGCTCGCGCCGCGCACTTCCGGGTCGCGATGTGCCTTGTGGGGTATGGGGTCGCCGCTCTCGGGATCGAGGGGGACGAGCACGCCGATCGCGCCGGCTGGCCGGGTGGCCACGAATACGGTCAACCTGCTGTCCGCCGGCTTGTTCGACGTAGATAGCCCCCACATGATGACTGCGGCCAGCAGGAGGGCCACGGCGGCCCAGCCGCCGCGCTTCAGCCGGCGTCGCCACGGCGACAGTTCGGGGCCGCGCTGGTCGAGCCGGCGCGCGGCCTGCCACGCATTGCGGAACTCTGTAGTGTTGGCGTAGCGGCAGGTACGTTCGGGGTGCAGACCCTTATGCACCACGCTCGCCAACTCTTCGGAAAGCTCTGGTACGTGTTGCCGAAGGTCGGATACAGGTACCGCCTGCCGACCTACACGCGCCTGGCCATAGGGCATGCGCATGGCGAGCACGGTATAAACCGTGGCAGCCAGGCCGAACTGGTCACTGCGTTCGTCAAGATCCGGCACACCCTCGGCCTGCTCTGGGCTGGCATAACCCGGCGTACCGCACGAACCGGTAGTACCCTTGCCATCCTCGGAAGAAAGCAGCCTCGCCAGGCCGAAATCGCTCAGCCAAATCTCTCCTTCGGCATCGACCAGCACGTTGGAGGGCTTGATGTCGCAATGCAGCACGTTCGCCCGGTGCAGGTGCCACACGGCATCGACGAGCTTGTCGAGCAGCGGCAAGACACGCTCGAGATACTCCTGATCGGAGAGGCTGGCCCAGGGATGCCGCGCTTCTTGCTCCCGGCCGGCACGGAAACACTGCCGAGCGAAAACCAGGCGTGCCAGGTCGCAACCATCGACGTAGGGGAGCACGATGCCCGCGCTCTGGTCCACCTGGACGATGTCAAATACGGGCAACACGTGGGCGGCATGGACCTTGGCGGCCAGCGCAGCCTCGGCGTGAAGGCGGTGCAGCCGCTCCTTATCTTCGGCCACGCGCTGCGGCAGCAGCTTGATAGCCACAAAGCGATTCAGGCTAAGCTGCACGGCCTTATAGACTTCGCCCATGCCGCCCTTGCCCAACGGGGCCACGATCCGGTAGCCGGGCATGATGATCGGCAACGATTCGAGCGGCTCGGCCCCGGCGCGTGAGGTGGCCGACTTGGGCAACTCGTAATCGACCGTGGGATCCGCAGGAACCACAAGGTCGAGCGCGGCGATGGCGGCTTCAAGCACGTCTGAGGTTTCAAAGAAGCGGCGCAGGTCGCGTTCGGCCTCAGGATGTGCCGCCAAGAAGCTCTCCCGGTCCACCGTTTGGCCGGAGTCGAGCTGCTCAAGATACTCTGCAATGGCGCGGTCGGTGGGCGTGATGATTAACGTCTCGTCATTCATACTGAATCCCCTCTCGATCCGCGAGTTCGCGGAGCCAATCCAAGCCGCGGCGCAGCATGCCCACAACGGCATCCGTTGTGCGGCCCAACCTTTCGGCGATCTCTCTTACGCTCAACCCTTCGTAGAAGCGCAGCCGCACTGCGGTTTGCAGGTGCGAGGGAAGGGTGTCAACTAGTTTCAAGATCTGAACCGCCGTCTCCTGCCACTCGGTCACGTGCGCTTGGGTAGGCGCGTCGCAAGGAACCGCCAGCTTGCTATCGTCCGCCGGGCGTTCGCGGCGCATGTCTCGCATGGCTAGGGTCCAATGGCGATGGGCCTTGAGCGCTTCTTTGCGTGCGATGCTGGTGGCCCAACCGGCAAACTCTTTCCAGGTCCGACCGCGGAAGCGCCCAAAACCGCGTACCGCCAAAACCAGGGCTTCTTGGGCCAGGTCTGAGGCATCCAGTTTCTGTGTAAGGGGCCAGCCGATTTGAGCCTCAATACTGTTCTTGAGCTGAGGGCGGATAGCATCCATCAAACGGCCAAGTGCACTGGCGTCTCCGTTGCAGGCCGCATGCACTATGCGGTCCATATGCTCGGGTGTGGCAGAAGACTGGCCCTCATTATTCATGGATGCAGGCTCCTGGCTGCCCAGGGCGCGATTTCTTGCACGGCCCGAAAAATTGCGCCCTATGAGACGCTCCGCCTGCACCCATAGGGTAGGCGGGGAGGAGGCTCTCTCGAGCCGTAAACCTGAGCCCCCTGCTCCTCCTTCTCACCCCCCATGGGGGAGCAGGGGGGTTTTTCTTTACTCCGCCGGTTGGCTCAACCAGTTGAGTGTAGCAGCCCGCCCCGCGGCTGGCAAAGGCTATCAGACAAGACGATTCCCCTGCCGCGCGCCCGAGCCACAACGGGCGAGCGGTTTCAGCCGTGCCGCATCGTGCAAGCCAGCCTGACTGCGCGAGAAAGGCTTGCCGATTCCTAGGGGTTCAGAAGGGGCAGCAGTGCAGCCACGTACGGCTGCTGTCGGCTACTGGTGGCCGGTTTCGCTATAGCGAATGCCGTACTTTTCCAGCAGGCGATAGAGGGTGCGGCGGTTCACGCCCAGCGCCCTGGCGGCACGGGCCTTATTGCCACGCTCGCGGCGGAGGATCTCGACGACGTGGGCTCGCTCCACGCTGGCGAGGTCGTCGCCCACGGGCCGTTCCACGGGTACGCTCTCCGCGGCAGCGGCCACCTCGGCCGGCAGGTCTTCCAGATGGATGACATGATCGTCGGCCATGATCTTGGCCCGCTCCAGCGCGTTGAGGAGCTGGCGCACATTACCCGGCCAGGAATATCGCTCCAGGGCTGCGGCGGCGGCCGGTTCCAGTTCCCAGTCGGGCTGCAAGAAATGCCGCACCAACAGGGGAATATCTCCCGTGCGTTCGCGCAACGGCGGCAGCTCCAGCGACATCACGTTGATGCGGTAGTAGAGATCCTCGCGGAAGCGGCCGGCCTTCACCTCGTCGATCAGTTTGCGGTTGGTGGCGGCTAGCAGCCGCACGTTCACGCGCCGTTCTCGCAGCGAGCCGATGCGCCGCATCGACCCATCTTCCAGCACGCGCAGCAGCTTGGCCTGGAGGCCGCCGGCCAGCTCGCCGATCTCGTCGATGAACAGCGTGCCCCCGTCGGCCAGCTCGAACAATCCCGGCTTGGCACTGATGGCCCCCGTGAACGCCCCCTTCTCGTGGCCGAACAGCTCGCTCTCCAACAGCGTCTCGGGCAGCGCAGCGCAATTGATCACCACCAGCGGCCGGTCGGCACGCAGGCTGGCACGGTGCAGCGCTCGGGCCACCAGCTCCTTGCCCGTGCCGCTTTCTCCCTGGATGAGAATCGCCTTGTCTGTAGGCCCTGCCCGCTCGATCATGCGAAACACCTCGCGCATGGCCGGAGACTGGGCAATGATCTGGCTGTTCGGCTCGCTCCGCGCCAAGACCGCGCGAAGCTGCCGGTTCTCTTTGCCAAGCTGCCGGCGTTCGGCGGCCTTCTCGACCACCAGCTCCAGCTCGGCCATTCGCACCGGCTTGGTCACGTAATCGCACGCGCCAAGCTTCATGGCCTGCACGGCGGTTTCCACCGTGGCCTTGCCAGTGAGGATGATCACCTCGCACTCGGCCGCGGCCGACTTGAGCCGCTCCAGCACCTCCAGGCCCGACAGCCCCCGCATCGCCAGGTCGACCACGGCCACGTCGAACTGCCTGCGATCGGCCAGACTCAGGGCCTCCGCTCCGCTGGCGGCCGTCTCGACACGGTACCCCCGCTCCCGGAACCAGGCCGCATGCGTGTCGAGAAACTCCTGGTCGTCGTCGACCAGCAGCAAATCAATTTGAGCCGTATCTGCCATCCGCCCGGTATCTCGCTTCTCGCATGGTAAACCCCGAAACTCAAGCCTGCACCTTCCCGCATTGTACAGCACCGCTGGGCGCGCGCCAGCCTGCTGCGGACCGGCTAGAGTATGTGCCAGACCGCACAGGCGTGTGGCAGACGTGCGCGCTATTGTTGCTGCCCGTCTCCAGCCAAAACCTCGTCGACCGTGATGACCATCTGGGCAATCTCCACCAGCCGCCTGTTTTCTCGGCTGGCGGCGCGCTGTAAGCGACGGAAGGCGGCCGGCTCGTCCACGCCGCCCCGCCGCATGATCACACCCTTGGCTCGCTCGATCAGTTTGCGGTCGGCCAGGGCCTGCCGCAGGTCGGCCGCCTCGCGCCGCAAGGCTTCGAACTGTTCAAACCTCCGCCACGCCAGGGCAATGGCCGGTTCCAGGTGTGCCTGCTTGACGGGCTTAACCAGGTAGGCCATCACGTGGTCCAGCTCGGCTCGCTGGATCAACTCCGGGTCGTGGAAGGCCGAAATCAGAATGATGGGCACCGGCCGAGTGCGGTAGATTTCCTCGGCCGCCTCGATACCGTCCATCTCGGGCATGCGGATGTCGGTGATCACCAGATCCGGTTGGTGCTCCAGGCATTGTTCCACAAGGCTGCGGCCGTTGTCGGCTGCTGAGACCACGGTATGGCCGAGACTGGGCAAGATGCGCTCAAGGTATTCGCGCATGTCGCGCTCGTCGTCGGCGATGGCGATTCGCAACCGAGGAATCATGGAAGGTTCTTTGGCAGCACTATGACGATCTCGGCGCCCCCGCCAGGCGCCTGCTGGGCGCTGATGCACCCGCCGTGTGCATCCACGATCCGCTTTGCAATTGCCATGCCAAGGCCGGTGCCTTGAGCCTTGGTGGTGTAAAACGGCTCGAAAATGCGGCGCTGCTGCTCCGCCGTCAAGCCGGGACCGTTGTCCCGAATCGACAGCCGTATGGCCGGCTGCCCGGCAAGTTGATCGGCCGCCGCGGACACGGTGATCTCCACCGCGCCTTGCACGGCTGCTAGGGCATTCTCGAACACGTTGCGGAACACTTGCTCCAAGGAAAGGGGGTCTACGTGGCACCGCAGGTCGGCCTCGTGCAACTCTTCACGCAGAACGGCGGGGCGTTCCTCCGCTGCGGCGGCGAGTACGTCGGCCCAGGCCTCGCGCCACAGCTTCTCCAGCGAGCGACAAGAGCGCTGCAATTGAATGGGCGCCGCGTAACCCCGCACCTCTTCGTACAGGTGATGCAGGTGGTCCTGTGCCCGCTGAATGCGCGCGACCAGTTCGCGTGCACGCGGGCGGTCGGCAAGTTCGAGTTCGAGCATTTCCAGACAAGCCTGGGCACGTTGCAAGGCGTTGCGGCTCTCGTGCGCCAGGCCGGCAACCATTTGCCCGATGGCCGCCAACCGCTCTGCCTGGAGTGCGGCTTGCTGGGCCTCGCGCAGCTCGGTCACGTCTTGCGCCTGCAACACCAGGTGCTGGGGCTCGCCTGCCGCATTGCGCACGAGCGACAGGCTGGTGAGAGTCCAGACGACCGTGCCCTGGGCGTGTACGTACCGAGTTTCTAGCCGGCCCGCCTTAACCTCCCCCGTCTGGAGCCGGCGCAATAAGGCGGCGGCCGCAGTGCGATCTTCGGGATGCACGTCGTCGAGCCACGTGCGCACGGCAAGCTGCTCTGCTGTGCGGCCGAGCATCGTCCGCAGCACCGCGTTGCACCGCAGCCAGTCTCCCTTGGGCGTCACCAGGGCCATGCCCAGGGGCGCATTGTCAAATGCACTGCGAAACTGCTCTTCGCTGACGCGCAACGCGTCTTCTGCCCGCTTCTGCCGGGCAACGCGTGCCAGACTGGCCCGCAGCACGTCTGGGTCGATCGGCTTCAGCAGATACTCGTCGGCCCCGCCCCGCAACGCCGAAATCACGCTTTGCAGGTCTGCAAAGGCGGTCACGATCATGATCGCCGCCTGGGGTGCGCGCCGCTTCAACTCCTCCAGAACACTATCGGCCAGTCCGTCCGGCAGCCGGCGATCCAAGAGAATGGCATCAAAGGGCATCTCTTGCGCGCGCAAGAGCGCATCTTGCAGGCTCCCCGCCGCACACACACGGTGGCCGTCGAGTTCCAGCAGGTCTCGCAGATTATCCTGCGTATCGACGTCGTCTTCGACCACGAGAACCTGCAGGGTACCGTTTTCTGCCATGACGTGAGGGACCTTGTCGCACGTATCTGGGACAACAGCCAGGCGGCCCCGGCTGACTTGCAGTGCACGGCGCAGCCTAATGGGCCGCGGCGCGCCACGTCAATTGCACGGGTGCTTGCTGCCGGCTGGAAAGGCAATACACGGGAAAGCAATGGCAACAGCCAGTGCACACCTGGGCAAGCTTACGGCCGTCCCCCTTCGCCTACTATGAAACTGTTGACACCCCCGCCGCCAACGCCTAGGGTCAAGGTATGGTCCGTGCAGACGCGGCAAATGCGGAGCAGGGCAGCGAGCCGGCGGCCTCGCCCCCGGCGGCGCGGAAGGTGGACACGTTGGCCGAGGTGCAAGCGAGGCTGCGAGACTGCCACTACCCCGCCCTGCAACGTGTGACGTGCGAGCTGTACGAAGGGGTGTTGGTGCTGCGTGGGCGCGTGCCGAGTTTCTATCAGAAGCAGCTTGCACAGGCCGTGGCAGCCCGCTGCGCGGGAGTCGAAGAGGTCGTTAATAAGCTGGAAGTGATGCTCTCAGACTGATGCGGCCCTGGCCGCGGTGCGCGAGGGATTTGCGGCAGGTCCTGGCCGCCGCACGGCTGGGGCACCTCGAGCGGGCACGCCCAGTAGGTCTGGCTACAGCAATTTTTCGGGATGCCCGGCGTGGCAGATACCCACCATCGCTCCACGCTGACGTTCGAGCATAGCAGCCAGGCATGGAACGATGTCTGCGCACACGTCGAATCCTTCGTGCAGGCGTGGGAACGAGCGGAGGCTCCGCCCGAGCTGGGCGCGTACCTTCCCGATCGGCCCTGGCGCCGGCTCGTGCTGATCGAACTGATCAAGGTCGACCTCGAGTACCGCTGGCAGCGCCCTGGTCTGCGCCGCACGCTGGAAGAGTACGCCGCCTTGTACCCGGAGCTGCGAGAAGGCGGCGAGCTGCCCAGCGATTTGGTGTACGAAGAGCTTCTCGTCAGGCGACGAAACGGCGAAACGATCCAGCGCGAAGACTACGAGCGCCGCTTTCCGCACCAGGCCACGCAGCTCGCACGGCTAGACGCATTGGAGCACGTGGCCGCCAGCACCGTGCTCGTGCAGACCGGCAAGCTCGAAGAGATTGCGGCTGGCCAGCGGCTGGGAGACTTCGAACTGGAGCGCCTACTGGGCAGAGGGGCATTCGCCCGCGTGTTCCTGGCACGGCAGTTGAATATGCAGCGCCGCGTGGCATTGAAGGTCTCTGCCGATCGCGGCCTGGAGCCGCAGACCATGGCGCAGCTCGACCATCCCAACATTGTGCGGGTGTACGACCAGCAGATCCTGCCCGACCGCAAGCTCAGGCTGTTGTACATGCAATACGTGGCCGGCGGCACGCTGGAAGGCGTCGTCGATCGGGTACGCGCCACCCCCGCGGCGCAGCGCACGGGGCGTCTGCTGCTCGAAGCGATCGACGCCGCCTTGCGCGAGCGTGGGGAGGCACCGCCGGCCGACTCGCGCACGCGCCGCCGCCTGGCAGAGGCCGATTGGCCCATGGTCGTCTGCTGGCTGGGCGCACGGCTCGCCCGGGCGCTGGCCTACGCGCACGAGCAGAATGTGCTGCACCGCGATCTCAAGCCTGCTAACGTGCTGCTGGCCGCTGACGGCAGCCCCCGGCTGGCAGACTTCAACGTCAGCTTCTGCTCTACGGTCGAGGGGGCTACGGCCGCCGCCTTCTTTGGCGGCAGCCTGGCGTATATGTCTCCCGAACAGCTCGAAGCCTTCCATCCCGAATACGATCGCCAGCCCGGCGAACTCGATGGCCGCAGCGATGTGTACGCCCTGGGCATCATGCTCTGGGAATTGCTCACCGGCAGCAGGCCGTTCGCCGACGAAGTGGCCGAAGGCGGCTGGTGCCAAACGCTCGAGCACATGCTGGCCCGGCGCAGGGCAGGCCCGCCCGCCGAAGCGCTCGATCGCCTGCGCAGCGCGTGCCCCAAGGACCTCGAAGAGACCTTGCTGCGATCGCTGGACCCGAACCCGGCGCAACGCTATGCCTCGGCAGCGGCCTTCGCCCGCGATCTCGAACTCTGCCTCCAGCCGCAGGTGCAGCGGCTGCTGCGCCCCCGAAGCACCCTCCGCGGCGTGCTAGCGCGCCACAGCGTGGTCTCGACCTTGGCCGCCGGGCTGGCACCCAACGCAGCCTTCAGCCTGTTGAACATCGCCTATAACTGGCGAGAAATCGTCGCCCCGCTGGGTCCGGATGCCGTTCGGGTGTTCATCGCCCAGCTTGCCAGCGTGAATCCCCTGGCCTACGGCAGCGCCATCGCTCTGTTGCTCTGGCTGGCGTGGCCCGTGTTCACGGCGGTGCGCCGCCGGGCAATGCTGCGGCCGGTTGAATCCGGGCGGCTGTCGGCCCTGCGGCGCCGATCGCTTCAGCTTGGTGCGTGGGTAGCCGTGGTCACCGCCGCGGAGTGGGCCTTCTCGGGTCTGGTCTTCCCTTTGTGGCTGCACCTTGGCAGCCCGGCACGCATGAGCTTTGAGCACTATGTGCACTTTCTGGTTTCTCAGGTGCTATGCGGATTGATGTCGGCCACGCTGGCATTCTTTGCCGTGACGTTCTTGATAGTGCGGGCCTTCTATCCCCTGCTTGTCGAAGCAGAGAAGGACGAACCGGACGCCATTGCCCAACTTGCGACACTCTCGCGGCGTACGGCCCAGGCGTTTTACGCTGCCGTGGGCGTGCCGTTTGTGGCCATTCTGGCGATGACGGGGGTCGATTCGGGCGGGGGCCGCGTGGCCTTGGGAGTGCTGGCAGGGGTAGGCTTTCTGGCCTTCTTGGCGGCATTCCATTTGTCGCGGGCCATCCAACGAGACATTACCGCCCTGCAACAAGTGGCCCTTCTACCTGGGAGCGATACGTTTACCACCAGCAGCGAGGTCACGGATTCGTTCTGGACCGGCTCGCGGTAAAAAACGGCATTCGTGGGCGCGGGGGGCACGACGTATAATAGAGAGCACAGCCCGTTGCGTTCGCGGCGATAAGGCCGCCCGCGTTCGCTCAAGTGTGGCAGCCTGACTCGAATCCACCTGGCTTTTGTCTTTCTTGGCCTTGGCTCTTTTGGCCCCGGTTTTTTGGCCCTGTGAACGATCTTTCTCCCAGCAGCGACCGGCCGTTTAAACTCCCCCAGGAGCCCACGAAAGGCCGGGGGAACCTGGATACAGACGCTCTGCTGCCCACAACGAGCAGCCAACCCGAAAGCGCCTTTTCTCCATCCGAAGGCACGTACGAGCTTCAGGAGCCTCTCGTGCAGGCGGCCCAGGGGCACGCGCCAACAGGCACGCCGGAAGGGGCCGGAGGAGCGCAAGCGGCCGAAGCAAGCCGCGTGAGCGACCTGATCGCACTCATCAAGGAGGCCGCCGATAAGCTGGCCAGAGACGGCACCAGCCGGGGCGACCTGAAGATCCTCAGTCGCGCCATTCGAGAGCTGCGCTATGCGTTCAAGGTCTTCTCGCCGTACCGTTCGCGCCGCAAGGTGACGGTGTTCGGCTCTGCGCGGACTAGGCCGTTCGAGCCGGCCTACGAGCAGGCAGTGGCTTTTGGCCGCTCCATGGCCGAGGCGGGCTGGCTGGTCGTCACCGGCGCCGCCAGCGGCATTATGGAGGCCGGGCATATTGGCGCGGGCCGCGAGAACTCCATGGGGCTGAACATCATGCTCCCCTTTGAGCAGGATGCCAATCCGGTGATCGCCGGCGATCCCAAGCTGGTACACATGAAGTACTTTTTCACCCGCAAGCTGATGTTCGTGAAAGAGTGCCACGCTGTGTGCCTGCTGCCCGGCGGCTTCGGTACGCTCGACGAGGGGCTCGAGGTGCTCACGTTGCTCCAGACGGGCAAGCGAGACATGGTCCCCGTCGTGTTGCTGGATGAGCCCGGCGGCACCTTCTGGCAGGATCTGCACGAATTCATCGTTCGGCGCCTGCTCGCAGCAGGGATGATCTCTCCGGAGGACCTGGCGCTCTACAAACTGTTCGATCGGGTACAGGCCGCTGTGGACGAGATCTTGGGCTTCTATCTCGTGTATCACAGCATGCGGTACGTGAAGCATCGGCTCGTCTTTCGCCTCAGGCAGCCGCTCTCGGAAGAACAGCTTGCCGAAGTGGAGCGGCAGTTTGGCGACATACTTATCGATGGCGGTTTCGAGCAGTGCGGCCCTCTGCCGGAAGAGAAAGACGAGCCGGAACTGGCAGAGATGCCCAGGCTGGTCTTCCACTTCAACCGCCGCAGCCTTGGCAGATTGCGGCAGTTGATCGACGCACTCAATGCCTGCGCAGGCGGCCGCCTGCCGCCCGAGGTCGGCGACCCAGACCCCACTGCCGGTCTGCTGCGGCAAGACAGCGCATAGCCGACCGGCGTTGGCCACAGCGCGGGCCGTAGCCGGATGTTGCCTCCTCGCGCGCCCACACCCTCGCAAGCGCATCCAGGTTCTGTGGCGGGAGGCGGCTGGTATCTTCTGCGACACGATGCCGCAGTTTGCTTCTGCGGCAGGAAGAGCCAGTTACCTTCTGCGGCAGGATGCCGCAGCGACGGGGCCTGCGGTTACGTTGCAACCCAGGTCCAGAAGCCGCAGAACCGCCATCACAACTCTCGCCCAAGTGCCGCCCGCTCGCGCGCCGCCTGACGCTCCACCCCATCGACAAAGGCTGCCAGGTGCCGACGGTCTCCCAAGGTGAGTTCGTTGGCACGTTCGAAAAACTTCTGTGCACGCTCCGGCTGGCCATCGAAGTGCAAAAACACGCCAAGCACGAAGAACACCTCGCCGTCGTGCGGTTGATCAATCGCGCGTTGCGCCAAGGCATCGAGGTGTGCAGACTTGGCCAATGCGTTATCACCATAGAGCTGATCCAGCGTGAAAGCGAGTTGGGGGAGCTGCGCGTTAAGCACCGCCGCCCGCCGCAGCGCTTTGGCTGCCAGGTCATACTTGCCCAATGCCGCCTGGGCAAATCCCTGCCGCAACCACACCTCTGCCAGCCCGGGCGAAGCCTGGCCGGCATTCCTGTACCGCGAGAGTGCCAGCGCATACTTCTGCCGGGCAAACTGCTCGTCTCCCTGCCGGATGAACTCGCCCGCGCGGCGCACGGCCCGCGGAGAAGTCCCCCTCCCCTGCGGCGGCTGCTCCTCCTCGGCCAACTCGCCAAAGCCGCCCATCTGGCCGGGCGGAGGATTTGCCTGCGGCTCGGCCGGGCCGTTTGGCAAGGGCTGGACAATGGGCAAGGGCGGCCGCGCTCGCGCAACGGGCTGCGGTGCCGGCAACATGATGAGCGGCTGCTGCACAATCGGCCGCTGCACGATTAGCGGCTGAAAGGCGAACGGTTCCTGCCAGGGGGGTAAGGCCCAAGGAGCCACGGCGTACCAGGGCGGATAGACGGCTTGTGCAAAGCAAGGGCACAAAGGTGGACCGAAAAACGTCTCATATTGGAACGAGAAGTTGCCGGTAACGAATCCCCATCTGCTCCTGGTGACAAACCCTCCTCCAGGCGGCACGATTGCGGCATCGCACGCCGTGAGCTGGGCCACTGCGGGCCCGCTGGCGGCTGCTCCCCAAACGAGAATGGCTGCTACGAAATGCGGCTTCATAGGTCCGCCTCCCTTGGACCATCGCCAGCCCCACTCGATTATCGCGTCGGGCTTCAAACTCGGCAAGCAAACTGCGCCGCCCGAAAGGTTCGGTGCGTTCGAGCCAAGCGGCAGGCTGCCTCGGGCGGGGGCAAGGCGGCGCACCTGATGGTTTGGCCAGTGCCGGGCGCGGCGTTGACGGCACACATGGAGCAGCCTAGACTCGCTGCTGTTACCCGCCCACGGCGCACGTTACGTTTGCGCCCGCCATGCAGCCGCACTGGCTGCTCCCCTGCACCGCAACAGCGAGCCCCCCATGAAGCAAGTCTTGTGCGCAACTGGCGTGTGGGCTGCGATCCTGGTGGGCGTTCTGCTGCCGGTCGGCACGGCTGGTGCGGGGCCGTCAGAGGACTTTGGGCCGCTTGCCCAAGAGTACGCGAGCGGCATCCGCCCGCTGTTGGCCCGGTATTGTACAGAATGCCACGCCACCGCGGATCCGGCGGGGGAGTTGGACCTGGAGCGGTTTGCCTCGCTCGACGACGTGCGCCGCAGCGTGCGAACGTGGGAGAAGGTCGCAGAGATGCTCGACCTGGGGCAGATGCCGCCCGAGGACGCTGCACAGCCGAGCGCCGCCGAGCGCAAGCGGCTGCGAGCATGGATCGACCGCTACCTGGATGCGGAGGCGTCGGCTACTGCTGGCGACCCGGGCCGCGTAATCCTGCGGCGGTTGAGCAACGTGGAGCTGGACCGCACCGTGCGCGAACTGACGGGCCTGGATCTGCGGCCGGCGCGTGAATTCCCCGAAGACGGGGCGGCAGGCGAGGGCTTTACCAACTCTGGGGAGGCACTCGTGATGTCTCCTGCCCTGCTTACCAAGTACATGGAGGCGGCACGCGGCATCGCTGACCATCTTGTGCTGCTGCCAGACGGAATGCGCTTCTCTGCCGGCACCACGCGCGAGGACTGGACCAACGAGATTCTGGCCGAGCTGCGGCAGATCTACGGCCGCTATACGGTGGAAGAGGGCCGCATTCCGCTGGAGCGGTATCTGCACGTTTTGGGGCCGGCCAGTCCGCCCGGTCCGGCCGAGGTGGAGGCGTTGGCGGTGCGGCACGGCTTGAGCCCGCGCTATCTGCGTACCTTATGGGAGTTGCTCGCAGGAGAAGAACCGCGGCTCCCTTTGGTGGAGAGCCTCCGGCAAAGATTCCGGCACCTGGCGTCGCGGTCGAACCCGGGCGGCCAGCCCTCGGAGCACGAGATCGACGTGCTGCTGCAAGAGATTCGCCTCTGGCAACAGGAGTTGTGGCGATTCAACACGGTCGGCCACTTCAAGACCTGGCAAGAGCCTCGCGACCCTCTGGTAGATGGCGAACGTCTCAGCCTGCCAATTGCAGCCGATGTGGTCGGCCCCAAGGTGGTGCTGCGGCTCTGGGCGGGCACGGCCGGCGACGGGGCGGAAGGCGACCTGGTCGTCTGGCGCGAGCCGCGCTTCGAAGCGCCTGGACGGCCTGCTCTGCTGGCACGCGACGTGTGGCGGCTGTCGGCTGCACTCAACCAATTGCGCGCCGCGACGCTCGCCCGCACATCGGACTACCTCGCCTTGGCCGCAGCAGCTCAGCAGTTCGGCACAGAGTGGCAACAGGAGGCAATAAGACGCGGCCTGCACCCGCAAGTAGCCGGCGCCTGGTTGAACTGGGTAGGCATCTCGACCGGTACGCCCGCCGACATCGAGGGGCATCTGACCGAGCAGCTCACCAACGTGGGCGGTTATGCCGCCGTGCAAGGCTGGGGCAAGCCGGAGACGCCTAGTTTGGTCGCCAATTCATCAGACGTAGAACTGAACATACCCGGTACGGTGCCGGCCCACGGTGTGGCCATGCACCCTTCGCCTGGCGAGTATGTGGCCGTTGTCTGGCAGAGCCCCATCGAGGGGCAGGTGCGCGTACTGGCCGAGGTGGCCGATGCCCACGCAGCTTGCGGCAACGGCGTTTCTTGGCAGCTTGAGGTTCGGCGCGGATCGGCACGTGCAAGATTGTCTGGCGGAGAGATCGATAATGGCGGGACCGCAGAGGTGCCGGCCGTAGAGCAGCTTGCTCTGCGGCAGGGCGACTCCGTGTGGTTGATGGTCGGGGCGAGGAAACACGACCACGTGTGCGACCTGACGCGCGTGAATCTGACAATTGCCGAGTTGGCCGGCGAGGGCCGCGTCTGGTCTCTCCGGCGCGACGTGGCAGACGACATCTTCTCCGGCAACCCGCACCAAGATCGGCTGGGTAATCCCGCCGTATGGCACGTGGTAGCAGGCCCCGATTCGGCGCTCGCAACCGCTGAATTCGACGTTCCCCCGGGATCGCTGCTTGAAGCCTGGTTGGAAGCAGCAGGCAACGTTGCACTGCGCGAGCGGCTGCCAGAGCTGAGCGAGGCCTTGCACGAGCTGCTTACCGGACCACGGCCCGAAGGCGGCCCCAACGCACGGCTGTACGACCTTGCTCGCGCGCTCGACGGCCCCCTCTTCGGCAGGCTGGATTACCCATCACTCTTGGCCGAAGCCCCTGACCCACCGCTGCCGGAGGGTACGCTCCCCTTCGGCCAGCCGGCACGCGGTCTCGAAATCGGCCCGGCCGATCTGGCGGCGTCCGCCCCGCACGTTCTCACCATCGAGGCGCCCGCAGAGCTGGTGCGCGGCCGCACGATGGTGGTCGATGGCACTTTGCACCCTCGAAGCGGCGGCCAGGGCTCAGTACAGCTCCGGCTGCTGGATGCGGCTTCGGCGGGCTCGCTGCCGCCGGGAGATTCGCTCGTGGCCGGCCGCCCTGTAATCACCCTCTCCGACAGCCCTGCACGTGAGCGGCTGGCAGCCGCTTGCGCCGAGCACCGTGCCTACTTCCCGCCCATGGCCTGCTATGCACGCATCGTGCCTGTGGACGAAGTGATCACACTCGTACTATTTCATCGCGAGGATGAACCGCTCGTTCGTCTGCTGGCGACAGAAGAAGAAGCACGCCGGCTCGACGGCCTCTGGGAAGAACTGCGCTACGTGAGCCGGGACGCCATTCGGGTCCACCAGGCGTTCGATATGTTCATCGGCTTCGCCTCGCAAGAGAACCGGGTGGCGGAGTTCGAGCCGCTACGCGAGCCCATTCGCGCCCGCGCAGACGACCAGGAAAAGGCGATCGAAGCCTCCGCCACGCACCACCTCCAAGCCCTGCTGGAGTTTGCAGACCGCGCATGGCGCCGCCCCTTGACAAGCGAAGAACGCTGCCGGCTCATGCAGCTCTACCACGAGCTGCGCGCAGGCCGCGGCCGCCCGGAAGATGCCCTCGACCACGACCAAGCCGTGCGCCTGGTCCTGGCTCGCATTCTGATGGCGCCCTCGTTCTTGTACCGCGTCGAGCGGCCCGCGCCCGGTGATGCGCCGCAGCCCCTCGACAATTGGGAGCTGGCCAGCCGCCTCAGTTATTTCCTGTGGGCCAGCATGCCCGACGATCGCTTGCGCCGCCTCGCCGATGCCGGCGAACTGTCTCGCCCCGACGTGCTGGCGGCCGAGGCACGCCGCATGCTGCAAGACGAACGCGTGCACGGCCTGGCCACCGAGTTCGCCTGCCAATGGCTCGACGTGCGGCAGTTCGACGCGTACGACGCTAAGAGCGAGCGGCATTTCCCCACGTTCGCCGAGCTGCGCGGCGAAATGTACGAAGAGACGGTGCGATTTCTCGTCGACCTGTTCCAGAGAGACGGCAGCGTATTGGAGCTGCTTGCGGCCGATCACACCTTTGTCAACGAACGCCTGGCGGCGCACTATGGCATCCCCGCAATAACCGGAGCGGAGTGGCGGCGGATCGACGGCGTGCGCGCCTATGGCCGGGGCGGCATCCTGGGAATGGCCAGCACGCTCTCGAAGCAATCGGGCGCCTCGCGCACCAGCCCCATTTTGCGGGGCAATTGGATTGTCGAAGTACTCTTGGGAGAAAAGCTGCCCAAGCCCCCCAAGAACGTGCCCCAGCTTCCGGAGGACGAAACCGATACAGACGGCCTCACCGTGCGCGAGCTGGTCGAGCGGCACCGCAGTGTAGCGCAGTGCGCGGTGTGCCACGAGCGGATCGATCCGTTCGGGCTGGCCCTGGAGAAGTTCGACGCCATCGGCCGCCGCCGTGATCATGACCTGGCCGGCCGCCCCGTCGACGCCTCGACACGGCTGGCCGACGGGACCGAATTCGCAGACCTAGAGGGCCTGCGCCAATACTTGTTGACCCAGCGGCGCGACGACTTCCTCCGACAATTCTGCCGCAAGCTGCTGGGCTACGCTCTAGGCCGCAGCGTGCAGCTCTCCGACCGGCAGCTCTTGGAATCGATGCAGCAGGCCCTGGCAGCGAACGACTATCGGTTCTCCACCGCGGTGGAACAAATCGTGTTGAGCCCCCAGTTCACCCGGCATCGTGGCCAGCAGGCCGACGATGCCGGAGAAGTTTCTCAGCTTGAGAGGTAAGACATGGAGCGCTTTCTGTCTCCCGTGGATGGCAGCGGCAGCATGAGGCGCGGTATCTCGCGCCGCGCCGTGCTGCGCGGCCTGGGCGTGAGCATGGCCCTGCCCTGGTTGGAAACGCTGGCCTGGGGCGAGCCAGCGGCGGAGCCGCCCGTGCGGTTCGCCTGCCTGTTTGCAGGCAACGGCTTTCATACCCGCGAATGGTGGGCACGCGGCCACGGCAGCCAGATGCAGCTTGGCAAGGTGCTGGCGCCCCTGGAAGACCTGCGGCACAAGCTGCTCTTCATCCGCGGCCTGTACAACGAGGAGGCGCAAAAGGGCAACATCCACAGCTCGCAGACAGGCAATCTGCTTTCGGGCGCCCCGTTGGCTGCCGGAGGCGAGATTCGCTCCGGCACGAGCGTCGATCAGGTGATGGCCCAGCGCCTGGGGGACCGTACCCGCCTGCCCAGCCTGGTACTGGGGTGCGAGAAATCGATCGCCTCGGTCCACAAGAACTATTCGATGCTCTACAGCTCCCACATCTCGTGGAGTTCGCCCACCACGCCCACGCCGCTGGAGATCTATCCGGCGCTCGCCTTCGACCGCCTGTTCCGCACCGATGAGCAGCGAGGCGACCAGAGCGTGCTCGACGCCGTGCTGGAAGAGGCCCAAAGCCTGCGAGGGGCCGTGAGCTTCAGCGACCGCCGGAAGCTGGACGAATACTTGGACTCTGTGCGAGAAGTAGAGCAGCGGCTGGACCGCGCTGCGCGAGACGACCGCCTGGAGGGCTGGCGGCCCGCACTCTCGACGCCCGACATGCCCCGCCCTCCAGACGGCCTGCCGCAAGACATCGCCGAACACATGCGGTTGATGTGCGACATCCTCGTGCTCGCCTTCCAGACCGATAGCACCCGCGTCTGTACGCTCAAGCTCAACAACGACCACTCGTCGCTGCGCTTCCCCCACCTAGGCGTGGATTACATGATCCACCACCTCCTCTCGCATACCGACAGCGATGACTGGCTCAAGGTCAACCAGTTCTTCGTCCAGCAGTTGGCCTACGTCTGCCGCAGGCTGGACGCCGTGCAGGAGGGCGAGCGCACCGCCCTCGACAACTCGATGATTCTCTTCTGCTCCAGCATGCTCACCGGCAATCACGATGCCACGCAACTCCCCGTCGTGCTGCTGGGCAGCGGCGGAGGCAAGATCGAGACCGGCCGCGTGCTCGATTACCTTGCAAGCCCCAACCGCAAGATGTGCAGCCTGTTCCTTGCACTCCTCGACAAGGTAGGCATTCATCTCGAGCAGTTTGGAGACTCGAACGAGCGGCTGGCGGAGGTGTGACCGCCCAATGGCAGGCAGAGAGGACCAGCTAGCGAAGGAGCTGGCGCGCAGATAGCACCGAGAACGCCGGGGGGTGCCTTCGGAGGCGGGCGTTTGCGTGCGGCCGTGACCCGATTGCTCTTCTGTTTGCCCACCGCTCGTTGTTCACCGCGCCAATCTGCATGTCCTCGACGCTGGTGATCGTTGGTGCGAGCGCGCGTGCCGCGGCTCAAAGTGCCTGTCGCGCAGGCTACGTACCGGTGTGCTTCGACCGCTTTGCCGATGCAGACACGGCTCGCGCGGCACGCGTCACGCGCGTTTGCCCCTATCCGAAGGCAATGCTGTCGGCCGTGGCCAGCGCCCCGCCCGGCCCCTGGATGTATACCGGGGCCATGGAGAACCATCGCAGCGTGCTGGCAGTGCTGGCCCGCGCTCGGCCATTGGCCGGCAACGACTGCCAGGTCGTAGAGCGTGTTCGCAACCCGCTCATGTTGGCAGATGTACTCAGGGGCGCTGGTTTACCCGTACCCGAGTGCGCGCTGGACGCGCAGGCTTTGCCCCGAGACGGAAGCTACGTGCGAAAGCCGTTGCGCTCTGGCGGCGGGTCGGGCATCGCCTTATGGGACGAGCAGTGTGAGGCTCCAGCGCGAGAGAGGGGGTGGTACTTCCAACGGTACATCGAGGGGACGACCTGTGCCGCGGCATATGTTGCCGCTGGCGGTACGGCGCGGTTTGTGGGCCTCGCGCAGCAGCGGCTCGCCGCGGGCCGCAGCGGCAGACGCTTCTGTTATGCCGGCAGCGTGGGACCTTTGGAGCCAGCCGCCGATCTGCGCGATGTGCTGATACGGCTGGGAGGGGTGCTGGCCGATGCATTCAAGCTCGTGGGCTGGTTTGGCGTCGATGGCATTGTCGTCGGCAGCGAGTTCTGGACCGTGGAGGTGAACCCGCGCTACACAGCATCGGCCGAAATCCTGGAGCGCGGTCTGGACATCAACGCCGTGGATCTCCATCTGCGTGCCTGCTTGAAAAGAGAGCTGCCGCAAGAAACGCCCCAGTCGGCCGGCTTACTGCACGGCAAGGCCATTCTGTTCGCTCCGCGGCGGACGGTGGTGCAGCCCGAGTTTACCGCATACGCGCTTGAAGAGGCTGCCAGCGGCCCCTGGCCGATGCTCGCCGACATTCCCCGGCCCCATACCGAGATTCCCATGGGCGCACCGGTGCTGACGGTGTTTGCCGGCGGCGACTCCGCAGGCGAGGTGCACGAGCGTCTGGATCAGCGCTTGCGAACACTCGAACGCGAGATGCTGCGGGTGTAGGTATCCCCGCTACGAGCGGCGGGGTTTACCCCCGCCGGGCCTCCCAAGGCGAACGCCCCGTGCATTCCCCGCCGGGTCCCCCAGGCGAACTCCCCGCGCATTCCCCGCCGGGCCCCCCAAGCGAGTTCCCCCCGCAAGCCCCGCCGGCATAAAGCCGGCGGCTCGTAGCGTAAAGCCGGCGGCTCGTAGCGTAAAGCCGGCGGCTCGCACGAGCGGCGGGGTTTACCCCCACCGGGCCTCGCCGAGCAACTCCCCCCACATTCCCCGCCGGGCCCTCCCAGGCGAACTCCCCCGCCGCACGCCCCGCCGGCGTAAAGCCGGCGGCTCGTAGCGTAAAGCCGGCGGCTCGCTTGTGTGGTATGGGGCGCTTGCCGTAGCCTTACTGGTCGCGGTAGTCGATGTGCGATTGCTGCCACTTCACGCCCGACCCCCGCCAATTGCCACTTGAGCCATGCCACGCAGAGCGCTGATCACCGGCATTACAGGCCAGGATGGCTCCTACCTGGCAGAGTTCCTCCTCGCGCAGGGCTACGAGGTTCACGGCCTGGTACGCCGCACGAGCACGCAGGGGCTGGGTCGCATCCAACACCTTCTTGGCCGCCTCACGTTGCATCCAGGGGATCTGTGCGATCAGGCCTCTCTGCTGCGGGTGTTGCAAGCTGCCCAGCCTCACGAGGTCTACAACCTGGCCGCACAGAGCTGGGTGCCGGGAAGTTGGGCCGCGCCCGTGGCCACCGCGGAGGTGACTGCCTTGGGCGTGCTGCGCATGCTGGAGGCTGTTCGCACTATCAACCCCGCCATCCGCTTCTACCAGGCCAGCTCCAGCGAAATGTTCGGCCTGCCGGTTCCCGGCCAGCCCATGCAAAACGAACAGACCCGCTTCTGGCCACGCAGCCCGTATGGCGCCGCCAAAGTCTTCGGCCACCAGATCACGGTCAACTACCGGGAAAGCTACGGCATCTTCGCGTGCAGCGGCATCTTGTTCAATCACGAATCGCCGCGACGGGGTCTGGAGTTCGTCACCCGCAAGGTTACTCGCGCGGCGGCACGCATCAAGCTCGGCCTGGATCGCGAGTTGCTGCTGGGCAACTTGGACGCCCGCCGAGACTGGGGTTTTGCAGGAGATTACGTGCGGGCCATGTGGCTCATGCTCCAGCAAGACGAGCCAGACGATTATGTAGTCGCCACCGGCCAAAGCCACGCGGTGCGCGAGTTGGTCGAGCTGGCCTTCGATCGCGTGGGCCTGGATCCAGCGGCCCACGTGCGGGTGGACCCGGCTCTGTTGCGGCCCGCAGACGTGGAGCATCTGTGTGGAGATGCTTCCAAGGCCCGTAGCCGGCTGGGCTGGCAACCCACGGTAGACTTTTGCGGGCTAGTTGCCATGATGGTCGAGGCCGACCTGGCTAACGAGCGCCACGCCGGCACAGGAGGACCCCAGGCGTGACGGTTGTATTGTTCGAAGACGAGCAGGTGCAGCAGCTTTACCCGGTTACGGTAGGGCGGCCGGCGTTTTGCATTTCGTGTGGCGGGTACACGCTGCTGGAGCTGATCGAAGAGCAGGGATGGCCGCGGAGAGAGTACACGCGTCCGCACGTGCGGGCCTATCGAGAGGCCGCTGGCCTTGCCACGACTGACGGCGGGCCGGTTGCCGCGCCGGTACTGTTAGTGAACGCCGCGCTCGTTCCTAGCGCCCGCGCCATGGCCAGGCTGCAGGCACTGCGAGCCGAAGGGAGGCCGCTGATTGTGCCGGCAGCAACGGGGATGAACCAGCAGCACGAGAGGGGAGAGGGGCAAGGGACCCGTCCCACCCCGCGCTTGAGCGGCCGGCTGCGCGTGGCGGCTGCACTGCTGCCTGCCGGCACGGCGTTGCCGCCCGCCGCTGCACGCTTGACCGAGTTTGCCTCCTGGTTGGCCAGCCTGCCCTTGGAATCGGCTGCCGAACCGCTGCCGCTCTTGGAGTATCCGCACGACATCGTCCGCTGGCATCTGAGCATCTTTTCAGAGAACCTGGCACGCCGCCTCAAGGCCCCTCGCTTTGTGCAGCACTCCGAGGGGGTCTTCGCTGCGCCCGGTGCGGTTCTCGGCCCTTACGTCGTTACCGATACCAAGGCCGGACCCATCGTGCTCGACGAACGCGCACAGATCGGCCCCTACTGCTACCTCCGCGGCCCAGTTTATGTGGGGCCAGACAGCCGCGTCATCGAACATGCCGCCATCAAAGACGGCACGGCGCTGGGCCATACCACCAAGATCGGCGGCGAGATCGAGGGCAGCATCGTCGAATGCTATACGAACAAACAGCATCACGGCTTCTTGGGCCACAGCTACCTGGGCTCGTGGATCAACCTGGGCGCTGGCACCTGCACGAGCGACCTCAAGAACACCTACGGCCAGGTGAACATGGAGTATCATGGCGTGCGCGTGGCCACGGGCATGCAGTTCATCGGTTGCATCATGGGAGACTATGCCAAGACGGCCATCAACACCAGCATCTTCACCGGCAAGACCGTGGGCGTGTGCAGCATGCTCTACGGCTTCGTGACCACCAACGTGCCCAGTTTTGTGAACTATGCACGCTCCTTCGGCCAGGTGACCGAGGCGCCGGTCGACGTAATGATCGCCACGCAGGCCCGCATGTTCGCCCGCCGCCAGGTGGAACAGCGCCCCTGGGACATACAATTGCTGCACGACATGTACGAACTCACGCGCCACGAGCGCCAGATCGCCGGAGAGCCCCTCAGCCTATAGCGGGGGCGCACACCCCAGAACCCGATGAAGCTTGCCGATGCCTATGGCCCGGGGAAATTCGGGCTCTCGTTCGAGTTGTTTCCGCCCAAGACGCCGGCCGGAGAGGCCGAGCTGTTTGCCAACCTGCCCGAACTGGTGGCTTTTGCGCCCAGCTTTATCACCTGCACCTATGGCGCCGGCGGCTCAACGCGGGACAAGACGCTCGAAATCACTGCCCGCGTGCACAGGCAGTTTGGAGTGGCTGTGGCCTCTCACCTGACGTGCGTGGGGGCCACGATCGATGAGTTGCGTGCCTACCTGCGGGAGGCGCAGGGGCTGCACATCGAGAACATCGTGGCGTTGCGTGGCGATCCTCCCCGCGGTTCGGCAGCCTTTGTGCCGGTGGCCGGCGGGCTAGCCCATGCCAATGAACTGGTGGAGCTTATCCGCAGCGAGTTTCCCCACTTCGGCATCGCAGTGGCGGGCTATCCAGAAACGCACCAAGAGGCCGCCAGCCCGCAGGCAGACCTGGCCAACCTCAAGCGCAAGGTGGACGCCGGGGCCGACGTGGTGATCACCCAGCTTTTCTACGACAACGCGGACTACCTGCGCTTCCGCGATGCGTGCGAGCAATTGGGGATTGCCGTGCCGATCGTGCCGGGCGTGCTGCCCATCACCAACTTCGCCCAGGTGCGCCGGATCACCTCCCTTTGCCGCGCCCGGCTGCCGCCGAGACTGGTCGAGAGGCTGGAGCGCTGCGGCGACGACGCCGCGGCACAGTTCGAGGTAGGCGTTGAGCACGCCACGCGGCAGGTGCAGGAACTATTAGATGCACAAGTGCCCGGCATCCACTTCTATGTGCTCAACCGTTCGCCCGCCACTGCGCGGGTGCTGCGAGAGTGTCGAGGACCGTACGGCAATAAGCCAACAGGCGCAAGCGGTTAGTGGGGGTTTGGCTCGTCTATTGTTCCGCAGCGCGGACAACTCGCAGTGACGCGGGAGCCCGAGAAGCAGCATCGAGGGGGCTGGCGTCTGCAATTCTGCGTCTGCTCCCAGGACTTACAAGTACATGCAAGGGACCCGCCCGAATGCATCGAGTTGGCCGATCGCGTCCGTCCGCGGAGCGCTCCATTATCTTTGCAGCCCGTGTCGGCACGCCTTCGCCATGCCCGCCTATCATGCGTGCTGGCGTGTGTGGGCGCCGCAAGGTCGAATTGCCAATGCGCCAGCAAGAGCCGGACACGCCGCGTGCGGCTGGACGCGGCGACATCGAACGAAGAACCGCCCTGCTCGACCGGCTACCGCACCCCTTGCCGGCTTGTGCGGCGCGTGGCCCCTGCGATCTCTGCGAATCGGCAGCGAGCATTGCCCCCTGTGTTTCGCTTGATCGAACAGGCCCTCATCGGATAATGTACGACGGGTCGCCACTGCGCATCGGCGGATCTTCCTGCACTACTCAGCAATGAGCGCACAGGTGCCTTCTCCCTCGCCGTGCAACGCGTCGCTCGATGACGAGCTGCAAGCGTGCCGGGCGATCGCCGCACGCTGTTGCTTCGTCGTGGGCTACGCGCGTTCAGGCACCACGCTGCTGGCCGACGTGATCAATTCGAATGAGCGGGTGTTGATGACCTCTGAGGCTCATTATTTTGTCCCCAACAACGCACCGCGGTTCCGGGACTGGTACAACGCGCTGCACGCCGGGTACGGCAACCAGGTCACGAAGTCGACTCACGCCCCCGACTTTATTCCGCACCTCAACCACACCTGGTGGCAGTGGCTGGCGGAGGCTGCCAAATATTTCGACATGCTGGGCGATAAGATCGCCCTCTCAGATCATGTGTTTTCCTTGGCTCCGCCAGATGCGATCCTGTCTTTTTTCGAGGCACGTTTCTTCAATTCTCGCTTTATTTTTACAATTCGCCATCCGCTGCATACGCTTGCCTCTGCGGCGATAACTTTGAACCGTGATTCAGAAGACTCGATGCGCGCCTTATTGATTGGCTGGCTGGTTTTCGTTCAGTTCTGGGCCGATTGCGTGCGCGTTTTGCCCCATACGTACACAATTCTGTTCGACAAGTTCGATGCTGCCGGCATCGACGGTCTAAGCGCCTTTATCGGCCTCGACCTCAGCGGGGCGAGGAGCTATGCATTCAGACCGCCCCGTTCTTACGACATCTCTGCATTGGCCAGCGGGAATGTCTTGAGACCGTATGCAGACCGGCTGGATGAGATCTTCGTCAACGTGACAGTGGGGGCCGAAGGCGGCCGTGCCAGCCTGCGCCGCAGCGCCAGCCGCGTGGACGACCCGGAGCGCGTCGGATGCGAACGGGCCTGGACCCTGGCCGAGCAGTTGCTGGCGGCATTGCGCACGCCCGGCGCATGACGGCCGGATCCTGCCGCGCCTTGGTTCACGCTATCAGGCGTGCCCACCTGCCTGTGCAGGGATCGGTATTGGGGGCGTGTACGCCGGTATCATCATCTCTTACCCCCTTAGCAAGGGGAAGTGTCCAGTGTTGGCTGCGCTGGCGGCTCGCCTGGCAGTGTCGGCTGGGCAGGCGGCTTACTTGCCTGGGCATCCCGCCCCGCAGCGCACGGATATGGCCGCCTGCTTCTCCCTAGGAGCGCAACTTACTCAACACCGCGCTATGGCAGGGTGTGAGGTGCTGGTCCGTGAAGCCGGCCGGCGGGCCGCCCGACGAGGATGCCGCACATTCCGCCCCGCTGGGCGACGTTCACCACCTGCTTTTGCGACGCGCGGCCGAGAATGGCCAATCCGAAGCGAGTGGGGGCAAACCCCATTACCGTGTAGAAAGGCTCCAGGTGCACGCTGCCGTCTGCGTGGACCACGGGGAATTCATGCACGGGTATGGGTGCGAGGCGCTGCACCACCCAGCTTTCTTCCGATCGAAGCCCTGTTTCGATGGCCGCCTCCCATTCTGCCTGGGTGAGCAGATGGCCGATTTGCACCCCCTCGCCGCCGTATGCCCGGTTAGGCTTGAGCACCAACAGTTCCTGTTCCCTGCGGGCAAACTCGAGCAGGCTGCCTGACTCTCCGTCCGGCAGGGTGGTGCGGCGGTCGGAGAGTACGCGCGTCCACAGGATGTGCCGTCGGAATACCTGCCGCTCGTCGGCATTGAAGTACTTCTGCACGAACTGCGGGTCGGTGAGGATCTCCCAGCAGCTCTTGTGGTCGAAGTCTCCGCCCATGCTGGAAATCATACGGTTCTGCTTGAACAGCAGGCGGATCGGCCGCATGTCCACGCCGTGCAGGCCTTCAAGCCGCACCAGGTCGCGCACTTCGTAGTCTCGGTAGGCTACGTCGATGGGTGTCTCTTCGTACCACACCTCGCCGCCGCGAATGTATAGTTCAATCGGATCGGCATGCACCACGTTCAGCCCATGCCGCGCGTGGAAGTAACGGGCCAGCACCTCCTGTTCGTTGGTCCCGGCCTCGGCATACTTGGGCTCCAAGAAGCAGACGTTGCGGCCTGGGCGGCCGATCGCCTCCAGGTGGTCGAGCACTTCTTGAATGAACAGCTCGCGCAGATCTTGCCCGGGCGCCAGGTCGAGTTCGGGATCGAGGGATCGGACAGCCGGCAGCACCACGTCTGCCAGCAGTTCCTGGCAGATGGGGCCGTAGTGTATTCCCCCCACACCGCACAGGTTGGGCTCGATGAACCGCAGCGAGTCCTTCCACATGGGGCTGGTGAACTCGACCATGGCGTCCAGCCGGCCGAACACCGGGTTGGTCTCGCGCTGGCTGGGACCCCACGAATCCCACAGCCATTTCTCCTCCGCCTCGCTCAGCGGCAGAATGGCCCGCACCGCGAAGTCTTGAATGTACAGGTCGGGCAGCCGCTTGAGGGCGTTGAGGATGGTCAACGAGACAAAGTGCAGGTAACTCAACTGATCTGGCAGCACGCCGATGGGCCGCAGCAGTACGCGGATGACTTCAGGCTGGCCATCGCGCAGGTAGACGAGGTAACGCTGGCGGCTCTCCTGCTGCATGCGCTGCGTCAAGTCGACGATTGTCGCATGCGGCATGTTGTAGAATGCCTTGCGCAAGCGACTGTCGAGGCTTAGCCCGCTCAGTCCCAGCTCCTCGGCTGGCGTCAGCAGGACCATGGCGCGAGTTCTCCAGGCGGAGAGTCGTAAACTGGCAAACGACAGGGAATACGGCAGAACATTGTGATGGATTCGCTCCGCTCACGTCTACCGCGGTTTCGCGGAGCAGCGGGCATTGCATCCAAGGGCCTCGAGGGCCCGCCCACCAAGTGCCGCAGCAGGCGTTGCGTCCACGGTGCCCGTGCGGCTCTGCGCGGCGCTTGGCTCAAGGCGAAGAGCGTCGCTAAACGATCGCCGCAGCCCGCCGCTGCACCCAGCACGTACACGCGGTAGCCGCAGGGTCGGCAACCGTAAAAGGCCAGGCCGCGAGCAACGAGCCTGCATGAAGGGCTTGTCGCATCTGGGCAGGCGCACGCCGATAGCAAGCGGCCGTTGTTGCTGGTCGATTCGTTTGGCACAAAACGCGACGGCACCGGTTGCCCTTAGGCGCCTTCGACCGGCCCTTGGAGGGCCGCAATGGCCTGGCGCACCTCGACGGGCACGGGGTGCGGCCGGCCTGCGCGGTAGTCGAACACCACCAGCGTCGAATCGCCCTCGGCCACCACAGCCTGCTGGGCACGGCTCCAGACCAGGTGGGCCATGCCGATGCTGCTGCGGCCAATGCGCGTGACGCGCGCACCGACAAGCACCTGATCGGGGTAGGTAAGCTGGCGCCTGAAATCGCACTTGATTGATGCCAGAATGGGGCCGATGGGATCCGGACCCCTCGGCCCCCCCCGCAGATTCAAACGCTCAAGGTAGGCGATGCGTGCCGACTCGAACCAGCGAAAGTAGATGATATTGTTTACGTGCCCGAACGAGTCTTGGTCTCCCCACTGCACGGGAAGTTCGATGACCACCGCGTACGCGGCTAGGGGCTCAGGGCGCTGCTGGTTCATCGTTCTTCCCCCACCAGCCGTGCATCCAGCCAGTCTGCATGGTCCAGCTCGTCTCCGCGGTCGGCAAAGTCGACGATCAGGCTCAGCCGCCTGCCTCCAGTAATATCGACCGAGACGGGGATGGCCGGCTCTCCGCCGCGCACCACAGGGCTGCGGTAGCGCTCTTCATTATCTACAAAAACCCGGAACACCACGCTGCCGCGCAGCCCCGCACTATCGTCGATGGCCAGGGCAGCCTCGAACTTGCGGTAAGAAGAGTCCAGCCCCCACGTAAGCCGCGAGGCGCTGTGCATGCCCACGCCCTTTAAGTACAACCTGCCCCCAACACGCAGGTGGCGGCCTGTCACACAACGGTCCAGCCGGTAATCCCACGGCAAGCTCAAGTATGGTATGTGCCGGTAGCTTTCCGGCCTGACATCCGAAAGATACCGTGCACGGCCGCCCACAGGTTGCAAAAATACCAGGTCTTCCACACTCACCGACAGGGCACCACCCGCATCGCCAAACCAAGGCACGATCCGCACGGCATCTCCCTCCAGCTCCAGCCTGCGCGCCACGAAACGGGTGCCGTCGCGCAGGCCGGCAATGATCCGCAGTGCGCTGCCAGCCTCTTCGGCTCCTTGCGACTCAAACGTCGTGGGGCGAGCCAGACCGAAGAGCACGGCCGTCACACGGTCCCAGGCAAGATCCGCAGCACCCAGCTCGCCATCGATGGTCAGTCCCTTGGAAGAAAGCAGGCCAAGCTGGCCCGCCAGTTCGTCTCCATTCGCCAGCAGCACCAGGTCGGCTTCCACGTCTGCGCGCTCTTCTGCATCGCTGGCCAGCCGCAGAATGCGGTTCTCCAGTGCGTCCCGCCGCTCCAGATCGGCCGGCAGATGCACGAGTATGCCCAGGATTTGGTCTCTTCGCAGCCGCAGTTCGCCTAGAAGTGCGTGGTTCACCAGCAGGTCTGCACCCTCCGAAGAGACACCCGCTTCCGCAAGCAGGCCTCCGTCGGCGAGATAAACCAGCGGCCCTTGCTGCGGTTCTGCCGGAAAGCCCCACCGCACCAGTTCTGTGATGGGCACGAGCATGTCCACGCCTGAATCGGCAAAGCGGAGCATGCCGCTGGTGTCTAGGGAGGCGAGGCGGCCGACAAAGGGCTCTCTCCCGACGGCCATGCCGCCACGCGGTTCCTGCGCGTGCGCACTGCACAGACTGATGGCCAGAACGCACAGGGCGATCTTGGCGCCAGCATGGAGGCCCAGGCCTGGTACGCCGCGGCGAGTGGGACAGGCCCGTGCGGCATACAGACGCTCGGTGCAGGTACGTTTGCCACAGGTCCGCCTGGGACACGCTTTCTCGTCCGCGTGGGCCGCTCCGGCAGACGCCATAAGAAAGGATGTCTTGCACAGCACGCCGGCTTTAGGCAGAGGGGCGCTCCAGCGGTTGTTCAAAGGCGACCTCCGGGTACGGCCTGCATGCCTAAATATGTCTTGCCGGTTGGGCCTCGCGCACCGGCCCGTTCGTAGAGACGGCGGCTTGCAGCGGAACAGGCGCCGGACGGACATTCAGCAGTTCCTCCTGGCAGCGGTAGCGCGCCTCGCCAGGCTGGGGCTGAGCGCGGATGTGGCTGCCGTCTGCCTGAAGCAGCCGGCATTTGACATTGTCTTTCAAATATGCCGGCACGATCTCGTACAGCACGCGATCCTTGAGTTCTTTTGCTTCCAGCGGGAACATCACTTCCACCCGGCGATAGAAATTGCGAGGCATCCAATCGGCGCTCCCCAGGTAGACGACAGCCTCCTCGTCGGGATTGAAGACGAAGATGCGGCTGTGCTCCAGGAAGCGATCGACGATGCTGCGCACCCGAATGTTCTCCGAGATGCCGGGCAGCCCCGGCCGCAGGCAGCAAATGCCCCGCACCACCAGCTCGATGGGCACCCCCGCCTGGCTGGCGCGATACAGGGCCTCGATCACGCGGTAATCGACCAACGAGTTGAGCTTGGCGAAGATCCTCGCCCCCAGGCCGCGGCGGGCACGCTCCGCCTGCTCGTTGATCAACTCAATGGTCCTGCGATGCAAGTCCCCAGGCGCCACAATGAACTTGCGCCAGCGATGTCCCTGCGAATACCCGGTAAGCAGATTGAACAGTGCCGAGGCGTCCGCCACCATATCTTCGTTGGCGGTGAACAACCCCAAGTCTGTATACACCAGAGCCGTCGTGGGGTTGTAGTTCCCCGTCCCCAGATGCACGTAACGGCGCACCTGGCCGCTCTCCTGGCGCACCACCAGAGAAAGCTTGCAGTGCGTCTTGAGGTCCATGAAACCAAACACCACGTGTACGCCCGAGCGCTCAAGCTGCCGCGACCAGCTCACGTTCGCTTCCTCATCGAAGCGGGCCTTCAATTCCACCAGAGCTGTCACATGCTTGCCGTTCTCGGCCGCCTGCATGAGCGCTCGCGTGATCGGCGAGTCTCCGCTCGTGCGGTACAGCGTCTGCTTGATCGCCAGCACGTTGGGATCCACCGCCGCACGGCTGACAAACTCCACGACCGGATCGAACGAGTCGTACGGATGATGCAGCAGGATGTCTCCCCGCCGTATGCTCGTGAACAGATCTTCTCGCCCACGCTGCCGCCGCCCACGCGGACTGCGCGGCGTAAATGGCGGATCCCTCAAGTGCTCCTTCCCAGGTATCCGCGTGAGATCCTGCATGGCCGTCAAGTCAAGCGGACCAGGAATCCGGTAAATCTCGCTGTATGAATCGGGCGACCCGCGCTCGCCCACATGCACGTCTTCCTGGTCCACGATCATGCGGATCAGCTCTTCGTTGCCGTCTGCGGCCACCTCCAGCCGCACCGCCTGCCCACGCTGCCGGGCCTTCAGCCGATCTTCGATCAGCCGAAGCATGTCGTCCGATTCCTGCTCCAGCAGCTCGATGTCGCTATCTCGCGTGATGCGGAAGGTCGTACAGTAAAGCACCTCGAACCCGCCGAACAGCTCCGGCAGCCGCGCACTGATCACGTCTTCCAGCAAGATGAACTGGTGCTCTTCCGGGTGGGGCAGCGGCACCAGCCGAGGCAGCACCTGCGGGAGCTGCACCACGGCAAACAGGCTCCGCGGGCCGAGGCCGGCCTCTCGATGGAGCATGGCGGCCAGGTACAGGCCCCGATTATGGTAGCGCGGACTGGGGTGGGCCGGATCCACGGCCATGGGCGTGAGGATGGGAAACGCCTTATCGTAGAAGAATCGATCCAAGGCTGCCCGCTGCTCTGCGGACAACTGGGCATGGCTAATCAGCCGGATTCTCTGCTGCGCCAGCAGGGGCAGTACCTGCTCGTTCCAGCAGCGGTATTGGGCCGAGACCAGCTCCTGCGTGCGCTGGGCGATCCGCTGCAACTGGGTGATGGGACGTAAGCCGTCTGGCGCATAGTCTTCGGGAGCGCCGTCACCGAAGGCCTGTTCGCGCAGTCCGGCTACGCGCACCATGAAGAACTCGTCCAAGTTTGAGCTGAAGATGCCGAGGAACTTCACGCGTTCGAAGAGCGGGTTGGTGGGATCCTCTGCTTCTTCGAGCACGCGGGCATTGAACTCTAGCCAGCTCAGCTCGCGATTGATGAAGTGTTCGGCAAGGAATTCCATGTCGGGCACGACAACCTCGGGCGGGCCAACCGCCGGGTAGTGGAGCAGAGGGCTTGCGGCAGGCCGACACTGTTGATGGGCGGCGTGCCTGCGCAGACCACCTGCGTTGGGGCCACAAGGCATTGTATCTCTTTCCAGGCCCCAACCCAACCCAAGGGGAGCCGGCGGGGCGGGTGGGCAGCGGCAGGCGTCTTGTATGTGCTGGGCGAAAGGGGGGAAGTGCGCGGCGAAGCCTGCGGGCTTGAACCACCGCCCCATTCGTTGGGGCTAGCTTTGTCGAAGATTCGGTTTATTCCAACGTTGCGCGAACGTGCCCCCTTGACCGGCCTTGCTGCACGCACAAGGCATGCCTGAGGAACCGTTCGTTCGCTGGCGCGGCGGCGCAGCCGGTAACCGGTGCGGTCCTCTGGCGCTGGGTGAGCCTGCCGTCTTGAACAAAGACAAGGCGGGTGGCCGTTCACAGCTCTCAGCAGCTTGTTGTTGAGGGCCAAATCGCAGCACGTAGCACCGGTTACGCCCAGTTCCCTGGGCCAGGCACCACCAATACGCACTACTGGCAGTTCTGAGCAAGCGAGGATGCTTGCTGTACGTAGTCGTAGCATAAGCGTCTCGCTTGTGCGGATGTGCTGGTGGCACAGGCATTCTTGCCTGTGCAGATGTGCTGGAGGTGTTTGGCCTTTCTGAGCAAGCGGGGACGCTTGCTCTACGTAGCATAAGCGTCCTCGCTTGTGCAGAAGTGCCGCACGTGTTTGGCCTGCCTGGAGCAAGCGGGGACGCTTGCTCTACGGAGCATAAGCGTCCTCGCTTGTGCAGAAGTGCCGCACGTGTTTGGCCTGCCTGGAGCAAGCGGGGACGCTTGCTCTACGGGGCGGGGACGCTTGCTCTAGTGTCGCGCATTACGCCCGCACGGCGCGTGGGTAGCGTGCCATACCTGGTTCGACCGGGCTCACTTCTCAGCGAGCGTTTCTGAGCGCCTGTAGCACCAGGTCCACGTCTTGTTCGTACGCGGTCGGCGAATCGAACTTGGCCTCCAGGGCGAACGTGATCGTTCCCTGCTGATCGATCACAAACCAATGAGGTTGATTCTCGACCCAGGCTCCCCACCGCAGGCACTTGCGGGCCACGCCGTAGACCGCAGAAGCATACCCCGCCGGGTCCGACAGGGCCGTGGCGTACACCAGGCTCTTCTCCTTGGAGAACTTCCCCGTCCCCTGGGACAGCAGCAAGTTCTCCTCCTTAAATACCCGCGTGCGATGCAGATCCATCGCCAGAACGACGTACACCGCTGCGCCCAGCTTTTCGACCTCGTCTTTCTTGAGGCGCAACTGCGCCTGCTCATGCATTCAACCGCCTCAGCCGTCGTAGGCCGCGAAATAAATAGCGATCGGCTTCTTTCCCAGGACGGTGGAGAGTTTGAAGGGCTTCCCATCGCTTGTGAGAGCTGAGAAATCCGGTGCCGGGCCCCCAACTTTGGCAGTACCCATGAGATCGCGATGGATGCCGTTCGCGTAGGCTTCCCGCACTTGCTTGGCGTAGTCCGTCTCGCTCTTGAGCTGATCGGCGGCGAGCCTGGCGACCCAACGCACGCCGCCGTCGGGGTCCCTGGTTGCCGACGCAATGGCCTCGGGCTTCATTTTGAGGTACCCGAGCGACTCGACCGCTCGGAGGCGGACGAAATATTCCTTGTCGGTCTTGACCAGTTCCGCCAGGGCATCGGCCGAGTGCATGTCTCCCAAGATGCCGACGGCGCGGGCCGCGATGGCTCGCACGAAAGGGTCCTCGTCCTTGAGCGCGGATCGGAGCGCCTTGAGATCGGCAGTGTTGATGATCTCGTACTCCAGCGCGACTCGTTCCTGCCAGCCTTTGGAGAAATTCTCTTCTGTGGGCGGAAACTCAAGGTTTCTGTATTTTTCGAGCGGCGAGGCGGGCTCGGTCCAGCCGGGGGCGGCCAGGAGTAACAGGCCGGCCAAGGCAATGGTCGTTCGGTGCATGGCTCGCAATCCTATCCCGATGAACTCGAACGCTGCAAGCGGGCCCAAAGGCGCTCGGCGCTGGCATGTGGCTGCGCACATGCGTAGGCCCAGTTGGGGACCGCCCGCCACATCAGTCTACCAGGGCTCAGGCGGGCGACAAAAGATAATATCATGGACGAAGGAACGTTATCTCCGCACTTCGCACCCAGGCACCGCCTGCCGAAAAGCATCGATCGCCGCGGCGCTCACCCTGGTCAGCTCCAGCCGCAGCAGCTTCAACGACTTCATCCCCGCCAGCGCGCCAAGCGCCTGATCGTCCACGCTCGTTTGGCCGAGGTTTAGCTGCTCCAGGTGCTTTAAACCGGCCAGGTGCTTCACGCCCGCCGAAGTGACCGCAGGGCAAATGCTCACGTCGAGGTTGCGCAGCTCGGCAAGTTGGCCGATGTATGCTAATCCCGCATCCCCCAGCGCCGTCTGCCAAATCTCCAGCGTTTGCAACTTCTGGAACGGCAACAGATGCTCCAGCTCGCTATCGTTGATCGGGCACTCGGTCAGGTCCAGGTAGGTGAGTACCTCACTAGACGCACGCAGGTGTGCCAGCCCGGAGGCACGCACGGCCGTCCCACGCAGCCGCACATCGGCCAGCTTCGTGAGGCCCTTTAGGTGGACCAATCCGTCCGCGGTCACGAAACCTCGCATCAGGTTCAGCTTGCGGAGATCTGCCAGACCCGCCAGGTGAGGCATGCCGTCGTCTGTGATGTTCGCGTCCTCAACCTCCAATACCCGCAGTTGCTTGATCGTGCCCAGGTGGCCAAGCCCCGCGTCGGTGATGCTGTAGGCACGCAGCTTGACGTCCACCAGCGCAGGATGCTCCCGCAGATAGGCGAGGCCGGCGTCGCCCACGCGCGTCCCGCGCAGGTCGAGCAGCCGCAGCTTGCGCAGCTTGGCAGCGTGTTGCATGCCATCGTTCCCTATCAACGTGAACAGCAGCACGAGCCGCTCGAGCTGCGGTACGTTCTCCAGGTGCGTCATTCCGCTATCGGTAAGCCGATTGCAACGACGCAGCCGCAAGGTTTTCAACTGCGGCACGTACTTCAAGTGGGCCAGGCCGGCATCGGTGATCTCGGTCTCGGTCAGGTTCAGCTCGGCCAGCGTGGGGAAGGCCGCCAGGTTTTCCAGGTGCTGGTCCGTGATTGGCGTGTTCGTGGCATCGATGGCAACGACGGTACCCTGCGCATCTCGCTGGAGCTTGGCGCCGATCTGCTCCAAGGCCTGGGCAGCCTCGGACTGAGCTGGGGCTCGCGTTTGCGCTCGTGCGAGGGGCTGGCCAGGGTCCACGGTGCTCAGGAGCACAAGAAGCCAGGCCGCAATGCCGAGGGGGGCAATGCCAAGCGGCCGGCAACGCAGGGTGGTGGGCATGGAGTACGGCTCGCAACACAGTGGCAAGGTCGGTTTTTTGCATCCTACTTTGGGCGGCCCGGCCTTGCCAGGGAGCAAGGCGCACAATCTGCCGCTTGCCTGCGGAGTCCTGGGCAGTATACAGACTACACGGCAGGAGAGCCCAATGTAGTGAGAGCAGCTCAGACCGCCGTTTCGCGGCGGTGGTTGCCCATCTCTCCCGCTCGACGGCGATGCCCGGCGGCCGTTGTTTCACCCTTCAATCCTCGCATCTCTCGATAGCAAATGAGCACCTGGCTGTGGATTGCCGTCGGCCTGAGCGCGGCCGTACAGATGCTGGCAGCGCTTCTGGCCATGCGTATCAACTGGAAATACGGCCGGCACCATGCCTGGACGTTGATCGCCGTCGCGCTGGTGCTTACCGCCGTGCAGCGCTGCGTTACCACTTATCCCCTCATCGTGCGCGAGCTGCCGATCGGCATCGAGGTAGACTACGAGGTTCCGCGCGTGCTCGAAGAGGGGCAGACGCTGCTGATCTCGCTGTTGATGCTGGCCGGAGTGGCGTTCATCGAGCCGTTGTTCCGGTCTGCCCGCCGGGTAGAAGAGCTGCTGCGCGCCGAGAAGGGCAGCTTGCAAACGGCCCTGGCGGCCACGGAGCGAGAGATGGCCATGGCGCGGACCATCCAGCAGCGCCTGTTCCCTTCGCGCGTGCCGGAGTTGCCAGGGTTCGAGATCGCTGGCCGGTCGTACCCCGCGAGTGCCACGGGGGGAGATTACTTTGATTATCTCCCGCTGAGCGGGGGCCGCCTGGGCATCGTGATCGGAGACGTGGCGGGCCACGGTCTGGGGCCGGCACTGCTGATGGCGCAGACCCACGCCTATCTGGCGGCGCTTGCTCCGCGTTGTGCGGGCTTAGAGTTGGTGCAGGCGGCGAATGCCTTCTTGTGCGAGCAGGTGAGCGACAGCCAGTTTGTGGCCCTGGGGCTTGCGCTGCTGGATGCGCGGGAACGAAGTCTTCTGTACATTGGGGCGGGGCACCGCGGTTACCTGCTGCGGGCATGCGGGGTCGTGGAGCGGCTCGAAGCCAGCGGTCCTCCGTTGGGAATCGATCGTAATATCGAGTATGCGGCTGTGGGGCCGCTGCCGCTGGCAGCGGGCGACCTGGTATTGCTGCTTACAGACGGCCTGGAAGAGACTCGAGACGCGAGCGGTTTCGAGCTGGGCATCGACCGGTTGATGGCCGTGGCGCGAGAGCAAGCCGGGCAGCCGGCGGAGGAGATTCTGGAGCGATTGTACGACGCGGGGCGTCGCTATGCAGCACAATCGATCCAGGAGGACGACATCACGCTGATCGTGGTGCGCGTGTTGTGAGCTGGGGCATGCGTCTCCGCCTGCTGGAAACCGCCACACGGCACTGGTAGAGTCTCTAGGATGGAGATGGGGGTGTGCTATGCCCATTTTCTGAGACGGGAACGACGATGATCGACGTACTTCAAGCTGATCGACGATTGGGCCGCTCTCTTTCGAGAGGCGCTGCCGGCATGGCAGGGCGAGCTGTTCGTTCGATTGCTGCAATGCGCACGATCGGCCACGGCGGCAGATACCGTTGTGCATGGGCAGCGTTGCTTGCAGCGTGTTGCATGCTGGCGGCCGCGGCTGCGTGCGAGGCGGAAGAAGTGGCACTGTTCGACGGAGAGACGTTCACGGGTTGGGAAGGCAACCTCGACGTGTTCCGCATCGAGGACGGGGCGATCGTGGGGGGCAGTCTCAGAGAGGGGTTGCCCCACAACGAGTTTCTCTGCACCACGCGCGAGTATGGCGATTTCGAGCTGAGGCTCAAGTTCAAACTGTTGGGAGAAGGGGCCAATGCCGGAGTGCAGATCCGCAGCCGCCGCATCCCGGACCATTACGAGGTGTGCGGCTACCAGGCTGATCTGGGAGACGGCTGGTGGGGCTCGCTTTACGATGAGTCTCGCCGCAACCGCGTGCTGGCCGCGGCAGATGCCGAGGCGCTTGCCCGGGTGCTCAAGCGCGACGACTGGAACGAGTACCGCATACGCTGTCAGGGCCGCAGAATCCAGCTCTGGATCAACGACCTGCAAACGGTCGACTACACGGAGGAGGACGAGTCGATCGAACAGCGCGGCGTGATCGGGTTGCAGATCCACGGCGGCCCGCCCAGCGAGGCATGGTACAAGGATATTAGGATCACGGAACTAGAAAGCGAGTAGTGTTGGCCGCACGCGCCGTCGCTACAGCCGCCGTAGCCGCACTCGCCAAGATATGGGCCGAGAGGGAGCCGCACTCGTCAGGGTGCGTGCCAAGAGAGAGCTGCACTCGTCAGGGTGCGTTCCTGGCGAGACGGTCGGCGGGTTCGGCGTGCGCCCCCTCGGCTCGAACGGCTACCAGCGGCATTGGTCGAACGGTAGACTGGCCGCTTGTCGCTCGTTCCCCCGCGTTGATCTGGTCATGAGTCCTACTGTCCCCGAGTTTCCTTTGATTCGCACGGAGATTGCCGGCGTTCCGGTAATCGAGCTGGCCCGCCGCTTCGGCACGCCGACGTTCGTCTACGATGGCGCTCGCATCGTGGAGCGCATACGCGACCTGGCCGCGTTCGACGTGGTACGTTACGCGCAGAAGGCCTGCTCGAACTTGGCCGTGCTCGACCTGGTGCGCCGCCAGGGGGCGCTGGTCGACGCGGTCAGCGCCGGCGAGATCGCGCGTGCACTGGCCGCAGGCTTTCGCCCCAGCGGCGATCCGCCGCCCATCGTCTATACGGCCGATATCTTCGATCGCGACTCGCTCAGGCTGGTGCTCGCCCACGGCATCCACGTAAACTGCGGCTCGCCCGATATGATCGACCAGCTTGGCCAGGAGGCGCCCGGCACAGACATTACGCTGCGGATCAATCCCGGCTTTGGGCATGGTCATAGCCAGAAGACCAACACAGGCGGCGAGCAGTCGAAGCACGGCATCTGGCACGAAGACCTGCTCGAGGCCCTGCGGCTTGCGGACCGCCATAACCTGCGAGTCACGGGCTTGCATCTGCATATTGGCTCGGGGAGCGACCTGGTGCACCTGGCGGAGGTGTGCCGGGCGATGGACCGGCTGGCACGCGAGGTGGGCCGCACGCTGACAAGCATCAGTGCGGGAGGCGGATTGCCCACCCCTTATCGGCCGGGCGACGTGCACGTGGACGTAACCGCGTACTATCGCCTATGGAACGAAACCCGTCGGCGGCTGGAAGAGCACTTTGGACACGCGCTGCGGCTGGAGATCGAGCCAGGGCGCTACCTGGTGGCGGAGAGCGGATACCTGATCACCGAGATCCGCGCTGTTAAGCGGATGGGCAAGAACCTGTTCTACCTGGTCGATGCCGGTTTTAACAATCTGGCGCGGCCCATCTTGTACGGGGCGTACCATCACATGTCGCTGGTGCCCCAGCGGCTTGAAGGGGCGGCAGGCCCGGCGGAGCGACCATTGCAATGGGTGGTGGTGGGCGGCCCGCTGTGCGAATCGGGAGACATTTTTACGCAAACCGAGGGCGGCTACGTGGCCCCGCGCGAGCTGCCCGCCGCTCAGGTGGGCGAGCTACTAGTGATCGAAGGCGCCGGCGCTTATGGCTTTGCCATGAGTTCTAACTACAACAGCAAGCCCCTGGCGGCGGAGGTGCTGCTGCACGGCGGGCAGGTGTGCCTAGTCCGCCGCCGGCAGCTTTTGGAAGAGCTGATGCTCGGCGAGTCGATACCGGAAGCAGTGTGACTCGGCGAGGGTTGTTCATAGTTCGTCGGGCCGCATTCCCAGGTCGACGATGCTGCATGCGCAGATGGCTTGCAGACCAAGTTCGCGTGCGCGGGCGATCACCTCAGGGCTGTCGCTGCCGGGATTGAGCCAGAGTTCGCGGCAGCCCTTGGCGGCCACGTCCGGCAGCACTTGCAAGGCCACGCTCGGGGGGAGATAGACGCTGATGCGGTCAAGGGGCACCGGTATATCGGCCAGGCGGGTATAGACTTTCAGCCCCTCGATTTCTCCCCCCTTGGGATTCACGGGGAACACCTCGTACCCGCTGGCGAGGTGTGCGCGTAGGGACTTGTTGCCGAACTTGGTGCGGTCTGCACTGGCTCCCAGGATGGCCACGGTGGGGCGGGGCATGCTCAGTCCGCGCGGTGCGGCCGGTACTTACTTGGTATGGATGGCCCTGTTAGTCGCGGCGTGCATCGAGCGTGCTGCTCTTCTTTTGAGAGGCGTACCATTTCTTCCAGGCCGCCATATCGTACTGGAAGTTCATGCCGTCGGTGAGCGTCACAAGGGCATCGAGCACATCGGGGTTTTGCAACTTGCGGCTGACATACTTGGGACCCCCGCCGAACTGGAAGGCACCGCCGCCGGTGCCGAATCCCGCTGTCGTCTGCCCGGGCGGAGAGTTGTCGATAAGAAACTTGTGCGTCGTCACCAGGGCCTCGATCAGCGGGGCGATGGCGCTGGGATCTTTCATGCGAGCAAGGCCGACGGCAGCCCGGTTTACGAGCGTGTTGTCCTTATGCCGCAGATACTTCACGTACATTTCCACCACAGCCGGGCGAGGCTCGTCGTCCAGAAAGTCCAGGCAGGTGAGCCGCACCTCTAGGTCCGGGTCATTGAGCGAGCTGAGGGTCATGATGCGGTAGCCTGCCGGCACATTGATCTGGGCCAACACCTCGATGTAGAGCTTGCGGATGCGGGGGTCTTGCTCCTCGCCGAGGTACTGGCCGATGGCCGCCACGGCTGCGGGGTCGGTAATCTTCGAAATCTGCTCCCAGCCCTCCTCCGAGCGAGACGAAGAATCGATCCAGCCGCGCCAGCGCTTCAGGCGTGCATACCACTCCTTGGCGGCTAGTTCCTCCTTGCGCTGTTGCTCTTCTAACTCGACCTCCTGGGGAAGCTTCCAGCGCGAACCGACGCGCACGTAACCCCGCGCCGTCATGATCTCTTCTTCGGTCATCCATTTGCCGTCGACCCGCATGTAGCCCAGGGCGCGGCGGGCCTGGACATGCTCCGGGTCGAGTTCCAAGACGCGGCGCAGGTGCGTCTTACGCGCAGTCGAGAGCCGGTTTTGCCTGCACCACTCGGCCAGGGCCCACTGGCCCTCGACCGTATCCGGATAGGTAGCCTTGATGCGCTCGTACTCCGCTTCTTCGGGGCGGCGGCGCACGACCTTCTTCACCTGAGACTTCTCGAGCGTGATCTGCGCACCCGATGCCGTCTTGATGACGTACGTCTTTCGGGGCTTCTCGTCCCTATTCAGCAACTCGCCCTCGATCTGACCGCCGTTCTCGAGAAAGAACAGCTCCGTGGCCAGCACGCCAGGCACGCTCGCCAACCATGCGACGGCGGCTACAATCAGAGTGCGCACGCAGCTTGCCTCCCAAATAAAAGGTGTAGCAGCCGGAGGGCCCGGCAAGTGTTAGTATACGGGCTTTGCTGCCGGCCGGGCAACCATCTGCACGCTCAAACCGAGCCTGTGAACCACCACGCCCGCAATATTCGGAACGCCAGAATAGACCGAATCGGTACTGAAGTTCCCCGAGGCTCCGTTGGCCCAACGTTGGCCGCCACAAACCGCAGAGTTTAACTGGAATATCCGTACGCGGCACAAGCCCAACTTTATGCATTAACTGATTACCACACCATAACCGGCACAATCCGATGAGCGAATCCGCAGAGGCCCATCGCCAGACCGCCCCACAAAGCGTGACCTGTGCAGTACTTACGGTAAGCGATACCCGAACGCCGCAAACCGATTCAGGCGGCGACCTGGTCGTCGAACGCTTGCAGGCTGCGGGCCACCGCGTGGTCGAGCGCCAAATCGTTCGCGACGATCCGCCGGCCATACGTTCGGCCATCCAGCGGCTGGTGGGCCGGGGAGACGTGGACGCCATCCTGCTCACGGGCGGAACGGGCATCACATCCCGCGACCAGACATACGAGACCGTGACAACTCTGTTGACGCGTACGCTTCCCGGGTACGGAGAGCTGTTTCGCTCGCTGAGTTATGCTGAGATCGGTGCGGCTGCCATGCTCAGCCGCGCCGTGGGCGGGTTGGTGGGTCAGGTTGTGGTGCTGACCATGCCCGGCTCGCCAGCCGGCGTGCGGCTTGCCATGGACCGTCTGATCGTACCTGAGCTGGCCCACCTGGTACGCGAGGCGAGACGCTAGGGTTGGCGTTTCGCCCCGCCCCGGAACTCGTGGTAATCTCCGACCTTGACGGTCATGTGCAGCACCTGCCCGCTGCGGAAGACCACCAGGGGCACCTCTTTGCCCACCTCGGTGAGGCTGACCAGGTACACGAGATGCTTATCGTCTTCCACGCGGCGGCCGTCGAAGCGGAGGATCACGTCGCCGGCTTCCAGGCGTGCAGACTCCGCCGGGGCACCCGGCGTAAGCGATAGAATCCGCGCACCTTGCTTGCGCGGCAGGCCAAGGGCTGCGGCCGCCTTGGCGTCGAACTTCGAGTCGAGGTTGACGCCCAAAAATGCCCGCATCACCTTGCCGTGGCGGATGAGCTGCCGCGCCACATGCACGGCCATGTTGATGGGAATGCTAAAACCAATGCCCTCGCTTCCCCCAGAGTTGCTGGCGATCGCCGTGTTGATGGCGATCACTTCTCCCCGGAGATTGATGAGGGGGCCGCCACTGTTGCCGGGGTTGATGGGTGCGTCGGTCTGCACAAAGTCTTGCAGCTCAACGTCGTCGGAGAGGTCGAGGTCCCGCCGCCCTTTGGCGCTGACAATGCCGTGGGTGACCGAACGGCTCAGTCCGAACGGGCTGCCCATCGCCAGCACAAAGTCGCCGATCTCCACATCATCGCTGTTTCCCAGGCGGGCGGCGATCAGGCCGCGTGCGTCCACCGCCATGGCGGCCACATCGGTGTAGGGATCGGCCCACACGCGGCGTGGGTTGATGATGCGCCCGTCGGCCAGCCCGATCGAGATATTCTCCAGCTCTGCCTGACGTATCACATGACGGTTCGTGAGGACGTATAGCTGCCCATCTAGATCGATAATCACGCCGGAGCCGGCCTCTTCGATGGTGCGGCGGCGGCTGGTGGCGCCATCTTGCTTGTGCGCCTCGATGTGCACGACCGCGGGCCCGACCAGCCGGACCACAGTCTTGATGACGCGGGCATGCTGATCGAGCTGCGGGGCTTGTTCGGCCAGCCAGTCGTAGAGGCGTTGGCGCTGCTCGGGAGAGTCGGCTTCGTCGTCCAGAAGTGCCGTATCCGGCAAGCCGGGCTCGTCCGCGTCGGCCAGCTTCGGCGCAGACCAACCCAGTAACCCGGCCACCACCAGGGCCGGAGCCAGCAGGCGGTGCGTGCGGGCAAGCATTGGGCGCTACGGCACGTCGAGTTCGATGTCGCCCAACGACAGCTCCGAATCGGCGTCGCCGGTGTCCTGGAGCCGGCCCCAATCGGCCTCATGGCCGGCCGACATGCCTTGCCGCTCCGCCTCGCGCTGGCAGTTGATGCACAGCGTGGCGTAGGGCAATGCATTCAGCCGCGCCATGGGAATACGTCTGTTGCACATCTCGCAAATGCCGTACTGCCCTGTTCGCATCCGCTCCAGGGCGTTCTCGATGCACGCCAACTCTCGGCTTTCCACCTCGGCCAACTGCGAGTTGATCTCGTTCTGCGCACTATCCAGTGCGAAGTCCACCAAGTCGCCGGCGCTCTGCTCGCGCAACTGCTTGAGCAGACTCAAATCGCCAGCCAGGGCCTTGCGGAGTGCGTCGCGCCGCATCACGAGGATGTCTCGCATCTTCAGGATTGCTTGCTTGCGTGCCATGTTGCTCCACCATCGCTGTCCGATCTGGCCCACGCCGCAGGGCTCTGCCCCCCTACAGAGAAGGCTGCCATCGAACTCCTTCTAAGTGCCAATTCTCCCGGTTCCCATGTGGGTTGCCCGCCGATCGCTTTTCTTGGCCGCCTCAGCAGCAACCCAACTATACTACGCCTTCAGGCCACAGTGGGTCGAAAAAATCGCCCCGAACTCTTTCTGTGCCGGCTGCGAGCTGGATTTACCTAACTTTATGTATAACAAACACTTACAACGCAATGGCCCCTGCGCTGCAAACAGCAGCCGCGCCTTTGGGGAGGCGGCTTGCCGGACACGGCGCAATTGTTGCCGGCAGGGCACTCAACGGCCCCTAGGCCGGAAGTCGGCTATGCAGCCCGGCTCCCGTCTCGATTGCCTTCCGATAATCGGCAAATCCTGCCCGGATATCGAGCCGTTTTTGCCGATAGATGGGCAGGTCATGCCTATAACAATGGCGACCGCCGCCTGTGACACCGCGGCGTAGTCAAAGTCTACGCAGAATTGCGGAGGCGGCCCTCGGTAAACGACAGCAATGCCGTGCTATGCGCCCTGTTCACGTCTCCCAGTGAACCAACGCGGCCGCGCCCACGCCGCCCTTGCTATTCTGGCCGTGGCTGAACCGAGAGTCGCTGCTCGGTCGTGAGGCGGCAAACATGACCGTTTTTGACTCTTGGAGCTGCGCAAGGTAGATGAGGGGAGACACCCTGCCCAGAGGAAGCCCCCAGTGACCCCCACCACTGTCGGAAGTTGCCACGAACCACAGACTCGCGACCAGCACTCGGGATGTGCGCTGCCGGGCGAGGGTGCGGCAGCCGCCGATGTTGGCTGTTCGCCGAGCGGAATCCATTGCGAGCCAGGGCTGGAAGCAGAACAGGCTGCGACCAGGGCGGGCAGGTGGTTGCTGGCGTATCGTGATGCACACGGCGAAGAGCAGGTGCTGCGCGATCCGCCGGCACGAGTTGTGGCGGGCTCGGCCAGCGACTGTAGTTTGCAACTGTGCGCGCCGGGGGTGGCCGCACATCATTGCCTGCTCCTGCTGGGAGCCGAGCGAGCGGCCGTGCGGGCGTTGCAGGCCGAGGTGCTGATCAACGGTCAAGCTGTGGTGGAATCGGCCCTGGAGGTGGGAGACGTGCTGCGATTGGGACCTTACGAGGTGGAACTCAGGGCAAAGGATGCGGCGACCCTACGAGGAGAGCAGAGTGGTGCGGATCAAACTGACGCTGCCGCGCCAGCCCGCGAGCTGCCGGCCGACAAGGGGGCTTGCAACGCTGCCGTGACTTGCCAACTCGATAGCTCGCAAGGAGAGCAGGGCCTTGCACGCCCACGCGGTGCACGCACGCCATTGCAGGAGCGAAGCGAACCGGAGGTGAACTGGATGCTGCGGGCCGAAGCACTCTTGCAGCATGCCAGTGAGATGACGGCGTTTCTGGCCGACATCGAGGCGCGCCGCGCCGACTCGGAGCGTGTCATCGAGCAGATCGAGCGTGAGCATGCGCGCCTGGCGGAGCTGGAGACCCATTTGGCACGCCGGGCAACGGAGCTGGTCGAGCGCGAGCGGCAGCAGCGGGAGATCGAGAATGAGTTCCACCGGCGCGAGCAGGGATGGCTGCGGGCACAGGCCGCCGTTCAGGCGCGTTTGCAGGCAGAACAACAGCAGTTGCAGATGCGTGCCGGCGAGCTGGAAGCAGCGCGGCAGGCGTTCAGCGAGGAGTGCGAGCATCGTCTGAGCGAGCTGGCGGAACTTCGCCGAGGGCTGGACGCCGCCCGAGCGGAACTTCAGACCGCACAAGCGGAGGCGGCACGTGAGCGCCAGGCGCTCGATGCACTACAACACGAGCTGAATGAGCGCCGGGCCAAACTGCACCAAGAAGAGCAACAACTTGCCGCCGGCCGCCAGGCCTTGCAAGACGCGCAAGTGCAGCTCGAAGCCATGCGCGAGGCCTGGCTTGCAGAGCATGTCACGGCCCAAGGGCGGCTGGCAGAGGAGGAACAACGGCTGCAAGTGTTGGCCGGCGAGCTGGAGGCCGCCCGGCAGGCCCTGGCTCGCAGCCACGAGAGCCAGCGCGCAGAGGCGTCTGCTGCCCGCCGCCAGCTCAAAGACCTCTCTGACCGCCTGGAAGCCGAACGCCAGAGCCTTCTGGCCCGTGAACGCAAGCTCCTAGCAGAGCAGGCCGAGCTGCTGGAAGCACGTGCCGCCCTGGACTCCGAACGTGCCCTCTTTACAGAGCGGCAGGCGGCATTGGAGCAGTCTCGCATCGCCTTGGAGCAGCTCCGGCAGACATGGTTGGCCGACCACCTGGACGCCGAAGGCCGCCTGGCAGAACGCGAGCAACGTTTGCGCTTGCAGACGGCTGAACTCGAAGCGGCCAAGCTAGCCCTCGCCGCCAGCGCCCAGGAGCAACAGCAGGCCGTAGAGGTGCGCCTGCGGGATGCCGAAGCCCAAATCTTACAAGTCGAACAGCGCCTGGCTGAACTGCACGTCCAAGAAGAGGAACTCGAAGCTCGCCAGGCCAAACTCGCCGAAGAGTGCCAGCAGTACCACGCCCGCCTCCACGAGCTTAATCAACGCCAGGAAGCGCTCGAAAACGAACGGAGCGCGCTCGAAAACGCCCAGCGCCTCTGGCAGGACCAGCAAGAACAAACGGCCGCAGCTCTCGCCGCACGCGAGGCCGAACTCGATGCCGCGCGGGCAACCCTCTCTCAACTCCAGGCTGATCTCGATGCCCGCGCGGCACAGCTTGCCGAACAGCAAGTGCAGATCCAGGCCCACAGACAACAGCTTGCCGAACAGCAGGCCCGTTTCGAAGCACAGCAAGCCGCCTTCCAGGCCCGGCAGATCCAGTTCGAGGCCCAGCAAGCGCAGCTCAAGGCCCAGCAGGCAGAGTTTGCCCAGCAACAGTCAGACGTCGCGCGGCAGCAAGCGGAGATAGGCGCCCAGCAGATTCAGCTCGCTGAACAACAAGCCCAACTCCAGGCACACCAACGACGGCTTGCCGAGCAGCAGGCGCAGTTTGAAGCCCAGCAGGCCAAGTTCCGCACAGATCAGGCGCAGTTCGAGGCCCAGCAGGCGCGGTTTGAAACCCAGCAGGCAGAGCTGGCGAGAAGACAAGCTGAGCTAGATGCCCAGCGGGCCCAATTGGCTGAGCAGGAGGCGCAGCTTGCCGGCGAACAAACCCGCTTGCAGCAGCAATGGACCAACCTGTACGAGGCTCAGAGCCGCACAGCACAGCAACAGCACGCAAGCAGCGGCCAGGCTGACCTTCAGGATCGCGACCACGGCCTGCCGGACCAGCATCCAGCGGGCTCCGAGCAGCAAGACCTCGATGCATCGTTGGCCGCCCTCCAGCAGGCGGAAAACGAGTTAGCCGCACAACGCGAGCAGATAGAAACGGCCCAGGCCAACTTGCAGCTCGCCCAGAAACAGCTCGACGAGCGCTGCCAGGAACTAGAGGCTCGCGCGGCGGAGATCCAGGTCGCGCGCGAACAGCTCGATCGAGAACGTGCTCAGTGGGCCGAGCAGCAGGCTCGTGAGCACGAGGAACTGGCCGCTGCTCGGCGTGTTCTGGAAGCCTCTCAGCGCGAGGCAAGGCTGCGTGCGCGCCTGCTGGGCCCTGATGACGAAGATGAAGAAGATGAGCGCAGCGCAGCCTCGCCAAGCGCTCGGTCTCAACAAGCAGCATCGCCTCAAACGCAGCCATGGGCCGACGAAGACGAAGGCGCTTCTTCGTACGAGGCCTGGAAAAGGCGGATTCTGCAACAACAGGCCGATGCCGATGAGGAGCCGGCCGCCTCTCCGCCTCTCGAGCAAAGCCGTCCACCCGCAACTGGCGCGCGACAGGAGCCGCCACACCAAGAATCTGAGGACGAGGACGACACGCTTGGCCACTACCTCAGCCAATTCTGGCAGCGGCTTGCCAGCCAAGAGCGCGCAGCCCGCCCTGAGCGCGACGGGTCGGCCGACCAGCCCCCAACCGATAAGGAGCGTGCACCTCAAACGCAACCGGAGCCGAAGCGGCGCAGCACGCCCCGGCAGCCGCCTCCAGAACGGTCGACCGATCTCTCGGTCCTCCGCGAGGTGGCGCTGCACAACGCACGGCAGGCGATTACGGCCCATGAGCGGCGCAAGCTCCGCCGCTGGCAACAAATCAAGCTCGCTGTGGCCGGCGTCGGCCTAGGTCTGGGAGGCGCAGAGCTGCTCATGCCCAACCATGCCCTCGGCTCTCCGGCCGTCGGTCTGGCCGCTTTGACCCTAGGCTGCCTCGCCCTGGCCTGGTGGACCGCAACGGCCGCCGGCCTGACTCGAAAGATGCAAGGCAATCGCTGGACCAACGATCGGGCCGGCTCCACCCGCTGCGAGCCGGCAACGCCTGTACAAGCAGGGCCTGTCGAAGCAGGGCCGCCACACACAGGCGATGCCTGCCATGCGAACTCCGATTCTGCCCATACGGCCCACGTCGGTGCCACGCTGTGCCCAGACGAAGCAGCGCCTCCTCCCACCGGGCAAGAGCAGTAGTCCAGCCCCACGCGCCCTCTGGCGTTCAGTCGGTTCGACCGCTAGGCAAGCGGGCAGGGCGTGCAGTCTGGGGCCTTTCGTGCGGTGCTCGGGCAGACTTGAGCAGGTTGATGAGCTGGCGCAGCCGCTGGCGGCTCAGGTGGCCGAGCTGCCGCTCGTGGCAGTCTCTCACAGGACCGTCGAGCTGCCGCAGCAGCGCGAGGCCGGCAGCAGTGATCCCCACAAGCACCTGCCGGCGGTTCTCCGCAGGCCGCATGCGAACTGCCAAGCCGCGCCGCTCCAGCTTATCTACCAGGCGCGTGATGTCAGGTGCCCGTGTAACCAGCCGAGAGGCGAGTTCTAGAGTCGGCAGCGCCTCGGGATGCACGTCTCGCAGCAGCCGTAGCGCATTGTACTGCTGGGCGCTCAACCCGTGCGGTCCAAACAGCTCGTCTTCGAACGAGCGGAGACAGTCGTAGGTTCGCCAGAGGTTCAGAAAGGCCTCTTGCTCGAGCGAGTCAAACGGCGGAAGCTGGGGGCGAGGGCGTGGGGCGGAAGGCATGGCCATGGATTGTAGCCAGATAGAGCCCTTGCCAGAAACCCTTCCTTGGGCTTACGTTATGCGCCTATGGTGTGGCGATCTCAAGCTCCAGCGCGGCGGCTGGGCAGCTCTGCTGCCAGGCACGTGCATCCCCTGGCGAACGGGGGCCATGCACAGCCAGGCGGGGGAGTGCGGTGGGCCCTGCGCGTGGGGGTTGCGGCGGGCTGCCGCTTACAGCCGGGACCGGCATGGCGAGATGCCAGGGCTGCGCGAGTCGAGGCCGTGCTGTTTCTGGCGGGCGAGCCCCTTTCGAGCCGAAGAATCAGTCAGCTTGCCAGCTTGGCGGACGGCACGGAAGCCCGTACATTGATCCGCCGGCTGAATGCCTTGTACGATGTGGAGGAGTCGGCCTTTCGGGTCGAAGAAGTAGCAGGCGGCTTTCAATTGCTTACGCGGCCCAGGTATGCTCTTTGGCTGCGGCGGTTGGCGCCGGCTGCTGGGGGGGCGCGGCTGTCTGCCCCTGCCTTGGAGACGTTGGCTGTGGTAGCGTATCGGCAGCCGGTACTGCGTGCAGAAATCGAGTCGATTCGCGGCGTGCAGTGCGGCGAAGTGTTGCGACAGTTAATGGAGCGAGATCTGGTGAAGATTGTTGGCAAGTCGCCCGAGTTGGGCCGCCCTTATTTGTACGGGACGACGCGGCGGTTTTTGCAGGTTTTCGGCTTGCGTAGCCTGGAAGACCTACCCGGCCGCGACAAGTTCGCCCCTGCTGCGGGCGCTGCCGTGTTGCCATTGCAGAATGCCCCGCCTCGAGAAGCCATGGCTTCCGAGGGCACCGAAAACAACCACCCTGACCCCGCAAATCAGCCCCATGTAGATGGGGCCCGGTCGGCGGTGCAGGACCTCGGACTCAACCCCATTCTACCAACAGAGGAGTCTCACGTGACCACGATCTCCACAGAGGAGCAAGCACTGGAAGAACGCCTCGGCAACTTGCCGTATTTGGTGGCCCTCACGCCGCGCGCGGACGACGACGAAGACGATGATGTAGATGATTTTGACGACGAGGACGAAGACCTCGAAGACGAAGAAGACGAAGAAGAAGACGAGGATTTCGAAGACGACGACTTCGAGGACGAATGGGAAGAGGTAGACGACGAAGACGACTGGGACGAAGAGGACGAAGAAGAGTTCGACGACGATGAAGACGACGAAGAAGAAGATGACGAAGACGACTGGGATGACGAGGAGGATTGACCGCGTCCATTGAGTCGGGCTGAGTACCTGTAAGGCCGGTGGCCGTCTGACCGTGCCTGTCGCAACACGGTGCTGTCATTCCGGGCAGCAAGCGTGGTAATGCGCGCAGCCCGACGGGCAGCACGCCTTTGGCCGCGTGGCAGTCCTCTCAGGCCGCCGCGCGTGTTCCCCACGTCCCTAGTGCCGGCCACGAGAGCCGAGTTGCGCGTTGCACGAGTGCAGGATTGTGCGTTGAGGGATGGCCCAAGGCAGCGTGGCATGCTGCCCCTCGCATCCATCATTTCTCGCTCTGAAGCGGCTCTTGCTGTGCCAGCTCGCTCAGCATGGCGACGATCTCGTCGGCCACGCGCTCGCCGGTGCCCTCTTCTGCAAAGCTGTGCAGCCCCATCCAGGTCTGGTAGCCGCCCAGCGCGTGTCCGTCCCGGTCCGGCAAGTAACCGATCCAGTCGTTGGCCAGCTCCGCTATGTACGTGTACTTGAAGGGAGAGCGGGCCTTGATGTCCATGCCTAGTGCCGTGAAATACTCGGCCGGCACGCCGGCCAGCGCTACGTCTCCCAGCAAGATCACTTGCAGCCAGGTCTCTCGTTCCTCGCCCTGGTGTGGGGAGAGCTGGCGCCGCATGCGGGCAAAAATCCCCCGCACATAATCTGCGTGCTCTCCGAGGTAAGCGCTCGTGTATCGAGCAACCTTGGCAGCTTCTACCTCTTCGTCGAACGTGCGCACGCGGAACCTGAAGGGCCTACGGAGTGCCGCCACCCGGCGTACCTCGCGCGGCTGTGCCCCTGCGCGGGCATCTCTGACCGCCTGCTTCATGCGCTCGATGGCTTCTGCCACCGGCACCTGGTAGATGTTGTGCGTCGAGCCGGAGGCCCCTTCTAGAAAACAGACCACGCCCCCCAGCTCGGTTTCGAGTTCTTGGGCGGCCAGGCCATAGAAGCTGGGCGAACGCACGTCTCGCCCGCAGCGGGTGCCCAACGTGTGCGTCGAATGGTTGTAAATCAATGCCCGGGTTTGCCCCTGCGAGGTACGAAAGTCGATCACCGGCAGTTGAGGATCGAACGGCCCTGTCGGCACGATGTTATCTCCCGCCTCGCGCAGCGGGTTGATCCAGGTGATGTTCCCGTCGGGCAGCTTCAGCCTGCTATTGGCGCCTACCGTCTTTTCTTCGCCGAGTTGAAAGTAGAGGCGGGCCTCTTCCAGGCGCGCATGGGCCTGGCATACGGCCTGGACGATGCCCTGCCGCAAAATCTCGCAGAATCTCAGAGAAACGCCAAAATCGTGCGCGGGGGCAGTGCTAGGCGCGTAATGGGTGTGCGTGGCGTTGATCAGCACATGGCTGGGCGGAATGCCGGTCTTCTCCTCGATCTCGCCCGCGGCCGCGTCGGCGATCCAGCGGGGGATCCAAAGCACGTCGCAGGCGACGATGGCCACGGTGCTCGTCGGAGGATGCTGCACGACCACGGCCACGGCACGCAGCTCCCCCTCTTGCTCCTCGCTGTATCGCGCCGCAAGCATGCCGCCCAGCACCATAGAGCCGTCTGCTTGCAGGTTGACGGCCGCGGCCCCGACACGCAGGGGAGCATCGTCCGCACGCGCGGCAGCATCGTGGACGGACTGAAGCAGCAATACCCCGACAAGTACTGTATGGATTGCTTCTCGTGGGAACATGTATGGCTTGTGCAGTGCGGGACAGCGCTGTGTGCTACATGCAGAACGCCGATCATCGGGCTACCGGATGCCAAGGATCCTCTCGCGCGACACCTCGACTCGGTGGCCGCCGGGCATCTGTGCCCTGCGTTCTAGTTTCGACGCATCGCGCGGCGATGTCTACCCCCGGCCGAACATCGTCGACAGGCCGCGTTTCGCGGCGCACGGGCGGGCCGAGTCCATTGCAGCGGCTTGTGCGAAATGCTTGGCAGAGCGGGGTGTCTCCCAGCATGAACGTTACTGGACGTGCACTGCGCATCCGAGTGTGCCACTGCGTACATGCCACCCGTTAGGGGTCAATTCACAAAGAGCCAGGCTGCTCTGGAAGCATTCAAGCAGTGCTGAAGGCAAACCAGCACGCACTTCTTGACGCCGTCGCGCCGAGCAGTGGCACGCAGAGGAGGGCTTGTCGGGCGTCGCACACGCACTGCTTCACGCTGCCGACGCAAGAATTGGCACACGAGGGGCGTGCTCGTCCGCCGTTCTACACGCACTGCTTGAAGTACCAGCGTCACCTCGTCCCGCTGAGCAATTTGCACACTGCTGTGCCGCCTCCAACGAGCAATCTGGGCGAGGCGTTCTGCCCACTTTACAGGCCGCGTAGGCTGGGTTGTAATCGGGCCATTCCCGCCGTCGGGGCGCACGTCCCGCCTGAGTTGAGCCTGGATTCATGCACGCATCTGCCGCCGCCGTCGAGTACGACCCGTATGCCATGCCGCCAGATGCGGTGCGCGAGCCTCCACAGAGCCTGTGGGCTGCACTGCGGCAGATCGGGCCGGGGATCATCCTCGCCGGCAGCATCGTGGGAACGGGCGAACTACTGCTCACCACATCGCTGGGCGCTCGCTATGGGTTCGCCTTCCTCTGGCTGATCTTGTTTAGTTGCGTGGTCAAGGTGTTCGTACAGGTAGAGCTTGGGCGGTACGCCATATCGTCGGGCAAGCCCACGCTGGGAGCGCTCAACGAACTGCCTGGCCCCCGGCTGGGCGCGCACTGGCTGGTTTGGTGGTGGTTCTTCATGCTCCTGGCCACAGTATCTCAACTCGGCGCGATGGTGGGAGGCGTGGGGCAGGCCCTCAACTTCGCGTTCCCGCGTGCCAGCGCCTCATTGGCCCTGCGTGTTGAGCCTTGGTGGCCTGCCGCGGCCGGTTGGCTCAAGGCTCGGCCCGAGCATCCCTGGGCCCTGCTGACGAGCGTGGCCGCAATGCTGCTGCTCCTTAGCGGCGGCTACAAGAGGCTGGAGCGGCTGACCACAGCGCTGATGGTCGTGGTCACAGGGACCACTGTTCTCTGCGTCGCAGCCGTGCAATTTGAGCCGCAGTTTCGCATCACCCTTGCGGATGTGCGCGAAGGCTTCTCGCTCTCTCTGCCCGCGGCGGGTCTGGCAGCGGCGTTCGCTGCGTTCGGCATCACGGGCGTAGGGGCCAGCGAGTTGTACGCGTACCCCTATTGGTGCCTGGAGAAGGGCTATGCGCGGTATACTGGCCCGCGTCAGCACAGTGCAGAGTGGTTGCGGCGGGCGCAAGGCTGGCTGCGGGTGATGAAGCTCGACTCCTGGGCCAGCATGGTCGTGTTCACCATAGCCACGGTGGCCTTCTACTTCATGGGGGCGTTGGTGCTGCACCGGCAGGGGCTGGACCCGCGCGGTCCGGCGATGATGCAGACGCTGGCCCAGATGTATGCTCAGTTGTTCGGACCTTGGACGCACCTGGTGTTCTTGGTCTTTGCTTGGGCCGTGCTGTTCAAGACGCTGTACGTGGCCTCGGCGGGCCACGCGCGGTTGACGGCCGACTTTCTGAGCCTGGGCGGCTGGGTGCGGTACAGGGGGGCGCAAGAACGGGCGCGGATGATCCGTGCCGGGTGCGTATTTTATCCGGCGTTGGCCCTCGTGCTGTACCTGTTCGTGGGCGAACCGCGGGGAATGACGATCGCGGGCGGCTTTGCACAGGGCGTCACCCTGCCGGTGATCGCTGGCGCCACGATCTACTTGCGCTACCGCAGGATCGATTCGCGGCTAGCCCCCTCCCGATCGGCCGACGTATGCCTTTGGATCGCCTTTGTGCTGCTGGCCGCGTTCGCCGCCTATGCCGTGTGGGACGCGGCCAGCAAGGTCTTTGCAGGCTGAGCGTGCAGCGCGATCAATCGTTCAAGCCCAGGTCTGTATTGAACGCCTCCTGGATGATCTGGTTCTCGGCCGCATCGTGCGCTCGCAAGGTGGCGAAGAACTCGCGCGCCAACCGGCTCAATTCAGGGCCCTTCTGGCCATGTTCGCAGCAGCACCGGGCAAGCTCGACGAGCCGGCCCACTTGTTGGAGCATCATGGGGTGCTCCTTGAGCAAGCGTTCTGCTTGCGGACCAAAGCGAGGTGCCAGGGCCAGGGCTTCTTCCATGTAGCCGCCGGCCTCCTCTTCTGCGAAATGCTCGCGCAGGTGGCGGCCTAGTTCGTCTATGGCGTTTAGCACCTCTTGTGCTTCGCTCTTGGCCCAGCGAGCAGCCTCTGCGGCATTCAGCAGCTTTTCAATACCACGAACTAGACCTCTCAGTTCCAGGTGGTCGGCTCGAACGCCTTCGATATATGCGTACAGGCGGGCGTCAATCATCGGTGGTGCCTCCCGGCAGCGAACTGGGACCGCATCCCATTCATCGGCCAACGGTTTTTCCCGCAATTGCCGTGCCGGTTTAGGGCATTCGCAACTCCGCAGCACGGCTAGACTTGGGGGGGCCGTCGCAGCGTGCCTCTCAACCATGATTGTGCCCTACCGCACACCACTGGCTACAAAGGGCGCGCAAGCTCGGCACGTCTGGTCGCTGCATGCTGGGGCGGGCACTGCCGGTCGATTCCCTCGGTTGGCTGCACGCGTTATGCTAGGTAGTGGCCTGCGGGTTCATTGCTTATGAGCGTTGCCGATAGCGATTCTAGCGCGTCTGCCGGCCTGGGGCTGCCTGCGGGCGAAAGCGTGGTGCCTCTGCCACGCGATGCCAGCCAAACCATCTGGCTCGACGGCGAGGTGCTGGCCTGTGCCTGTCCGAATTGCGGTGCGCCGATGTCGGTGCGCCTGTGGCTGCTCGTGGCCGACTGCTGGTGCTGCGGGACCAGCGTCGAGCTGACCGAAGAGCAGGAACAGCAGGCCCTGGCGCTGCTACAGAAGCGAGCCATCGATCGCGGCGAGCTGCCCCCAGCCGCGCCGCCAGAACGGCCGGCCCCCAGCGAATCGCCTGCTCGTGAACAGCGCGCCGCGCAACCTTCCGCTCGCCCTGCCCCGGCAGTGCCTGCGCGGCCCGCCGCGCCGCGCTCGCGCCCCGTGTGGCGAGATTCACCCACGCTCGACGGCCCACCCTCACAACCAAGCCCGCCACGCGCGACCAGCCCTCAGCCCAAGGCTCTCCCCTCACAGGCCCCGGCAGCCGCCTTTGCAACTGAACGCGAGACCACACTTTGGGAAACCGGCACCGTCCAGCACTTGCTCTGCTGGTTGGTCAGCCTGCTCGTCCACATGTTGCTCATCATCTTGCTGGGAACCTGGCTGATCGAGCCCGCACCCAACCGCAAGTTGATTCTGGCTCTGGAGGCCAATTTGCTCGATACCACAGGCGCTGCTGCGCAGGCCGAAATTGCCGACCCCCTCGAGTTCGAAGAACCAGGCGCCCTGCTGGAGACTCAGGCCGTGAAACTGGCCACGGCTCCAGAAAGTCTTGGACCTGCGGTCACGCAGCTTGACCAGTTACCAGCGCCCGATGTGCTCGAAGATACTAGCCTGCCCGAGTTGCCTCGCGGACCGCGAGACATCGGCCGCGTGCTTGCGGGCAGAGACCCCCGTTTGCGGCAACGACTGGTCGAGTCCGAAGGGGGCACGATTTACACAGAGGCGGCGGTGGCTCGCGGACTAGAGTGGCTGGCACGCCACCAAAACAGCAATGGGAGCTGGAGTCTGCATGCGTTTTCTTCCGCCGGAGACTGTAACGGCCGCTGCCGCAACCCGGGCCGCAACAGCGACATGGCCGGTACGGCCCTGGCGCTTTTGCCTTTCTTGGGTGCGGGGCAGACTCACCTGGGCGGCCAGTACCAGGAGGTGGTGGCACGTGGCTTGCGGTTTCTGATGGACAACCAGGGTTCGGATGGAGACCTGCGCTTCCCTGGCGACGGCCAGATGTATGCACAGGGGCTAGCCGCCATTGCGCTGTGTGAGGGGTATGCGCTTACCAAGAGTGCGCGGCTGAAGGAGCATGCGCAGCGGGCGCTGGACTTTATTGTGCGGGCACAGCACAGCGAGGGCGGGTGGCGCTACGAGCCGGGGCAGCCGGGCGACACGAGTATTGTGGGCTGGCAGCTTATGGCGCTGCGAAGCGGCCAGATGGCGTACCTGCGTGTGTCGGATGAGGTGTTTGTCAGGGCGAATCGGTTTTTGGACCGGGTGCAGACGGATCCAAAGCGCGGGCTGTTCGGCTACATGCCGGGCCATCAGGTCACGCCGGCCATGACGGCCGAGGGGCTGCTGAGCCGGCAGTACTCGGGGTGGCGCCCCAGCGACCCTCGCCTTCAGGCCGGCCTGGACTGGCTGCTGGAGCACCACCTCCCGCGGCGAGACTGGCCGAACATGTACTACTGGTACTACGCCACGCAGAGCATGCACCACATGGGGGGGGAGCGCTGGCAGCGGTGGAATCGCGTGCTGCCGGCGATTCTGGTCGATCTGCAAGAGACCGAGGGCCACGAGGCCGGGAGCTGGACGCCCCGTGTCGACCTGGATCCCGTTGGGGGCCGGGTTTACATGACGGCGCTTGCGATCTGCACCCTGGAGGTCTATTACCGCCATCTCCCTCTTTACGGCCACGAGGCCGCGGCGGGCGAAGGGCTCGATGACGACGCACGGCTGCGTGAAACTGAGCGTGGCGGACGCCGGCGAGCCCGACACGGCTCTGGCAAGCCGTCACGTCCCTGAACCCCAAGCGCTGTTCTGCCCTTGAGGACGGCAACAGTCGCGACCGTTCGAAGCACGTGCCCTGGGCTGCGGGTATTTCTTAACCTCAACATTGCAAAAACTCGCCGCTCTAGCTAGCCCTGTTTAGAGCGGCGAGCATGGCAAGAATCCGCTCTTTGACGGCCGCGGCGGC
>FWPU01000750.1_pt1 | contig 80937 bp, 59 predicted proteins | sample 2228361 | NCBI WGS metagenome assembly FWPU01 (sample SAMEA103939777, study PRJEB20133) | metagenome | reverse complement strand
CGTGTCGGCCCTTTCTTCACCGGCTTCGCTTCAGCATAACACTTGACACCTGCCCTGCCAACTTCGACCAATCCTATTTCCGCCGACTATATCACAAGGAGGTTGAGAATGTGTCCCCCCGAAACGCTCGCCAGCATGCGATCCCCTGAAATCAGCCGACGCAATCTGCTCAAGTTCGGTCTGGGGGCTGCAGTGGCTGCCGCGCTGCCGATCGGTTCAGCACAGGCAGCAACAGTACGCCGCACGACATTTCGGAATGTCCTCGATCTGACCCATGTACTTGGTACGCAGTTTCCGCTCTTCCCAGGAGCGGCGCCATTCCGTATCGAGCAGGCGGTGTCACACGATAAGGATGGCTACTACGGGAGTATTCTCACCTACTGGGAGCATTCGGGGACCCATATGGACGCGCCGGTGCATTTTGCACCGAACGGATTGTTCGTCGATCAGTTGCGGGTAGAGAATCTTGTTGTTCCAGCGGTTGTGATCAACATAACCGATAAAGTGCGCCGCGACCCCGACGCCGTCGTGACGCCGGACGATATTCGCGCATGGGAGCGACGCTATGGACGCATTCCCGACAATGCGGCCGTGCTGATGGCGAGCGGCTGGGGAGCTCGCGCCGGCTCAGTCGAAGCGTTTCGCAATACCGACAGCAGCGGCGTGATGCACTTCCCCGGCTTTGGCAAGGACGCGATTGACCTGTTGCTGACGGAACGACGCATTTCCGGCATCGGCGTGGATACGCTGAGCCTTGACCATGGTCCCTCGACGACGTTTGCCGTGCACTACACGCTGCTGCCGACCAACCGCTGGGGACTTGAAAACCTGGCCAATCTGGAGTCGATCCCGCCGAGCGGCGCCACGCTGTTTGTGGGCGCGCCGAAGATCGCGGCGGGATCGGGCGGTCCGACGCGCGTGATGGCAGTCTGGTGAGTACTCAGACCACAAAGGTTTCGAACTCAGGCATGAAAGGTGTGCTCGCGCGCGGCATCGTCATCTCGCGAAAACAACGTTCTGCCTGCGCAATGCGCACCTGTTCATAGAGTTCTTCGCGACGTTGCGGGTCGTCGAAACTGCGGGTCAGGCGCTCGAGACGCGATCGTTGTTCCGCGGTTGTGGTCAGCCAGTACACTGGCTGACCACCGTTTTCTGTTTTGTGCAGCAGACCGACACGCGCCAGTTCATCGAGCGACTCGGCGATCGCCCAGGGACTTTCGCGCAGGCGCTGCTGGGCGCTGGCGACGCTCATCCGCAGCCAAGGATATTCGGCGAACAGCAGAACGAGTCGGAGTTTCAACAGCGAATCGATCTGTCCAGGGGAAATGAGCCCTTGTTCATAGCGCTCCATCGCTCACCTCATTGTGAGAACTCTGCCAGGGCGACGCCGCTCTGGTTCGCAATTGGCGGATATTGATCGCACCCGTTCCGCCGTAGTGACGTTGATTGCGGAGACACGAAGGACTCACCCAGCGCCAGGAGTGACGCACGCATTCCCCCAAATGCGGTATAAGCGCATATCTCGAACGCTTATCTCCTGATCTGTTTCAGATCGTAGCACGGGCTGCCCTGGCGGTGGGGCGGAACGTCACTACGCACGGTGAACATTTCACAACGCATGGGTGTTTCCGGTTGTATTTCCTGTGTCTACCCCCACGAACTATGGCAAGGAAGCGTCACTCTCTGTTGCGTGTTCTTTACTGCCTGGCTTTGCGGCGCGGCGTATACTGTCAAGCGTGCTACACGACAATCTGTTCCCTTTTGCCATATCTCTTGCCAGAGTCGGCTGACGTGACAGCATCCGCCAGACCGCCTCTTTGTTGCATGCTCTGGCTTGTGAGGAGGTCATCATGAAACGGAGTTGGGTAACGCTGGAAGGCAACGAAGCTGCTGCCAGCATCGCGTACCGTTTGAGTGAAGTCATTGCAATTTATCCGATCACACCCTCGACGCCTATGGGCGAACTGGCGGATGCGTGGGCCGCTGCCGGAAAGCCCAATCTGTGGGGGACAACGCCACTGGTCATTGAGATGCAGTCGGAAGGCGGCGCGGCTGGCGCGTGCCACGGGGCGCTGCAGCGCGGTGCGCTGACCACGACCTTCACCGCCTCGCAGGGGCTGCTGTTGATGATTCCGAACATGTACAAGATTGCCGGTGAACTGACCGCGACCGTCTTCCATATTGCGGCGCGGTCGATTGCAGCTCATGCCCTGTCGATCTTCGGCGACCATCAGGATGTGATGGCGGTTCGGCAGACCGGGTGGGCGTTGCTGGCGTCGTCGTCGGTGCAGGAGGCGCATGATCTGGCGCTGGTGGCGCATGCAGCGACGCTCAAGGCGCGCGTGCCGTTCCTCCACTTCTTCGATGGCTTCCGCACCTCACACGAGATCAACAAGATCGAACAACTGACCGATGATGACCTGCACGCCATGATCGATCCGTCGCTGATCGAAGCGCACCGCGCCCGGGCGCTCAGCCCCGATCATCCGGTCATCCGTGGAACGGCGCAGAACCCCGATGTGTACTTCCAGGCGCGCGAAACGGTCAACCCATTCTATGCCGCCACTCCGGGGATTGTGCAGGAGACGATGGACCGGTTCGCGCAGCTGACCGGGCGCGCCTACCATCTCTTCGACTACACCGGCGCTCCAGATGCTGAACGGGTGATTGTTGCAATGGGCTCCGGCGCGGAGACAGCCCGTGAGACGGCGCAGTTCCTGGCGGAGCGGGGTGAGAAGGTCGGCGTCGTCACGGTTCGCCTCTATCGTCCGTTCTCGGTGGCGCACTTTGTGGCGGCGCTACCGGCGACCGTTCAGCGGATCGCTGTGCTTGATCGCACAAAAGAGCCCGGAAGCAGCGGTGAGCCGCTCTACCTCGATGTGGTTGCCGCAATGGCGGAAAGTGGACGCCATCTGCCGGTGATCGGCGGTCGGTACGGTCTGTCGTCGAAGGAATTTACCCCGGCGATGGTGAAGGCGGTCTTCGATGAACTGGCGAAGGATCAGCCGAAGAACCATTTCACCGTCGGCATTATCGATGATGTGGGCTACACCAGCCTCGACGTCGATCCATCGTTCTCGATCGAATCGCCGCGCACGGTGCGCTGCCTGTTCTACGGTCTCGGTGCAGATGGCACGGTTGGCGCCAACAAGAACTCGATCAAGATCATCGGTGAAGAAACCAACAACTACGCGCAGGGCTACTTTGTGTACGACTCGAAGAAATCCGGCTCGATGACGGTCTCGCACCTGCGCTTCGGACCTGACCCCATCCATGCGCCCTACCTGATCGAGCGGGCGAACTTCGTCGCCTGCCATCAATTTTCGTTCCTGGAGCGCATCGATGTGCTCAAAGCAGCGGAACCGGGCGCCGTCTTCCTGCTCAACAGCATGTATGGACCGGATGAGGTCTGGTATCATCTGCCCCGCGAAGTGCAGGACGATATTGTGCGCAAGAATCTCACGTTCTATGTCATCGACGGTGACCGGGTGGCAAAGGAAAGCGGCATGGGGCGCCGCGTCAATACCGTCATGCAGACGGCGTTCTTTGCGATTTCGGGGGTTCTGCCGCGTGAGGATGCGATTGCGGAGATCAAGCGCAGCATCAAGAAGACGTATGGCAAGCGCGGCGAAGCAGTGGTGCAGCAGAACTATCGCGCGGTCGACGCTGCGCTGGCGCGCCTGTACCAGGTCGATGTCGAGAAATTCGCCGGGTTCCGCTCGCCGAAGACGCGCCGACCGCCGGTGCCCGACAATGCGCCCGATTTCGTCAAAGAGGTGCTTGGTCCGATGATCGCCTATGAAGGCGACTCGTTGCCGGTGAGCAAACTGCCGGTCGATGGCGCCTTCCCCACCGGTACAGCCGCCTGGGAAAAGCGTGCGATTGCGCTGGAAGTGCCGGTTTGGGAGCCTGATATCTGCATCCAGTGCGGCAAATGCGCCTATGTCTGTCCTCACGCGGTAATCCGTACCAAAGTATACGAGCCGGCGTTGCTCGATGGCGCTCCCGAAACATTCCTCAGCGCCAATGCGCGCTTCAAGGAGTTTCCTGACCACAAATACACGCTGGCAGTATCGCCGGAAGACTGCACCGGCTGCGGCTTGTGCGTCGAGGTTTGTCCGGCGAAGGACAAACGTCAGGTTGGGCGCAAGGCGATCAATATGAAGCCGCTGGTCGAGGTGCGCGAGCGCGAAGTGCGCAACTGGGACTTTTTCCTGTCCATTTCGGATATTCCGCGCACCGCCATGCAACCGGGAACGATCAAGAACTCACAATTGCTTCAGCCGCTGTTCGAGTTCTCCGGTGCGTGTGCCGGGTGTGGCGAGACGCCGTATATCAAACTGCTGACACAACTGTTTGGTGATCGCGTGTTGATCGCCAACGCCACCGGCTGTTCATCGATCTACGGCGGGAACCTGCCGACGACGCCGTACACGAAGAACGCCGAAGGGCGCGGTCCTGCCTGGAGTAATTCGCTCTTCGAAGACAATGCCGAGTTTGGGCTGGGCATGCGTCTGGCGCTCGACCAGCAGATCGAGCATGTGCGTGAACTGCTGCCGCTGTTCGCGCCGGTGGTCGGGCAGGATCTGATAGATGCGCTGTTGAACGCCGACCAGAGCACCGAGGCGGGGATCGCTGCGCAGCGCGAGCGCGTCGAACTGCTCAAGCAACGCCTGCATACGCTGGATCGCAGCCAGTTCCCGGACGTGGTGGAACGTGAGCATGAGCTCCTCAGTCTGGCAGATGTGCTGGTCAAGAAGAGCGTCTGGATCGTCGGCGGTGATGGTTGGGCATACGATATTGGCTACGGTGGGCTCGATCATGTGCTGGCGTCGGGATACAACGTCAACGTGCTGGTGCTCGATACCGAAGTGTACTCGAATACCGGCGGACAGGCGTCGAAAGCCACGCCGATCGGCGCCGTCGCCAAGTTTGCCGCCAAAGGCAAGGCAGCGCCGAAGAAAGACCTCGGTCTCATCGCGATGGCGTATGGCAACATCTACGTGGCGCGGGTGGCGATGGGCGCCGATGATGTGCAGACACTGCGCGCCTTTATGGAAGCCGAGGCATATGATGGGCCGTCGCTGATCATTGCGTACTCGCACTGCATTGCCCATGGCATCGATATGCGCAAAGGTCTCGAGCAGCAGAAACTGGCGGTGCAAACCGGTTACTGGCCACTGTATCGCTACAACCCGCTGCTGGCAGCCGAAGGGAAGAATCCGTTGATCATCGACTCGAAGGACCCGACGCTGCCGCTTGAGAAGTTCATCTACAACGAGACGCGCTATCGCATGCTGATGCAGAGCGATCCGCAACGTGCAGAGATGCTGCTGCACCGGGCGGAGGCGTCGGTGCGCGCGCGCTGGCAGCACTACAAGGAACTGGCGACGCTCAGCGAAGTGAAGGCGGAACACGACGGGCATTGAGGGTTGACGGTTGGAGGGTCGGGCGCCGACGAGGGGCGCGCCGACGGTGGGGGATGATGCGCATGCCCGTCATGTGCCACGATGGGGGCGCCCACCAGGGGCGCCCTCGCCGTTGGCGGGGGATGATGGATCGGGCGCCGACGCGAGACACGCCGACAGTAGGGTGATGATGGCGGTCGGGGTTCGACGCAGGACGCGCCGACGGTGGGGGGATGATGCGTATGCCTGTGACATGTCCGTGCCTGTTATAATAGCTCAAGACATGTTTCGCCGTTCTGATGATCCGAGGCTGCCATGACGCACACCCCCCGTCCAGGCTACCGCTGGTTCGTGATTGCGGTATTTTTCTGCTTCATGCTGCTGCACCAGTCCGATAAACTGCTGATCGGACCGCTGACTCCCGTGATCATGGACGAATTCGGCATCACCATGACCCAGATGGGCGCAGTAACGACCGGTGCGCTGGTCGCGGCGTCGGTGCTCTACCCGATCTGGGGGTACCTGTATGATCGGTTCGCCCGCGCGCGGTTGCTGGCGCTGGCATCGTTCATCTGGGGCGCGACGACCTGGCTCAGCGCCGTGGCGCGCACCTATCCGGCGTTCCTGGCCGCGCGCGCTTCGACCGGCATTGATGACTCGTCGTACCCTGGCATGTACGCGCTGGTTGCCGACTATTTTGGTCCCAATCTGCGCGGCAAGGTGTATGGGTTGCTGCAACTGGCGCAGCCGATCGGCTATCTGATCGGCATGGTTCTGGCGCTGATGCTGGCGCCGCAGATTGGCTGGCGCACGATTTTCTTGTTCACCGGCGGGTTGGGAATTGTCATTGCACTCGTCATTCTGTTCGGCGTTCGCGAAATGCCGCGCGGCAAAGCGGAACCTGAGTTCGAGGGGATGACCGAGATGGCGACGTTTCGCTTCTCGTGGAGTGAAATGCGCGCGGTGCTTGGCAAACGGACGATGTGGTTCGTGTTTCTGCAGGGATTTGCCGGCGTTTTCCCCTGGAATGTGATTACCTACTGGTTCTTCACCTATCTGGCGCGTGAACGAGGCTACGACGAAAGCAGCATTCTGCTGACCGTCGCCCCGGTTATCCTGATCCTGGCGAGCGGCAGTTTCATTGGCGGCGTGTTGGGCGATTGGGCGTTCAAACGCACGACACGCGGGCGTATTCTTGTGTCCAGCGCCGGTGTGCTCATGGGAGCGATCTTCCTGTATCTGGCAATGCAAACACCGGTCGAAGCGCGCACAACGTTTTTTGTGTTCATGTGTCTGACAGCGCTCTTCATGCCGCTCTCATCGCCCAATGTCATCGCGACCGTGTACGATGTGACCGCGCCGGAAGTGCGCAGTACGGCGCAGGCGGTCGAGTATTTCATCGAGAATAGCGGCGCAGCGCTGGCGCCGCTTCTCGCGGGCATCATTGCTGATATGTACAACCTGCAAACTGCGATTACCTGGATCTGTGTCACTGCCTGGGCGCTCTGCTTTGTGTTCTATCTTGGCGCGTTGCGCTATATCACGCACGATCATCACGCGCTGCGCGAGGAAATGGGGCGCCGCGCCGCATCCTTCCGGCAGACGACGGCGTAGAAGTCGAAGATTGCAGAGGGAATGTTGAGCGTTGCAGTCACAAAGGCAGAAGGTATCAGAGCCTGTTCGCCAAACCGCCCCTTCGATACGCGCTGCTCAGAATGCGGTTTGCTGGTATCCTGCAGTCGCGGAGAGCGCAACGCAATGGATGTGATACCAATTTCACTTGAATACTCCGCAGGCGGGGTTCCGTCAAAGCGCATCAGAGCGCCCTGCGCGATAATCTGCAATCCAACATCTAAAATGGTATGATACCACTCGATGGAGACGTGTGTGACCGTTCCAGAAATCGTTCCATCAACGACCGACACGCTTGCCCCAGCCAGGCCACTGGCAGAGGAGCGCAATGAGACTATTGATCGAGCATCGCTGCGGCGTCGGGTTATGGGTCTGGCGCTGCCTGCGATTGGCGAAAACCTCCTTCACACCGCGCTCGGTATTGCCGATACCATTCTGGTTGCCGGCATCGGTGTCGTCGCCCTGGCAGGCGTCGGTGCAGCGCTCAATGTGCTGTTCATTGTCATGGCGGCGCTCAGTTCGCTGTCGGTCGGCGCGTCGGTGCTGGTGGCGCAGGCGATTGGCGCGAACAACGGCGCACGGGCGGGTCAGGTCGCCGGTCAGTCGCTGATCTGGGGTGTTGCGCTGTCGCTGCCGTTGACCCTGGCTGGACTGCTGCTGGCAGAGCCGGTGGTTGCATTCTATGGCATGGCGCCCGATGCAACAGCGGTTGCAGCAGAATATCTGACGATCAGCGCAGCGAGTATTCCTGTGCTGGCGCTGATGCTGATCGGCGGCAGCGTGTTGCGCGGCGCCGGCGACAGTCGCACACCGATGGTGATCACCGCGCTGGCGAATGTGCTGAACCTGATCGCGTCCTGGGGGTTGATCTATGGTCATCTGGGCATGCCGGCGCTTGGGGTGGCAGGTAGCGCGTGGGGAACATTGATTGCTCGTGTGGCTGGCGCTGCGCTCTTCCTGGTGATTCTGCTGCGCGTCAGTCCCCGGGTGCGCGTCGGTGGACCGGGAACCTGGCGACCACGCTGGCGCACAGCGCGTGAGGTGCTCTGGCTGGGTGCGCCCGCCGCGCTGGAAGAGATCATCATCATTACCTCATTTGCGGCACTGACGCCGATTGTCGTCGGGCTTGGCACTGTGGCGCTTGCAGCACACCGTGTTGCGCTCAATGTTCTCTCGCTCTCCTTCATGCCAGGCATCGGCTTCAGCCTGGCAACGACGGCGCTCGTCGGGCAGGCGATTGGCGCCGGGCGCACCGAAGAGGCGCGTGTGGTAACAAATGTAGCGATGCGCTGGGCGATCCTCTGGATGGGCGGGCTGGGCGTGCTGTTCATGCTGTTTGCGCCGCAACTCGTCGGCATCTTCAGCGATGACCCTGACCTGATCGCAATCGGCGCCACAGCAGTGCAGGTCGTGGCGCTGGCGCAGCCGCTCTGGGCTGGCACATTCGTGATCGGCGGCGCGCTGCGTGGCGCCGGCGACACGCGCACGCCTATGGTCGTTTCTGGCGTCCTGGGGTGGGCGGCGGTCGGTATTGCGCTGCTGCTCGTGTACATCTGGCCTGCGCTCTGGGCAGTGTGGCTGGCGTACATCTTCACCGGTCCGCCGGAGATCGGTCTGCTGTGGAGGGTCTGGCGACGTCGAACGGTGAACGTGGGAACGTGAAACGTGGGAACGTGGGAATGTGGGAACGTGGAACGTGGAACGTGGGAATGTGGGAACGTGGAACGTGGAACGTGGAACGTGGAACGTGGAACGTGGAACGTGGGAACGTGGGAATGTGGGAACGTGGAACGTGGAACGTGGGAATGTGGGAACGTGGAACGTGGAACGTGAAACGTGGAACGTGGAAACGTGGAAGTCCCGACCCTTGAGGTCTCGCGCCATCGATCACGATCGGCAAGGGAACCGCACCGGCAGAATAGTCGATGCGTCCGGTACGTCCCTCTCCGCGACCTCAAGGGTCTGGAACGAGGCAGGAGGACTGCGTGTATCCGCCATATGTTCGTTGTATTGTTGCGACGCCCGATCCCGCCGCGTGGCCTGTTGGCGGGCAGGGGTTCAACGAGTGCAGTTTCACCTCGCTCGCCAATGCGCTCAACCTGTTGCATGGTGAGCGACGCTTCACGAAGGACGAGTTCATCCGTGAGGCAGGTCTGCTCTTCCAGCCAAAACTCGGCGGAACCCTGCCGCCGCTCAAGGCGCTGCAGTTGCGGCGACGCGGCTATGGCGCGCATTTTGGCAACCTCTCGCATACCGATGCCGAGCGCGTGTTACGCGGCCTGATCGATCGTGGGGCGCCGGTGATCGTCGATATCTACCCGGCGCTTCAGGTGGGAAGATTCCGCTTGTGGGGACAGCACGCAACGGTGCTCGTAGGGTACAGCCTGCCATACCGCGATGCTTCCGGTGCGGTGCGCGAGGAGTACTACCTGGTGGATGCCCAGTGGCCCGAGCTGGGGCGCTTCGATCTGGCAACGAACGATCTCGACCGCGATGGTGACGGTCTGCCGGAGCGCTATCCGGGGAACCGCACGCTTGAACGACACGAATTCCTGCGGCTATGGAGTTCACGCAACTATTGTCCAGTCTTCCGCACCCCTGCCGAACACGACGCCTGGTACCGCGAAACGATGCGTCGCGCCTCCGGACTGCCGGTAATGGGGTGGCTTGGACAAAACCTGCTCTTTGGCAGCGATGACCGCTTGAAGGATGAGTCGCGAGCATAAACGTTTTTTGGGACGCCGGAAACATGCCATGCGTATCGATCCCCGGTGTGGTATGATGAAAGCATGGGACATAACCCGGCGCCGTCTGGTTTTTGGCGATTCAAAGTATACGAGTTACGATGCAATGCCTGCAGAAGTGTCTGTTCCACTCACAACCACTATTCCAACGACCGAGTATGTGGTGGTCACCGAAGAAGAACTGGAACGTCCATACCGCGTCATCATCGAAAACGATGATGTCACGCCGATGGACTTTGTCGTGCTGGTGTTGCTGACGATTTTCGAACTTGGCTTTGAGCAGTCTGTGGCTGTGATGCTCGAGGCGCACCACAACGGTCGGGCGCACGTTGTGACGCTCCCCTACGAAGAAGCGCAGCGCCGCGTCTATGAGGCGCACCACGCGGCGCGTGGGGCGGGCTATCCGCTCAGTTTCTATCTTGAACCGGACGCCTGACTCCGGTTATCTCAGCGTCGCACCGCACTCGATGCAGAACTTTGCTCCCGGTGTAACGGCATGCCCGCATTGCGGGCACGCCGCCGGGAGGAGCGATGCACCGCATTCACTGCAGAACTTTGCATTCGCCGGTACACTGGTGCTGCATTGCGGGCATGTCCTGGTTGCTGCTGAAGGAGCGACCATTGCTGCCGGAGGAGGCGCCGGTTGCGGCGGTGGTTGCACCGGCATCTGCGGTTGCAGCGCCTGCCCCATCAGCGCTCCCAGGTTCATCCCCGCGCCCAGCCCAATGCCCGCGCCAACTGCGCTGTCGCCGCCGGCACGTGCAGCATCGTGCAGCGCCTCAGCCGCCTTGAAGCGCGTGTAGTCTCCCAGTCCGCCGAATGCCGCCACACCGCCGACCTGATCGAGCCGTCGCTCGAGTTCTTCGGGCACGCTGATGGTGTTGATGTAGAAGCGCGTCAACTGCAGCCCAAGCGCCGCAAAGTCGTCCTTCAACGCTTCGTGCGCCATCTCCGAAAGTTCATCATACTCGGTCGCCAGGTCGAGCACCGAGAGTTTACGCTCACGCATCCGCTCGGCAATCACATCGGCGACACGCGCAATAATTGAACTGCGCAGTTGCTCTTCGACATCCTGCACCGTCAGGCGACCGCGAGTGCCAACCACGGCGGTCAGCAGCCGGCGAGGTTCGGCAACCTGAATAATGAACGTACCAAATGCCCGCAAACGCACCATACCGAACTGGGCATCACGCATCGGAATGGGTTGCGGCGTCCCCCATTTCAGATCGGTGTGCTGGTGCAGACTGACGAAATAGACGTCGGCGCGGAACGGACTTTTGCTGCCGAACGGCAGTTTGATGAAATCGATCAGCAACGGAATATTGTTGCTCGTCAGGGTGTGCCGTCCTGGAATGAGCATATCGAGGAACCGTCCGTCGCGTGCAAAGAAGGCCAGCTGTCCTTCGCGCACGATGCACTGAGAACCGAGGCGCAATTCACCATTGCCATCCGGTGGAACGCGCGCAGCCAGCGTTCTGCCTGTGGGATCGACGAATTCGACGATGTCGAGCAATGGCATAGATTGTCTCCTGTGGCAAGGTTGCGTATGTCATTCACTGCCATGTACGAGAAGAGCGCAACGCGGTTGCAGATTGTCTCATCAGTATCTTACTGTGGAATATGAGTCGTGAAGTGTACGATTTGATCGCAATCGTGCAACGACTTTCGTGCGGGATGGAAGAATGTCAGCCGGGTCATCGCTGCTCAATACGTCATCACCGTTCCCTCGACATTCGTATCGCCAAGGAGCGCGCGATACAACAGGCCTGGTGTTGGACCGATGAGATACACCTGCAATGACGGGATTGCCTGCACCAGTTGCCACATCAGTTCGATTTTGCTGCGCATGCCGCCGGTTACATCGACACCGTGCGAGCCGCCGGTTCCTGCCAGCACATCGGCAATATTGCGCCGGTCAATCCGCGCAATCCGTTCCGCCTGCGGATTGCGGCGCGGGTCGGCGGTGTAGACGCCTGATTCGCCAACCAGGACGATGCGGGAGGGCTGCAGCGCCGGCAGAGCGGCCAGGTGCGCCAGCAGTTGCTCGGTCGAAATGATGGCGCTTCCCTGAACTTCATCGAATGCGACATCGCCATGAATGACGGGAACGAGCCGATGCGTCAGCGCGTGTGCCAGGGAAGCGGTTTCCCAGCGGTGCAGCTGCCCGCCACGCGCGACCAGCGTTGTCGAAGGTTGCAGCGCCAGCGCCGGAATGTCAGCCGCCAGCAGTTCATCGACCACAATCCGGTTCAGCCGTAATGCCGCACCAGATGTCAGCGCAAATCCCATCCAGTCAGCATCGGGCGCCAGACCGCGGTGGATGCCATAGCGCTGCGCATAGACGTGTCCGAACGAACCGCTGCCGTGCCCGACAATGACCCGCACGTCCGGCGCAACTTCACGCGCCTGCCGCAGTTCACCCGCGAGACGGCGAATGGTCGCAACGTCTGCACATTCTGGCTGTGTCTTATCGGTGATAATCGAACCGCCAAGCTTGACAAAGATGATCATACGGTTGAGATCGTTACACTTCCTTTATGACGAAAACACCGCCAGAATAGCCACAGTGATCGCCCCCCACAGCACAATGCTGGCAGCCAGCGGAACATCGTTCAGCACCAGATCGGCAGGACTGCCGCCGCCATTCTGCTTGTAGATCAGATAGAGATAGCGAAAAATGGCATAAATAACAAACGGAACGGTGATCATCATCATGGGAAACGGTTTTTGCGGCAATGTTTCAGCTGTTGAGGTAAAGAGCGTATAGGCGATAATGATCGTCGCAGTGATGATCGACATCATCTGGTCGATGAGCGGCAGCGAATACTCGTCGAGGATGCGGCGATGGGCGCCGGCGCCATTCTCGAGCAGCACCAGTTCGGCGCGGCGTTTCGCCAGCCCCAGAAAGAGCGCCAGCAGCCCCGTGCAGATCAGCAGCCACGGGGTGATAACAATATCGAGCACCATTGCGCCTGCCACCGCGCGGAGCACAAAGCCGGCCGCAATGGTAAAAACGTCCATGATGACCACGTGTTTGAAATAGTAGGAATACGCGACGCCCTGCACAAGGACATACGCCAGCAGTGCTGCCAGAAAGTCGTAGTTGTACCCAAACCACGTCGCGCTCCCGCCAGGCGGCGTATACTGCATATCGACCACAACACTGAGCGGCAGCGCTGTCACAACGAGCACAACGGCCGTAACTGCCGCCACATATGGGCTCAGTCGTCCCGATGCGAGCGGTCGATGACGCTTCTTTGGGTGCGCCCGGTCTTTCTCCATATCGACCAGATCGTTGAGCAGGTAGATCGCGCTGGCAACCATGCAGAAGAGCCCAAATGCGGCGATAACTGTCAGAACTGCGTCGAGGTGGGTCCACAATCGCTGTTGCGAGAACACAATGGCAGCAAACACAAACGTGTTCTTAATCCATTCCTTCGGGCGCATCGCGCGTACCAGTTCAAACAGCATCGCACCGCCACGCGCCCGTGTCATTTCGATATCAACGGTCTGTTCCATTGCGCAGTTTCCTTGCTTCCAGCAAAACAATCCTCGCCATTCTAGCGAAGCGCGTGGTGTACGTCAAACGCTTGACATATCACCGGCTTGCGGCTACTCTGCCACGAGAACAACCAGAAGCAGGAACTGCCATGCCTCGTTTGCTGATAGCCACGACCAACCCCGGTAAACTCCGGGAATATGCGGCGATCTTCGCCGATCTACCGCTCGATCTCTGCACACTATCGGACCTGGGCATTCACGATGATGTCGAAGAAACCGGCGCAACGTTCGCCGACAATGCGCGCATCAAGGCGGAATACTACGCGCAGCGCAGCGGGTTGCCGACCCTTGCCGATGACTCTGGACTGGAAGTGGCGGCGCTCGGCGGCGAACCTGGCGTCCGCTCGGCGCGCTATGCCGGTCCCGAGGCGACGGATGCCGAGCGCAACGCGTTTCTGCTGCGTAAACTCGAAGGGGCGCCCTTTCACGCGCGCCTGGCGCGCTTCGTCTGTGTGATTGCACTGGCGCTGCCCGGCGGTCTCATCGAGTTTGCCGAAGGCGTTCTTCCGGGTGTCATCGAGTTCGAGCCGAGGGGGCACTACGGTTTCGGGTATGATCCGATTTTTTACGTTCTGGACGAAGATGCGACCCTGGCGGAATTGCCGCCCGAGCGCAAGAATCAGATCAGCCATCGCGCGAATGCCGCGCGCGCCGCACACGACGTGCTGCAGCGCTGGCTCGATGAAGGGTTGCTCGATCTATGACAGCGCCGCTGGACATTGAAGTGTCGCTGAAAGGCGATGGCGATCTGCCGGTGATTATCGAGCAACAGCCGGTCGAATTCGTCTGTTTGCCGCCGGCAGGAGCAACCCTGGAAGTCTCTATCGATGACGTTGTTTTGTCCCCCTTTCTCCGGCCCGGCGATGAGCACTGGCGCTGGGGGTGGAATCCTGGCGCCTGTGTGGGCATCCATACGATCCGTCTGGTCGTGCGCAGTGATCGGCAATCGTTGAGCGAACGTCGGTGGCGATTGCAGGTCATTCCGCGCAAGATCGATGGAGAGCAGTATCTTGCCCTGCTTGAAGACGTCGAACGAGTCGCGCCGGTTCTGGTGCGTGCGCTGGCAGGCGCTGCAGTCGAGGCGCGTCTGGCGCAGGGCAAAGACGTTGCACTCTCATGGATTGATACTGCCGGTGTGGTGTTTGGTTCGTCCTTCGAACGGTTCGAGCAGGCGGTCAGGCGTATTCTGGCGAGTCCACGCACTGTGCTCCGGCGCGACAGCAAGCATATTCCGCTGGGTCTGGCGACGGATATGTCGGCAACTGATCTGCACCGCGCCCTCCACGGCGATCTGGAAGCCGCACCGCCCGACATTGCTTCACATCTCCAGCGCGCGATACACCCGGAAGGCGGCGTGTTGCCGCGCACGGTCGTGCAGGAGTCCAGTCGCGACACGTATGACACTGCTGAACATCGTTTGCTGAAGCACACCCTGGAACTCGCGCGCGGGCGCGCGCGGCGGTATGCGGAACTGGCGCAGCGCAACGTTGCCCGTTATTCGTCCATCATTCCGGTTTCCACCCGCGCCGCGCGCGCCCGCGCCATTGCAACACGCTGCGATCAGTGCGCCCAACGACTCGCCGATCTGCTTGCGGCGCCGTTCTTCGCACAGGTCTCGGCGCTTCGTCATGCGCCCGTCGTCACGCCGCGCATCCGGCGCGATCCTGCGTACCGCCAGGTGTACCGGATGTGGCGAGCGTTGCATCAGGGGCTCGTCGTCGATCCGGGTGCGCCATTCGATCTGTCGGTTGTCGATCTCCCGCTCCTGTATGAACGATGGTGTCTGGTGCAGGTTCTTCGAATATTGCTCGACCTGGGCGTCGATGTGCACTTTCACTCCCTGCTGGTCGCTCCCCGTGACGATACCGATGCCTGGTCTCTTTCCCTGCGAACCGATGAACCGCTCCTGGTCGCTGCATTCAACGGCTGGACGCTGACGTTGCGCTACCAGCCACGGTATCGTCCTGGGTCTGTTGCACGCAGCAATGACATCTTTGTCTCACTGGATCGCCATACCCGCATCCCTGACATTGCTATCGAAATGTTCCGTCCTGATCGCGCTCCACAGGTCATCGCACTGGATGCCAAATACCGCCTGAGCGCCGATGGAAGCGGTATTCCCGCCGATGCGCTGGCAGAGGCGTATGCATACGCCGGCGCGATTGGCGTGTCTGGCGTGCCAGCAGTGACTGCTGCACTGATCCTCTACCCCGGTACAGGCGCCGCCGAACGCTACCCCGGCGGCGCCGGCGCCGTCCCGCTGCTCCCGGGCGCTGCTGGCGCACTGCAGGAGGCGCTGGCAGAGGAGATAGAGCGATGATTACAGCCTCTTCCACACCGGTGGTTGCAGCGTTGCCAGGAACGGCGACGGCGCTTCGCGCGAGCCGCAGACCAGCAGCGCACGCATGGCGCGTGAACATCCGACAAAGAAGAGACGGCGCTGTTCCGCTTCCTGCGCCTGTGCTTCCGTGAGCGGCAGATCAGCGCTGATGCGCGGAAGACGCCCTTCCTCTAATCCCACAATCGCCACAAACGGAAATTCCAGCCCCTTGGCGGAATGCAGCGTCAGCACTTTCACATTCGGGGTCGTGATGTCAATATCTCTTCCCGATTGGAACACGGCTGGCATACCCAGTCGGGTGAGTCTGCCGGCAAGATCGTCGCCGGTTTTTCTGCTGGTACACAGGACAGCGCCACTGTGGACAGGCAGGCGGTAGTGGCGCGCCGCCTCGAAGAAGAAGTCGCGGATTGCCTCGGCTTCTTCAGCGGGATCGCTGAGTAATCGGATCAGTGGTGGGTCGCCCTGGTGGACTGATGGAGTTTGCTGAACACTCTCTTCATCGCCTGCGCTGTTGCCTGCCAGGATACTGGCGCATGCCGCCAGAATTTGTGCGGTATTGCGAAAGTTCTGCTTCAACAGAATGGTGCGACCCGCCACCGCGAGATCGCGGTGCACCTGCTTCCATCTGAAGCCGCGCTGGTAGATCGACTGGGAAGCGTCGGCCGTGAGGTAGACATAGTTCGGCGACTCCACGAGATTGAGCAGAAAGCGCAGCGCAACCGGCGACAGGTCCTGCGCTTCGTCGATCACGATGGCCTGGTAGGGCTTGGGTGTGAGACTGGCAGCGACCTCCATCGCGCCACGACGCACCTGTTCGTTCAGCACAACGCCTTCTGCGCGCAGCAGATTGCGCCAGTGCACATACACCGACCAGACCGCCTGACGAAGCGCTGCCCTGAGCGGCGTGCCCCGTCCGTGACGCTCGACGGCGATGTATTCCTCCAGACTGGCAATGTTTCGCGCTTCGATGACCTGGAGAAATTCCTGAAGCAGATACTCGAGTCCAAGCCGTTCTACTGCTGTGCGCCGATCCTCTGCGTCTCCGGCAGGGATCGGCGCATCACGCAGGGCAACCGCCAGCAGATCGAGCGCCTGTTCTTCGGTGGCAAACCTGGGAGCGCCCCAGCCTCTGGCAAAGTAGTGGAATGCCAGGCTGTCCACTGTGGTCACTTTGACGCCGCAGGCTGCAGGCGGCGCCCCCAGAAGTTTTGTGAGCAGTTGTTCTGAGTATGCAACCAGCGCGTTGGTATAGGTGGTGAACAGCACCGACGTCAGCCCTTGCTCGAGCAGGCGCTGAACGCGGTAGAGCGCCAGCGTTGATTTGCCCGTGCCCGGACCTCCCCGAACGAGTATGGGACCGCGACGCTCCTGGTTCACCAGTTGTTCTTGCTCCGGTGTCAGGCGCAGCAGAAAACTGCTCAGGTCTTCTTCGGCAAACCGTTCGACATCTTCCGGCGTCGAAAGAATAAACTCCGGTTGAGCGGCAATAACGTCGAGCGAACGCGGGAACAGGTGATCGAGCAATCGACTGAGATAACGTTCAGAGATTGGCAGATTGAGCAGATCGTCTTCAGTGCGCGCCTGCAGAAGTCCATTCCAGTGTTCGAGAGGGATCTGCAAGCGCACCAGCATCTCTGGCGTTATGACAAACGGAGGAGCCGGTGGAAGATTGTCCGGCGGACGCGAAATGTTGGTCGGAGAACTGCCGAGCAAGAGGCGTTCCTTAACGGCGCCGTGCATTTTGGGATCAAGCGTCGATGGATCAGGCGGCACTGCTGGCATGACCACATCAGGAAGATCGTCCTCGTAGGTGTGTTCATCCCGCTTTCGTACACTCAGCAGTTTCACCCATCCCTTGCCAATGGTATAACAAATGCGGTAATCGCCAACTCGCACCCGGTAGACATTGTCATACCCTTTGAGTTTCTTCGCGTCGCCGCGCGCCGAATACGGGTCTTCAGCGAGGGTCTGCAGTTTCCTGGCGATCGTTTTGCTCACGTGGCGTGGCAGGTCGAGTGACTCATGATAAAACGTGGGTGTAAACGAGAGCTCAAATCTGGCCATATCTGGTTCCTGAAGCGTGAGCGGTGAGGCATTGCGCGCCTCTGCTGGTCATATGCTGATTATTGTATCATCATATGCCTGTTTGTGGGTGCGAATGCACACGCGTCGTAAACAGGATATAATGAAACATACGCGCCGCGCACGAAGGAGGAAGCGGATGCCCCCTGAGACAACCACAGTTGCGCCGCTGCTGCTCGACCACGCCGTGGCGGGACCGCCGCAGGGGTGCTGGACGGTCGAGTGGTGGGAACGCCTGCCCGACGATGGCAACCGCTATGAGATCATCGAAGGAACCCTTGGGATGACAACTGCGCCAAGCGCCTTCCATCAGTGGATCGTTGGCAAGTGCATCGAGTTGATCGGTATTCCGGCACAAACGCGCGGTCTGGGGGTCTGGTTCACCGCGCCGATCGGGGTCATTCTGTCGCCGCGCGATGCGGTTCAACCCGATTTTCTGTTCATCCGCGCGGAGCGGGTCGCCGATCTGGTGCGTGAGCGGCGCATCCACGGCGCGCCTGACCTGATCATCGAAGTGCTCTCGCCGGGCAACAGCGCGGAGGCGATGACGCAGAAACGCGCCGTCTACGCGCGCGCCGGCGTGGCGGAGTATGTTGAAATCGACCCGGCGCAGCGCGTGGCGATGCACTATCGTCTGGAAGCGGGCGCCTATCGTGAGCCGCTGCAGTATGACCTCACCGGCGCACTGCGCCTGGACTGCCTGCCAGACCTGGCGTTGCCGGTAGCGGCGCTCTTTGCCGACGCCCCCGACACAACGTTGTAGAGATGGCAACGGTACATACAACGGAGGAAGCGGATGCCCCCTGAGACAACCACAGTTGCGCCGCTGCTGCTCGACCACGCCGTGGCGGGACCGCCGCAGGGGTGCTGGACGGTCGAGTGGTGGGAACGCCTGCCCGACGACGGCAACCGCTATGAGATCATCGAAGGAACCCTTGGGATGACAACTGCGCCAAGCGCCTTCCATCAGTGGATCATCAGCAGGTGCATCCGTCTGATCGGCATTCCTGCAGAAGATCGTGGTCTCGGTGCGTGGTTCACCGCGCCGATCGGGGTCATCCTGTCGCCGCGCGATGCGGTTCAACCCGATTTTCTGTTCATCCGCGCGGAGCGGGTCGCCGACCTGGTGCGTGAGCGGCGCATCCACGGCGCGCCCGATCTGATCATCGAAGTGCTCTCGCCGGGCAACAGCGCGGAGGCGATGGCGCAGAAACGCGCCGTCTACGCGCGCGCTGGCGTGGCGGAGTATGTTGAAATCGACCCGGCGCAGCGCGCGGCGATGCACTATCGTCTGGAAGCGGGCGCCTATCGTGAGCCGCTGCAGTATGACCTCACCGGCGCACTGCGCCTGGACTGCCTGCCAGACCTGGCGTTGCCGGTAGCGGCGCTCTTTGCCGGCGCCCCCGACACGACGTTGTAAGCGTACTGACTCTTTTGCGCGACTCATGTCATTTCAGAATCGGGACGCGCTCCACACCTCGATTGCATAATGCAGTGCGACGTGCGGGTCATGTATAGCAAGTAGGGGAGGATGGGGGGCAACCGTCAGCCGGGGTTTCGATAGCGTTTCTCTGCATCCCCGCCATGCATCCTTCTTGCATTCCCGCTATGCGCATGATACACTTTATATGGTTTGGTTCCGCGTGGCGCCCTGGATGCCTGCCTCTCCGGTCAGATCCCACAGCCCATCGTTTGCCAGACCCCAGTTGATCAAAACCCAAGGTGTGGGCTTGGATGCGAGCCCAAAGGAGCGAAGCGAGCGATGAGCTACGCCGACAAAACGTTGACATGCCGCGATTGCGGCGCACAGTTCGTCTTTACCGCAGGTGAGCAGGAGTTCTACGCGCAGAAGGGATTCACCAACGAACCGTCACGATGCCCGAGTTGCCGGCAGGCGCGCAAAGCAGCCGGCGGCGGCGCGCGCAGCGGCTATGGCGACCGTGGCGGAGGCGGCGGGTATGGTGAGCGAGGCGGCGGCTATAGCGATCGTGGTGGCGCGCGTTCAACGGGAGCGCGCGAGATGTACACCGCGATCTGCGCCAGTTGTGGACGCGAGGCGAAAGTGCCGTTCTTGCCGAGCGGACGCAAGCCGGTGCTGTGTGACGATTGCTTCCAGGCGCAGCGGCGCAATCGGATGTAACGCTGGCGTATCCATCGATTGATCCATTGGGGGCAGGTCGCACGCCTGCCCCCACTGTTGTCTCTTCCGGGCGAGGGACAGTTACACCCCTTTTGCCGTCGTCGCCGGCGCAGCCGTTTCCGTTGTCATCGACGGCGCTTCGCGCTTGCTCTGCCAGATCGCCCAGACCAGCGCCGCTGCGCAGATGACCATCGCAAAAATGACCCCTGGGCTGCCACTGGGGATTGTGACCACGATCGGCGCAATGATCAGCGCCACCAGGTTGATCACCTTGATCATCGGGTTCAGCGCGGGTCCTGCCGTATCCTTCAGCGGGTCGCCGACGGTGTCGCCAACCACGGCGGCTTTGTGCGGCTCTGAGTGCTTCCCGCCAAAGTTCCCCTCTTCAATGTACTTCTTCGCGTTATCCCAGGCGCCACCGGCATTTGCCTGGAAGACCGCCATCAACTGCCCAGAGAGAATGATGCCTGCCAGAAAGCCGCCAAGCGCCTCGACGCCGAGCAGGAACCCGACCAGAATGGGAACCATCACGGCAATCAGCCCCAGGCTGATCAATTCCTTCTGCGCCGCCACGGTCGAGATGCTGACCGCCTGCGCATAGTCGGGGGTTACGGCGCCTTCCATGATCCCCGGAATCTTGAACTGGCGTCGCACCTCATTCACAATCTGCGACGCTGCGCGCTGCACTGCGCGAATGGTCAGCGCCGAGAACAGGAACGGCACCGCACCGCCAATCAGCAGCCCGATGAACACGGTTGGCGTGGCGACGTTGATGCCGATCGTGCGCAGTTGCTCCGCCAGCGGTACGCCGATCTGCTCCTGCACTTTCGATACATCCGCCAGGTACGAACCATACAGCGCAACTGCCGCAATCACCGCAGAACCGATTGCAATACCCTTGGTGACCGCCTTCGTCGTATTGCCGACCGCGTCCAGGTCGTCCATGACGTTGCGCGCGTTCTTGTCCAGCCCTGCCATCTCGCCGATGCCGTTAGCATTGTCCGAAATCGGACCGAACGAGTCCATCGAGATCGTGTTGCCGGTGAGCGTCAGCATCCCGATGCCGGTGAGCGACACGCCATACAGCACAGCGGTGAGCGTCACTGTCGGGTCGGTCGAGTACCCGGCAAAGATGGCAATCGAGGTCAGGATCGACGCACAGATCACCAGGATCGCCCACACGCTCGACTCCATGCCAAGCGCCAGACCGGAAAGAATATTGGTGGCTGCACCGGTTTTTGACGCCTTACTGGTTTCCTTCACCGGATTGAAGTGGGTCGAGGTAAAGTACTCCGTCAGTTTATCGAGCGCCACTGCCAGCGCCAGACCGGCAATCGTCGCAAGGAATGGACGCCAGTCGATCGCCCCGGTCGTCGGATCGATCATATAGACCGCCGTAAACCCTGCAAATCCGATGAGACAGACAAGAGCGGCGACATAGAAGCCGCGATTCATAGCCGCCATCGCATTGCGGCGCTTCTCGTCCGTACTGACGATGGAGTTGCCGATAACCGATGCAATCACGCCAATCGCGCGCAGAACCAGCGGGAAGACAATGAACCGCAGGTCGTACTGTCCATCGCCCAGTGTGCCGACCACAGCATCGCCCAGCACCAGCCCCAGAATCAGCGCCGACACCAGCGTCACCTCGAAACTTTCGAACACGTCCGCAGCCATTCCGGCGCAGTCGCCGACATTGTCGCCTACCAGGTCGGCGATCACCGCCGCGTTACGCGGATCGTCCTCGGGAATGCCGGCTTCCACCTTTCCCACCAGGTCGGCGCCAACGTCGGCCGCCTTGGTGTAGATGCCGCCGCCGACGCGCATGAAGAGTGCGATCAGCGAACCGCCGAAGCCGAAGCCGAGCAAGGCATCCGGTGCAGCGATGCCGAAGACCATAAAGATCAACGTTCCGCCCAGCAGTCCAAGCCCCACCGTCAGCATGCCGGTCACCGACCCCGACTTATAGGCGACCTGCAGCGCGGGGTTGTACCCCTTGCGCGACGCGGCAGCCACACGCACATTCCCTTCGACGGCCACGTTCATACCGACGAAGCCGACCGCATACGAGAACAACGACCCCATGAGGAAGGCGATTGCACGCCCAATCGCGACCCACAGCGTCGCTGCTTCCTCGCTGCCAAAGTGTTCAACCGCCTCGCGGGTTGGCGGAATGATGAACACACTGGCGGCAAGAAGAAATGTCAGAACGACGATCAGAATGGCGATGGTGCGGAACTGACGACTGAGGTAGGCATTGGCGCCGTCTTTGATGAATCCCCAGACCTCTTGCATGCGGGCGGTGCCTTTGTCCTGCGCCAGAATCTGCGCCCGGAGCACAAAAGCGTATGCGATGCCGAAAATTGATACGCCGAGTACTGTCCATACGGCTGCCTGTTCGAAAGGACTGAGTTCTTGCATCGATCTCTCTCCTTGTTTGCGTGCGAATAGCAACGTTGCTGCGATTGGGAAGAACTGCTCTGTTTCGCCTGTCGGACGCCAGCGGCTTTGCAGGTGTCAGTCGGATTGCCGGAAGGAAAGAGTTCCCCGACGTGGCAGGCTCCTGGTTCGGCTCCTTTCAGTGTACGTTCGATTATAGCAGGTGAAGTGACAGCGCCGCCGATTGTAGCATAGCCCGGCGCGTCATGCAAAACGATACATGATCAGCATTGGAGGGATGATACCCTCAATTATACGCATCTCATCCGGCGTGTAAAGCACATGGTCTTCCCCTTCGTTTGACGAGGCGATGCGGCGTAATGCATCCGTCGGAAGGAGAGGACAGAGGGTGATTGACACCCGCCAACTTTCGGGTATAATACCCCTCGAAACATCGTGCAACTTTTCACGTATTATCCGGGGGAAGAGTCCCTGGATCGCAGGAGAACCGCGCTGGACGGCACGATGCTATCGGCTGGCATATCACATCCACGCGCATCGGGCGCACCACCTGGAGAGGAGCCTTCATGACCACGCTTCCTCAGAGCCTTCACAAATGGTTGCGTTGTTTCCTTCTGATCGGTCTTTCGGTCGTGCTCGCCGCCTGTGGCAACAGTCCGGGAAACACGTATGACCCCTTCGGCGATCACGCGCGCCGCATTTATGAGCTGCTTATTCCAATCTGGTGGATGGCGCTCGGCGTGTTCGTGGTGGTCGAGGGCTTGCTCATTTATGCCATCTGGCGTTTTCGTCGCCGTCCTGGCAGTACGGCGATGCCGTCGCAGGTGCATGGCAATACTCAGGTCGAAATCCTGTGGACGATTGCGCCGGCAATTATTGTGCTGGTCATTGCCGTGCTGACCTTCCGCACCCAGGCGGCGAATGCGGTCATGCCTGAGAATGCGCTGCAGATCAAAGCTATCGGGCATCAATGGTGGTTCGAGTTTCAGTACCCCGACCTCGGCGCTGAAGGGAAGCCGGTGGTGACGGCCTCCGATATGTATATTCCGGTCGGGCGGCCGGTGACGGTCGTGCTGGAAGCGAAGGATGTCATCCACAATTTCTGGGTGCCGAAACTTGCCGGGAAGACCTACATGATCCCCGGCAAAACCAATTTCCTGACGTTCACTGCCGAACAACCCGGCATCTACCGCGCCGTGTGCGCCGAGTTCTGCGGCGAAGCCCATGCGCTGATGCGCTTTCGCGTCATTGCTGTCGATGAGTCTGAGTTCAATCGCTGGATCGAGCAGAAGAAAACCCCGCCCCCTGCGCCTGCTGGAACGTTGTCCGTCAATGGGTTGACCGGCGACGCGGCGCGTGGACAGGCGATTTTCCTCGACGCGCGCAAGCAGTGCATTGCCTGCCACGTGGTCGAGGGAACGAATGCGCGCGGACAGATCGGTCCGAATCTGACCTACTACGGCAGCCGTCAGACGATTGGCGCCGGTATTCTGCCCTACTCGCCGGAAAACCTTGATCGCTGGCTGCGTGAGGCGCCGAAACTGAAGCCTGGCAACCTGATGAGCCGGGTGTTGACGCCGCAATGGATCAGAGCAAATCTGAGCGATCAGGAGATTGCTGACCTGGTCGCCTACCTCGACAGTATGAAGGTGTCGGTCACACTGCCGCCAGAACGCTAGATTGTGGAGGATTTGTATGGCAATCGCCGAACGCACCGCCGGAACGGTCAGCCCGCCCAGCATTGATGTGCGCCCTGGTTGGGCCGGGTGGCTCAGCACGACCGATCATAAGCGTATCGGAATCATGTATCTGGTCAGCGCGTTCGTTTTCTTCCTGATTGGAGGAATAGAAGCGCTGTTGATGCGCATCCAGCTCGGCGTGCCCGATAATACCTTTCTGACGCCCGACGTCTACAATCAGATGTTCACCATGCACGGCACAACCATGATCTTTCTTGGTCTGATGCCGCTGAACGTTGGGTTGGGCAACTATATGGTGCCACTGATGATCGGCGCGCGCGATATGGCGTTCCCGCGCCTCAATGCGCTCAGCATCTGGCTGTTCATCTTTGGCGGCTTGATGCTGTACGTCAGTTTCTTTGTCGGCGGCGCGCCGAATGTCGGCTGGTTCGCCTATGCGCCATTGACGCAGAAACAGTTTGCGCCAACTGCCGGCGTCGATTACTGGATTATCGGGATCGGTCTGACCGGTGTGGCGTCGATCGCCGGCGCGCTGAACTTTATCGTGACTATTCTCAACATGCGCGCGCCCGGTATGACGCTCAACCGGATGCCGCTCTTTGTCTGGATGCAGTTGGTAGTTGCGTTCATCCTGATCTTTGCGTTCCCGGTGCTGACGGTGGCGACGATCCAGTTGCTGTTCGACCGGCATTTCGGTACGCGCTTCTTCCTTCCCAACCTCGGCGGCGATGCGGTGCTCTGGCAACATCTGTTCTGGTTTTTCGGGCATCCTGAGGTCTATATCCTTATCCTGCCGACGATGGGGATCATTTCGGAAGTGCTGCCTACTTTCTCGCGCAAGCCGATCTTCGGCTATGCGTTTGTGGCGTACTCTGGCGTGGCAATCGGCTTCCTCGGCTTTCTGGTCTGGGCGCACCATATGTTTGCGGTCGGTCTCGGTCCGCTGGCGAATGCCTTCTTCGGCGCCGCCAGTTTTCTGATCGCAGTGCCGACCGGTGTGAAAATCTTCAACTGGCTGGCAACGATGTGGCAGGGTTCGTTGAACCTGACCACGTCGATGCTCTACGCCATCGGTTTTATCAGTATGTTCGTCATTGGCGGCATCAGCGGCATTACCCTCGCCTCGCCGCCGATCAATGTCCAGCAGACGGACTCGTACTATGTTGTTGCACATATGCATTATGTGCTGTTTGGCGGCGCCATTCAGGGCGTCTTCGCCGGCGTCTTCTACTGGTTCCCGAAAATGACCGGTCGTATGCTCAATGAACGGCTCGGTAAGTGGCAGTTCTGGCTGATGCTGATCAGTTTCAACCTGACCTTCTTCCCCATGCATTTGAGCGGCAACGAGGGCATGCCGCGCCGCATCTACACCTATGAGGCGGAGATGGGATGGAATCTCTGGAATCTGCTCTCTACCATCGGCTCGCTCTTGCTCGCGGTTGCGTTCCTGATCTTCCTCTGGAATGTGCTCACCAGCATCCGCCGCGGCCCGATTGCGCCTGCCGATCCATGGGACGGAGCGACGCTCGAGTGGGCAGTCAGTTCGCCGCCGCCGGTCTATAATTTCGCTGTGACGCCACGGGTGCGCAGTCGCCGCCCGCTGTGGGATGAGAAGTATCCGCATCTGCACGAGGTGAACGGTTCACACGAGGCGCCTGCCCGGCGATCGGCGGGTCAGCACGGTGATGGGTTTGAGCGCGAAATGCCCGCGGTGATGGAGTCCATTCATCTGCCTTCGCCCACCTATGCGCCACTGATTGTGTCGGTCGGCATTATGATCCTGGGCTTCGGCATCATTTACCTGGGTGATTTCGGCCTTATCGCGGCAGCGGCGATGCTCGTCGGACTGCTCGTTATGGCGACGGGCATTCTCTCCTGGGTGCGGATCTCGCATGTCGACTCGCCGCACCAGGCGCACTCGTGAAGGCGGGCGGCGAGGAGTGAACGACAACTGAAGGCGGCATGTTGTATGGACACTGTGTCATGGACGCTGGCGTAACCAGGAGAATCGTATGAGTGAATCATCGATGACCAGACCGCACATGGCGACGGCGCATCATACGTCGCTTGGCGTCGATAACCGGAAACTGGGGGTGTGGGCGTTTATTGGCTCCGAAACCCTCTTCTTTGCAACGTTGATTACGACGTACTTTGTGTTTGCGCCGGTCAACCGCGCGCGCCCCGATTTCCAGGACCCGCGCAGGTTCCTCGATATCGAGTTGACGACCGTGCTGGCGAGCATTCTCCTGGCGTCCAGTCTGACGATGGTGCTGGCGCTGTCCGCCAGCAAACGCGGTGACCGCCGCAATTTCACCATCTGGCTGCTGGCGACGGTTGGGTTGGGGCTGGCGTTCATTGGCGGTCAGGTTTACGAGTTCAATCACCTGTACCACGAAGGATTGACGCTGAGCAGCAGTCTGTTTGGTACGACGTTCTTTGTGCTCACCGGTTTTCACGGGACGCACGTGGCAATTGGGGTGATCTGGCTGCTCTCGGTCTTCTTCAAGGTGCGCGCGTACCCTGACTCGCCGGAGAATGCGATGGATGTCGAGATTGCCGGGCTCTACTGGCACTTCGTTGATCTTGTGTGGGTGGCGATCTTTGTGCTGGTCTATCTGATCTAGAGAGGAGTGGTCATTATGGCAGGTCATCATGAGGAGCAGAGCAGCCATGCGCACGGCGAGCACAGTCATTCCGATCGGTTCTACTGGCTGGTTGCCGGGGTGCTGGCAGTCGTGACGGCGCTGGAAGTGGCGTTGTTCATTGTCAACGAACAGCACCTGATCGCCAAGTGGCTGGAGGTGACGCTGCTGTTGATCCTCTCGACGATCAAGGGGGCGGCAGTGGTGATGTACTTTATGCACCTCAAGGGAGATGCGGGCATCTTCAAGTTTGTCTTTCTGGTGCCGCTTGCATTCGCAACAACGCTGCTGCTCTCCTTTATGGCGCTGTTTTCTGGTCATGTCGGCATCGCGGGCTGAGCCGGGAACGCCGCAATGTACGAGTGGAACTTCGAACCGGGTCTGATTGCTAACCTGGCGCTGATTGCAGGCGGGTACGCGCTCTGCGTCACTAGTCCGTTGCGGCGCTTTTTCCCCGGCAGCGCACCGCCGACACCAGTGCAGGCGCGTTTGTTCTACGTCGGCTGGGTTGTGCTGTTCGTTGCGCTGGCATCGCCGATCGACAGCCTGGCGGGGTATCTGCTCACGATGCATATGCTCCAGCATCTGCTGCTGGCTATGGTCGCACCCCCTTTCCTGCTGCTGGGGCTGCCGCGCTGGGTGCTCCGTCCGCTCATGCGTATCCCCGGGGCGCATCCTGTCGGCGCGTTCCTCACCAATCCCATCTTCGTGTTTTTCGCATTTAACGCCGTCTTTGCACTCTGGCACGTGCCCGCCTACTACGACCTGGCGCTGCGAGATGAGCGCGTCCATATCCTCGAACACGTCATGTTCTTTACCGTCGGCGTGCTCTCGTGGTGGCCTGTCTGTAGCCCTATGGACGAATTGCCTTCTGCCCATCCGCTGATGCAGACGGCGTACCTCTTCTTTATGTCGTTGCCGACCACGATCATCGGCGCGCTGATTGCGTTCGCCGAGGCGCCGCTCTACCCCTCCTACGCCCTGCGTCCGCGTCTCTGGGGCATTTCACTGGCAGATGACCAGCAACTGGCGGGATTGATCATGTGGGTGCCCGGCAGTCTGATCTACTTTGCGGTGCTTACCGTTGTGTTCATCCGCTGGCTCAACCGCGACGAAGATGAAGATGATGATCGTCCCCTTCTGGCAGGTGTGGGGAACGAATCAGGGGTGCGGTGAGGTTCGTCGCCGGCGCCGGATACGGCGGACGCCCCTCACGGCAACGATGACAAAGAGCGCCAGTGTTGCAACAGCCAGAACCGGCGCCACTACCGACAGGAACGATACCAGCAGTGACGTCACATCCTCGATAGCGCTGATGACCGGATTCGCAACGCCGCCGGTGGTCGCGGTTGCAACCGGCCGCACGGCGCTTCGTCCGATGTGCGTCGCGCCGGCTGCCAGAATGCCGCAGACCGCTGCCAGCACTGGATCGACGGCGCCGGTTGAACTGTTCGCCGCCAGAAACACGATGGCGCCGGCCGCCGGACTGATCACCATTCCGGCAAGATGGAGAGCGTGATCCACTGCCGGTATCTTGTCTCCGATCAGATCAAGCATGGTGAGCACTGCCACGACCAGCAGAAATACCGGATGTGCCACCACATCGTAGGGCGCGTTGAGACGAACCAGATCGGTGTAGCGCGCCAGGAGCCCGATCGTGAGCAATGGGATGTACGCATTGAGACCTGCAGCTGTCGAGAGACCGAATGCAGATAAGATGCTGAGCAGACCTGTCATTGGCGCCTCTTCCAACTCGTAAGAGAACCGGGTATACTTATCTCATCTCGCCTGTTCGATCAGGAAACGACTTCAATTCCGCTTATGAGCATATCCTGTGCGTGACGAGCGACCAGGCGATTGCGTTGTATTGACGCCATTGCGCATTGTTTGCTAATGATACGTGGTTACTGTCGGAAACGTTGCAGAACAGGAGGAACAGACCTTGACACAGCAGCAGAAGGAACGCTGGTTCGACGTGGCGCCAGGTATTCGTCGGTGCACAATTGCAGTAACAGAACGAATGCAGCAGATCCTGGTCGAACTCGACCAGGGGGCGCGTCTGCCTGAACATCGCCATCCCCACGAACAGATTACCTATCTCATCGCGGGGAGATTGCGCTTTTTCATCGATGGAACGGCGCGCGAGGTCGGGCCGGGCGAAACGGTGGCAATACCGGGGAATGTGCCGCACGCAGTCGACGTTCTCGAAGCATCGCACGCAATCGATACCTTCAGCCCGCCGCGCGAAGACTTGCTGGCACAGGACGCGGGGGGGTGAGCGTGAGAACGTTCAACGTTGAACGTTCAACATTAAGTCTGACCTCTGGTCAGCTCCTCTTCCCACGGTTTGTAATCCAGCGATTGGTGACGAAAGTAGGTGTTGTACAACTCGGCGTAGTGCCCGCCTGCCGCCAGCAGGTCGTCGTGGTTCCCTTCCTCAATAATGCGCCCTTGTTTCAGGACGATAATTCGGTCGGCGTTGCGTACTGTCGAGAGACGATGCGCAATGATGATGCTCGTGCGTCCCTCCATCACAATGTCCAGCCCTTCCTGCACCTGGGTTTCGGTGAATGGATCGATACTGGCTGTGGCTTCGTCGAGGATGAAGATCGACGGGTTCTGCTGCAGAACCCGCGCCAGTGCAACGAGTTGTCGCTGTCCAAGCGACAATCGCGCGCCGCGTTCGCCGACATCCGTGTCCAGTCCGTCGGGCAGGTCGGCGATCCACTCACTCCCCAGCTGACGCGCTGCCGCTTCCACGTCCGCCATCGTCGCCTCTGGACGGCCGTAGCGAATGTTGTCGGCGACTGTGCCGGAGAACAGAAATGGCGCCTGCGGCACCAGACCGATCTGTCGCCGGTACTGCGCCAGGTCCAGCGTGCGAATATCTCGCCCGTCGATGAGCAACTGACCATCCTGAAACTCGTAGAAGCGCGTGATCAGTTTGATCAGGCTCGACTTGCCGGCCCCCGTGTGTCCCACGACCGCCAGTTTCTGCCCGCCTGGAATTGTGAGTGAGAACCCTGGCAGCACCCACTGGACGTTTGTGGACGATGGCGCCTCCGCGCTGCGGTTTTGCCCGGTGTCATAGGTGAACCATACATTGCGGAACTCGATGTGCCCGGTCAGATGCGGCACAGGCTCCCTGCTAATCTGCACCACCTTCGGCTCGGCGTCGATCAGCGCGAAAACGCGCTCGCTGGCGGATAACCCCTGCTGAAACTGGCTCCAGAACGATGCAATACTGGTCAATGGGAAGAAATAGATCGCCAGACTTTGCACGAACAGGTACCATTCCCCAACCGATACCGCCCCACCGAGCGCCAGCCGTCCGCCGAAGTAGACGATCGTTGCAATTGCGATACCGGAGAGCAGATTCAAGATCGGAAAGATGCTGCTGAAGACCAGTCCCTGGCGCAGGCGCACCTGAAACGCCAGTTCGTTCGTCTGACGGAACTGCTGATAGATTGCCGCTTCCTGGCGAAAACTTTTGGCGACGGCAATGCCGCTGACCGTCTCCTGGATCGAGGCATTGACATTTGCCAGTGCGCGCTGCGCCTGACGTGTCGTCAGGCGGGCGACGTGGCGAAATGTCAGCGCCGCAGCAATCACAATCGGACCGGTCGCCAGGGTGATAAGCGCCAGCTGCCAGTTGATGGTCAGCATCACCACGGCAATGATAGCCACCAGGAGCAACTGGCTGAGCAGATCGATCGTCAGCGTCACGACCGTTGCAAAATCCTGCGTGTCTGATGTCACCCGGCTGACGATGCGCCCTGAGGCGTACTGATCGTAGAACGACATATCGCGCTGGAGGACGGCGCGGAAGGCGTCCTCGCGCAGCGCCAGCACCACGTCGCCAACCGCGCGCGCCGAAAAGGTCTGTCGCACGAAGTTGAAGAACCATCCAAGTGCGCCCATCACTGCGACGATGGCAGCCAGTCCAATCAACACCTGCGTTGCAGGGTCGCCTGTCAGCAGTTCGATGCTGCGTGAAATTGTGATTGGAATCACTGTGGCGACGAGTGACCCCAGCACGACCATACCCGCAACCAGCGCGACGCGCCCGCTATGCGGCTGGAAGTAGCGCCAGATTCGCCGGATCAGCGCCCGATCGCTGTAACTGCGGTCGTATGCCTCGGCCGCAAGGCCGTCCATAAGGAAACCCATACAGTACTCCGAGAGTCGAGAACCAGGAACCAGAGATCGAGAACCAACCATCAATCAAAACAATCACCCCAACAACAGCCTCCGCAGACCATCGCGCTGAGCAGCGGTCAGCCCGATGGATGTGAGATACGCCTCGACGCCGCCATATCGTTCGTGCAGGTACATCATTGTATCGATCATCGCCTCACGTGGTGCGGGTGAAAGACGGTCGAACCGCGCAACATTGTATCCCAGGCGGAGCAGCGTTGCACGAATTTCAGCAATGAGCGATACGGTAAGCGGCTCGCTCAAAGCGTAATCGTCGGCAATCGTTTCGACCGCCACACCAGCCGCGCCCAATGCCAGCGCTGTGATCAGTCCTGTCCGATCTTTCCCAATGAAGCAATGTGCCAGCACCGGCGCGTCTGACTCTGCGATTGTCGCCAGCACCTGACCAATCGGTTCCTGGCACTCATCAAGCATCAACCGGTACAATTCGCCAACCGAACGTGCGCGCGATTCGATGCTTGTCTCACTTCGTTCGGTGATCAGCGGAAGATTGACATAATGAATATCAGGGGCGCTGGCAAACACATTCGGGTTATGCTTTACCTCGAACGGCAGCCGCAGATCAATGATCGTGCGCACGCCACAGGCGCGCAGCCGCTCCTGATCCTCGATGGTCAGACGGTGCAGACTATCGGCGCGCAACAGTCGGCGCCATTGCGTCATTCGTCCGTCCAGGGTCGGGTACCCGCCAACATCGCGTACATTGTGCGCACCTTCCAGCCGGATGTAGCGTTGTTCCGGGGTCATACGCCCTCCTGCCGCCGGTCGCGAACAGCGACTGTGGCGGTATGTCCTGCGTCGTAGCGCAGAAAAATACGACGGTAAGCATCGCTCGTTTCGATCAACTCGTCATGGGTTCCCTGAGCGACCAGTTTGCCATTCTTTAGCACCAGGATGCGATCCGCCCATCGGATCTGCGAAATACGATGGGTAATCAGCAGCGTTGTGCGTCCCATCAGGATACGTCGCATGGCGCGCTGAATCTGATCTTCCGTTGCACTGTCGATCGCGCTGGTCGAGTCGTCGAGGATCAGAATGCGCGGATTCGTCAGAAATGCGCGGGCGATGGCGATACGCTGGCGTTGACCGCCGGAGAGGGTCATGCCGCGCTCCCCGACGATGGTATCGTACCCTTCCGGGAACGACATGATGAAATCGTGCGCCTGCGCCTGTCGCGCCGCCCATTCGATCTCCTCGCGCGTGGCGTTGCCTGCTGCGCCGAATGCTATATTTTCGGCAATCGTTCGCGAAAAGAGAAAGATATCCTGCTCGATGGTCGAAATCTGTGAGCGTAACGCATCGAGGTTCCATTCACGAACATCGACCCCATCGATCAGCACACGTCCTTCGGTGGCGTCGTAGATCCGGTTGACCAGTCGCGTCAGGGTTGTTTTTCCTGCGCCGGTCTGCCCCACAATCGCTATCGTTTCGCCGGGGCGCGCGGTGAAGGTGATGTTGCGCAGCACCGGTGCGGACGGTTTTGCGTTGCTGGAGTTGCGCTGCGCCGCTGCTGCGTCGTACCCGAAACTGACGTTCTCGAAGCGGATCTCGCCCTGGATGGGCGCGCTATACCCGCCGATATTCTCATCGAGCTCAGTTTTCGTGGTAATCGTGGCGAGCATCCGTTCGGCGCCGGCAATGCCGAGTTGCACCAGCGAGAATGTAAAGAGCGAAATGAACGTCGGGAAGCGCAGGACTTCGAGCAGTCCCATGTATCCGATGATCTGCCCGATGGAAATCTCACCGGCACGCCACAGCAGCAGTGCGTGACCGAAAGCGAGACCAAGCATCACGCCGTAGAGGAGCAACGGCAGGTACCGCGCCTGAACGCCTCCTTCACGCACGAACAGATCACGGTAGCGGCGTGCATTTGTGGAGAATTTCCGCTCCTCTGCCGGCTCCTGCGCGTACCCTTTCACTACCTCGATACCACTGACGGTTTCGGCGAGTCCCGCGTTCAACACGCCGAACTGCTGGCGCAGCGCTCCTGCGACCGGCTTGAGCTGGTTGTTGTAGCGCCGCAGCGCCCACGCAAAACTGACCAGAAAAAGCATCGGTACGAGCAGCAACTGCGGATGAATCGTGCTGATGGCAATGAGCGGCGCCGTCAAACTCACCAGCGACTCGATGATCAAACTGAGCCCCGGGTTGATCATCGAATTGATCTGCTGGACATCATTCGTCGCTCGTGCCATGATGTCGCCGGTGCGCTGACGATTGTGGAAGGTCAGGCTTTTGCCGAGCAGACTGATGTACAGTTCCTCGCGGGTGTTGCGTTCGGTCAGTTGCGCCAGCAGTTGCACCACAAAACTGTTGGCGAGATCGATGACCGCGAAGGTGACTCGCACTCCCAGGATGACGAGCGCCAGGGTTGTCAGTTGTTCGAGCGTTATGCCGCCGACAACCGCATCGAAGGCGCTTCCGACCAGAACGGCGCTCCAGCTTTGCAGCGCCGCCATGCCGATCACTGTTACAACGAAAGCGATCGGCAGCCATGGGTAGCGCATCACATGCGACCATACCCAGCGCACCGGCGATCGATGGTCATACGTGTATGCGCCGGTGACCGTAAACTCTTTGCCAGACAAGCGACGGCTCCTTGCGCGCGCGGGGCGCAGCCTGCAGGTGAATGGGCAAAACCACTGAGTGTGTACGCAACACAATGGGATGCGGATGAGCAACGTCCTTTTCATCACTCGCCCGGACGTCAGCTACCCAATCCTCAACGGATTGGGCTTGTCCTTCCAGATTTCGTAGCATCGGTTGACCCACCGACCTGACGCCAACCTACACGCCTGTCTGCCGACAGGCAGGCGGTTGGAACGGAGGACCATTGGCAGGCTGACAGGCTGCCAGATTGGTACAACCCGTCAAGGTTTTACGTGGCAACGGAACGTTCTTGCCACAACCGCCAACCTTGAGTTGATAAGGTGCGAACCGTTGCTCCGCTGTACCATCGGAGTGTCTTGCACACGAACAAATGTACCACAAAGAGCGGATGTTGGCAAGCGGAAGCAGCACACCACCGTGGGCTGAAGCCGCTGAAGCGGGGCCGTGCCTGCCGGCAGGCAGGGCGTTCATCCCACCGCTGAAGCGGGTGGGCTTCCCGCCCTGAAGGGTAAACAACCGTGAGGCGTTATACCGGTTATCGTTGATAATGCCGCCTTGCCATATGCGGTTTCAGGCTTTGTGATGCCAGGCGTAGCACTCCAAAATCTAAAATCAAAAATCTAAAATGGCGCTATACCTCCTGCTCCGGCGGACCGGCGGTCACCACGGCATAATCGTCGGTTGCCAGGTAGCGACGCGCCACGTCTGTGACCTGATCCCGGTCGATGGTGCGAATAATCGATGGGTAGCGCTCGACATAATCGAGCCCAAGTTGATACCGTTCGATTCCAAGCAGCGTACCGGCAATGCTGTCATTGGTTTCGAGACTGATCGCCAGGCTGCCGGTCATAAAGTCGTGTGCATCGGCAAGTTCCTGCTCCGTCGGTCCTTCAGCGGCGAAACGCTTGATCTCCCAAATGATCGCCTCGGTGGCACGCGCGACATGTGCCGGGTTCACGCCCGCCATCGCCGCCCACGGACCTGCGCCGAGGTCGGCGTCGAGGCTGCTGCCGCAGTAGTAGGCAAGCCCCTGCTCTTCGCGCACCCGTTCGCCGAGGCGCCCGCCGATGCCGATCCGACCCAGGATCATATTTGCGACACTGGCGGCGTAGTAATCCGGCGAGCGGCGGTCAAGCCCGTGCACTGCCCAGATGATATCCGTCTGACTCTTCCCTTCAAGGGGGACGTGGACCTGCAGACGACCGGGCAGTGGCTGTGGATCGGGCAGTGTCATCTGGGGCGGCACTCCTGCCGTCTGCCAGTCGCCGAAGAACTTCTCGATGAGGTCGAGCACGGCTGTGGGTTCGATGTCGCCAACCACAACGATTGTCGTGGCTGCCGGATGGTACAGTGAATGGAAGTACACCAGGTCATCGCGCGTCAGCGCCGAGATCGTGTCGATTGTGCCGCTGCTGAGGCGGCTGTAGGGATGCGCTGGCGGAAACATGAGCGACCGCAGCGCGCGTGACGCGCGCACCGACGTGTCCTGTTCGTTCTCGCGCAACATCATCAAAAACTGACCGCGCAGACGCTCGATTTCTTCGTCGGGAAAAGCGGGCGCGCGCAGCATATTCGCAAGAATGTCGAGGATCAGCGCGACATCCTCGCTGAGCGATCGTCCGGCAAATTTAGTTGAATGCAAGCCGCCGCCAGCATTGACGCTGGCGCCAACCGACTCCGTAGCGGCGACAATCTCCTGAAAACTGCGTCGGTGTGTGCCACGGATCAACGCAGCGCCGGTGAACGCCGCCACGCCATTTTGTGCGGCGGGTTCATGAACCGCACCGATCTGCACCTCGCCATAGACGCTGACCGTTGGCGCTGTCGGGTTGCGCTGCACCAGCGCTACCATGCCGTTGGGCAGCGCATGGCGAATTGCTGTAGCAATTGTACTGGCTCGATGAGAAGAGAACTGAGTCATACGTTGTTGCATGTCTTCACAGGGCATCCTATAGCGGTATAAAATGCCCGACCGTTCTCCGGCGTTCCGTCAGATATGTCTGTGCAACGCGCCGCACATCGTCCGCCTGCACCGCTGCAATTTCGTCGAGCAACGTATCAGCGCGGGTGTAGCGGTCGAGCATTTCCCACATCCCAAGCAGGAGCGCCTGGTTCGTGACGCTCTCGCGTGCATACGCGATCTGTGCGCGCATCTGTTTGATCACTCTGGTCATCTCGTCAGGTCGAGGAGCGTTCTGCTGGAGTGCGGCAACTTCAGCCAGCAGCGCGCGCTCCACTTCGTCTGCGGTATGTCCGTCCTGCACCATGGCGTGGAACTCGAACAGGTGCGGATCGCGAGCAGGGCGGAAACTGCTGGAGGCATATGCAGCCAGGCGTGTCTCAACCAGTGCGCGGTACAGGCGGGCGCTCCGGTTCGTCTGCGCGCCGCCGCTGAACGCAGGCGATTTTGCCCCCGAAAGCACGGCATCGAGCACGAGCAGCGGCGCGAAATCGGGGTGGCGACAATCGACTGCATGGTAAGCGATCTGCACATACTGCGCCGGTCCCGGTCGGCGGACCACCACACGACGTTCCTCCTGCTGCTCCGGTTCACGCCAGGATACCGGCGGCAGCGGCGGTCCGGCGGGCAGATCGCCGAAATAGCGTTCGATACGGGTCATCAGTGTCGGCGCGTCCACATCGCCAACCAGCACGAGCACCGCATTATTTGGGCGGTAGAACGTCTGGTAGTGCGACACGAGCCGGTCGCGGGTCAGCGCCAGCAGATCGTCGCGCGAACCGATCACTTCGTTGCGGTACGGATGGACCTGGAATGCAGTGGTCATGACCGCTTCATTGAGCCACCACTCAGGGTCGTTTTCGTGCCCCTCGCGTTCTGCCAGAATGACCGAGCGCTCGTGTTCGACTTCCTCTTCCTCGAACAGCGCATTGATCATGCGGTCAGACTCGATCTGCAGGGCGAGATCGATCCGATCGGCGGGCAATGTCTCGAAGTAGGCGGTGAAATCGTGCGCCGTAAAGCCGTTGAACGTCCCGCCGTTGCGCGCGATCAGGCGGTCGAGGTCGCGCCCTGGAATGTGTGGCGTGCCTTTGAAGAGCATGTGCTCCACCCAGTGCGACGCTCCGGTGATGCCCGGCGACTCATTGCGAGCGCCGACGCGATACCAGAGCCAGCTCGTGGCCAGGGGAGCGCTGTGCGCTTCGCGCAACAACACCAGCATGCCGTTACGAAGCGTCTGCGACACTGTTTCTCCGATTGATGCGTGACTCATCTTCAGGATTAGTGCATGACGTGACGAATTCGAGAGCGCTCAGTGCAGGCGCTCTTTGCATTATAGCCGAGATTCGCCCTGAATGGATGGTGCGTCGAAATACGCACGCATGAGGCATCGCGTTTCGGTGCGTGGTATGGGTTTTTATGCCATTTTAGACTGTAGATTTTGGATTGGAGATTGCTGCGATAGCGTTGTGATGCGCTCTGATGAGCGTGCGCATGCGGCGTGTTCAATTCCAATCGGTATTATACGTCTGATGCCGTCGGGGCGTGGCGCCGCCGCGCCCCAAGCGGGCACAACCTGCCTGCGCGGATGCGGCGGCTGCGGCGGGGCGTGGGGCTGAAGCCCCTGGCTTGCGGGGCGACGCCCGCGCGCTCCGGGGGAGACCTTCTGTGTTATAATTTTTCTCGTCGCTGTGTATTCGCACATATCAGAGCGGCGTATATTCCGCCGCTCGTTCGATTGAACAGGAAAGATAATATGCCACCCAAACAATGGTCATCCCCTCCGCCGATGCAGATCGATCCGCAGCGCCAGTACCGTGCGCGCATGATGACATCCAAAGGCGAGATCGTCATTGACCTTGCCGCCGCCTATGCGCCGAAGACGGTTAACAATTTTGTTTTTCTGGCGAACGAAGGGTTTTACAATGGCGTCGTCTTTCACCGTGTGATCAACAACTTCGTCATTCAAGGCGGCGACCCGACCGGCACGGGGCGTGGCGGTCCCGGCTATAAGTTCGAGGATGAGGTGGACCCGAAGAAGAACCCGCTCAAGCACGAGACTGGCGTGCTGTCGATGGCGAATGCAGGACCGAACACGAACGGCAGCCAGTTTTTCATTACCCATTCGCCGCAGCCGCACCTCGACGGGAAACATACCGTTTTTGGCAGGGTTGTCAGCGGGATGGACGTGGTCAATGCCATTCGTCAGGGCGACCAGATTCTGAGTGTCACGATCGAGGTTGTATAGCGACGCATGGACGACTCGCCCGAGGTTGTCGCTTACCCGCCATCGTCGTTGGTGCAACGTCTGGCGCCGGTTGCCGGGGTGAACGCGCCACCGCTTGCTGCACCCGGTCCCGATGGGTTGGGAACGTCTGCCACACGGAAATCACGATTGCATATCTATCCCTCGCCTGGTCCGCACAACGCACTCTGGTATTTTCCACAGGTCACCGGAGGACATCTGCGGGTTGCACGGAACGCGGTCATTATTCAGCTTGCCCGTTATACACCGTCGCTGGCGTTCAAAAATGTCCTGTATCGCCTGATTGGGGTGCGAGTCGGCAGGTATGCATCGGTCGGACTGATGGTCATGTTCGATATTTTCTTTCCCCAGGACATTACGCTTGGCGACAATTGCATCATCGGCTACAATTCGACAGTGCTCTGCCACGAATTTACCCGCGGTGAATGGCGGCGAGGACCGGTCTGGATCGGGCACGATGTCACGATTGGCGCCAACACGACGATTCTACCCGGTGTGGTTATTGGAGATGGCGCGACGGTGTCAGCAATGAGCCTGGTGAACCGCGATGTGCCGCCGGGTGCGTTCGTCGGCGGAGTGCCGGTGCGCATGGTGCGCACCGGACGTTGAACGTGGAACCTGGAACCATGCTCCGTTTGTTACACTGGCTCTTCGAGTTCATCCTGCGCACGCCGGTCATTTTCTGGGGGTGCGTTGTCGCAAACCTGATCGGCGCGATATGGGGTGCAGCCGTCTGGTACGGTCCAATGCTGGCGGCATCGCCGCTCTGGGCGTGGCCCTTTATTCCCGATTGCCCGCTGGCGGCGTTTCTTGGCACGATTGCGCTCTTCGGGATGCGTGCTGAGCGACGCTGGTCCTTCTTCTATGCACTCACGGCATTCGCCTGTATTCACTATGGCATCTGGACGCTGGTATTCTGGTTGCGGCAGTGGACGGGATCAGGGATCATCGATCCGTTCGAGGTCGTCTTGTTCATCACACACATCGGGCTGTTGTGCGAGGGGATTCTGTTTGCCGTCCATATGGGGGACGCGACCATGCCGCAGCGCGTTGCGGTGATCGGCTGGTTTGCGCTGGCGTTCGGCGTTGATTATGGGTTGGGGTATCACCCGCCGCTGGCGAGCCATGTGACGTTTGATTTCATCATGTGGCTGACGGTGGCGCTGACCGGCGGGTTGAGCATTGCATTGCTGGCGTTGCCGCGTGCCGGCGCTCGACCGATGCGCATCCCGACGACGGCGGTCGAGGGGTAGGGCAGGCGGGGTGGTTGAAGGCAGTTCAGAGATTGCCGTGACACATTGCATGTGGTGCGTCTGACCTCTGCCCAAAAATAACGCCCCCGATGGGGGGCGTGGCGGGGAGGGTGGGATTCGAACCCACGTGGGCTTTCAGACCCAACTCGTTTTCGAGACGAGCACGTTCAACCGCTCCGTCACCTCCCCATCTCGAATACTACAGGAAGGGCGGCTGCCAGCCGGCGAGCCGCCCTTGTTGTGCTGGCGACTCTGGGGCGATTCGAACGCCCGACCTCTTCCTCCGCAGGGAAGCGCTCTAATCCGCTGAGCTACAGAGTCAGATTATTCCGCTGCTACTATACCACGAATCGTCATCTTGCGCAACTGCGGATGTATGGTGACATTCTAAGCGCCTGTCCGCAAACCCTGGCTGCGCGGAAGGCCATCCAGGAGCAGGCGACATGCAGCATTGTCAGGTCGTGCTCAATGTTCTGCTCCCAGCGGATGAGCAACCGCCGAACCCGGTTCCGCCAGGAGTGGGTGCGCTCGACTATCCCGCGCCGTTTCCCCCGCGGACTGCGATCACGGACATCCGACCGCAAGGACCGGTCAGGTGTCAGCGCCGCTGTCAACGAATGGGCAACGAATAAGCGAATGCGGGCGCTTCGTGAGCCTTGCCGCGTTCGTGTGAGCGCCTGTCCGAAAAACCGCCCCTTCGATACGCGCTGCCCCCGTACCCCCGTACGGGGGCGTACGGGGGCGCTGCGCGCTACTCAGGATGTGGTTTTTCGGTATCCCGCCTTATTCGGATAGGCTCTTATCGTGCCTGCAATCTGATGGTTGCGCTTTTGCTATTCACGATGGTATACTGACCATACTGCTCTAGTTGTCGTTCAGCGATAGGACGTTGCACGTTGTGCGCAGACATGCGAAAACGTTGCAGGTTGCGTGTTGAACGCAATTGCCTACGAAGGGAAAAGGTGCGAAACGGTCGGAGAGGAAACGAACACGGAGGCGCAGAAAACGTGTTTGTTGCAAGGTCTTGATGTGTATCGCGTGAGAGCGCTGGCGCTGGAAGATTGATTGATCGAGGCAACAAGGATGTTGCAATGACAGGCGTTGAATTTGAAACAATCGAGAGCGATATGACGAATCTGGCCACTGCTTCGCCGTATTTCAACCGAGAACTCAGCTGGCTCGAATTCAACCGACGGGTGCTGGAAGAAGCGCTGGATGAACGCCATCCCCTGCTGGAGCGGGTAAAGTTTCTGTCGATTTTCAGCACCAACCTCGACGAGTTCTTCATGATCCGCGTGGCGGGTTTGAAGCAACAGGTCGCTGCCGGCGTTGTCAGTCGTTCGCCAGACGGGATGACCCCGGCTGAACAGTTGTCGGCCATTCGCCGCAATGTTATTCCGCTTTTGGAACAACATCGCGCCTGCTGGCTCGACGATATTCGACCAAAACTGTGTCAGCAGGGCGTCCATGTTCTCGATTATCACGAACTGACCCCGGCGCAACGCGCAAAATGCGCCGAGTATTTCGAGCGCGAGGTCTTTCCAGTTCTGACGCCGCTGGCAATCGATCCGACGCATCCGTTCCCGCATATCTCGAACCTGAGTCTGAACCTGGCGGTTGTTATCAACGACCCGGATGAAGGCGAACTTTTTGCACGAGTCAAGGTGCCTGCGGTTCTACCGCGGCTTGTCCCGATTGAAGGCGGTCACTGCGATACGCCGGAAGACATTCCACCGGAACGACGCCACTGCTTCACGTGGCTCGAGCAGATTATTACTGCCAATGTCTCGTCGCTCTTTCCCGGCGAAGAGATTGTCGAGTGTTACCTGTTCCGCATCACGCGCAACGCCGATATGGAGATCGAAGAAGAGGAAGCCGATGATCTCCTGCGCGTGATCGAGGAAGGGGTGCGTCAGCGACGTTTCGGCGCTGTGGTGCGCTTACAGGTGCAACACGATATGCCCGAACGGGTGCGTCATCTGTTACTCGCCAACCTCAAACTGACCCCCGACGATGTGTACGAAATGCGTGGTCCGCTGGGGATGTCGGATCTCATGCAGCTGACGAAGATCGACCGTCCCGATCTGAAAGACCCGCCGTTCTATCCCTTTCCGCCGACGCCATTGCAACATGCGCGCAGCAGTGAGGAACTGTTCGCTGCGATTCGCCAGCATGATATTTTGCTGCACCATCCATTCCATTCGTTCCAGCCTTTGGTGACGCTCATCCAGGCGGCTGCCGAAGACCCGAATGTGCTGGCGATCAAGCAAACGCTTTATCGCGTTGGATCCAATTCGCCGATCGTGAAGGCGCTCATGCATGCGCGCGAGCAAGATAAACAGGTGACAGTGCTGGTCGAATTGAAGGCGCGCTTCGATGAGGAGAACAATATCATCTGGGCGAAACAACTCGAGCGCGCCGGTGTTCACGTCGTCTATGGTCTGGTCGGGCTGAAAACACATGCCAAACTGGCGCTGATCGTTCGCCGTGAACAGGATGGGTTGCGTCGCTATGTGCACCTTGGCACCGGCAACTACAATGCAACCACAGCGCGCATCTACACCGATCTCGGTCTGCTGACGGCGCGCCCCGATATCGCCGCCGATGTTTCGGAGTTGTTCAACCATCTCACAGGCTTTTCACGTCAGCGGCGCTACCGCAAACTCCTGGTTGCGCCCGTGAGTATGCGTGAATGCCTGGAAGAATTGATCGAGCGCGAGATTGCCCACGCGCAGGCGGGACGGCCAGGTCATCTCATCTTCAAGTGCAATGCTCTTGTCGATAGAAAAATGATCAATCTGCTCTACCACGCTTCACAGGCAGGCGTCATTGTTGAGTTAATCGTGCGTGGCATCTGTTGCCTGCGTCCAGGTGTTCCCGATATGAGCGAGCGCATCACCGTGCGCAGTATCGTTGGGCGTTTTCTGGAGCATAGTCGCATCTACTATTTCGGGAATAATGGCAACCCGGATATTTATCTCGGCAGCGCCGATCTGATGGAACGTAACCTCGATCGCCGCGTCGAGACGTTGTTCCCAATCGAGAGCCCGGGTCTGAAAGAGGAAATTCGTCATCTGCTCGATGTGTACCTGCGTGATACGTCGCGGGCGCGCATCCTTATGCCTGATGGCTCATATGTGCGCGCCCGTCCGGGTGACGGTGAGGAGCCGTTCGATAGCCAGATGTTTCTCAGCCGCGACAATATGACGCCGCGGTAGGCGCAAAGGGCGAAAGGAGACAGAGGTCAAGTTGAAGCGGTCTGACCGTTGTCGTGCAATGCCTCAATGTCTCCCCCCTTTCGTGGTGGGCAACCATGCATACAGCGACGTACCGTCTCTTCATTGCTGTTGAACTGCCTGATACACTCCGCGAAGAACTGGCAGTGGTACAACAGCGGCTGAAGCGCGATCAGCCGCCGGTACGCTGGGTCGAGCCCGAAGCGATGCATCTGACGCTCTGGTTTCTGGGGGATGTTCCTGGCGATCAGGTGGTGCATGTGAAGATCGCCATGATGTTGTCCTTTGCCGGGCGACAGGCAGTGCGCGTGCAGCTTGGCGATCCTGGCGCTTTCCCCAACCTGCAGCGCCCACAGGTCATCTGGGTTGGGCTGGCGGAAGGCGAGACGCACCTGCGTTCCTGGTATGATGCGCTGGCACGGCGTCTGCCATCGCTCGGATTTCACCCTGACCCTCGTCCGTTTCGACCGCACCTGACCCTGGGGCGGGTGCGTCGTGAGGCGTCGGCGGAAGAGCAGCAGCGCCTCGGCGCTGCACTGCGCGCCCTGAAATGCTCTTCCGATCACGTGTGGGATCTCCAGCGTGTGGTGCTGTTCCGCAGCGATTTGCGCCCTGAGGGACCGCGCTATACGGCGCTGGCGGAGGTTGATCTGCAAGGATCAGAGGTTCGGGGGTAGATGTGCCACGTTCAACCACCCCTTGTCGCTGATGGTATAATGACGCCATGTTGTCCGGACGACTTGGAACCGTGGCGCTCTGGCTGTTGATCGCATGTGCAGCCGTGTTTCTGTTCGAGCGTGCAGTGGTGATGGTCAGTTTTTTTGCCACGCCGCTCCTCCTCTTCGCGCTCGCCTGGCTGATCGCGGTTGTGCTGCAGCCGCTGGTGGCGCGTCTGATAGCAATCGACCTGCCGGCAATCACCATCGGCTCGCGTAGCGTGCCGATGCCGCCGCGCCATCTTTCGCGGATGCTCTCTGTGGCGCTGATCTATCTGGCGTTGTTCGCTGTCATCCTGGTGGTCATTCTGTCGTTTGTGCCAGTCATCACGCAGCAACTGGCAACGCTGACCGGATCGGCGCCGGCAACGGTCGAATCCATCGTCTACTGGATTAGCCAGCTCGAAACAGGACTGGAGCGGTTTGGTTTTCGCGGCGACTTGACGGCGATCATACAACCAGAAGCCATCACACAGCAACTGACCGGCTTCGGCAGTGCGATGCTGCAGCAATCGCTGGGAATTGCCGGAAGCATCGCCACCGTGTTGTTCAACATCTTTCTGGTGTTGATCCTCAGTTTCTACATCACCCTCGACGGTCCGCGCATCGGCAAGAGTTTCATTACCCTCTTGCCCCGATCCTGGCATGATGAGGTGGATAATCTGTTTGCTGTCATTGATCGCGTGTTCGGCGGCTTTATGCGCGCACAGTTCGTCAACTCGCTGTTGTACGGGGTTGCCAATGGCATTGTTATGGCGCTGTTCGGTCTCAACGACATTGCGCTTGCCAGTGTGATCGCTGCTCTGCTCGTGTTTATTCCACTCGTTGGTGGTTTCTTCGCCCTGATCCCTCCTGCGCTCATCGCCATTCTGTTTGCGCCGGATCGCGTCGGCTGGCTGCTGCTGGTGTTGCTGGCGGTGCAGCAGGTGCAGTTCAACGTCATTATGCCACGCCTGGTCGGGCAGGCTATCGGTCTGCATCCGCTTCTCGTCTTTGCAGCGCTTCTCCTCGGCGGAACTGTTGCCGGCGGGTGGGGAGTCCTCTTCGGGATACCGGTCGCCGGTGTGATCGCGTCGATTGCGCAGTTCTTCTATGAGCGCGCCCGGCGCACAATGATTGTCCTTCCTGCCACGTCAGACGAAACGCCCCCACCTGTCTCTGCCGCGGTTCCCGCTCCGGTTGCCGATGCTGCGTCGGGTAGTCCGCAATCGTCGCGCTTGACGCAATAGCAGCTCTCCTCTACAATACCGTCGTCATGAGACCGCGTCGCTCCTCATATGCGACCTCGGCTTGAGTGCCATGCCGCGTTATGGAGAACCGCACTGCTGAGAAGCGTTCCCCCTGTCTGACGTATGCCCTCCCTGGCGCGCTGAGCCTGGTGAGCGGCATGATTGGCGTCATCATCGGCGGTGTGCTGATCTGGTTCTTCGTTGCGCGTCCGCTGGCGGATCAGGCGTCTGTGGCGCTGCCCGCCACCCCTGTGCCGCCGACCCTTCCCCCGCTTCAGCCGACTGTGGTTGCCGCCGATCCAGTGCGCGCGGCGCCAGCACGGGTTGTGCGCGAGGTTGGTCCGTCGGTGGTGACGGTGGTGTCACAGTTGCTGTCGCAGGTTGGCTTCTTCGGAACGTTTCAGCCGCCGCCTGCCCGCGGCTCTGGCGTGATTATCGACTCGCGCGGGTATGTCATCACCAACCATCACGTCATCGAAGGCGCGCGTCAGTTGTACGTCATTCTCGCCGATGGTCGGCAGCGCCCTGCGCAGCTCGTCGGGAGCGATTACCCGTTCAGCGACCTGGCGCTGGTCAAAATCGAAGGCGACGCTTACCCTGCGGCGCGCCTGGGAGACTCCGACGCTGTGCAACCGGGGGAATGGGTCATCGCGATTGGCAGTGCGCTGGGAGACCTGCGCAACTCAGTGACCATCGGCGTGGTCAGCGGGCTTGGTCGGTCGCTTCAGACGCGCGATGTTGTGCTCGATGACCTGATCCAGACCGATGCTTCGATCAACCGCGGGAACTCCGGCGGTCCGCTGGTGAACCTCGATGGCGAGGTCATCGGGATCAATACAGCCATTATTCGCGGCGGCACGGAGCAGGCAGAGGGGATCGGGTTTGCGATTCCGAGCAATACGGTGCGCTACGTCGCCGATCAACTGATCTCGCGCGGCAGAGTGGCGCGTCCCTATCTGCCAATCGAGTTTGTCCCGATCACGCCGCGTCTGGCAGCCTGGTACAACCTGCCGGTCGATTATGGCCTCTTCATCCGGGCGGTTGGACGTGGATCGGATCTGGAGCGTGCAGGTGTGCGTCCGGGCGATATTCTGCTGTCGCTCGGCGGTCAGCGCATTGATGAGGAACACCCGCTTTTGCGTATTCTGGCGCGACATCAGGCTGGTGAAGAGGTCGAGATCGAGATCTGGCGCGACAATCGCGTGGAGACTGTGCGTGTCGCACTCGAAGAACTGCCGCAGTAACGGCCCGTTTCGACGCAGGCGTCTGCTGCCTCGCAACGGCTTCACCATCGCGTTCCAGCACGTGCTGGCGGATCGGTGAAGAGTCATGGATCGGTAACATCCCCATCAGATGCGTATCAGGAACCCATCAGTCGTTGAGGCTATGCTTGTGCCTGGGGACTGGTTGAAATCGTGTAATCTGACAAGTGTGAGGAGTGTATGTTCCAGCAATCGAAGACCGCCATCATCCGCCTCATATCGTTGTTGACCCTGACCGCCATCGTTGTTGGAATGGTCGCCTGGCCCCGCCAGAGCAGCGCTGCGGCGCGCAGTCCATCCGAGGTGCCCGACACGTATCCGCCGTATCTTGCTGAATACTATCCACAGACCGGTCACTCCGCCGTCAATTCGTTCGAACTGTTCTGGCGCAATACGCCGAATGCGCTTTTTGTGCTCGGCTACCCGATTTCACGCCCGTTCATCGAGGAAAGTTTCACCAATCCGGGTGAGTATTACCGCGTGCAATACTTCGAGCGCGCCATTCTCGAAGAGCACCCGCAAAATTATGGCACACCCTACTACATCCTTGGGCGGCTGCTGGGAACCCAGCTGGCGAAAGGGCGCGAGAACGAGCCGCCCTTCCAGCCGGTTCCCGACCCGCGCGACGGCACGTGGGACAGTGTCACGCGCCATACCCTGCGCAATTCACCCGCGCCATTCCGCACATTCTGGCTCAACAACGGCGGTCTGGCGGTCTTTGGTCGCCCGATCTCCGAGCAGTTCCAGGAGGTCAACAAGGCGGACGGCAGAACCTACTGGGTGCAGTATTTCGAGCGCCAGCGCATGGAGTGGCATCCCGACGAACCCGACCCACGCTACCGTATTTTGCTCGGTTTGCTCGGCAATGAGTACCGCGACGCCAACCATCGCAACAACCCGGCATTCACCCCGGCGCCCCGCGACGACGCGCGCTCGCTGCCGCGTCCATTCATCTACGGCTACAACGCGCATCTCTACCAGGATCGCGAACCCTGGCAGGACCGCAGGCGCGTCCTGCAACTGGTCAAGAATAGCGGCTTTGGCTGGGTGCGGCAGCAGGTGCGCTGGATGGACCTGCACGACCGTTCTGGCGCAATCTACTGGGAAGAACTCGATGACATCGTGCGTGATGCCAACGAGATGGGGGTGAAACTGTTCATCAGCGTCGTCGCCGCCCCGGGTTGGGCGACGGACAATGGCCGCAACGGGTTGCCCAACCGCGCCAATATCGGTCAGTTCGCCTATTTCATGGGCGAAATGGCAAAACGCTACCGTGGCAGGGTCGGCGCCTATCAGATCTGGAATGAACAGAACCTGGCCGTCGAAAATGGCGGACGGGTCGCCTCGGCGGCGCTCTACATGGATGTGCTGGTGGCCGGGGCGCGGGCGATCAAGGCGAACGACCCGTATGCCATCGTGGTGTCGGGACCGCCGGCTGCAACTGAGACGAACAACCCCAACATCGCCATCAGCGATCTGGCGTTCTTCCGGCAGATGTTCGCCGATCCGCGCTTCCGTGAGGTGGTCGATGCCATTGGCGTCCACGCCGGCGGCACATCGAACCCGCCCGACAGCATGTGGCCCGATCGCCCCGGTCCGGGACCGAACTTTGTGACCAGCCGCGAGTTCTACTTCCGCCGTGTCGAGGATTACCGCGCGCTGGCGTTGCAATTCGGGCTTGGCGACCGGCAGATGTGGATTACCGAGTTTGGCTGGGCGACGCGCAACACTACACCAGGGTATGAATTCGGCAACCAGATCTCGTTCGAGCAACAGGCGGAATGGATTGTGCGCGCCTTCCAGATCGGGCGACGCGAGTACGCGCCATGGATGGGGGCGATGTTCCTGTGGAACCTGAACTTCGCCGTGCCCTGGGCGCAGCGCGAGGGGAACCCGCTCCACGAGCAGGCGTCGTTTGGCATCCTCAACGGCGACTGGAGCCCGCGCCCGGCGTATCTGGCGCTGCAACGGATGCCAAAGGATTAGACTTTTCAGTCTTGACGCTCTGCCTCTCTCCCGTGCGGCGGACGGGAGAGAGGGGAGACAGATAAGGAGAACTCCATGCGTGCCTCAAGATACCTGTCACGTTTCCTCGCCGTGGTGCTGGCAGGGGCGCTGTTCCTGCCCATGCTCACTCAGGCGGCGGCGCGCAGCCCGGAGGAAGTGCCGCCGACGCAGCCGCCGTTTCGAGCGCGCCTCTTCCCGGAAACCGGGCATACCGCCGTCAATTCGTTTCTCTCGTTCTGGGAACGAACGCCGAATGCGCTCTTTGTGCTCGGCTACCCGATTTCGGCGCCGTTCATTGAGGAAAGTTTCACCAACCCTGGCGAATATTACCGCGTGCAATACTTCGAGCGCGCTATTCTCGAAGAACACCCGGAAAACTACGGCACTCCCTACTACATTCTCGGGCGTCTGCTGGGGACGGAAATCGTCAGGGGACGTGAGAACGAAGCGCCATTTCAGCCGGTCCCCGACCCACGCGACGGCACATGGGACGAGTTCACCCGCCACACGTTGCGCAATTCACCCGCGCCGTTCCGCAGTTTCTGGCTCAACAACGGCGGTCTGGCGGTCTTTGGGCGTCCGCTCTCCGAACAGTTCCAGGAAGTGAACCAGGCGGACGGCAAGGTGTACTGGGTGCAATACTTTGAGCGGCAGCGCATGGAATGGCATCCCGATGAACCCGACCCGCGCTACCGCATCCTGCTCGGTCTGCTCGGCAACGAGTACCGCAACGCGCATCATCAGGGCAATCCCGCATTCATCCCTGGCGCAACCGCGCCCGATCAGCCGCAGCTGCCTGCAAGCAATTTCGCCTATGGATACAACGTCATTTTGTATGGTCAGGGGGCGACCGCGTGGCAGGATCGCCCTCGTGTGCTGCGCCTGGTGAAGGAGAGCGGCTTCGGCTGGGTGCGCCAGCAGGTGCGCTGGATGGACCTGCACGACCGTTCTGGCGCGATCTACTGGGGCGAACTCGATGATATCGTTGAAGACTGTCATCGGGAAGGGGTCAAGGTGCTGTTGAGCGTGGTCGCCGCGCCGTCGTGGGCGACGCCTAATGGCAGGAATGGTTTGCCATCGCGTGAGCACTTTGGCACATTCGCCTATTTCATGGGCGAAATGGCGAAGCGCTACCGTGGCAAGGTCCAGGCATACGAGATCTGGAACGAACAGAATCTGGCAGTCGAAAATGGCGGGCGCGTACCGAATGCATCGTTCTATATGGACATGCTGGTGCAGGCATCACAGGCGATCAAAGCGAACGATCCGGCGGCGCTCATCGTATCCGGCACCCCGTCGAGCACCGAAACGAACGCACCGACCATCGCCGTCAGCGACCTGGTCTTTTTGCAGCAAATGTTCGCCGACTCGCGCTTCCGCGCGCATGTCGATATCGTCGGCGTACACCCCGGCGGCGCCGCCAACCCGCCCGACACCTTCTGGCCCGACAATCCAGGACCAGGACCGGGATGGACCAACAGCCGCGAGTTCTACTTCCGCCGTGTCGAGGATGTCCGCGCGCTGATGGTGCGATCCGGCCTGGGTGACATGCCGATGTGGGTGACGGAATTCGGATGGGCAACGCGCAACAACACGCCGGGATACGGCTTCGGCAACCAGATTTCGTTCGAGAAGCAGGCGCAGTATATCGTGCGAGCGTACCAGATGGCGCGCACCAACTATGCGCCCTGGATGACCGGTATGTTCCTGTGGCAGCTCAACTTTGCCGTCCCCTGGCGCGCACAGGGCAACGAATTGCACGAACAGGCAAGCTACGGCGTCATCAACGGCGACTGGAGCCCGCGCCCGGCGTATCTGGCGCTCAAGGCAATGCCGAAGGATTAGTTCGTCAGAAGGAAACGCTGGCGCTCTCCGAGCCTGTTGCAGAGAGCGCCAGCATCGGCTGGCATTGACCAACTCAGCCAGCGCCGGTTAGTACTACAACAAGACATCGCGTGATGATCGCACCACAAAGACACGAAGTCCACAAAGGCCATGCTTCCGAGTCTCACGTTTTCGCGCCCGTGGCGCCTGTGCGGGTGACGGTTCGCCATCGGGGGAAGCCCCCGCGATCACGCATCGGCGGCGAGATGGCTTTCGCGAGCGTCACAAGACGCCGCCCCGCCGACGCACAAACACCACGGGCGCGATACGTCTGAATACGTGCCTTTGTCAGGTATACGAAATCTCGTTGTAGTGTCAGGACGCTCTGGCTGTTCACCCCGTGAATGGGAGCTCGACGATCTTCCCGGTCACGCCAGACCCTGCAACGTCGACCACCGTACCCGGTTCGGCGTGTGCCGTGCGCACATACGCCAGTGCAATCGGTCCGAACCGTGGCGACACAACAGCGCTGGTCAGATCGCCGGCATCTTTGCCGTCAACCAGCAGTTTTGCCGGCGCAGCAACCGACGTGCTCAAATGGAGACCACAGAGACGCTTCGCCAGCCGACCGCGACTCTCCATACGCGCAATGATCTCCTGCCCGACGTAGCATCCTTTGGTGAAACTGACTGCATCCAGCAAGCCGGTTTCCAGCGGGATGTACTCCTGGCTCAATTCGCGTCCGAATGCGCCGTACCCATGTTCGACGCGCAGTACATCGAGCGTTTCGGCGGCGAGCGTTGTTGCGCCGGCGGCGAGCAGTGCAGCGTGGACGGCATCGTATTGATCAACCGGGATGTAGAGCGTGAAACTGTCGCCGCCAATCGGCTTGCGGCGCGCGATCATCAGACTCGCGCCCGCCAGGGTTGCGGTTGTGATACCATGCAACGGCAGATGGATCTCTGCGCCGGTCAGTTCTGCGAGTGTGCGCGCCGCCTGGGGACCATACACTGCGATTTGCGCATGGGTGCGTCCGGCGGCTTCCAGGGTCACCTGGTCGTTGAAGAAGATGTTGCGGCGCAGATGACCGAACACCGGCGGTCCCTGGTCGGGACTGGTGACAATGAGCAGTGCATCGTCGAGTGCGTGGACGGTGAGGAGATCGATGATGCGTCCAATTGGTGTGGTGAGGACGGTCAGTGCGCCTTCACCCGGCTTCAGGCGCTCGATATCGTTGGTCGAAAGACGGTGCAGCAACGCTGCGCGATCACGTCCACGCATGAAGATGCGCCCGGCGGCGCGTTCGTCGGCAATGGCAACGTGTTCCAGTGCGCTGATGTAACCAGAGTCTTGCACGGACATAGACAACTCCAGAACGATCGCTGGCAGGAACGAAGGCAGTAGTGGTGCAGCAACGATGACAAAACGCTTCCTTTATTTCTATCCTCAGGGTATCATGGAAGAGAAGGCAGCGCAATCTTTCTTGTTGAGCGAGCTGCTGCACAGGCGAACACCAATAGCATGATGCAAGCATTTATCGAACGCGGCGGATGGTGGGTGAGCGCACAGTTCGGACTGCTCTTCGCGCTCGTGCTGGCGCCAGCGGAACTGTCGTGGCTGCCAGCGTTCTCGTTTCTGCAGGATCGAGGCGCGCTGATTGCCGGTTTCGTCCTGGGAGGGTGCGGCGCGGCGCTGGCAGGCGCCGGGTTACTCCACCTTGGCGCAAATCTGACCCCTTTCCCCAAACCGCGCGATAATGGTACATTTGTGCAACACGGTGTCTACAGGATTGTGCGTCACCCGATTTACAGCGGGATCATCGTTGGCGCCTTCGGCTGGTCGCTGATACGCGGCAGCAGCATCGCGCTGCTGTTGAGCGTCGCGTTGTTGATCTTCTTTCATTTCAAATCGCGTCGCGAAGAGCGCTGGCTCGTCGAGCGCTATCCGGAGTACGCCGACTACCAGAAGCGCGTGAAGAAACTGGTTCCGTTCATCTGGTAACGCTACCCGCCGCCTGTCCGCGCCAGTTTTTGCAGTTCGTACAGTTTGTTCAACGCCTCCAGCGGCGTCAGCTGGTTGATATCGATCCGCCGCAGCATTTCCAGCACCGGTCCCGGCGTCAGATCGAAGAGTGAGAGTTGACCATCCGGCGCGTGCAGCCGGTCGCCGCGCGCCGCGCTGTGGCTGCGCGATGCGGCGCGCCCTGCCGGTGGACGTTCAACAGGGTGCGCAGGCGCCGGTTGGGGCGTACCGCGCGGCGCGCGGCGCTCGAGTTCCGCCAGCAGCTCTGCAGCGCGGCGGATGACCGGTTGGGGAATGCCTGCCAGTTCCGCCACGTGAATGCCGTATGACCGGTCGGCGCCACCGGGCCGCAGTTCGTGCAGAAAGACGACCCGACCGTCCTGCTCAGTCGCTGCCATATGGTAGTTTTTCAGGCGCGGCAGCGTGCGCTCCAGATCAGTCAGTTCGTGGTAATGGGTCGCAAAGAGGGTGCGACAGCCCAGGCGCGCTTCGTTGTGGATGTATTCAATGACCGCCTGTGCGATGGCCATGCCATCGTAGGTGCTGGTGCCACGCCCGACTTCGTCCAGAATAATCAGGCTGCGGCGCGTGCTCTGCGCCAGCAGCGCCGCCGTCTCAGTCATTTCGACCATAAAGGTGCTGCGCCCGGTGGCAATATCGTCTTGCGCGCCGATCCGCGTGAAGATGCGGTCAACCAGCCCAATCTCGGCGGTATCGGCAGGCACGAATGAGCCGATCTGCGCCATGAGCGCGATCAGCGCCGTTTGACGCAGGACAGTGCTCTTGCCGCTCATATTGGGACCGGTGATCAGGCAGATCTGGCATGTCTCCGTATCCATCTCGATGTCGTTAGGAATGAAGGTTTCATCGAGAGTCTGCTCAACCACCGGATGGCGCCCGCCGACGATGCGCAGGCGGGTGCTGTCGTCCAGGTGCGGGCGCACGTAACGCCCGCGTACTGCGGCTTCCGCCAGCGCCGCGAAGACATCGGTCGTGGCAATCATCCGCGCCGTGCGCAACAGTCGCGCCCCTGCGCCAGACACCACATCGCAAATGCGGGCGAAGGCGCGGCGTTCCAGGTCGATCAGGCGTTGCTGCGCCTGTTCGACGATCTCCTCATAGCGTTTGAGTTCGTCGGTGAAATAGCGCTCACCGGTCGTCAGCGTCTGCTTCCGAATGTAATGCTTTGGAACCTGATCGGCATAGGTTTTCGGAACCTCAATGTAATACCCGAAGACCCGGTTGTAGTCGACGCGCAGTGATTTGATGCCGGTGCGCTCACGCTCTTTCGGTTCGAGTTCGCTGATCCAGCGCTGTGCGTCGCGGCTTGCTGCCACGGTCTGATCGATCTCCGGCTCGAAACCAGGACGGATGACACGGCGCGGCGGTTCGCCATGTTCAGCCCGGAGGTAGTTGGACGCGCCGAGCAGTGCAGGAGGATCGTCATCGATGGCCATTTCGAGGAACGCCAGGATGTCGGTGCAGGCATCGAACATCGGGCTGTCGGCATGCCCATTCAGCGGCGGCGGCACAGGAGATGCTGCGGCGGGTGTGACGGATGGCGCCGCTACCCCGGGCGCTGGCGGTGAAACGGCGTCAGCAAGCGCTTCCTCCTCATCATTGAACAGATCATCCCCGGCGAGGCGCGCCGACACCCGCCGCCGCGCCTCGCGCTGTGCACGGAGGCTGGTTGCCGGCGTCGGCTCCTGTGCAGTGCGCCCATCTTCCGGTGGGGGCAGGTCATCGAAGGGCGCGGCATCGACGGCTGTCGTTTCCTGGAGAGCGCGAACCCTGCTCAGATCGACATCCTCCAGCGGCGGCGTCCAGTCGCCCAGCGCGGCAAGCAGGTCGGGGAGCGCGCGCAATGCATCGCGCAGGCGCGCCATATCGCGCGGCGTCGCCACGCCGCTCCCCTGGATGATCCGGTTGACCACCCGTTCCATATCGCCGACGCGCCGCAGCGTTTCGCGCACCGACGCGCGCAGGATGGCATCGTTGACAAAGTGTTCCACCGCATCGTGACGCGCATTCAACCGCGCAAGGTCGCAGAGCGGCTGCGAGATCCAGCGGCGCAGCAGGCGCGCCCCCATCGGCGTGCGCGTCTGGTCGAGCACACCGATCAGCGAACCGCGAGCAGCGCCGCTATTTCCTTCGAGCAGTTCCAGGTTCCGCTGCGTCTGCGGATCGAGGAACATCGCGTCACCAGGGATGGAGATGCGTATGGTGCGCAGATTGGCAACCATTCCCTGCTGCGTTTCCCGCGCATACTGCACAATCGCGCCGGCAGCGCGAACTGCCAGCGGGCGATCCGCGAGCCCGAAGCCGGCGAGTGAGCGAACCCCGAACTGGTGCAGCAGCGTATCGTGCGCATTGCGCAGATCCCAGCGACGTTCAGGCCACGCGGTCACGCGCCCGTGCGCCCAGCGAGCATTGGTTTCACGCTCGACGCGACGGGCGACCCGTTCGCCAGGGAGGACTCGTTCGCGCTCCTCGCGGGTGAGGAACTCCAGATCGTGTTCAAGGCGAGCGCTGGACGGCTCCAGCCCGGGCAACCGCAGGTCGGCGCGGTCTGGAACCAGGATCTCTGCTGCATCGAGACGCGCCAGTTCGCTCTGCGCCTGCTGTGCGGCGCGTTCGCCGCTGAACTCGGCGGCGGCGAACTCACCGGTGCTCAGGTCGGCGTATGCCAGCCCAATGCGGTGATGGTCGGCGATCAGGGCGGCCAGGTAGTTGTTGCGTTCGGCAGGCAGCATCCCGCTTTCGATGATTGTGCCGGGGGTAATGACGCGCACAACCTTGCGCTCGACCATTTTGGCGCTGCCGGTGGTTGCCGTCTGCTCGATGCCGGCGGCGAAGATCGAGCGCGGGCGCGTATCGGTGCGGCTGGAAGGGGTTTCGGTGATCTGTTCGGCGATGGCGACGCGATAGCCGGCGCCGACGAGCCGTGCGACATACCCCTCGACCGCGTGGTACGGGATGCCCGCCATGGGGCAGCGCTGTTTCTGGTCGCGCCCTTTCTGGCTGGCAAACTCTTTATAGGTGAGCGTCACCTCGAGCAGATCGGCGACCAGTTTGGCATCGTCATCGAACGTCTCATAGAAGTCGCCCAGGCGATAGAGCAGGATGGCATCGGGGTACGCCGCCTTGAGGCTGCGATACTGCCGATACCAGGCGTGCAATTCGAGACCGGGAAATTCCTGTTGCAACTGTCGCTCGAAAGCACGGCGCTCAGCGGGGGTCATACACCACTCCGTGGACATGTCGTTTCTCGTACCGATGTTCTATGTCAGTATAGCACAACGGCGGAAAGTATACTCTGGTTTCTGTCCATTGGAAGGTCAGACCTGACCGGGGAGGGGGGTATGTGGCTGACGCTGCGATACACCGGTTCTGCTGACGCGCCGCAACGCCAGATTCTGACCCCCTTCCCTGGCAGGAGAAAGGGTAGGGGGTGGGGTATGCGGGACCCAGGGGTTGCATCCCCCAAAAACTCTATTGAAGCGGAACACAGAAGTCCATGGTACGCTCATAATAGACTTCAAAGCTCGGTCGTTGCGGATCGATGACCAGTTGATGTTGCGGTACATACTCGGCAAAAAAACGCCCTATCGTCTCTCCAATCGTGGATGAGTCCTTCTCGAGTGACAAGATCGCATAGCGTCCACCCGGCAATTGTTTTGTTTGAATGTCTGCTGTGTGCGGTGAGATGGTTTCAGGAAGTTCCAGGGCGCACTCATAACCGACCAATTGAGCGTCACTGGTATGTGGGATGCCGATTACTCTTCGTTTTGACAGGTCATAACCGTGTTGTCGCGCCCAATCTTTTATTCGTTGAAAGCCATCCTGAATCTGCTCGCTATAACTGCCTGTCGCCTGTTGTAGTTCGCAAGATGTATATGCAATAGGAACAGGCATTAAGTCTTTGATAGTAACGTGCAAGGGTTGCCCAGTAAGCGTGCCCATAAAAACGTCTCCTGTGTTGAACATGCGGATATTATGACACACGTATCGTTGGTAGAGCGAAAAATCTGGACGATGAAAGGTTTGAGCGGCGCGAAAAAGCCAATTTCAGAACCGCGTATTCGGAGTTTAATCCTTTCTGGTGCGGACGCCTGTCCACTGCAAACGTTGTTTGGCAGTCTTTATTGGGCAGATATCTTTTGTCCGATAATTGTAAACAAACGATCTTCAGGTTTGATGGCATCAAATGTAAACTCGCTAAACAGCTTGATATTATGAAATCCAGCTTTTTCGAACAGTTCTTGTGCCTGTAAATGACTGTAAGAACGTGTTGCCGGCGAGCGTTGGTGAAGTTCTTCCATGATAACTTTATCATCGACTATTTTTTGATATAAATCTTCTGTCCGTTCACATTCGCTAAGAGGGTCGAACCAGGAGCGAGCCACTCTACGAAACGTTACACCGTCCGCTTCACGAACTGCTGTTTTCTCCCATTCCGAATAAAGCGGCTCTCCTTCTCTCCATAGGGTCATCATCGATGCAACCAGCAGGCCATTTGGCAGTAAGTGCTTATAGAGATGTCCCATTACCTGTTCTATGGATTCTGGATTAACGATGAGTTGCAGTGAACTTGATGGAACCAGGATGACTTTATACTTACGGGGAAGTTTCAGATCTTCCAGGTATTGCTCGTATAGTTTCGGTGCTAATTGCAATTTATCTGCTTTGTGCCGACATATCGCTAACATCTCCGGCGAATTATCAACGCCATCAATATCAATTCCCTGCTGTAAATAATCTAACAATAATCGTCCGGTGCCACACCCCACATCAAGAACAGGGTCTCCGTATTTTTGGATAATTTCAAGATAGAAATGACGATCTGCCCAATTCGATGTATCGCCACGTAACACATCCCATGCTTCTGCCATCAAACCTTTATATTCATATTCAGGTGGTTTCATGTTTTTCCTTGTGTCTTTGACTGACTGCTGCCCAACGGCTGGAACTTCGTCTGCGCTGCGCGGCGGAGCAGCGTCAGGTTCAAGCGCGTGTTAGCCCGCTGTGCGTTTAATCACCAGGACCGCGCCATCAAAGACTGAGAATTGCATAGGCTATCGCTTGTGGTAGCCCGTGTAAAATCGTTAGACATTGTAGTTTATACAATTTCCTTTGGTTTGTCCAGCGTAGTTTAGAGTGTGGGCTAACGCTCAGGTTCAGCAGCCGAACAAGGCGAGGTTGGCTGCAACCCGTTGTTGCTGTCCAACAAGAGCCTGATATAGTCGTAAGCCTGATTTCGTTCCTGGAACAAGATGTAGATGTTGGGCAAAATGCTGCTGAGTCCACGTGCCATCATCGTAATACTGGTACAGGTCAGTATATGACGTGGCGGAGATGATGTACGAATCCAGTGAGATGTCTTGCCGACCAGTTCGTCCTCCGATCTCTCTGGCCAGATCGGGCAGGCGTTCCCACAAACGGGCTTTATCGTCGTGGGTGTAGGCTTTGGCGTGCAACATGCCGTGCGGCTCAATGAAGACGAGGCGCTGTTGCTGGCTACCCACAATCCACAGGATGAAGTCGGGATAAAAACCATTTTCCTCAAAGAAGCCCACACCTTTGCCGCGGCTCAGATTGCGCAGCAGAAAGATTTCCTTGCCAACCAGCGATTTGTCCTTTTCGGCTTCCCAGTAGGCTTTCAGGTCGCGCACGAAGCGCGCTTCGCTCTCTTCCAGCGGCGGCGGGTCTACAGCGAGCACATCGCCTTTTTTGAGCAACAACGGCAGGTAGAGGCTGCGATCAAAATGGATACGCGGCAGGCCACTGTTTTCTTCCTTGATGAGTTTATCCATATCATCGCGCAACTTCTCGATGGCCGCGATCAGATCACTGCGCGAGCGCGGCACGCGCAGGGTGTAGGCGGCTTTCTTTTCCTGCACACCCGGACGATTGAACGCAAGGTTGGGATCATCAAGGTCGAGCGGGCGATAGACCAGGTTCTGGCTATCCCAGCGTTCGTGGGCGCGTCGGTAGAAGATATCCGTATATTTGCGCAAGATGGCCGTGACCGCTGCCTGCAGGCGAACGCGATCTGCAAAAGCGCCCGGTCTAAATACCGACGGATCGGCGATCAGCGTATACGTCGCCTTTTCCAAAATGGCGCGCGGGGTTTCGGGGCGGATGACCAGGTTGTGCCAGCCCTTGCGCGCCTTGTAGTCCAGTAGCTCAAGGTAGGCCTGTTCCCAATCCACCAGGGGTAGGATTTCTTTTGGAAGGCTTCTGCCGCTGCCGCCTTGCACGCGGGCTTCTTGCAGACCAGCGGCGCTACTTTCCAGCGCCTGCACCTTGATCGACAAGTCCACCTGAACGCGGAGGTTCTCATCAGGGGCAAGCAAAAGCATGGTCTCGGCGGCAAAATCGCGGCCTGCCTCCGGGCGCGGTACTACCAGCCCGCGCTGGAGGAATTGCTCGTTGGCCCACACAAAGAGCGGCAGTTCAATGACCGGTTCGGTCTCCACCCCTTCGCGTTCGAGATAGTCGCGGAATTGGGTCATATAGTTGGCGCGCAGGGCGAAGATGTTGAGGGTCTCAAGCAGTTTGATGTGGGCCGGATGATTGCCAGGGATGGCCGCGCTGCGCTTGAGCGAATGGTCTTTGCCGCGCAGGCGCACGCCGCGCCCGAAGAGCTGAATGATCTGCGATCCCTCCTGCCGCCCGATGTTGAGCAAGCCCATGCTGGAGACGCGCCAGGAGTTCCAGCCCTCCATGAATTTCTTCGCGCCGATAAGCACGTTGACCGACGTGTCCGAACGGTTGATGCTGGTGAAGAGGGATGCAGCGATGGCGTCCTCTTCCAGCACGATGCCGGAATTGTCTGCTTCGATCAGTTTTTTGAATTCCGAGGTGTCGCCGATGTAGATGAGGCCGAAGTAGGGGCAGGGTGAACCCTGTCCCTCCGCGCTGGAGACCTTCAGCCCCAGTTCGCCAGAGGCGCTTTTGATGTCGCACAGATGGAGACCACCACCTCCAGGAGCGCAGAAGACCTGCCGCATGATGTCGTCGTAGAGGGCTTGCGCGCTCAGGCCGAGGTCGCGCAGGTAGGGAAAGCGCCCGGCGAACAGGTCCATGCGGTCGGGCGTGACCAGGCCGCTTTTTCCTGCCAGTAGTTTCTGGATGCCTTCCACAGCCCACTCGCGCCGGCTCAGCACATGATGGAGAAAGCGCGCCACGGTGAGCACGTCGCTGCGTTTCTGTTTGTTCTCGCTGTACACGGCGTTGACGGTGCTGCCGACAAATACCCAGAGCGGCTTTTCCAGGTTGTAGAGGCGCAGGGCGTCGGCATGGTCGCGGAACAGGCGCAGTTGTTCGTAGAACGAGAGCAGATTGCCCAGCAGGAGCAGACTGGTCTGTCCCTCACCCCCATCCCCTTTCCCACTGGGAGAGGGGGGCGCGTCGTGCAGGTTGAGGATGCGGAAGTCCTTGCCGTAGCCGTCGCCGTAGAAGTAGCGGTAGGAATAGTCGAAGACGATGGCTTTGCCGTATTCGGCGGTGAGCGGGTCGTTGCGCGCCGCGCTGAGCGCCTGCCCGAAGGTGGCGCTGTACTCGAAGGTGAAGTCGGTCGCGCCCAGGGCATCGCGGTATTTGCGCCAGGCTTCGCCGCCGCTGCCTTTGTGTCCTTGTCCACGAAGATGAGGTTGCGCCCCTCAAAGGCTTCCACGGGGACGCTCACGCCGCCGCCGCGCTTTTCCTCCACCAGTTTGGTGATTTCGATGACCTGCACGGCGTTGCGGTCGCCGCTCCACAGACCGCGCTGGTTCAGGTCGAAGCGCCGGGCGGGGATGCCGGAGGCTTCCAGTTCCGCCAGGTGCTGTTCGCTCAGCCCCTCGTTGGGGGTGATGAGCAGGATGTTGTTCAGCGGCTTGTTGTTGTAGTGCAGGAACTGGTAGTAGTTGAGGTGGAGGATCAGTGTCTTGCCGCTGCCGGTGGCCATCCAGCAGGCCAGTTTGGTCAGGTCGGACTCTGCGAAGTAAGTTGCGGACGGGACGTCCGCGTTCCCAGGTTGTGTGGACGGGATGCCCGCGTTCCCGGCATTGCGCTGACGGACGAAGGCATTCAGGTCAGCCAGCAGTTGCGCTTTGTGATTGAAGAGGTGGTCGAGGACAATTTCGGTGTAGAGTGCAGCCAGGTACTGGAAGTAGCGCAGGGTGATAGGTTGACTGCGGCGCTTATTGATGGCGGCCAGGTGCGTGCGGATATTCTCATCGTAACGCGCCAGGTCTTCAGGTGAGATTTGTACCTTGCTGCCGCGCGAGATGAGTCGGTGGTAGATGTGACTGTGGCCGGAGGCGTCAAAGCCCTCGTCAGCCTTCTGGATGTCCTCCAGCAGTTCGCGGTTGCTCTGGTAGCCCAGCAGGTGGTTGAGCCAGGCCAGCAGGGTCAGGCGATATTCGAGTTTCTGGTACTGTTGCTGGTTTGATCCGTTGCTCATACGTTGTTACGGTTCCTCCGGCGTTACGGTTCCTCCGGCGGCACCAGCGGTTCGATCAGGGCGATCAAAGCAGGGACTTCGCGCTGAACGATGTCCCATATCCGAGCCAGGTTCAGGCTGAAGTAGTCGTGGGCAATCCGGTTTCGCAGGGCGATGATTTGTGCCCACGGAATCTCTGGATGCGCCGCGCGGGTCTCTGCCGAGATTTTACGCGCGGCTTCGCCGATGTTCTCCAAGGCTTTGGCAATGGCATGCTGGTGCAGGGAACTGGTCTGGAATTGCTCCCAGGTGAGGCTACGGCTGAACTCCAGCGCATCGCGGGCAGCGATCAACATATCCAGAAGATACGCATCATCGCGCCACATAGACCGGCTCCGCATGGTCGAGAATGTGACGGCGGCGGATGTAATTCCTGCTTTGCTCAACCTGCCGTCGCTCCACCAGGTCCACCTTGCGCCCCAACAGGTCCTCCAATTCCTGCTCCATCTGTAGCCACTCCCGGATCCCCCAACGGGCGCCTTCTGCAAAGGTGACCAGCATGTCCACGTCGCTATCGGGACGAAAGTCTTCCCGCAGCACAGAACCAAAAAGAGAAAGTTCCACGATCTGCCAGCGACGACAAAACTCGGCAATCTTTTCTTTCGGCAGGTCAATGGCTGGGTTCATGTTTACGCCTCCACACCTGCAAACATTCTTGCCTTGAACACCCCCTCCAGCGCCCGCGCGCCGGGGATGCATGAATCGCCGTTCACGTAAATCACGTCTGCGCCTTCGGTGATCTTGTGTTCGCCCACAAAGTCGCGGTCACGTTTGTACTCCTCTTCCGTCCAGCCCTCGGTGTCGCGCCAGATGACTACGGTGCGCTGACACGCGCGCTCGCTGCGCGTCGCGTGCGCGCGTCCCGACCTCGGTGTCGCGCCAGATGACTACGGTGCGCTGACCTTCTCGTGTGACGCCGCGATAGACCAGGTAGCGGCCCTCACCCCCAGCCCCTCTCCCAGTGGGAGAGGGGAGTACGCGGCGCGTTTCCACGTCCAGCCCGATGAGGTAAGCGAAGGTTTCGGGCAGGTCCACTTTCTGAACGCGGGTTTCGCCGTCGCGGTGGAGGTGCAGGCAGTAGTCGAAGGGCTTGCTCAGTTTCTCCACGTTGAGCAGGGTTTCGCTGTGGCGGGTTTCCCATTTGAGCATGTACTGGAGCAGGTAATCCTCGAATTGCAGCGCCATCTGCGCGCCTTCTGCGTCGAAGGACAGGTTGTTGAGCGCGTCTTCATAGGACTCCAGGCGGATGACCTTGATGATGCGCGAACCCCGCTCGAACTCTTCCTGCGTGGCGGCGCGCTTCGGCTTGCCGTCCTTCCACTCCGGCGAGAAGGTGACTTTCTTCAGGCGTGGCAGCAGCACGGTGTCGAAGTAGTCCGCCATCTCCACCAGGATGAACCTGCGCCGCGCCGCCTGTGCTGAGTTTATCGAAGCATCTTCACGGTTGAGATTGATGACGGCGTGGCCGGTGGTGCCGGAGCCGGCGAAGTAGTCAAGGACGATACTTTGCCTATCCGACCCGATTGTGAGGATACGCTTCAGCAAGCGTGTTGGTTTTGGAGACGTGAAATACACATCTCCAGCCCGCATCATGGCTTTCAGTTCCTGCGCACCTTCCTGGTTATGTCCTACCTCCTGGTAGGTCCACAATGTAAGCGGAGTGACGCCTTGCTTGACTTCAGAGAGAAAACGCTTGATAGCGGGTACGTTATCTCCATTTGGTCCAAACCAAATGCGATTGTCGGCAACCAATTCCTGGAAACGTTCTTTAGAAATAACCCAACACCTTCCTTTTGGCGGGCGAACAACCCTGCCTGAAGGGGTGACGATCTCGTAGTCATACTCCGCAGCGTATGTTTTTACATCAAGGCCGCTAGGCTTCCATGGCCCTCTAGGATCATTATCGAGGTTTTGATACCTGGCATCTTGCTCTTCCGTCCGTGGCAGCAAGCCGGGTTTCCAGCTTTCTTTATGGCTGGCAAAACAGAGAACAAAATCATGGTTGTCTGAGAGCCATCGAGCATCGTTTTGTGGGGAGTATTTTTTCTGCCAGATGATGTTCGCTACGAAGTTTTCATCGCCAAAGACACGTTCATACAGTTTGCGAAGATGGGTTTGTTCGCGATCGTCAATGCTGGTAAAAATCGCTGCATCAGTTCCCATTAGTGGACTTAAAGCCTCTGTGCGGTTGTCCAGCATGCTGATCCAACTGGCATGTTGGTAACCATCGCGATAAATGAACTCGTCGCTGCCTGTGTTATACGGTGGATCAATGTACACACACCTCACCCGCTCCCTGTACTTCTCCTGCAGCAAATTGAGCGCCTGCCAGTTTTCGGAATGCACCAAGAGGCCGTCAGTCATCTCGTCCAGGTTGTCAAACGAAGCCAGCAGGCGGTCGGTGAAATCCTGCGGGAAGTGGCGCGTGTCCAGCGGCAGGGTGGGGTGGGATTTGAGGAAGACCACTCTGGGGTTGACGGGAACGCCGGGATCGCGGACGTCCCGTCCGCGGTCTCGTCCGCGTTGTTGCGCATCGCCGGGATCGCGGACGTCCCGTCCGCGTTGTTGCGCATCCCGTCTGCCGAATGCATCCGAGACGGACGTATTCCCAGCCTGCCCGAAGCTCTGTGCGTCCGAGACGGACGAATTCCCAGCATTCCCGGCAGACGCGCGCCCGCACGCAGCGCTCGACCAGCGCCACTCCTCAGGCGTGGAAACCAGCCCTGCCTTGACCGGGTTGTGATGGATGTATTCCACCGTCGCCATGAAGTGCTTCTCGTCACGGATGAAGCGATCAACGTAGTCCGGCATCCAGAAGTCGCCACTTCGTCCCAGGAGTTTGTTCGCTTTGTGAGCCGTGAAGGATTTCCAACTCTGAATCACTTTCGAGAGCGGGTGACCCTCTCTCTGCTGGATCAGGACGTGGACGTGGTTGGGCATGATGCACCATGCGATGAGATGATAGCGCTCGCCGTCGAAATGTTTGAGCGCCTGTTCAACCAGTGCGGCAATCCTTTCATCACGAAGATAGCAGGCGCCGTGACCGCTGTCTTCGTACTGTTCGACGCGCTTGCGGAGTTCAATGGCTTCTTTGGAGTCCGGTCTGGTCTGTTCCGTCCAGCGCAGTTCGTCTTTCCACTGCGCTATTACTTCGGCAGGGACAGAGTCGTGAAGGCGGAAGGTGATGAATTGGCAGGTGTGAGCAGCGTCGAAATGAGGGAGGTGGCCGCGGGCATACCAGCCTTTGTGCGGTTCTGGTGCGGACGGGACGCCCGCGTTCCCGGGTGGTGCGGACGGGACGCCCGCGTTCCCGGGTGGTGCGGACGGGACGTCCGCGTTCCCAGGTGGTGCGGACGGGACGTCCGCGTTCCCAGGTGGTGCGGACGGGACGTCCGCGTTCCCAGATGGCGCGGACGGGACGTCCGCGTTCCCAGGTGGTGCGGACGGGACGCCCGCGTTCCCAGGTGGTGCGGACGGGACGTCCGCGTTCCCAGGTGGTGCGGACGGGACGTCCGCGTTCCCAGGTGGTGCGGACGGGACGTCTGCGTTCTCAGGTGGTGCGGACGGGACGCCCGCGTTCCCAGGTGGTGCGGACGAGACGTCCGCGTTCCCAGGTGGTGCGGACGAGACGTCCGCGTTCTCAGATGGTGCGGACGAGACGTCCGCGTTCCCAGGTGGTGCGGACGGGACGTCTGCGTTCTCAGGTGGTGCGGACGGGACGTCCGCGTTCCCAGGTGGTGCGGACGGAACGCCCGCGTTCCCAGGTGGTGCGGACGAGACGCTCGCGTTCCCGGGTGGTGTGGACGGGACGTCCGCGTTCCCGGGTGGTGCGGACGGGACGCCCGCGTTCCCAGGTGGTGTGGACGGAACGTCCGCGTTCCCAGGTGGTGCGGACGGGACGCCCGCGTTCCCGGCATCCGCGAGGTCGACAAATCCCATCTGCTTCCACTCCTCCCACTGCGCCTCACAGGCGGCGATCTCGGCGTGGAACGCTTCGGGGATGTTGCCCACGGTGATGATGTAGAAGGTCTCGGTGACGAACTTCTTCTTCTCCCACAGCATCTTCTGGAAGTCCTCGATCTGTGCCAGGAATTCGATGATGGCCGTGCCGATGCGCTTGATCAGGCGCATGAGTTGAAACCAGCCCTCAGCCAGTGCCTCACCAGCCGCTTCCAGTTCGTCCAGGTTGAGGACTTCGTTCTTCAGGTAAAAGTCCAGTTCGCGGGAGAGGAAGCCCTTCAAGTCTTTGTGGATGAAGAAGTCGCTGGTGTTGCGGCGGGTGTACTGGCGCAGGTGGTGCTCCAGCAGGGTGACGGTTTCGTCTTGGTCGGTCTTGCGTTTTTGGGCAGTCAGGGCGGCCAGGGCTTCGGCGGATGAGACGACCGCCGTTCCAGCATCCACTGCGGACGAGACGTCCGCGTTCCCAGCAGACCCGGCAGAGGTCAGGCGTTGCGGAATGTCCTTCACGGCGTTGGCAATGATGGCATCCTGCTGGTTCTTCTGGCCGTAGGTGATTTGCTCCTGCGGCGTGAGCGGACGGAATTCAAAGGGGATGGTGAGCACTTTCGCCTCCGCATCCCAGGCGATGTCGCGCAGGCGCGGCAAAAAGAAGCGCTTTTCGCCCTTGACGTTGTTCTGCTCCACGTCGGCGGCTTTGAGTTTGAAGTGCACGGTCACGCCGTTGGGGGCTTTCCAGGTGTAATCGGTGAAGTACTCGCCGGTCTTGATGTAGTACTGATCGTGGTTGGCCCAGTAGAGATACACTTCCTCGCCGTTGTAGGGGATGGCGTAGCGTTCTTTCCTGGAGTAGCGGCGTTTGGAGATGAAATCGCCGTCCTGCCAGTAGCGGCTGAAGAAGGCGTAGAGGTGGTTGTAGATGGCGGTTTCTATGGCCTCGCGGCTCTGAGCGGCGCAGGCGCGTTCCTGTGCGGCCAGGTATTCTTTCCCAGCCTTTGTGTCGCGGTACTTTTCGGCCAGATTGCCTTCGGCGTCCAGCGCGTCATCCTCCAGCGTCTCCAGTACCTTCTTGCGGGCGTCTTGCAGGTCTTGCATGGCCTGTGATTGGGCCGCCAGCGCGCCTTGGTTCAACTCCTCGCTGATGGCGCGCGGCAGGTCCCTGGCGATGAAGCGCTCGATGGCTTCGCGCTTGTGGTTCATGATGCGGTAGATGCCGAAGTCGAGGTCAGCGCAGTCGAATTGGAAAAGTTCGCGCAGTAATTGCTGAAATTTGCTTTGCGAATCGCTCACGTCTTATCTCTCTAAATGTGGTTCCTTGTGGCAGCTAATAGCTGGCGCTTCGTCTGCGCTGCGCGACAGAGCGGCGTCAGGTGCAATATCCCTGGCTGGTGCAGGCAGCATTCCAACCCGATGAGACAGGGACGCAGGATACCGCCATACCTCAACAATAGTATGCGCGCAAGCCGTATACGTCGCACGGGTGCAGGCGTAAGCCTCCCGCGCTGCAGCATGGTTTCCGACTGCGATGGTGGCGTCCGGTTCGTCCGGCGACCCCGTTCAGGCAGTTCTTCCCCTCCCGCCGAATTCTCAGCCCAGGAGTATCCCTTGAGCAAACTCAGGAGCTAAATCACTCTTGCTCATAGGACTCGCTCGTGACTATTCTGACGGTACGAGGCGCCTGACGTGAAGTAAATGGCGATCGTGCCACCTACACCCCAATTATACATGCCGCACGGCGATCAGGCGACCTGTGACTCGCCGGCTCCGTGCTACGGCGAGGTTGCCGCCTCCACCCTGATGATCCGCGCTACGCGGCAATCGTGTCACCTCTACTCGCCACATCCATGCTACGCGGCGATCTGGCCCGCCGCAAGCGCTCGTCAATGTCGGCAATGGTCACCAATGGCATGGTCAGGCTCCTGGGTCGATTCTCTCCGGGTGCACCATTCCACCGCATGGTACCAAAGCAGTTGGTTGGCAATGAACACATCCACGTTTCGTCACTCGTTTGCAACTCATCTCCTCGAACACGGCTACAATACCTGATGGTTTGCGTCATCTGTTCTTGCCCGTGCAGGCGGACGGTGAGTTGGCACGGCGCGGTGGGGCACGGCGGGTCTGGTTGGGGCACGGCGCGGTCTGGTTGGGGCACGGCGTGGTCTGGTTGGGGCACGGCGTGGTCTGGTTGGGGTACGGCGTGGTCTGGTTGGGGCACGGCGCGCCGTGCCCCAACGGGTTCTTCCCCGCCGCGCGAATGCTTTGACCCCCAAATCTCAACGCTTACTGACCTGCACGAAAGCCATCGCGCAATCTAATCAGGTATAATGCAGGAGTCACCTGTGTCACTATCCGGTCGCTGCACACGATGCGTATGCAGCAGCAAACCGGAGAACGGCAGGACGAATCGTGTTCTGCGGCTCTTGCGCGAGAGGAGGACGGGAGCAGATGTCATTCCGTATCGAAGCGCCCTTTCAGCCAGCCGGTGATCAGCCCAAGGCGATTGCGCAACTGGTGGAAGGAATCCGCGGAGGGTATAAGCATCAGACGCTGCTCGGCGCTACCGGCACCGGTAAGACGCTCACCATGGCGCATGTCTTCAGCCAGCTGGAGCGACCGGCGCTGGTGATGGCGCACAACAAAACTCTGGTCAGTCAGTTGTACGCCGAGTTCCGCGAACTGTTGCCCGACGCGGCAGTGGAAATGTTCATTTCGTACTATGACATGTACACCCCCGAAGCGTATGTGCCGAGCAAAGACCTGTATATTGAGAAGGAAGCCGAGATCAACGAAGAGATTGACCGTCTGCGCCACGCGGCGACGCAGGCGCTCTTTACCCGGCGCGACGTGCTGATCGTGGCGTCGGTGTCGGCGATCTATGGTCTCGGTTCGCCTCACGAGTATGGGCAGGTCGTCGTGCCCATTCGCGTCGGCGAGGTGCGCAATCGCGATAAACTGCTGCGCCAGTTGCTCGATCTGCAGTTCGAGCGTAATGATATGGATTTTCATCGCGGCACGTTTCGCGTGCGTGGCGATACTCTCGATATCTTCCCGGCCAACCAGGAGATCGCCATTCGCGTCGAGTTCTGGGGCGACGATGTCGAGCGGATTACCGAGTTCGATCCACTGACCGGCGAGGTGCTGATCGAACGCACCGCGGTGGATATCTATCCGGCGAAGCACTTCATCACGACCGCCGAAACGCTCAAACTGGCGATTACCGATATCCAGGCGGAATTGGCTGAACGTCTCGTTGAACTCGAGCGGCAGGGGAAGGTTCTCGAAGCGGCGCGCCTCAAGCAGCGCACCAACTATGACCTCGAAATGCTCTCCGAAGTCGGTTACTGTTCCGGCATCGAGAACTATTCACGGCACCTCGACCGTCGCGCAGCCGGGCAGACGCCATGGACGCTGCTGGACTATTTCCCCGACGATTTCATCCTCTTCATTGATGAGTCGCACATGACCCTGCCGCAGATCCGCGGCATGTACGCCGGCGACCGATCGCGCAAGGAGACGCTCGTGGAGTACGGCTTTCGGCTGCCCTCCGCACTCGACAACCGGCCGCTGCGGTTCGATGAGTTCGAACGCCACATCCACCAGGTGATCTATGTTTCGGCGACGCCAGGACCGTATGAGTATGAACATTCACAACAGATCGTCGAGCAGATCATTCGCCCGACCGGCCTGCTCGATCCGACCGTCGAGGTTCGCCCGACCAGGGGGCAGATCGATGATCTGCTGGGTGAAATCAAACGACGGGTGCAGAAGGGGCAGCGTGCACTGGTGACGACGCTGACCAAGCGTATGGCGGAAGACCTGGCGGATTACCTGAAGGAGATGGGCATTCGCACCAGTTACCTGCACTCCGACATCGAAACGCTTGAACGGGTCGAGATCCTGCGTGATCTGCGGCTCGGCGTGTACGACGTTGTGGTGGGCATCAACCTGCTGCGCGAGGGTCTCGATCTGCCGGAAGTGTCGCTGGTCGCCATTCTCGACGCTGACAAGGAAGGGTACCTGCGGAGCGGATCGTCGCTCATCCAGACCATCGGTCGCGCGGCGCGCCACGTCGAGGGCGCGGTCATCATGTACGCCGACATGATCACGCCGTCGATGAAGTTTGCGATTGACGAAACCAATCGCCGCCGCGCCATTCAGGAAGCATACAATCGTGAACACAACATTACCCCGGTCGGCATCTCGAAAGCGGTGCGCGACCTGACCGACCGGGTGCGCAAAGTCGCCGAGGAGCGCGGCGTCTACCAGGTTGCCGAAGCGCCAGCCGAATTGCCGATTCCGAAAGACGAGATCGTCAAACTGATCAGGGAACTGGAGAAGCAGATGAAGCAGGCGGCGAAAGACCTGGCGTTCGAGAAAGCCGCTGCCCTGCGCGATCAGATCATCGAACTGCGGCGCACGCTTGCGCTCGAAGAGGAGCAACAACCGGCGCACTCGTAGAGGAAACGCTACTGTACCGGTTGCATCCCTTCACCGTCACAGGCGCACTCCTGGCGTATGATAACCCTCAGCAAGTCAGTGCGAAGCGACGGCGCAACGCGCGCCGTCGTTCTGTTTTCAGGAGGCGAGTATGATCCGCATGCGGTTCGCCGATGGGGGAGCGACGATCGAGACCGACCGTGTCGGTCACGAAGCGCTCAACACGCCAGTGATCAACAAAGGCAGCGCCTGGAGCGCCGCAGAGCGCGAAGCGCTGGGTTTGCTGGGGTTGCTGCCCTGCCACGTTTCGACCATCGAGGAACAACTGGCGCGCGTCTACCGCAACTATCAGCAGCGCAAAGACGATCTGGATCGTTACCTCTACCTGACCGACCTGCAGGACCGGAATGAGACGCTCTTCTACCGGTTGTTGCTCGAGCATATTACCGAGATGATGCCCATCGTCTACACGCCGGAGGTCGGCGTCGCCTGCCAGCGCTACAGCCATCTGTTCCACCGACCGCGCGGGTTGTTTATCGACTATCCGCACCGTGACCAGATCGAGACGATGCTGCGCGCCTGGCCCCTGGCGGAACACACACGCGCCATCGTCGTCACTGACGGCGAACGCATTCTGGGGCTCGGCGACCAGGGCATTGGCGGGATCGGCATTCCAATTGGCAAACTGACGCTCTACACCCTCTGTGCCGGCATTCATCCGGCGACGACGCTGCCAATCGTGCTGGATGTCGGCACCGATAATCAGGCGCTGCTCGACGACCCGCTCTACCTTGGATGGCGCCACGAACGGGTGCGTGGCGAGGAGTACGACGAGTTCATCGAACAGTTCGTCACGGTGGTCGAGAAGGTCTTCCCCAACGTGCTGCTGCAATGGGAAGATTTCGCCAAAGACAACGCACGCCGCATTCTCGACCGTTACCGCGACCGGATTCTCAGTTTCAACGACGACATCCAGGGTACCGGCGCGGTCACGCTGGCAGGATGGCTGGCAGCCGTCGAGATCTCCGGCGTGCCGCTGGCTGAGCAGCGGATCGTCATGCTGGGGGCCGGATCGGCGGCGACCGGCATTGCCGATCAGATCGTCGCCGTCATGCTCGAAGCAGGCATTCCGCTTGAGCAGGCGCGCCGGACGATCTGGCTGATCGACAGCCGCGACCTGGTGCATACCCGGCGCACCGGTCTCGAAGAGGCGAAAATGATCTATGCGCAGCCGTATGAAGCGCTGGAAGGATGGGTGCGCGAAGGGAGCGGAGCGTTCACCCTGTACGATGTTGTCGCCAACGTCCGTCCGACCTGTCTGATCGGCACATCAGCGCAGCCAGGCTCGTTCACCGAGCGCATCGTGCGCGAAATGGCGCGGCATGTCGAGCGACCGGTAATCTTCCCGCTCTCCAATCCCACCTCGAAGAGCGAAGCGGTTCCTGCCGACCTGATCGCCTGGACGGAAGGGCGCGCACTGGTCGCCACCGGCAGCCCGTTCGAGCCGGTGGTCTACAATGGCCGGACATACACGATCGGGCAGTGCAACAACGTCTTCATTTTTCCCGGCGTCGGGTTGGGCGTTCTGGCGGTTGAGGCGCAGCGCGTCAGCGATGCCATGTTCGTGGCGGCGGCGCGTGCCCTGAGCGCCTTCTCGCCAGCGCGACAGGACCCGATGGCTTCCCTTTATCCGCCGCTTCCCGCAGTGCGCGACGTCTCGCGCGCTGTGGCGCAGGCTGTGGCGGCTGAAGCGGTGCGTTCCGGGCTGGCAAAGCCGTTCAGCGCCGATGAACAGGCGGCGCGCATAGCGGCGACTATGTGGACGCCAGCCTACCCCCAGGTGCGGAAGATGGCATAATGCCATTTCAGATTGGAGATCGTCGCGCACAGCGTCCTGGCCTCCTCTGGGGCAACGCTGTGTGCGACGTGTTCACGTGACACTGGCAGCACACCGGTTTCTGCACATGCGCAAAGGCATGGAACGCTCGCGTATGGTATACTGTTTTGTGGGTGCGGCGTGAACCGCACCAACATTTTTGTTATGGTCATGCGCGCGTATCCATGGAATATCAACCAGACCTGAAACGTATTACCGGCGAAGGGGGCGAAATTGCGGCAGTCGTTCCCGGCAGCATTGCCGCCGACATCGGACTGCAGGCGGGTGATGTGGTGCTTGCAGTGGGCGACCTGCGCCTGCGCGATGTGATCGACTATCGTTTTGCGATAGCCGAAGAACATATCGAACTGCTGGTGCGCCGCGGTGATGAAGAGGTGGTCTACGAAATCGAAAAAGACGCTGACAACGACCTTGGGATCGAGTTTGTCGAACCGCTCTTCGACCGCCTGCGCACTTGCAACAATAAATGCCCGTTCTGCTTTTTGACCCAGATGCCAAAGGGTCTGCGGCGTTCGCTCTATCTGAAGGACGACGATTACCGCCTGGGATTCCTGTATGGTAATTTCGTGACCTTCACCAACCTGACCGAAGACGACTGGCGCCGCATTGAACAGCAGCGTCTCAGCCCGCAGTATATTTCGGTTCACGCGACCGACCGCGCACTGCGCGCTGTGTTGCTGGGAAAACCTGACGTTCCGGATGTGCTGGAGCAGATCAGGCGTCTCGGTCGCATCGGTATCACTGTTCACGCCCAGATTGTCGCGCTGCCGGAGATCAACGATGGCGCAGCATTGCATCAGAGCATCCGCGATCTGGCAGACCTCTATCCGATTGTGCAGACTGTTGCGGTTGTGCCGGTGGGGTTGACGAAGTATCGCTTCGACGGCAAACGTCCACAGACGATCAAAGCGGCAATCCAGATCCACGAAACGCCGGAATGGGTCGATGCCACGTGGGAGCGCCAGCCGCGCTGGGACGAGGCCGTTCAGGCTCACGAGGCGCAGGCGGCAAACCTGGGTTACTGTGCGCGCCAGATTGTCGCCGCCGATGTGCCCATGCGCTGCTACCGCCCCGATGAAGCGCCACGCATTCTGGATGTGGTGGAGTCGTATCAGCAGGAGTTCCGCCGTCGCTATGGCGTTGGCATCGTGTATGCATCCGACGAGTTCTACCTGCTGTGCGGGCGCGACCTGCCGCCTGCCGCCGATTACGACGGCATGCCGCAGTATTCCAATGGCGTCGGCATGACGCGCGATTTCCTCGATGGATGGGCGAAGGCGCAGCGTCGTCTGCCGGCTCGTCTGCCTCAACCTGCCGAACTGACGCTTGTGTGCGGGACGTTGATCGCGCCCACCCTGCAGCGTGTGGTGGATCGGCTGAACCGGATCGTCAACCTGGAGGCGCGTCTGTTGCCGGTTGTCAACCAGTTCTTCGGCGAAACGGTGACCGTCTCGGGTTTGTTGATGGGGCAGGATGTCGTGCCGGTCATTCGCGATGCCGGCGCGCGACGGGTGTTGCTGCCGCGGGTTATGTTCGACCATACCGGCACGCGCACCATCGACGAATACACCGTCGAACGGATCAGCGCTGAGAGCGGCGCAGTCGTCGCTGTCGCTGGCGAACCGGATGAGGTTGTGCGCTATGTTCGGGCCTTGAGCGCCATACGCTGAGGAGCGATCGTCGTCTATCGGTGTAAACGAGGTGACAACGTGGACCGCGACCTGACCATCCATCGTGTCCTGAACGTCATTCAGCGCGCAACCCAGACCGCTGCGCAGACCAATCTGGCAGCGCTGCTCGACCGCACCCTCGATCTGTTTGTTGAAGAAGCGCATGCCGAAGCCGGAACACTCTATCTGTACGATCCGGATCGCGACGAACTGGTCTTCCACGTCGTCAAGGGTGATGCAACCAGCCAGCGGCTGCTCGGCATGCGCATCCCGGCAAGCCGGGGCGTGGCGGGCGCTGCACTGCGCGCGCGTGAGCCGATCTTCGTCCACAATGTCGTCGAAGATTCGCGCTGGGACCGGAGCACTGGCGAACTGGCGGCGCTCCAGTTGCGCACCATGTATTGTCTGCCGCTGATCATCGATGATCGTCCGGTTGGTGTGGTGCAGGTTTTCAATCTGCCTTCCGATGCGGTCGACGCCGACGAGGAACTGGCGCTGCTCCGCATCCTTGGCAATGTCATGGTCAGTGTGATCGACAAAACACGGCTGCTCGAGGAAACGCACCATCGTGAACGACGGCAGCGCGCACTGGCTGATATTGCCGCACGCCTGACGACAACGCTTGATCGTCAGCAGTTGTTGACGCTGATCATGGATTATGCGCGCGACCTGCTCAACTGCGAGGCGACATCGGTGTGGGAAATCGACGATGAGGACGAAGCCAACCCTGTGTTGCGCTCACATGTCGCCACCGGAGCGCGCGGTGAAAAGGTCGCCGGCATCACCGTGCCGCTTGGACAGGGGATCATCGGGCACGTCGTTGCGACCGGACAGGCTATCCGGCTGGACGATGTGCGCAACGATGCGCGTCATTACCAGGCGGTGGACCGGCAGAGCGGCTTTGTGACGCGCTCAATCTTGTGCGTTCCGCTTCATGCACCCAGCATCGAACTCGGCGCGGAACGCGGACGTGTCGAGGCGCGCATCATCGGCGGCGCCCAGGCGCTCAACAAAATTGGCGGTCCGTTTACCGATGATGACGTCACCCTGTTTGAGTCATTCGCCAACCTGGCAGCAACTGTGCTGCAACTCTCACGTCTGTATGCCGATACGCAGAATCTGCTGCTCGGCATGATCAAGGCGCTTGTCGAGGCCGTGGATGTGCGTGATCGCAACAATCAGCACCATTCGCGGCGCGTCTCCGATTTCTCGGTCGCTATTGCGGAAGAGTTGGAGCTTTCCGACGAGCAGACGTTTCATGTTCGCATCGGCAGCCTGCTGCACGACATCGGCAAAATTGGCGTGCCGGACGCCATTCTCGACAAGCCGGGCCGCCTGACCGATGAAGAACTGATTGAGATGCGCAGCCATACAACCAAAGGCTACGAGATCATGAGCCAGGAGGAACTCAAACGTCTGCTGCGCATCGAATTGCCGGCGCTGTTGCAGCACCACGAGCGTCTCGACGGCAACGGCTACCCACACCGCATTGCAGGTGACCAGATTTCGTGGATTGCACGAATCGTCGCCGTCGCCGATGTGTTCGATGCGCTGACCAGCGCCCGACCGTACAAAGAACCCTGGAGCGCAGAGCGCGCGATTGCGTATCTTACTGAACGTAAGGGGATCGAGTTCGATGCTGCCTGTGTCGAGGCGCTTGCACGCGCGCGCGCAAAGGGGCATCCGCTCGTCAAAACGCAGGTCGAGCGAACGACGCTGGCGGAAAGGGGGTGAAGCATGAAACCAATAGTTGCCCTCGTTGGGCGTCCAAATGTCGGCAAATCGACATTGTTCAACCGGTTGATCGGTGAGCGTCGCTCGATTGTCGAAAATATTCCCGGCACGACCCGCGACCGGCTCTATGGCGATACGGAATGGAACGGTCGGGTGTTCACGGTCGTCGACACTGCCGGTCTGCTCCTCGACGAAGATGACCTGACCCCCGGCACGCCGCAACTGGAGATTGCACGCCGGGTGCGCGAACAGGCCGAACTGGCGATTGCCGAAGCTGATGTCATCATCTTCATCGTCGACAGCCGCGAAGGGTTGACCGCTGCCGATGCTGCGGTCGCCGAGGTGTTGCGCCGCGCCGATAAGCCGGTGGTGCTTGCAGCCAATAAAGCCGACAACCACGAACGCGCAATGGATGCAGTCGAATTCTATGCGCTGAATCTGGGCGAACCCATCCCGATGAGCGCCTACCACGGCATTGGCGTGGGCGATGTGCTCGACCGGGTGACTGAGGCGTTGCCGATGGTCGAAGCAGAAGAGGAGGATGCTGCGATCAAGATCGCGATTGTGGGACGTCCGAATGTTGGTAAATCATCGCTGCTCAACCGTCTGCTGGGTCAGGAGCGCAGCGTTGTCAGCGATATTCCCGGCACCACGCGCGACAGCATTGACACGCCTGTTGAGATCGATGGTCTTAAGGCGTTGCTGATCGACACCGCGGGCATCAGGCGGCGTGGCAAGATTGAACGCGGTCTCGAGCGGTACAGCGTGATGCGCGCGTTGCGCGCCATCGAGCGCGCTGATGTCGCGCTGCTCCTTATCGATGCGACCGAAGGCGTGACCGCGCAGGATACGCATATCGCCGGCATGATCCTCGATTCGCTGAAAGGTGTGGCAATCCTGGTCAACAAATGGGACCTGATTGTGAAGGACAACTACACCTTCGACGAATTCAGCCGCCATGTCCGTGAGGCGTTCAAGTTCATGCCATATGCGCCGCTGCTCTTCATTTCGGCGAAGACCGGTCAGCGCGTTGATAAGGTGTTGCCGCTGGCGCTGGACATTGCACAGAACCGACAGCGTCGCATCCCGACGTCTGAACTGAACGGATTGCTGCGGCGCGCGGTATATGAACATCCGCCGACGTCCATCCACAAAGGTGTGCATCTCCGTCTCTATTACGCCACGCAGCCGCAGGTTGCGCCGCCGGTCTTTCTCTTCTTCGCCAATCAGGCGGAGGAGGTGCACTGGGGGTACGCGCGCTACCTGGAAAACCGCATCCGGGAGCGGTACGATTTCACCGGTACACCGATAAAGATTGTGTTTCGCACCCGGGCGAAGCGCGACGAGCGCAGCAAACCGCCGACATTCCGAACACGCGCTGCCCCTGTGATTCGCGCACAGAGCGCTGCAGCGTCGGAGGAGCGCGTCGAAATCTGGGATCAGGACGATTTCGACGACGAAGCCGAGGTCTACTGGACAAACGAGTAGTCGTGCCGGCGTGGCGGGCGATTGCTGCGCGCCACGCCTGTTCGGAAGCGCTCGCGCGCATTCGGTTTCTGGGCGCGATTGCATCGCCATCTGGCGCGACTGTCAGACAGTGACGCTACGAACGCTTGAAGATCGATGTGCGCAGATGAAGATCAAACCCGCACGTTTTGCAACGTCCATCTTCAACGCCTGTCACGCGCGTGATGCCGCCGTTTCGTTCGATGACGACCGCCATGCACGACGGGCAGACCGTCGCCTGTCCTGATTCCGGACCGTACACATAGAGCAACCCTGCCTCTGCGCCTATCCGGCGTGCGCGTGCAACTGACGCCGCGGCAGCTGCGCCAGCGTCACCAGGGACAACATGCCAGGGTGTGAACGGACTGAGCGTCGTCCGAATCCAGTGAGCCAGATTGTGGATATGGTCGGCCGAGTCATTCACGCCCGGATGCAGGCGGGTGAGCACCTCGACGTGACAGTGCCAGCGATGAAAGGCGTGGGATGCCATCTCCAGAATGCCACGCCACTGTGCCACGCCGGCAAGGCGGCGATACGCAGCGTCGTCGAACGCGCGCAATTCCAGGCACATACCATCCAGATAGTGCCCGATCTGATCGAGCGCTTCGATCGTCAGGAACCCGCTGGTCACGAGCGCTGTATACCGGCTGGTCGCTCGCGCGGTGCGGAGCAGGTCGAACACATACTCGTGCGCTACCGACGGATCGCTGTAACTCCAGACGATGCCGCGGCAGAGACGATCCAGCGCAAATGTCGCGGCGCGCTCCGGAGCAAGACGTCGATGCTGCTGTTCGTCCGACGGTGGCGCCCCATACTGACCGCGGTGCTGATCCACAGGAAACGCATACCCCCAACCGCCGAGCGTCAGCACCTGTGTGCCTGGGAAAAAGTGCCATAACCGATGCTCGTCAATCGGTCCGACCGTTGCGACACTGATGAGACCATCATTGTGAACGGCGATGCCGGTCGTGTCGTGGACACGCACCCTGCAGCGCCCTTCCTGGCGCGGCTTCAATTCACAGTGCCACTGGCAGACATTACAGCGGAGCGTCTCATCATCGAGCGCTTCAACAAGACCGGTGTAGCGCATGGATCCACCTGCTAGCATTCTCGTGTCTGATCGGGTATAATCCTGAAGTACGCCGCGCAGAGCGCAGCGCCGGCGTGAGGTGCATTATAAATCCTTAGCAGCTGGTCTGCTGCTCTGCAATCGAGCGCAGCCAGATACAGAGCGTATGGACGAAACACCACTGCGTCGCCGACTCGGGCTGGATCGCCCTTCAATCGCCGATCACCCGGTCGAAACGGTCGATACATCTGCCGTCGCTCACTACCCGACGCCCGCAGTTCGCAGTATTGTACGGGAGATGCTGGAAACCGCCATCTTTATTCTGCTGGTGTTTTTGATTGTGCGGGGCGCGATCCAGAACTTCAAGATCGAGGGCCAGAGCATGGAACCCAATCTGCACAGCGGGCAGTATATTCTGGTCAATAAATTGATCTTCTTCCACTTTGATCTGAATGCGCCGCTTCGCCTGCTGCCGGGCAATGCCGATCTTCCGCCGCGCGTGGTCTATCCGTTTCGCACGCCGCGTCGAGGTGATGTGGTGGTGTTCGAGTATCCGCGCGACATGAGCAAGGATTATATCAAGCGCGTCATTGCCCTGCCAGGAGAAACAGTCGAAATCCGCGAAGGTCGTGTGTATATCAATGGCATTCTGCTCGATGAGCCGTACCTGCAGGGCATCACGACAACCTGCCGCTTCGATGACCCGTGCGCCCGCGGTCCTGTGGTGGTCGATCCGGGAACGGTGTTTGTGATGGGCGACAATCGCGCCAATAGCAGCGACTCGCGCGAATGGGACGATCTGCCGCTGGATCGAATTATCGGACAGGCGTGGATTTCGTACTGGCCGCGTGAGCATTGGGGCGCAATCCCTTCACCGACGTATGCTGCGTTGCCATAATCTATTATAAACGAATCGTGCATGCACGTCGCTATCAATGCGCATCTCCTTGCCCATACGCGCACCTTCCGGCGCGCCGGGGTGTCGAACTATGTCGAGGCGCTGCTCATTCATCTGGGAGAGATCGACCGACATAACCAGTACACGGTATACACGACGCGCGGTCTCGATGGTGCAGCGCTCACGTTGCCGCCTAACTTCCGCGTCAGACCGAGTCGCCTTCCAACCATCAATCCCCGTGTTCGCATTCCGTGGGAACACGTGCTGGCGCCGGCGTTGCTTCGCCTTTCCCGCGCCGATGTGTATCATGGCGTGCTCAATGTTATGCCGCTCATGTGCCCGGTTCCTTCCGTTGTCACCATTCACGATTTGAGCGCGTTCCTGTTTCCACAGACGTTTCGCCGCGTTAATCGGCTGTATACCCGATGGGCTATCCGGGTTGCTGCACGGCGTGCCCGGTATCTGCTGGCCGTGTCGGAGTTTACCCGGCGCGAAATCGTGCGCTGGCTCCATGTACCGCCAGAGCGCGTGGTTGTGACGCCCAATGCTGCCGATGCGCGCTTCGCGCCTCCCGATCCGGCCGCACTCGAGGCATTTCGGCGTCGCGTCGGGTTGCCAGACCGGTTTGTGTTGTTCCTTGGCACTCTCGAACCACGGAAGAATCTGGTGCTGCTTCTGGATGCATATGCGCGAATTGCACGCGATGTCGATGCACCGCTTCTCATCGGCGGCGCAAAGGGATGGCTCTATGAGCCGATCCTGGCGCGCGCCGAACAACTCGGACTTGGTGATCGACTGCGCTTCGTCGGATATATCGACCAGGAGGAACAGGCGCTCTGGTATGCGGCAGCAACTATTTTCGTCTTTCCATCGCTGTACGAAGGGTTTGGTATGCCGCCGCTCGAAGCAATGGCATGCGGCACGCCGGTGATCGTCAGTAACAGCAGCAGTCTTCCTGAAGTCGTGGGGGCGACTGCTGGCGACGCTGATCAGGCGGCGGCGCTCATCGTACCGCCAACCGACGCTGATGCGCTGGCGGAGGCGATGTTGCGACTGCTCTCCGATGCCGAACTGCGCGCCGAACTGCGCGTCCGCGGGCTTGCCCGTGCGCGCTGCTTCTCCTGGCGCACGACGGCGGAACGAACACTGGACGTGTACCGTTGTGCTGCTGAAAATGGCAGGTGGTAGGTGGGAACGTGGAACGTGGGAACGTGGAACGTGGGAACGTGCGAACGTGCAACGTGCAACGTGCGAACGCGAGCGCAGGCGCGCGAGGGTGGAGACACTGGTGCCCGGAGTGCGACCGCATTCGTTTATTCGTTTCCCATTCGTTGACAGCGGGGATGGTACAGGTACAAGGAACGTGGAACGTGGAACGTGGGAACGTGGAACGTGGGAACGTGGAACGTGGGAACGTGCGAACGTGCAACGTGCAACGTGCAACGTGCGAACGCGAGCGCAGGCGCGCGAGGGTGGAGACACTGGTGCCCGGAGTGCGACCGCATTCGTTTATTCGTTTCCCATTCGTTGACAGCGGGGATGGTACAGGTACAAGGAACGTGCAACGTGCGAACGTGGTCACACAACAATCACGCAATCACGCAATCGCCCAATCACGCAATCGCCCAATCGCCCAATCACGCAATCGCCCAATCACGTAATCCCCCAATCACCCAATCCCGTCATCTGAGCATGGAACAAGGGAACATAGAATACAGAATGTGGGGTTCAGGAACATGGTTCTCGGCTCTCGGTTCCTGGTTCTCACTGCGTATCACCCGCCTTCTCCTCGTCGTCTCGCTCGCCATGACGCTTTCAGGATCATCCGCACCACCAGTGACAGCATCGGTACAGGCGCAGCCATTCGTGCGTCCGATCTTCGCTGCGCAAATGAATGCCCTGCGTCCGGTCATTCTCGATGCTGCGATGCGCCATAACGATCCGGACGTTTCGGGGATGGACGATGCGGCGTTTGCGGAGATCATTGCGCTGGTGCTCTACAACGAGCATTTTGGCTGGCTGGAAGAGGCGATTCCGCCATTGCGCCCGCTCACGCCGTGGTATCAGGCAGCGCAGATGATGCTCAACGCCTTCGGCGCCAATCTGACGGTCTGGCCAAGTAACATTCGCCCCTCGGTAGCGCTCGAAATGCTGCACAATGAACTGCCGGTCAAAGGTGCAGACAGAACCATCGTCATCGATCTGTACATTGCAGGGAGCCAGATTGACCCGACGCGCTATCGCACGCAGGCGGAATTGTACGCTGCCATCAACAGCGAACTGATCCAGCCCGCCCTGGCGGTCGAGTATCTGGCGGCCAACCTGGAGCGCGGCGTGCATCGCGCCCGCTACGAAGGCGTACCGGTCACTTGGCAGTCACTCGCCGCCTGGCACAACCAGGGGATTGTCGCGCCCGAAGATATCGCCGCCAACCCGACTGCCCGCGATTATGTGCGACGCGCTGCAGCCTACCGTGACCTGGCACGCGCCTTTATCGCCGCACATCCGGCGGAACCGCATAATCGCGCACTGCCCAGTAGATCGCCTTCGGTGTGCCGTCCGCCGTCACAAAGTTCCAGTTGTCCTGATAGGTGCGCGCCTGCCACGGGGTGCTGAATTGCCAGAGGCACATCGCTTCGAGCCAGGGCCATGCCAGCGCCTGTTGATACGCGCCAATCGTCCAGCGCACACGTTGTGACGGACGCACCGCCGCCGACCAGCGCGGATGGTCGTTCCATCCCCCTTCGGTGATAAAGATCGGCTTATGACCATCTCCCAGGTAGGTGAGCAGGTCGTGGACGAGTTCGATGCGCCGGAAGTTGACCTCCTCTGGTGCAGGCGGAGCATCATGCGGTTGCTGCGCGCCATAGTTATGAACAGCCCAGGCATCGAACCAGGGTGCAGCGCCTGCGGCATACATCTCGGTAATGTAGCGCAGGTCTCCCATCCGAACCTCGGCGTTGTCGCCGAGATCGCCGCCGGGTGAAAGTGCCCCGGCGATGACGACGGCATCGGGGACGGCGGCCTTGACGCGCGGGTAGACCGCCTGCAGCAGCGCAGTATAGCCAGCCGGATCGGGTTGTCGTCGCCCCCACTCGTACATCAGATTTGGTTCATTCCAGATGATGATATGCCGCACGCCATCGTCGCGATAGCGCTGCAGGAATGCTGCTGCATATGCGGCGAAATCAGCGTAGTGCGTCTCGTCAAGATAGCGGTCGTTCGAGTCGCGTGGGCGCGCCCACTGTGGCACAATATCGAGCCGGGCAATCACCTGCAATCCCTGGCGCACCGCGTGGCGCACCACCATATCGGCGCCTGCCCAGTCGAACCCGAAGCGCGAGCGTGGCTGCACATATGCCCAGGGGAAGAGATCGACGATCCAGCGTGCGCCCATCTCGCGCACCTGTTCGAGTGTGCGCCGGATGTATCCTTCATCGCCAACGCCGGTAAGGCGTGTGTGGATGCCGATCTTCGGGTTGATCGTGACAACCTGTTGCTGCGGCGGGAGGTGCAGCGTTCGCGGCGCACGCATCGCCCAGAACTCTGTCGCTGCTGCACCGAGCGCCAGTGGTGCAGTGAGCAAGAGCCGGCGGTGGCGACGCCAGGAGGTGCTGGTCATTAGAGTCCCCGTTTCGTGCGTGCAACAATAGGTGTGCCCGTGCTGCAGAAGGGATCGAGCGCGCAATCATGGCGCCTTCTGCCTGTGACGGACACGCGATTGTTCTGGCGTATGCCTGAGTATAGATCATGTGGTGTACGTTCGCATGGTTGGATTACGTGATTGGGGGATTACGTGATTGGGAGATTACGTGATTGGGAGATTACGTGATTGGGAGATTACGTGATTGGGAGATTACGTGATTGGGAGATTACGTGATTGGGAGATTACGTGATTGTTGTGTGACCACGTTGCACGTTGCACGTTCGCACGTTGCACGTTGCACGTTCCTTGTACCTGTACCATCCCCGCTGTCAACGAATGGGAAACGAATAAACGAATGCGGTGGCACTCCGGGCGCCAGTGT
>FWPU01001163.1_pt1 | contig 81003 bp, 54 predicted proteins | sample 2228361 | NCBI WGS metagenome assembly FWPU01 (sample SAMEA103939777, study PRJEB20133) | metagenome | reverse complement strand
ATAAAAATTCTCATTCAAAACAATGGGAGTGCACCTGCCCTAGGTGTTGAATTGAGTTCTTCTGAACCAACTGGCTGGCTTGTCGAATTTGATCCAAAGGAAATTCAAGAAATCCCTGCCGGCAATCAAGTTGAGGTCACAGCGAAGATCCGAGCAGCTGAAAAAGCCGTAACAGGAGATTATGTTGTCAATATCCGAGCCAAAACCGCTGAGGGGTTGACCGAGTCCGCTGAGTTTCGCATCACCGTGCTCACCTCGACCCTATGGGGCATTGTAGGTGTTATTCTTATTGCTGTTGCTGTTGGTGTTGTTGCAATAGCCGTAATGCGATTTGGACGTCGGTAGTACAAATCGCACCCAGAATATTTCAGAGGTGTTGCCTATGAGCGAAGTCGTAATCGAAACTGAATCCCTCACGAAGCAATATAATGGGTTTGTTGCAGTAGACCACCTTGATTTAGTGGTCAATAAAGGCGAGATTTTTGGTTTATTGGGTCCAAATGGCGCTGGAAAAACTACAACGATTCTGATGTTGCTTGGTTTAACAGAACCCACCAGTGGGAAAGTTCGCGTATTGGGAATGGACCCATCCAGACAACCCCTCAGCGTTAAAGCGCGCGTTGGCTATTTGCCAGATCAAGTTGGATTTTACGATGAACTATCCTCAAGGGAGAACCTTATTTACATCGCTAAATTGAATGGAATCCCAAGAGACGAGGCTTATCGGCGTATTGATCAGGCTCTTGAGAGAGTTGGTCTTGCGGAAGTCAAAGATCACCGTGTGTCTACTTTTTCAAGGGGAATGCGCCAACGGCTCGGGGTTGCAGAATTGTTGATTAAAAAGCCCGAGATTATCATCCTCGATGAGCCTACGCAAGGATTGGACCCTGATCATGCTCGTGAGTTTCTTCAAATCATTCGAAGTTTTAAAGAAGAGAGTATAACTATTTTATTGGCTTCGCATTTGCTTCACCAAGTCCAAGCCGTCTGCGATCGTGTTGGTCTTTTCCATCAAGGTAAGATGATGATGTTCGGTACAGTCCCTGAACTTGCTAAACAAGTCCTTGGCAAAGCATATCGAATCTATGTCAAAGCAATCGGCGATCCGGAGAAGATTACACATTCAATTAAATCTGTTTCAGGCGTGGTGAATGTTCAAAGGAAAAACGGAGAAACATATATTATTGAATCAGAAAGTGATCTGAGAGCAGAGATTGCGACTACTGTTGTTTCTTCCGGAGGTAACCTTTATGCCTTAGATATCGAATCTCAGGGACTAGATGAAATCTATGCCCGATTCTTCCAGGAGGTGAAAAATGTCCCTTCAGACTGAAAGTGCAATCACACCTAAGGTTGTCACTCAACGGGAGGGATCACCCTGGACAGGCTTGGGAGCGGTGATCGCTAAAGAAATGGCTGATCACTTAACTAGTGCTCGAATGAGCATAATGGAATTTTTAATTGTTTTAACCGCTGCTGCGACAGTCTATGGGGCTCTCAGTGAACTAAGGACTACGGTTAGCCAAGATCAGTTCCTCTTCTTAAAACTTTTCACTACCTCTAAAGAACCTCTACCGTCTTTTGTTGGTTTTTTAGGGTTTCTCATTCCATTGCTTGCGATTTCATTGGCTTTTGACTCGGTTAATGGCGAATTTAACCGTAGAACACTTTCTCGTGTCCTTGCTCAACCGATTTATCGAGATGCTTTGTTATTAGGTAAATTTCTGGGAGGGTTATTCACTTTAGCACTCGTCACAGCAGCAATTTGGTTACTCATTATCGGAATGGGCATTTTCGGTCTTGGATTACCTCCCTCAGGTGAAGAAGTTGCGCGATGCCTTTGGTTCCTTGTTGCGACGATTTTTTATGGCGGTGTTTGGATGGCTTTGGCAATGTTATTCTCCATCATATTTCGTCAACCCGCAACTGCAGCATTAGCCTCGATATCTGTTTGGTTGTTTTTCACCGTATTCTGGGAGATCATTGCAAGCCTACTAGCACAGACCATTCGACCGATACGATTTGGTTTCTTACAGGAGGTCATCGCACAAGCACAATTTGAACTCTCCCTATCACGAATATCCCCTAATACATTATTTGTCGAAATTGTGTTAGCATTGCTTCAGCCGACGGTTCGATCTCTTGGGATTGTGTTGCCCATACAACTCCAGGGAGCCGTTTTAGGAACGCCGCTTCCCTTACAACAAAGCATCTTATTGATTTGGCCACAGTTGACAGGATTGATTGCAACAACCATCCTACTTTATGCTTTAGGTTATGTCTTATTCCAAAGGCAGGAAATTCGCGCTTGATTTACTGATATAATTTTAAAAACGAACGTTTAGACCTGAATAATTGAAGGCACACCTGCCATAAATCAGTAAAAATTAACCGGGCAGGTGTGCAAATTTCTTATTATTTTGTAATAAATGAAAAGTAAAACATTCTTCTATATAATATCAAGAATTTTTATATCCAATATACAATCAGCAGAAATAAATAAATCTCACCACTAGACTATATAACATGGAGAGAACATCATGAAGGGAAGAAAATTGTTGATGATTCCGGGTCCAATTGAATTTGAACCTTCCGTTTTAGGTGTAATGAGTGAGCCAACGGATAGCCATGTATCACCAGAGTTTATTGAATGCTTTGGGCGAGCGTTAGATATGCTCAAAGAGGTGTTCTTCGCCTCCAAGTGCCAGCCATTTGTTGTAGCCGGGTCTGGTACATTGGCAATGGAGATGGCGGTTGTCAACCTCATCGAACCGGGAGATAAAGCACTTGTAATCAGTGCAGGTTATTTTGGCAATCGGTACTACGATTTGCTTCTACGATGTGGGGCTGAAGTCAAAATATTGAATGCATCGATCGGCGATGTTCCTACCTTGGAACTCGTCGAAAAAACGCTACGAGAGAATCATTTCAAATTAGTGACCGTAACTCATGTAGACACCTCTACTGCAGTTAGGACAAACGTCCAAGAGATTGCGAAGTTGACTCATCAATACGATTCATTGATCGTAGTTGATGGAGTTGCCGCTGCAGCGGGTGAACCTATGTTTCAGGATGAATGGGGAGTAGATGTATATTTAACCGCTTCTCAAAAAGCCATTGGAGTACCGCCTGGATTAGCGATTTTAATGGTTGGTCCAAAAGCCATGGAGGTCTTTCATTCACGAAAAACGGTGGTAAGGAATTATTATCCGGACTTTGCAAATTGGTTACCGATTATGAAAGCCTATCAAGCCAGGCAACCTTCTTATTTTGGTACACCACCTGTAAATTTGATACGCGCTCTTGAGGTGAGTCTGGGTTTCATTCTTGCTGAGGGCATGGAAAGACGTTTTGCGCGTCATGTACGCATCGGTAGAGCGTTTCGAGAAGCCATGAAATCCTTAGGATTGAAACTCGTTGTTCAAAGAGAAGATATCGCGGCAAATACACTCAGCGCTATTTATTATCCCGATGGTGTGGACCAGAATATTCTCGTTGAGATCAGCCGTCAAGGTGTAATCTTAGCAGGTGGTTTGATACCGGACATACGTAATCGTTATTTCCGCGTTGGTCATATGGGATCCATAAATCAAGGTGACTTACTAGCAACAATTGGTGCAATAGAGGCTGGATTAAAAAAATCCGGTTATGTTTTTGAAATCGGGGCAGGATTAAAAGCAGCGCAGCAGGCATTATTGGAATGAAATATGCCATTGACGATAACCAATGAAACACCAATCAATGGCAAAAGCCCTTTTCGTTAAGAAAATAATTACGCCATTTTAACTGATAGGTGATTGATATATTCCAAATACTAATCTCCATTTGATATAGTAAACGATGGGATCTTTTCTGGTACTACCTTCTCAAAAGGTTTATATCGTGCTAGCAACCTTCCCGGTAGAGCACCTTTGATCATCACGCCGCCACGTAGGTGTTCAACTCTCTCCACACGACCTTGTTCATGAAATAGCGCAATTAGCCCTCCCTCTTTGTATGGTAAGAAAACCTCCACAGGGGTGTAGTCATCGAAAAGCATTTTGCTGATTACCTCGAGAAGATGAGGTATGCCTTCGCCTCTTAGTGCAGATATGGCTACAGCATGTGGATATTCGTTTGAAATTTCTTGTGCTTTTAATTGGATATGTTCAGATAATAAGTCAATTTTATTTAGGGCAACAAGGACAGGAATATGGTCAGCATGGATTTCATTAAGGGTTTGATGAACTGCCTTCGACTGTGCCAGTGCATTCGGATGGGTGATGTCAACCAAATGAAGAAGTAAATCTGCTTCTGCAATTTCCTCCAATGTTGCCCGAAAAGCAGCCACAAGGTTTGTAGGCAACTTTTGAATAAACCCAACGGTATCCGTAAAGAGAGCAGCATGTCCACCTGGTAATTCAATCCTGCGTGTTGTTGGATCTAAGGTTGCGAATAGTTGATCGGCTACATAGACATTAGCATTTGCAAGGTAATTCAATAGCGTAGATTTACCCGCATTAGTATATCCCACGAGAGCAACAACAGGGATTTGAGATCTCTTTCTCTGTTTTCGATATTGTTGGCGATGAGTTCGCACTTTCTCTAAACGTTCCTTGAGGGTACGTATTCGACGTCGAATTTCGCGTCGATCCACCTCTAGTTGTGTTTCACCAGGACCACGTAGACCGACTCCACCCACGCTACCCGTCCGACCTGCTGCACCTCCAGCCTGACGTGCTAAATGCGTCCATGCACGTGTTAACCGTGGTAATCTATATTCATATTGAGCCAACTCAACCTGAAGTGCTCCTTCCCTGGTACGCGCATGTTGAGCAAAGATGTCCAGAATTAAGGCTGTTCGATCTAATATTCGGATGCTATCTCCTAATGCCTTTTCTAGTTCGCGAAGATGGCGTGGTGATAGTTCTTCGTCGAATAGAACAATATCCACCTGAAGTTCCTCAGCCAAAATCTTTACTTCCTCTAACTTTCCCGGACCTATGAAAGTTTTTGGGTTAGGTGCTTCCATTTTTTGGGTAATTTCTCCAACAACGTCTACCCCGGCAGTTTCTGCTAAAAGAGACAATTCGGATAACGAATCGCTCAGAGACAATAAATTTTTTTGATTATGAAACTCAACGCCTACTAAAAGAGCGCGTTCTCTAGGTAAGATTGTCGGTTCTGTTACTTTTGAACTCATTTTTTTAAAGCGATTCACTCGATTTGAAACTGATGAAGTTCTTTCGACGAATTATTTTGTTCTGCTCTAAAAATTCTCATTAGGCGATCATCAGGAGCATTTTGTATTAAGGTATAAAGTGTAAAAGATTGGTCCAAGACCTTTAATACCATTTGGTGATACTGCCTCCATCTGGAGTGAATTTTACCGCATTCATAATCACATTTCGAAATGCTTGGAGAAGCCTTTTTGGATCGCCGAATGTCATTTCGTCGCATTTCTCGATTGACCTAATTGTTTGATCGAAGAAAGCAAAGAGTTGATTTTTTTAATTGTTCTCGAATCATCCCAGAGCGAGTTTTTTTTTACAGTTTTAGTTATCCATTGGTCGCAAACTAAGGTTAATAGGTTCAACCAGGTGTATGATTAATTACTATACGCATTGATTTCATTCATGGATACTTCTCTAATAACCATGTTAATAGTGTATCACCAACGATTGAAAGGCTACGCGCAGAGACCTTATCAATTGTGTCAGATGTTGTATGCCAATAAGGGTAATCAAAGTCTATAATGTCTACGGCGGGTATGCCTTTCTCCAGAAAAGGTAGATGGTCATCAATGATTCTGTGTTTTAACATTGGTATGAAATATTCGGTGTATCCTAATTTATCAGCAATGTCCCAAATTTCATCGCTAAGTTTAGCATCGGAATGATATTCCTTGTAAATATTAAGGTCTATATCTCCAACCATATCTACGATCACGGCTAAATCCGGTTTCGTGGTGAGGTTCTCAACAAAATAAGTTGAACCCATTATCCATTCCCATCCTTCGATATTTCCATTATCTTCTGCATCAAAGAACACCATCCAGATAGAGCCATTGATATCTTGTGGTAAGACTCTTGCGAGTTCTATCAGGATGGCGACACCAGATGCACCATCGTTTGCACCCAATACTGAGGAGGTTCGTTTACTTAACTCAGTATCTCGATCAGCATGTATACGCGAATCATAATGTGCACCCATAATAATCCACGGTCTTCTTATAGTTCTACACGATGGCAAGCAGGAAACAATATTGAATATTTCTTTCCCTTTATTTATCCCATTTTGAATTTCTACTTCCCACAAATCGACGCGATCTATTTCATTCATTATATATTCTCGTGTCATGATATGTGCCTGACTTCCAGGTACTCGTGCGCCGAGATTGACTTGGTTGATCACATGTTTATACGCTCTTTCCCCATTAAATTGATTGAAAATTGAGATGATGTTTTCACAACGATAGGGATCACCCCGTAAAAGAATGATAAAAGCAATGATTGCAAAGGTCATTAAAAACAACCTTGTTTTCCTATTGCTCATTATATGGATTAACTTCGACCTTCTGCAATGGTTTTTCATTCACATAAAGATTGGAGGAATATCTCGAGCGATTCCATTGATCGTTCAGCATATGCTAGTGCCCGCTGTCTTTTACCCTTAATTGGATTATCCAGAGGCGGTAAAATTCCAAAGTTTGCTTTCATGGGTTGGAAATCTGTTGGGGTTGCATGAGTGATATAGTAACAAAGGGCACCGATCATCGTCTCTCGTGGCATCAAGATAGGTTCTTTTCCTTGGATTAATCGTGAAGCATTCCATCCTGCCAAAAGCCCTGTTGCAATATTACCTACATACCCCTCTACACCGGTAATTTGACCAGCAAAAATGAGGTCTTCTCTATTCCGATATTGCAACGTTGATAACAATAGCAGAGGAGAGCAGATAAAAGTGTTTCGATGCATTTGCCCGTACCGCACAAACTCCGCATTTTCTAAACCTGGAATCATGCGAAATACCCTTTTTTGTTCGTGAAACTTGAGATTGGTCTGAAAACCAACCATGTTGTAAAGAGTACCGGCAATATTATCCTGACGTAATTGGACAACTGCAAAGGGTTTAGGAGAATAGCCGGTGTGGAATAAACCAACAGGGCGCATAGGTCCATAAGCAAGCGCATACCGTCCTCGGCTGGCTAAGACTTCAATAGGCAAACATGATTCGAAAAAAAGATGCGCATTTGAGTTAGAGAGGGTACCCCCCTCCAAGTCCTTTTCAAATTCTCTCAACTCCACCCTTTCTGCAGTCAGTAGTGCATCAACAAACGTTTCATACTCCTCCTTGGTTAAAGGACAGTTGATATAGTCTCCCCTATTACCAGAAGCATAACGTGAACTGCGAAATATCTTTTGTTGGTTAATCGACTCGAAAGTGACGATTGGTGAGATAGCATCATAGAAGAACAGGTTTTGCTGACCTGTTATCTTTTGGATTGATGTAGATAGACTATGCGATGTCAATGGACCAGAAGCGATAATGGTTGGTTGGTCAGGCACCTCGGTTACCTCTTCTCTAATAACGGTGATATTCGGATGGCTTTCAATGTGGGAGGTAACTAGACGAGCAAAAAGTTCTCGGTCAACTGCTAAGGCTTCTCCAGCCGGCACAGCAGTTTGGTCCGCACAATTCAAAAGTAGAGAACCTAACCTCCTTAGTTCACATTTCAACAATCCAGAGGCTTTATCTATGCGGTTAGAGCCAAGTGAATTTGAACAAACTAATTCGCCAAGGTATGGACTCACATGGGCACCTGTGCTCACCAAAGGACGCATTTCAAACAATAATACTTTCACCCCTCTTTGTGCTGCTTGCCATGCCGCTTCACACCCAGCAAGACCACCACCGATAATCAGCAATTCCATAGACTTTCAAAATAGCATAAGCATTTGATTTTTTAAATTTTAACATTAATCTCTTGACAAAATACGACCAAGATATAATAATATTTGTAATCGATTACAGTAAACGATTACAAATATTATTATATAAAAATGGGTATGTCTGTGCGTATCAAGGATGTTGCAAAACGAGCGGGGGTATCGAGTGCTACCGTTTCCCGAGTTCTAGCAAATAAACAATATGTTCGCGATACCACTCGAGAAAAGGTTCTCAAGGCGGTTAAGGAACTTGGATACCAACCTAGCCGTGTTGCACGAAGCCTGCGCATTAAATCATCCCAAATTATTGGTTTGTTGATTTCTGATATCCAAAATCCATTTTTTACCGCCTTGGTTCGTGCTGTAGAGGATGTAGCCTACGAGAATAATTATTTTATCTTTCTATGCAACACTGACGAGACCATGGATAAAGAGGCTATGTATATTGACCTCATGATCTCAGAGAATGTTGCAGGAGTGATTATTACTCCGACGAACGAATGCAAAAGCCCTTGCAAGAAGTTACTCAAGGCAGGAATTCCTATGGTTGCGGTTGACCGACGGGTGTTGGATTGCGATGCTGACACCGTTGTCTTGAACAACATTCATGCAGCATCTGAGTTGGTCAATTTGCTCATTGAACATGGTCACCACAGAATCGGAGCAATCCTTGGTCGTACAGAAATAACCACAGGGCGCGAACGCTACCAAGGTTACAAATCAGCATTATTACGCAATAACATCCCTCTATTGCCAGAATTGGTGAGGTTTGGGCTGCCCAAAGAAGAAATGGGGTTTACCTGCACAAATGAACTATTGAACCTCCCTGAGCCGCCCACAGCAATCTTCACTGGAAACAACCTGCTTACCATCGGGGCATTGCGCGCTATCAAAGAACGGGGATTGCGAATTCCCAACGATATTGCTCTTGTTGCTTTCGATGACATGGAATGGAGCACTTTGATTTCTCCCCCGATCACCGTTGCTGCCCAACCAACTTATGAAATGGGTCTCAAGGCGGCAGAACTCATCCTGAAGCGTATCTCAAATCCTACCAGACCCACCGAGACCGTCTTATTTGAGCCCCAAATTAAAATCCGTGAGTCGCACAAAAAGAGGTATTAGAGAGGAGGTGATACATTGCAAGAAGTTCTACCAATTACACCTAGAAATATTAGTAATACCAAATTTAAGAAATAAGGAGATAAGAACATGAAGAGAACTACGCTGATTACTTTCAGAACAGGGATCCTGCCCTGGCAGAGGCGATGTAACACTCGAATATAACTGTTGCTTCACTATGGAACTCTCCGTTGAGGATAGAGTCCCAGAATGGGGCAACCAACTAGTTCGCCTAGGAACAGAGCAGGATGTAAAATTTACTGAGAATGGATGTCTACAAATGGATGGTGTGCAAACTGCTTTTCATCTTATCTAGGGAGAAATATGATGAATGCTTTCGACTTTTTCTAATGGTTTGACTTTGTACGCGTGGATAATCACCGACATACACGAAGATGTTCCAGTGCCTCGCCTAGCGGTGATAATAGAGATCGCCTTTCAATCACACGTGGTGAGACAGTGACTCTACTCGATGTGCAGGGGGCTGGGTGCGTGACTCATATCTGGATCACCTGCACAAGCCTCGAACCATATTTCTTGCGAAAGATCTTGCTGAAAATGTATTGGGATGGTGAAGAGGAACCAAGCGTCTTGGTACCCCTTGGAGATTTCTTTGGTATTGGACATGCGGAAACCGTCAATTATGCTTCGCTCCCCATGGTAATGGCTCCTCGAAACGGCTTAGGGCTCAATTGCTATTTGCCCATGCCTTTCTCCAAAGGCGCCCATATTGAAATAACTAGTCAGAATCATATTAGCGAAGTCAAATTCTATTACAACATTGATTACGAAGTATGGGATAAGCCCAAGGAAGAGTTAGGGAAACTGCACGCTTGCTGGCGACGTGAGAACCCTTGTGATGGCATCGTCGAATTACCGGACATGCCAGATCACACTTTCCTCCATGCAGGAGAGAATTTAAGCGATGAAGGAAATTATCTGATCATGGAGGCAAGAGGCGCAGGGCAATATATTGGATGCAATCTAAATATCCACAATCTGAGGAGACCGAAGGGCGATGATAACTGGTATGGCGAAGGGGATGAAATGATCTTTATAGATGACGATAATGAAGGACAACGCTGGCCTCCCACGCTACATGGCACCGGGACGGAGGATTATTTCAACACCGCTTGGGGACCTGATGAGCGTTTCTGCTCACCTTTCTTTGGTTTGACGAAACCCGGTGGTCGCCAATATTCAGGATATATTTCCTGGTATCGTTGGCATCTACTTGACCCGATTCGCTTCAGCAGATCCATCCGAGTATCCATCGAACATGGACACGCAAATCGCCGCTCCGATGATTATTCGAGCACTGCTTATTGGTACCAACTGGAGCCTCACATGCCGTTTGGAATCTTGCCTGTAGAGAAGCGTTTGCCGCGCGCCGATTTTCCTGAGATCGACTCCGAGAAACCTGAAGGAAAATGAAAGGTAGAACCAAGAGAGACTCGATATCCTGATTACCCCCTCTGTTATAGGAGCACCCCATGACCAAATACCGAATACCCATACTTAGCAATCCGCCTCAAGCCGTGAAGGGAGAAGTATATCTGGTTGCCAGTGGTGATTTACGATTGGCAGCAAACCAAGTCTGTTGGCCGACACAGGAGGAAATGGAACGAAGGCTTATTGAGGTTTTGTCGAACCTGAGTTTAAAGGTGAAGCGCGCTCATCATTTCGATCCAATATTGAAGCATGGATTTATCTGGAATCAAAGGATGGGCATGGATGTCTTTAAAAACATTCCACCCGAATCTCCCGTGATCGTTGCTATAGCAGTTTGGCAATACAGTTACCATGTACTGGCAGGTCTTCGAGATCATCGAGGTCCAATCCTTACTGTTGCCAATTGGAGTGGCCAATGGCCAGGATTAGTGGGTTTACTGAACTTAAATAGCTGCTTGACCAAAATCGGTGTGAAATATAGCACCATCTGGAGCGAAGATTTTACAGATGATTTCTTTTTGAACGGCATACGCCAATGGGTTCAGGAAGGCACGATAATTCATAAAACAAGCCATGTGAGGGATTTGAAATTCGAACATTTACCCAAAGACGAGGCGAAGTTGGGAATAGCGCTTGCCCAACAGTTGAAACGCGACAAAGCCATTTTAGGGGTCTTCGATGAAGGATGCATGGGAATGTACAATGCTATCATAGATGATGAACTTCTGAATCCTTGTGGAATATACAAGGAAAGACTTAGCCAATCTGGGTTGGTCGCCGAAATGCGCACAGTGAGCAATGCCGAAGCACAACGTGCGCGAAGTTGGTTAGATGAACGTGGAGTCACTTTTATAACAGGAACCAATGAAGAGACAGAGCTAACTGATGCTCAAATCCTTGAGCAATTGAAAATGTATATTGCGGCAGTACGAATTGCTCACTTTTTTGGTTGTGATGCCATAGGTATTCAATATCAGCAAGGTCTCAAAGATATGACCCCCGCTTCAGATTTAGCAGAAGGGCTTCTCAATAATGTCGAGCGCCCCCCTGTATATCACCCTGATACAAAGGAGGAACTCTACCCAGGAAAAGCACTACCCCATTTTAATGAAGTTGATGAAGGTGCAGGTATAGATGCTTTAGTGACCAATCGCGTCTGGACCGCCATGGGATTGGACCCCACTACTACGCTGCATGATATACGTTGGGGGGAACGTTACACAGGCGATCATCGGGATGACTTTGTCTGGGTCTTCATGATCTCTGGAGCTGCGCCAGCCTCTCACTTCATCAACGGTTATGCAGGGGCAATTAGTGAACGTCAGCCTCCTATGTACTTTCGCTTAGGTGGTGGCACGCTTAAAGGCATTTCCAAACCAGGTGAGATCGTTTGGAGCCGGGTTTTCGAGATGGGTAGAAGGCTTCATGCAGATATCGGTAGGGCTACGGTAGTTGAACTACCTAATGAAGAAACCCAACGTCGCTGGCAACTGACTACCCCGCAATGGCCGATCATGCACGCTGTTTTGCATGGTGTCACCCGAGATCAAATGATGGCTAGACACAAGTCAAATCACATCAATGTAGCATATGCCCCATCCGCGGAAATGGCAGACAAAGCCCTGGCAGCAAAGGCAGCTATGCTGGCAGAGATGGGAATTGAAGTTCACTTATGTGGAAATATAAACGTGGGGTGAAAGCGATGGGCGATCTGTTATTAGGGATTGACGTTGGCACTTATACCAGCAAAGGAGTATTGGTAAAACCATCTGGAGAAGTACTTAAGTCCTGTGTCGTTGATCATGAAATGGATATTCCCAGACCAGGTTGGGCAGAACAAGATGCAGACCGTGTTTGGTGGGGAGATGTGATTAAGATTTGCCATCGTTTGCTGGATGGCTCACCATACCGTGGAGAAGACGTTGTCGGGATAGCACTAAGCGCTATAGGTCCCTGTATGTTACCATTAGACAAGAAGGGTAGACCTTTACGCCCGGGCATTCTATATGGCGTAGACACCCGTGCTGCTGCCGAGATTGAATATCTCAATCGAAGATTGGGTGAGGAAACCATCTTCCAGTTTTGTGGCATGGTCTTCACCAGTCAGGCTGTTGGTCCGAAGATACTTTGGATGAGAAATAATGAACCCGAATTATGGAAAAAGGTTGACCACATCACAACGGCAAGTAGCTACTTGGTGTATCGGTTGACAGGGGAAAAAGTCATGGACCGGCATACCGCCAGTCACTACATGCCCTTAATGGATATAAAGAGTTTGGAATGGTCAGACAAATTTGCTGATGAAATTCTTGAATTGCAAAAGTTACCTCGCCTAGCCTGGAGTGACGAATTAGCAGGTTATGTAAGTTCTACTGGGGCAAAAGAGACGGGGTTGAAAGCTGGAACACCGGTGGCTGTGGGAGCAGTAGATGCTTTGAGCGAAGCCATAAGCGTTGGAGTGGTCAAACCAGGCGACCTGATGCTCATGTATGGCAGCACAACGTTCTTTATCCAAGTGCTTGATTCGCCAACGCCTGACAAACGCATGTGGACTGTTGCGGGCGCATTCAAAGGTCAATACAATCTGGCTGCTGGCATGGCAACCACGGGTTCGCTAACACGTTGGTTTCGCGATGAACTGGCACGGGAATTACCTGAGGAAACCGCATATGCATCACTTTTCAACGAGATTGTCAATGTGGCGCCAGGGGCAGATGGTATCCTTGTGCTACCCTATTTCAGTGGCGAACGCACTCCGATCAATGATCCAAAGGCACGAGGTGTAATAGCAGGATTGACACTTTCCCATCATCGCTCACATCTTTATAGAGCAATACTAGAGGGAGTAGCATACGGCATACGTCATAACCTCGATACGTTTCGCTCGATCGGCGCTAAGGTCAAACGGATCGTTGCTGTAGGTGGAGGAACAAAAAGTTCAACATGGTTGCAAATAGTATCTGATGTTGCTGACGTTATTCAAGTACTCCCGAGAGTGACCATTGGAGCAAGCTATGGCGATGCATTCCTCGCAGGAATTGTTTCAGGCATATTAAATATGGATGATTTAACCATTTGGGTTAAGGAAGATACTAGAATACACCCAAATCCACAGAATAAAACCGTTTATGATTTATTATATAACGATTTCCTAAAACTTTATGAACAGAATAAAGAGATAATGCATCACCTATCAGAAATTACTGAATAACGCTCAGTTCATTGATGAACATCATTAATTTAGGTAACTGTATAAAAATTCGTAATAACTTTTCAAGATGAATTGACTTTCAAATTGAACACCCGCTTTGAAACTACTATACAATCCCAATCGAAAATTATGCTAAAATTGCAGCATGCATGCTTTGTCACCAACGGATCGAAAGACAAGAAATCCACTAACCCATCAAAAGCACAAGAGACAAATATTTTTACAAATAATTGTGCCTATTTTAGTATTTTTTTCTTTCCTCATTTTCTTGGCTATATCAATCGGGACGTCTAATCCGGAGAATTTGACCTCCTGGGCTTCCATATCTTTAATCTTCCTATTCTTCAATTTAATGGTGGCGGGATTGTTGATATTTATCCCAACCATAGTGATCATTTATGGAATTTATCGCTTATTAAAAGTCATTCCACCAAATACATATAACGTTCAGCAATATTTAATGCTTATAAAATTTCAAACTCAGCGAGTGTGTTCCATTATCACTGACCCTTTTATTCGTATTCACACCGCTTTTGCAGCATTTCGTGCTCTAATATCTAGAATTTTCTAATGGGTTGTGTTTGTTTAAAGATAATCATGTTGATATATAGGAACTACAGTTATGAATGAAATAGTAGAAAATACAAGCGGGACAGAAACTTGGAAAACGAAAACCCTTATCATTGGTGCATTAATAGGGGCTTTTATTGGAATCGGAGGAGCCTATTTATTGATACAAAGTACTGAGAAACAGGGGGAAAAAATATCCATCTCACCCAGCGAAGGCTTGAAATTGGGCTTGTTACTAATTGGACTCCTCAGACAAATAGCACATTTAAGAGAGTAATTAGCATTCAAAATCGTGAGGCAACAACTTCTTATCCTCGTCAAGACCATTTTGATGATGTTTAGTTTGTTGGATGGGAATGGAAAGATAGAACTTGCTTCCCTTTCCAAGCTGGCTCTCCACCCATATTCTTCCCTTATGTTTTTCCGCAATTGATTTTACTATGGCTAAGCCTAAACCGGAACCGCGTTCACCTGAAGTTCCCCGACGTTGAATTCGATAGAACTTCTCAAACAAACGCGGTTGATCAGCAGGTGATATCCCTATTCCATTATCAATTACTTCAAACACAACTTCTTCAGGGTACACTTGCAATCCCAGTTTGACGTCCCCTCCAGAATCGGTATATTTGATCGCGTTTTCAACTAAATTTCTCAACGCTTGTTGTAACAGAGATCGATCTACCTCGATTATCGGTAATTCAAGTGGAGGAGTTTCTAAAGAAAAGTGAATATGTTTTTGTGCAGCCTCGACTTGTAAATCAGAGTAAACACGCTCAATAATTTCACGTATTGGAACCTTCTCCAGTTGTAGACCAACTCCAGCTTCAATCCGCCCTAAATCTAATAGATTACTCACAAGTTTAGACATGTTCTCTACACTTGACAAGATTTGTCGAATATAGCCATTCTGCTGATCAGTTAACCCTCCAATCATTTGAATCATCGAGGCATAGCCGCGAATCAATTGTAATGGAGATCGCAAGTCATGGCTAACCGTAGCAACAAACTCGGTTTTCAACTCATCGATCTTCTTGAAGTGAGTGACATCTCGCATGATACAAGCTCTCCCTGTTGATCTACCCTCTGCCCGAATTACCGAGACAAAAGTGAAAAATACTCGACCATCGGGCATTACGATTTCTTCCGATTGTTGGTCGTATAAGGAAGACCTTAACAAATTAACCAACTTTTCGTGGGAAATCAATTCCTCAATCGGCGTACCTTTGCTTTTCTCAAGGTGGAAGGAAAACACTTGAGCAGCAGCTGGATTGGCTAAGATCGACCGATTTTGGTTACTAATCACTAATATTGGATCAGGACTTGAAGAAAGGACCGACTCCAATCGACGCCTACCGATTTCAGCAGAATGGAAAAGGCGAGCATTCGATGCGGACATTGCCGCTTGCCTAGCTAATGTCGTTAAGAAACGTATCTCTTCGTCCGAGAATGTTCGCGGACGATCGAAGGCTATCCATAAAGCACCATATTTTTCCCCCTTGTGGTTTAGGTTCATCGCTATGAGAGCCTGTGGATGAGGAATACCTTCGGGAAATTCTAGGAAGCGTGGTCGTGACAAATTAGAGATGACAACCCTTTCCTGTAAATCCGTCAAAGATAAAATTTGATCATCTAGAGCACTATACGTATCACTTGACGGACCAATTCCATAACGTAGTTTCTGTGGTCTATATTGGAACTCAGCCAGGGGGTCTATCGGGAATAGAATTACACGTGCGGAGGTTGCCCCTTCGATTAATGCTGATTCCAAAATTGAGGTCATTGCCTCTGTAATATCTAAAGTCGAAGCAACTTTCTGGCTAACAATGAGTAACCGGTTGAGTTCATCTAAGCGTGACTTTAATCTTCTTCGCATCTTATCAAAAGATTGGCTCAGAAGGCTTATTTCATCAACTCCATCTACTTTTAACGAGTGATCTAAGTTTCCTTGAGCGATTCGATCTGTTTCAGCAACTAAGTTTTTGATAGATGAAGTCACTACCCTCAAACCCACCCTCAAAAGAAATAAACTCACTAATAATGAACCAAAAACCATAATGGCAATGGGTGTAGCGATGATAAGTGCGTAATTTTGAACCTCTCTCGCTGGTAATGAAAGAACAACAGACCAAGGTCTTCCAACAACTTGACGATAAATAACCAATCGTCGTGTACCATCTGATGCTAAATCTTCGTAAAAGTGCTCATCTTGAATGATTTTCCCATTATATTTTTCCATTATTTGATTGGAGTCTGTATGAAACAGGATACGACCTCTCTCATCCAACAAAATTCCTTCTCCATTGAATTTCTCCATGCTACGTAGGCTATTTATCAAAGGTTGTGCAAACGGGTTTGTATTAAGGTCTGTGCGACCAATTAAAACCCCCTCAAATTTTCCATCCGTTCCTTGTATAGTAGACAGGAATGATAGATTGGCGGATTGTGAGCCGTTAATGGGTGGAAAAACATAATATTGAAGTAACACTCCACTGCGTGCAAGTTCGAATCCAATCTTCTCGTCTTGTGTCAATGATGGCTCTTTTTCTGTGATTGGATAACTTGCCAAGCACTTACCTTCTTTATCTATAAGAATAAGTTGAGAAAAATATGGAACATTGCGTGTTGTTTCAGGAAGTGAGGTAAAAATTTGGTCTTTTTTGTAAGTGGCTATGCGAAATTCCTGCGCACTTTTTTGGATTAGGATTTGCCCACTCTCTAATAAAAATGGAACACTTTCTGCGGCTATCTTTGCATTCGTGATAATCTGCTGTTCTAACACTTGACGTGCTACTCGACCAGCAACAACCCAATTTCCAACAATTAACGATATACATAGGACAATAGCTACAATGGTTATGCCATAGAGAAACCGTGCTTCTAGACTTTTTTCTGCAGGTGATGGTATAAGAGCGCTCTTCCTCGACCACAATGGAGTTAAATAAACCATGCTTTGTGTAATTAACCCACCGATAACGATTGGAATTCCAATGGATAATATGTTCGTTCCAATGTTCGTGAACCCATAATCTATGCGAACGGCTAAAGTGCCTTGAGTTGCAAACATAGAATCTATGAGGAAGATAAAAGGGTAAGCTACAATGATGAGAAGTGCTGAGGTAGTTGGTTGGCGAATCCACCGAAAGAAAGGTGTGCGATAACGTTGGTTTAATGTTGCAGAAAAAATAAGGCTCAACAATGAAATTTCCAGAGGGAAAAAGAGATTGTGAATATTCCATAACGAGAGAAATAAACCGGAGAACAATGCCAACCCTACAGCTGCGAAAGGACCATGAAACCCTGCAGCCAACATCCATGGTATGGCTGAAAAAATCATGATGACAGGATTTCCTGTTTGCCTTGGAATCATTGGCAATGGCAAACCATCAATCTCCTGTAGTTGGATACCCGGAATAAGTAAGTTAGTAATGGGAGTGATGAATATCAATATCCCTAATATTATCCATCGCTCCTTTGTCCAGTTTATATTAAGACCTCGAACTTTCCACGTCAAGTACAAAACAAGACATAAAAACATCAACCATGTTACCCACCCCCAAATACCTATTGGCAAATCTATGTAAACAGGATTTGAAAAAAGGAAAGTTATCTCAGGCATTCTCAAAGAAATTCTATTGTCTTTGTAGTGGCGTTTTCGATATTAGAATAGTAACCTCGGCGATGCTCAGGAAGCATACTAGCCAGAATATACATTGCCTCATCGGTCATGAGGCGCAATTGTTCGCGCCCAGCATGGGCGAGTTCTGATCGAAACCGAAATGCACGTCCAAATTGGATAGACACACCCGGTTGTTTCCATCGTGGAGAGATAGGAAGTGCGGGAAACCCTATCGTTCCCTCAATGGCTACTGGGACAATTGGTACACCACATCGGCTTGCAAGATATGCAGCACCAACCTTCCCTCGTTGCAAGCAAGGATTGCGAGTTCCTTCTGGCGCAACTAAAATGATTTCACCCGCATTTAAGACGTCCATGGCTTGCTGTATTGCTCGTCGATCCGCCTCCTCTCTTCGAACTGGAATCACTCCCCAAAGGCGTGGAATAATCCCAATGATTGGATAATTATATACTTCGATTTTCGCCATCGGTACGATATTACGTGGAACTACGTGGACAACAACAATTGGATCTACAAAAGCAATATGATTGATTAATAAAATCGCTGGACCCTTTTCAGGAACATTTTCAACCCCCGATACACGGTCTAATTTAATCAACAAAGTAAATCCGATGGTTTTTAATAAATACCTAAGAACACGCCTTCGTAATTCCCATTGTGAGTGAACATATCCTTTTTTAAGAAAGCCTTGATGTTCTAAACTACGAATGCTCATATACTGTTTCCAAATACCCAATTATTTACTTATACCTGCCTTTGAATTGAAATTCTTCTCAATTATCTTTTTCAAATAATCTACCACTTGATCGATATTTAATCCATCTGTATTGACAACTATTGCATCTGGAGCCGGCGTCAATGGTGCAATTTCTCGAGTTGAATCGATTTGATCGCGGTTTTTCATCGATTCTAAAATTGTTTCATAATCAATCTTCTCTCCCCGACGCTGAAGTTCGTTGAATCTTCTACGAGCACGTTCCTCCACAGAGGCTTCTAAATAAATTTTCAATTCAGCCTCTGGCAACACAACTGTACCAATATCACGTCCAACCATTACAATATTACCGCGTAAACCAATTCGCCGTTGTTGTAAACTCATTGCCTGTCGAACCATTGGATGCATCGAAACAAGAGAGACGTAAGAATCGACATCAGGATGTCGTATTTCCCAGGTGACATCTTGTCCGTCTATTATCACATCACAATGTCGCCCATCCTCAACAGATGGAGGTCGAATGTCAATCTGTACTTTTAATGCGAGATCAGCAAGCAATTTCTCATCATTAATTGGTAAATTTTTTTGTATAGCAACCCAAGTCAATGCCCGATACATCAAACCGGTATCAAAGAAAAGAAAACCAAGCCATTCTGCTAACGCCTTGCCAATCGTGGATTTACCAGACGCTGCTGGACCATCTATCGCAACTATAGACACCGATTTCATAAGTCTTTCACTGGCATACCATTTTTAGAATCTTTTTATTTTACGGGTTTATCACTTTCAAAATCATCCTCTTGGTATGTAGGAAAAGGTTCATTGTTGTAGATCGAAGAACTGTCAGGGAATAAGTCGTTTCGCACCCAAAGGATTACTCGTTCACTTCGCTGGGGTATCTTGCGAAAAGTTATCCATTTCACCCAATCAAAAAGGAATCCTTCTTGCCAAAGTGGGTAAACACGCCATATGAAGTCCTGTCCTCGATACGAGGTCGCTAAACTTGTGAGTTGTTTTTCTTCAGAACTGATGATAACCGATGGTAGTTCATCCGTTGATAATTTATTATTAAAACGAATGCCCTGCCACTCCTTGAGTATCCATTTCATTGAGTAGGAATCTATAAGCACCGTAACATCTAAAGTGTCACGCCTACCATTCTTATATTCAGCAAAATCCCCTAGCGTCTTCCACAATAAATCAGCTTGAGAAACCGATGGATAAGGAATCCATAAGTCTATTTTTTTAGTCCATTCATGCATCACAATACCAGTCGTATTTGACAATGTGTATAAAACTAAAACAGACCCAATCCCCCAAATCAATCCCTTCTGGGCAACCTGCAGAGACCAACCTAAAGCAACTAGAATTGTGGTTACTACCCCTAAGGCAAGCGAACCAACCAGAATGTTCATCCTCATCTGGTTTGTTTGATCACTAAATGGAACAGATTCCATTCCTGCTAGATTCATCCACATCAAGGTAAAAAGTGTGAATAGCAATGCTGCTTGTCCAGCGATTGGAATATCCTTGCACTCAGGCATATTTATGTACTGGGATATTATTCTAGAAGCCAGCCCCCAAAGAGGAACCAATGTCCAAGCCAAATCACTCACTTGTCTGGAGGGATAGATAATATCAAGTAATAAAATAGTAACAAACCATAAACTTAAGAAACAAAGAAACCCATCTCTTTTTAAACAACCTTTTAAAGCGGCAATAAGTCCAAAAATGAGTGCCAATGGTTGATATACAATGAATGAAATAAGCAACCATAGAGGGGATAGAGATGATGTTGGTAGAAACCAACTTTTTATATATTCTAGTGTGATATTTGCAATATTTCCAATAACCTGAGGGAACAGGAAAAATAGAGTACTTACGATCAATAAAATTATTAATGCTTGTAGCAGTGAATGATATGTAGAATCCGATCTTTCATTTACTTGTGGCAACTCAATAGAGGTAGAAAATAGATTGTAAGATTTTAATAACTTCCAAAGCAACCACACCAATATCAACCCGATTGCCCCGTGAATGAAAGAAATGCTCCCAAGGAAGGCAAGCCCAACACAAAAAACGGAAAGGATAAACTTACGGTTTTGCCATAATGCTAATGCAAGCATAGAGAATGAAATTGAGAGCATTATGCCGTTGGCTTGCCTCGATAACCCAACTAGACTAGGATCCAACGCAAGACCAAATGCCATAACCAACGCTGTTTTACGCCCAAGAAGATTCCGGAATGAAAAGGGAAACCATACAAGAAGACTGCCCATTAAAGCCGGCAATGCACGCGCCCAAAAAGTACTCTCACCGAAGACGAAGAAAATCAACCCCGTTAATATGATATAAATTGGCGAATCCTCCAGTATAGAGTGTCTATTCGTCATCAATTGATGCGCTTGGAGTGCCAACTTCGCTTCCGGCTCAGAGAGTGGTGTTGCTCCCAAATTTGTCCATCGAATGAGCAATGCAAAAATAAACGCAACAATATATAAAATATGCTCAATTGATAAATTCTTGCGGTTCATAACTTGCATAATTGTTTTATTGGCGGATAAATAATGAAAATAAACATTCTATATAATTAGGGTATTTCGTATATTTTCACATTGCCTTGGTTGAAAACCAGTTTTGTGTGCTGCTCAAATTTTTTTTCATAAACATTGTATCTGCTACGTTCTAATGAACCAATAAAGATATACCTTATATTATATTGTCGAATCAATTTCTCAACCGATTCCCAATTATTTGAACGATAAATCAATTCTACATCATTTACTCGGTTTCCCATCTCTTTTGATCCACCGCGCCACTGACTCTCATGACCAACCCACCCAAGCACTGTCGGTAATCCAGTAAGAGTTGATATCCTAGCATACTCAGTATAACTCCCGCCATTGGGTCCAATTGCCTCAAGAACCACACCAGGGGGCGCTACTTGCAGCCACCGAATGGCTGCCATTTCATTTGGCGATTGCATCTCAAAGTACCTTGTTCCGTCAAGCGTAAAGCCATTAGGTGGATTAAAACCGAATGTTTTGCTCCATAAACTTAAAATAGGATATATAAGCGAAATTGATAAGATCAAGGTGATTATGAGTCTGACCCCAAATCTCCAAGAACCTTTCGTCTCATTGAAGAAAATTACTACCCCATAAGCAGAGGCAATCCCCCACAACAACCACGCTTGGTAATAAAACTTGAATATCGTGTTCATTCTCCATCCGAATTGATCGCGTAAAAAAAAGAATTCGGGTATCAACACTAAGAGTGTTCCGGATAAAATCAATAAAAAACAAAAATAATGCGTTGTTAAAGGCTCTACCGACCATAGGCGAAATTCCCCTTTCTTCTCTTGACTTTCATTTAGAAAATCGTCGGGGTTTATCTTCGATTTACTTTCGACGAACATCGCCCCAATTGTTATTCCGAGAAGTGCTAATAAAGTTATCCATCCACCAGGATATACAAAGCGACGAGTTATAGACTGCCGGAAAAGTTCGCTTCCATCACCTACTACACCCAGTGAGGCTAGATAGATATCACCTAAAATGGGTAGGCTTACAATGATAAATCCGAATAAAAGGGAGGCAATCCAAAAGATTAAGATAATTACCGAAGAAATAAATAATCCCTTAATTATTTCACTTTTAATACCAGAACTTTTCCAAAGATAAACTAAAAAAGTGAAAAGCGGTACCGATAAAGAGACAAACATAACCCAAAGATGTGCACCTCTGGTTGGATTGATTAGATTAGGTAAAATGCCCCCCACTTGAGATGAAAACCCAAGGTAGAAAGGTAGATATAAAGCAAAACCAATCCCACTAACTGCTAGCCCCAAGACAAATGTTTCCAAAAGGAATCTACGGTTCCATGATTCGTAGTAAATCTTTCTCAATAGATAAGACACACAAAAAATGGCAACATATATTGGAAAATCCCAAGTGTTTAAAAAAGCCAAGCCACCAAATAATAACCCTGCAACCATGATATGAATTTTATTGATGTCAACCTTCTGACCTAACAGATCGCACTGGTCTTGTCTCCGATTGATAAAAAGGTGCAAAGCGAATGTCATTGCTAACAAGGAAAAAGGCATAGCCAACACATGAGGATGGAGGTCGCCTAATAGGTAAGAAAAGAAAGGAAATTCATTAATTATTTCTTTCCATTGACCAGATAGATCGTAATCCTGAACAACTCGTGAGGCTCGCCACCACCACCAATGTTGACTTGGAAACCAGGAGAAGGGAGTAGAAGGAGGTTGACTTAATTCGCGCAAATCTAACCATTTCCAGAATGAAGAGGTCAAATTACCTTGTGAGTCGAATCGCCAGAGTATTCCACGGGTATGTAAGACATGAAGGAAACCCTCAATATTACTGACAATTAACACCCAAAGCGGTGCCCATAACGCCTGAAAAATTGGGCTTATTCTGATTGGCGAATTCGTAATTTCCTGTTTAATTTCTTTGTATGTCTCTAAAAGGTCATATAGAATTCCATACGCGCCTAAAGCACTTAATGCAAATATCATGGATAACCCAAGATTGAAGGCAACACCCCCTGATGAACCAGTTGTCTTTGCCATCATAGCAACTAAGACATATCCAAAATAATAATAAGAAATCGAATATCCTGATAACCAGGGGTCATTAGGTGGGAAGGTTTGCGAACGCATTATTGCATTGATGAATGCTAATTCCATAGGTTTTTCGGTACCAAGGATCTCAGGATTGGCAGCGCGCACAATGCTCCAACCAGCAAAGGTAATGAAGAACAAAACTTCTACTACAACGATCATCGTCCAATGATCACACATCCAAGTACGCAAATCTTCAGATATATTTTTCAGAATCCAAGCGCTAAGCGAAAGTAAAATAGCAAAAGCAAATAGGATACCTCCTACATCATTAGCGGTTATTCCCAAGGAGGTTAAAATCCAAAAAATATACCCCCATAACATCAATCCAAATATGCGTGCAATGACATACCCTTTGCTTGGTAATGCGGGAAATAGACGATAAACTAGAGGAAAAGTTATAAATCCAACAAGAGATATAAAAAAATACCAAGCCAAAAAATATTGCATAAATACACTTACCGAAGATTAGAAAGTTTCATTCCAAGTCCATCACTTCATAAATAATTGTATTGTCATCCCGATAAACGGATTTCCATAAAACTCCATCGAATTCTTCAAACTTATTTATCCCCGGACCTGGGTAATAGGCTCTCTCAAGCTGTCCAACAATGATATAGCAAATGTCATATTTAGAAAGTATTTGTTTAACACGGGATATGTCGGTCGTTAAAAAGAATTCATTGACATCATTTACTCTGGATGGTACCACATTCTCTGGCCACGGTGCTCTTTGCTGTCGTTGATGCCAATTCCATCCAATAACATTTGGTAAACCAGTATAGATTGTAATTCGTGTACCCCAGTGGTATTCCACCATATTTGCCTCAATAATTACAGGTGAACCTTTAATATTTTCTTGCATCCATCGAATAGCGCGATAATCTTTGCTCAAATCCATTGTAGTATTCAAATCATTGTACGAGGCATATTGCATAAAAGCCATTCCATCTAAGGTGTGTGGAGCATACGTTGACATCCGATCTTTAATCTTTGCGGGAGTGGCTAATAAAGGATATAACGCTGCCGCACCAATAAACATCATCAATCCCCAATGAAACGTTGATCGCCAAAAAGGATTCCACCGAGACCGCACAGGCAATATCCAAGTCAATGAAGCACCTGCCCCGATAGCTAACAATGTCCAAGATTGCAAATAAAACTTAAATACCGTGTTCATTCGCCCTATATCACCCTTTAGGACGATGACTTCTACCATAAGCGTCAATAAAAGAGCTACGACGATCATGAGTAAGACGAACCGCTTAGCATCTGCTTCATCAGGGCGTAACATCAAAAGACCTGCCCATGTCGCTAACAATATGACAAACCAAGCAATTTTTACCCCAAATAAAGTTAAAAGAATCACTGATAATAGTAATAGAGTGATACCCATCATTAGCCACGGTTTGAAAGCATCAAATTTCCGTAAATAGGATAAGGGCGTAATCGCCATCCAATGATACGTTTCCCATGCCAACCAAAAAATAATGACGAAAAGAAAAAGACCCCAGTGAGTTAAGTATGACCAAAATGGGGTACGAGAACCTTTCCAGAGTTCAACCGCTGTATATCCTTGAGCATACCAATGTACGTAAGGTTGAAAGAGCAATGAAGAGAAGAAGATTAAAAAAACAATTCCAATGAGTGGCAATAATAGCCTTTGGGTAGTGATCCTAATCGTCGGCAATGAAGTTCCAATAGGAAGGATTGGATACATAAGAAAAACATATCCAATGGCTAAGGCACTCATCAAAAGATAGGTAGGTAAATCCCATGTATTGGTCGGCCGTAAAACCCCAACAAAAAGCGATCCAACAAGTAGACCAGTGCTCATTCGAAGGAGCCTTTGTCTTGTATCTGTTGCACCAAGGCTCCACCAACGACTGAATATCAATGATTGCATCCATGCTAAAGTCAATAAAGTAAGTGGCAAAGAAATTAGATGAGCATGAGGGTCGGCGTAGAGAACAGTAAAAAATGGGAACTCTGTAATCGGTTCAACATCGCCAGGTGCAGGAATAACTCGACTAGGGTTCCAGTACCAATCCGCCAATCCATAAGGTAAAGGTGTGCCAGTGATAGCCTGCAGAAATCCCCTTATCGCCCACACCCAATGTGTGATGATACTCACACCATCTATTGAACCTCCAGGTGCAGCCAAACGTTGGTATCCTTGAAAGATCATTCGTAAGGTGCCTAAATTCCCTAACACTGCCATACCCAACGCCGAAGCAATCCCGCTCACAAATGGAGTTGATTTTATTGTGCTTTTTAGGCTTTCAAACCCTTTTGTTATTTCTTTCCTTGCCGGGTATGCCATATTCCACCCAATTGAGAAAGCACCTAAGGCGATCAATGCAAAGATAGTTGGAATAATTAGATTGAACGCTATGGAGGGGGTAATTCCCAACCATTTGACCAAAACGCCAACAAACACAAAGCCGTAATAATAATAATTAATATATCCACCAGCAAACCAAGGATCATAGGGTGGAAATGAGGTGCTTTTTAGCACTGCATTGAAATACGAGAAATCCATGGGTTTCTCACCCCCCTTCCAGGGATGCCATAAATCTGGATTCCCAAGGCGTATCAGGATATCAACAAGAAAGAAGAGTAAGAACAAACCTTCAACAATAAGAAAATATCTTTTCCTTTCGGCATACTCGCGAATCAACTCATCCTTCTGACGAATCGCAGAATAGATGCTACATAGAACCATAATCACAAAAACAAAAGTTATTGTTGATCTCTGAAAAGGAACTCGAAACGAGCCTAACAACCATACCACATATGAAAAGATTAGAAGACCAGCCGTTCGGATAAATGGATACCCACGATCCTCTAATCCAGAGAAAATGGGGCGTAAGATCGGATAAGTTGTTACGCCCAATAGGAAAAGGGCAATGTACCATAATATTAATGCCAAAATTGGGAAGCGATTATAAAGTGCTTTTGTGTCGAATAATTCTGACCATGTACCACCTTCGCGTTGTTCGTTAAGCCTATCTCGAGGTAATATGATACTTGGTGGCAGGGATTCTGCTTCCTTAGGCGTCACGTGGATAACCTGGGAGAGATCAACAGAACCCAGGATCTCTCTCACATTATCTGGACTGTAATCATCACGTTTCTTAAAAACAAACACCTTTGGATGGTCATAAACAGTGAACGCCTCTTCAGCGAATTGGTCATTCAGCACAAATTTACCAACCGTTGGTGGTGATTGAAAAACCTTAACTAAATCAAAACCCAACTCACCTTGGAAATCCCCGGGCTTTGCAACGCTATAACACCATTCAACTGTTCGTTCCGGTGGACAGCCTATCAAGCGGCGGTAATATTCTATATTCATGGGAAAACGTTCTGGCAATCGAGGCAAGGAACCCCATTGGCGGTTCGAACTGATAAATATATATTCTGCCTGATCTAAAATGCTAATGAATCGCCTCAATTTCTCCGGATTATCATCTTCATACATATCGAAATTTAAACCCTCATAAATACCCCCAAAGCCATCATAGCCATCTACTCGCAATGGTAATGGGTCATCCCATGCCCCCTCGTTTGCGATCGTTGTACCCTTTATTACTATTTCACCACTTTCGTTCTCTAGTTCTAAGGAAAGGTAAAATGTTTCATCTTTTGTCAAAAAGATTGATTTATTGGTGAATTCTAGATACCCACGCGTGGTCTGTTTGTTATCATTGGATGGATACACAGTCAAATTTGATGACGCAAGGGGATCAGACAAGTCGGGTTGTTTCGCAAGAGTAAGCTTTATGACTACATTTGCAGATTTTCCTTCCAAATTAAGGAGGTTTGGCAAATATATTCCAGATAAGATACCGCTTTTTTTAGGCGAAAAAGATAAAACTATAGGAAGTTCATGCTTTAAAACTAACCCATTGGGGATTGCTTGAGGTTGGTTATAAATTCCATCTTGCGTTTGGATGATGAAATTAATGGGTCCAGGGATATTTTGATAAATCCATCGGGATGCCTCTATCCGAGTAATTGGACGTTGATATATTCCAACAAAGGCAAACGCATACATTGAAGTCGCTATTAGAACTAACCCACCTATGATTATTGATAAGAAACGCCTCCAAGGAAACTTTGAAAAATAAGACCGTTGCTTTACATCTAATATATCCCCTAATTGGGAAATTTCTTTCTCGCTAGAATCATATAAATAGAAAATAAACCAAGCAGCATAAATCACCAATGTAGGATATACCAATAATTGATATCTCATTGATGGGTTTCCCACGAGCGATTGCCAAGTAAAATAAAAGAGAGTCCAAGCCCATAAGAGGAAATGCTGTTTCCAATTTCTCCTATTAAATAACATTTTCCATCCGGCTCCGAGAAATCCCACCCAGGCAAGTAGCCCTAGTGGCACACCCATACCCCAGACAACCATGTTTTGCCATGCGAACCATACTGGACGCCTTGTCCATTGAATAGCTGGTGGGAAATCTACATCCCCGCTGGTCTGATTTTGCAATTCTTTCAGGTTTGCCAACCAAGCAGGATTGATCCGAAGCCCCCAGAATCCAGGACCGGAGAAGGCATAAGGCTGGCAAATACGAAAAACAAATATACTTACAATAGCAGCCAAAAGAACATAAAGCGCGGCAACCTGTAAAAAAGAATTCCTTTTCTCTTTCGGCACATCTACGTAGTTAAGTAGAAAAGCAAGCGGAAGCAAGAATGCCAAAGGTGCTGCATTGATTTTTGAGGCAGTTGCCATTCCAAGTGAAATGCCAAACCCAAGACAAAGAGAAAAATAGGGGGTAACTACAAATCTTCGGAGTTTATATACAATGTCTTTAGAAGGTAATGATATTTGGTCATTGCGCAAAGTATCCTTACTATTAATAGATTGTGGTGTTCCTGAATTAGATTCTCCATAGGTATTGTTAAAAGTATTTAAAGGTAACCCTCTAAATTTTGGAAATCCTACTTTAACCGCAAAATACATCGTTAATATGGCAAAGAAGGTCGTAAAGGTGTCCATTGTAAAGAAATGAGTGTGTTGGATTTGTAGAACTGCCAAAGCAGAAAAAGATGAAGCCAAAACCCCAACCCGACGATCAAACAGATGACATGCAATTAAATAAACCATTAATACAGTAGAGAGATCAAATAAAGCCGAAAGTACACGCCCAACATTTGTCATCTCTTGAAACCCGGAATGACCATATATCCACTCAACAAAGTACCTTGTGATAAACATTGGCAAAGTACCGTATACGTAAAATCCATGACCGCGGTTATGAGGATTTAAACTCGAATGAGCCGTATCCCAATACTCGGCTAATGATTTTACTGGGGATATATCTGTCCCAACCCAAATCAGAAATCTTTCATCCGGATGCAGATATTGATACTCTCCCCAAAAAATGCCAGTAAAGCGTAAGTAGGCAGCAACTAAGAGCACATAAATCATCAATATGGGGTAGATTCGGTCACGTAGAAGACTGCGTCTCAGCATCATTCTACTCCAAAGGCATGCCAATTTGGTTATTCATAAGACGATAAACCAATTACATTTCTCTCAAAGGTTTTTATGAGTCATTTTACTTACTTCTCTTTAGGTGGCACAAAGAAGATCAAAAAGTCTTTTGTTGGTACTTTGGATGTATAAACTTGAAACCACCCTTCGGGATAAAGCAAACGTAATTTTTGAATGGCAACCTGATCATCTGGTCTTAAGATGAAAAGTTTTGGTGGAGGTACTCCCAAGGATTCTTCCAACTGCTCTGGCCACAGAGCATAATCTTTTATGGGAAAACCAGCATTGATTCCCACCAAACGTGTATCCACCCAATGAGGAAAAGGAACAACCCAAGCGTGGTCCCCGCTTCCCACTGAATCCGCAAACGCTCTTATCACTCGACCAACTTCAGTGGTATTCCATGCCGATTCCCGATATTGTTGGTAATATCGGTTAAAAATCCAATCATAATCTTGGATGGCAGACCCCAATATCAATAAAAATCCCAAACCCCATCCAAGACGTACTCCCCAAGGGTGAGATATATTGTCTTTAATCGTGCGAATCAACCCTTCTATACCCAAACCAATAATTAGAAAGACTGGCACAATTGCACCCCCTGTTCGATAAAGGTTCGGATTCTCTATAGGAAAGGCAAGCGCCATAATAGAAGGCAACATTAAAATGGGAATAGATAAGAGAATAAAAAGGTCAATCCAATGACGCTTTCGCAAATACCTGACCATCAAAAGTAGCGAACCGAGAAAATAAAGAGCCCCAGTAACAGTCCCTAATGCCGGATAATAGGGAATAGAAGCCAGCCAAACATTACCTGCCTCCCAAAAGAACATAACCCAGGCTCGCCAGAGATTGCTCAAAAAAATTTCCATGACCGGTCCGGGATACTGGCGTTCAAGCGTCCCCATTCGCGTTAAAGTGCGATAGGCAAATGCACTTGGTTCGTCTATCATATAACGCAACAATGGAATGAACACAACAGAAGACATCACAATCAAGATGATTAATTGCCACAATGTCTGATGCCTTCGCCCCATTGATTGTTGGTGAATGAAGAACAAACCTACTCCCGTAATGACCAATAATGGCAATATTCGATCGGCGGTGTAGCCATAGAAACTCAACCCCAAAGATAAACCAGCCAAAATCCAGTCATTTCGGTTTGAATTTCTGATAGCCCGTAAGAGAAAGTACATTGTTGTGGCTGTAAAAAGAGGATAAAAAGGAAATCGAAGACCCACCCGAGATATCACATTATGCCAATAGGAGATTCCGGCGAAAGTCATCGCCCAAAAACCCACATTGCGATTCCCAACCTCTTTACCTAAAAGATAAAGAAAAGGTAATGCCAATAAACCGATAATGGAGGTGCCAATTTTTAGAGTAAGAAAGGTTAACCCAGTACCCAATCGAGAAGCAATGAATGCGTCGAGGTACATTTGTAAGGCTTCGCGTCCAGCATTTCTCGGAAAGAAAATATGATACTCTCCATTGATAACATCTGAAACATCTAAAAGTTTTTCAGCATGATCACTGGTCATCTCTGGCGGGACACTACCCAAACGATAAAAGCGAAAGAAAAAGATCACACCTAAAGCCAATAACAACAATAGTGTCCATGGATATATCGTTATTTTCCATTTCCTTTGAGAAAGTAGGTCCTGAAAGCGGGCAAAGTAAACTTGCCAATTTGTTTCAGAAACCCAAAAGGCAAAAACCATACATAATAAACTCACCATCCATAACGTAAAATTGATCGAAGTAAAAAGATTTCCACGAAGAGCAAGAAACGCAACCGGCAATACTAAGACACCGATCCAAAGGAGATTTTTCCTAACAGTCAGAGAATCAACTTTCCTTTCACCTTCGGGAAGTGAAGGCAAAGACCATTCATTCCGAGTAGCGCTCCACAAAATCATCAATGCAGATAAAAAAAATAGAATTGCCCCTCGATGAATATCTCGTTGAGGTGGGCTAATAGAGGCTTGAGCGAATAACGCTAAAATTAAGGCAAAAAAGGAACGCCAAGGTACTGCGATTTTTGTTACAACCACTTCTCCATAAGTTTGTTGTTCCCTTTCAGTTTCACCGGACGTTAGATCACGTTTATCTTTCTCAACAATGAAACCTTCATAAAATGAATCTGAATGAGGTGATATATCCATTTCCCCCTTACTTGGTAATTTAATTTGACCGCCCTTCCAAGGCATCAACTTTGCTTTTACATAATCCAAAATGGTTGGCTCTTTTTCCTCCATGTTCACGATTTTACCTCGTCATTCGCCAATGATTTTTTATAACCGATTGATTCGCATGATAAATGAATTATCTTTGGGAGTGCAGCATATTCATGTGCTTAGTTGGTTTTTAATTTCGATAAACAGCTCCTCATATGCCTTTGCTGTTTGATCAGGAGAAAACTGCTGAATTATATGATTTCTATCTTTCTGGAATTCCTTGGGATTCCTCAAAATATTGAGAATTGCGCGAGCAAGTGCACTGTAATCTCCGACTGGAAAGGTCAATCCCATACCTGTAAGTGATATTGGTTGGCGAACCCCAGGCAAGTCTGAGGCAACAACAGGGATACCATTCATCATGGCTTCAATTTGAACCAATCCAAACGATTCGGTGGAGTTTAAACTAGGCACAACTAAAACATCCAAATTAGGATAAAAAGCAGCCATTTGATTAGGATCAAGAACGCCAACAAACTTCCAACTTCCCTGGGCTTTATACTTTTCGATGGTTGGAATAAGTCGACGGAAGTACTCTTCTTCCCCTAAAACGTTTTCATACTGTCCAGCATACAAGACAATGGCATAGGGAAATTCCTTCAGGATAATTGGAAGGGCTTCCAATAGAATTTCTACCCCTTTCTCTGAAGCAAATCGCGCCGCCATTCCTATTACAGGACCGCGATGATTGAGGTTTATCTTCTTCGCAAAATGAAGCACTTCATCCTGACTCGTTGATGGCAATTCAACAGGCGGAAGGATAGTGCATACCTTTCGAAAATACCTACGAGCGTATGGTGAGTGGCGTGCATAATCTTCGGTGTATGTAACGATTCTATGTGCTGAAATTGCAGCCAGATGATTCATAAGATTGATTGCATGGTTTGCCATTCTGTTAAACCATCCCCCAGGCAGTTTTAAGTCACAATGATATGTCAAGACGGTTGGCTTTTTCAATATACGCCCCCTCAAAGCAATGCCTGCCGCATCAAATTGAGGCAAATGCAAATGGACTACATCATTCTCCAAGACCAAGCGAGTAGCCAAGATACCAATAGTAGGCATGATAACCCCCTTACTGATACGCATAACAACTGGAGCGCGAACGATTCTCACACCATCGCGAATCTCAAAACGAGGAGTCGTAGGATCATATTGAGAGGTCAGGATGGTTACCTCATGACCGCGCCTTACCAAGGCTTTTGCTAACCTCTCAGTATAAATGGTCAATCCGCTAATATGAGGGCGATAATAGGTCAAGGCAGTGAAAATACGCATGGATATATCCCAAAGAACAATATCTCATTGAAATAAGTCAAGATTGTTCAACACCCAATTGTATAACCGTTCGATACCTGTTCGCAATTTGATTTTTGGTTCCCACCCTAATTCATCAAATGCTTTCCGGATATCTGAAATGTATACATTCTGATCGCCTGGTCTTCTATCTCCCCATGATACTTGAATTTTTCTACCTGTCAGGTCTTCTAATAAAGGTCCGAACTCCTTCCAAACGGATATGGTATTGCGCGGTCCTCCACCAACATTGTAAACCTTCCCAGCAGCAATTTCAATCTGAGAAAGAGCAGAATCATATAAATCTAGCAAGTCATCAACGAATAATACATCACGGACTTGTTTACCATCACCATAGATCGTAATCGGCTTTTTTAAAATGGTTGCAATCAAAAACCAAGCAAGCCAACCCTGGTCTTCAATGCCAAATTGTCTCGGTCCGTAGATACAGGATTGTCGAAACACAACGGTCTTTAAGCCATAAATACGGTAATAATCACGAACATACTGATCACCAGCACCTTTTGAACAGCCATAAGGAGAGTGAAAATCTAGGGGATAAGATTCTGGAACCCCAAATGGCAAGCATTTGTAACAATAACGCGTCTCTTCCTCAAGAATCGGTTCATTCTCCATTCCCCCATATACTTTGTTGGTAGAAGCATATAAGACAACACAACCGCGATTCGATTGTCTCGCTGCTTCTAACACATTGAGTGTCCCTAGCGCATTGATTTCGAAATCTTCGCGTGGATGAATAATTGATGTTGTTACCGCTACCTGCCCAGCAAGATGAACAATTACATCCACATCTTTTGTCGCCTCTGTAAGCATTCCAAAATCTCTAACATCTCCAACGATTAATTCAAATAAATTCCTACCAAAAGTTTCACTCAACCACGCTATATTGTATTGGGCGCCAAATCGGGATAGATTATCATAAATAGTTACCTTTTCACCACGAGCTATCAACCTAGCCGCATAATTAGAACCGATAAAACCAGCACCTCCGGTGATTAGAAAATGTCTACACATAATCCACGTCCGCTCAATAGTTTAAATCTTTACTCATCTAATTGCATGATTTTGATGGGATTTTCTTTCGCAATTGTCCATACAAGTCACTAATCGATTCACCTTCCTTAACTAAAGCATATCCTCCAATCAAACCAGTAACGACAATGTTCAACAAGTGGCTTGCCAATGCGTATGCAAGCGCGGTACCAGAACGAACGCCAAACATGGTAAGAGCACCAACCCAAGCAGCCTCAATTACACCTATGTATGCAGGAGATGAAGGAGCGGCTGCACCTAATGCGACTAAACCTTGACCAAATACAATCCAAATTAAGTTAACTTGGGGTAAAAATGCCTTCAATAACAAAAACTGTGCAGATAAGGCAAAAAACCATGTCATCATCATCCAATAAAAGACAAAAATTAAGTCCAAAGGTTTTGTTAATACTGTCAATCCCATAAAGAATGCTTGTATCCTAGCTTCAATCAATAAACTCAACTTAGGTAAATAAGTTCCCATCTTTTCCAAAGACTTATAGACGATTCGTTGATTGTTGACCAGTAAGTAGAGAGCAATAAAACCAATCAAAACAATAGAGAATATAAAAAATATGTACTGATAAGAACGGTAAATTCCAAACATAAAAGGCAAAGTACCCAGCAGCATTCCAGCAATAACAATCATGTCAAAGGCTCTTTCAACGATGATCGTTGTAAGCACTCTCCAAAAACCCAACCCGTGACGTCCAAGTAATAACGCTCGTCCTAATTCTCCCAAACGTAATGGTAATATGTTGTTCAAGAGATAACCAATGTTAATGGTCAAAAAAACCTTAGTATAAGTACTCTCACCACGCAAGAGCAACCGCCATGCTACCCCCCTTGTAGCCAGTCCTAATGTATAAAGGACGATCACAGGAACAAGATAGCGATAGTCGGCTTCATTGATTGCCTCGCTGACTTCTGCCCAATTTACCGAGGAAAAAACCCAAGCCAATGCCATCGTGCTAACAACAATGCCTGGCAAAATCCGCCAGAAATCTACACTCTTTTTTTGAATTAGCCTTTGGATACTCAGTCTTCCTCCAAACGCAAAACGGCTAAAAAAGCCTCTTGTGGTATCTCAACGTTGCCAACCATTTTCAATCGCTTTTTCCCTCTTTTTTGCTTTTCAAGCAATTTCTTCTTGCGAGTCACATCACCACCATAGCACTTTGCTAGGACATCCTTACGCAGTGCTTTGACATTTGCACGAGATATGACTCTCCCCATGGCACATGCCTGAATAGGCACTACGAACAACTGTCTCGGAATCAATTCTTTAAGTTTTGAGATGAGAGCCTGTCCTTTATGATATGCCTCGTCCTTATGAACAATAGTCGTTAGAGCGTCAACCGGCTCAGAGTTTACCAAAATTTCCAATTTGACTAACTCATTCGGACGATACCCAACGAAATGATAATCTAAAGAAGCGTAGCCCCGAGTGCGCGATTTTAACTGATCGTAGAAATCTACAATCAATTCGGAAAGTGGCATCTCAAATGTAAGTTGAACTCTATTAGGCGTTGGATAATCCTGGCTGATGAAGATTCCTCTTTTCTTTGTGACCAAATCCATCACAATACCATAATATTCTACCGGGGTGAACACCTCTATTCTCATCCACGGCTCGCGTGTCTCTGCAATTTGCGATTCCTCCGGAAGATCAGCCGGGGAGTCAATACGTACGAGCTCTCCATTTTTTAACAATATTTCATACTCAACAGATGGTGCAGTCACAATGATGTCCAATCCATATTCACGTTCCAAACGCTCTTGGATGATTTCCATGTGAAACATACCTAAAAATCCACATCGAAACCCAAAATTTAGGGCTTGTGAAGTTTCAGGTTCAAAGACCAAGGAAGCATCGTTGAGTTGCAATTTTTCTAAAGCATCTTTCAAAGCCGGATAATCTTCACTTTCAACTGGGTATAAACCTGCGAATACCATTGGTTTAACCTTACGGTAGCCCGGTAAAGGCTGATACGCAGGGCATGTTGAGTGAGTAATAGTGTCTCCAACTCTACATTCACGTACGGTTTTCAAGCCAGTAGCAATATAACCAACCTCACCCGATGATAATGTTTGGGTGGGTTTTAACTCTGGGGTAAAAATACCGATCTCTACAGGTTTGAACTCAACACCGCTAGCCATAACGAATAAGGTATCCGTGGAATTAACTTGACCATCAACGACACGGACATAGGCAACAACGCCTTTATAAGGATCATAATGGGAATCGAAAATCAACGCCCTCAAAGGTGCGTTCAAGTCACCTTGCGGGGCAGGAACATGTTTCACCACCGCTTCTAATACTGCTTCTATATTAAGTCCTAATTTTGCTGAAATCTTTATAACCTGATCTTTTGATACACCTAGTAAATGACTAATTTCTTCGACTACCTCATCAGGTCGCGCCGCAGGTAGGTCTATCTTATTGACAACTGGGATGATTTCTAAGTCGGCTTCTATTGCCATATATAAGTTTGCAAGGGTTTGTGCCTCAATACCCTGACTGGCATCTACGACTAATATCGCCCCTTCACAGGCTTCAAGGGCGCGCGAAACCTCATAACTAAAATCAACATGTCCAGGGGTATCAATTAAATTTAAGACATAATGGTTGCCATCTGAGGCTATATAATTCATTCGCACTGCCGAAGCCTTTATGGTTACCCCCTTTTCCCTTTCCAACTCCATAGAATCCAAAACTTGGTCGGTCATCTCTCGTTCAGAGATTGTACCGGTCAATTGCAATAACCGATCCGCCAAGGTGGATTTCCCATGATCAATATGTGCAATGATACAAAAATTACGAATCAAATGGATGTTTTCCATAAATTCGAATCACATATATTGCCTAGGATCAATTTCTGCTTAAACCATAAATTTTTTTACCATTTGCTCAGATTGAATCAACGCCTCTTCGATAATATATTGAAGATTGCAAACCGGTTGTCCAGGATATTCCAACCATATAAAGAATTCCACATTGCCCTTGGGTCCTAAAATGGATGAGGGTATCAATCCTAATATTGAATATTCTTCTCCTTGGATAAAGTTTAAAAGTTCCAGCAGCACTCTTTGATGCACCTCTCTATCCCGTATAACACCTTTACCTCTATCCACCTCATCTTTTCCTGCTTCAAATTGTGGTTTGATGAGGGCAAGAACTTGACCCCCACTGCTTGATAGCCATTGTTTAACCACTGGTAAGATTATTTTCAATGAAATAAAGGAGACATCTATAGTTACTAAATCAATTGGCTCTGGAAGAGAATCTATATAGCGAGCATTTTTTCCTTCCATTACGAAAACGCGTGGATCATTTCTCAATTTCCAATGCAGAATACCTTGCCCAACATCAATTGCATAGACTCGTTTTGCACCATAATGTAGTAAGCAATCGGTAAAACCACCCGTTGATGCCCCAACATCAGCGCATATCATTCCACGAATGTCCAAACCAAACGATTGGATTGCAGACTCTAACTTAAACCCACCACGTGAGACAAATTTTGGTTTTTCTTTTATCTCTACGTTTCCATCACTAGGCACAACAGACGATGGTTTTAAAACCAATTGACCATTGATACGAACTTGCCCAGCCATAATCAACCGTTGGGCTTGGGTGCGGCTTTCTACTAGTCCTTTCTTCAGTAACAATACGTCTGCTCGTGTTCTGGGCATAGATATATTGTAACATTAGGTGAAAAAAGGACTTATGAACTATCTTTTCGTCCAGCAAGGGCTAAGAAGACATCTTCTAAAGTAGGCTCAACAATTTCTATCTTCGAAACATCAACCCCTGCAATTGTCAAATGGTTCTGCAAGGTTTCCAAACTTACATTAGGCTCAGTGATCACCCTTAAGCGATTAGCAAACAAGCCTGCTCGCATGACTCCTGGGGTTTTATTCAATATCTCTATTGCGTATAAAAGCCTTAAACCAATCGAATTCAATGTCTCATCGTTTAATTCCCGCGAAACTTCTGTAATAAAAACATCCCATGCTAATCCTGGGAGTAGATTTCTTTTCAAATTTGATGGTGTATCTAACGCTAATAAACGACCATCGCGCATGATACCTACGCGATTACAATATTCCGCTTCATCCATATAGTGTGTAGTGACAAATGCGCTCACCCCCTTATTAACTAACTCGTATATTAAATCCCAAAATGCTCTTCTAGCCATTGGATCTACCCCACTAGTCGGCTCATCAAGAAATAAAAGAGAAGGGTTGTGTATGATTGCAGTACCTAAAGCCAATCTTTGACGATAACCTACCGACAACTCCTCGGCTTTCTCGTTTTCTAATCCACGTAATCCCGTTAAATCAATGACTTCTTCTAACCTCACACGATCACGGATTCCATAAACACCAGCGTAAAAGGCTAAATTCTCTTTAACGGTTAACTCATGATACAATGCAAACTTTTGGCACATATACCCAACTTTTGCACGAATCTTTTCCGATTGACGTCGAATGTCATATCCAAGAACAGAAGCATCCCCTTCTGAAGGTTTCAATAAACCCAATAACATACGAATAGTAGTTGTTTTCCCAGAACCATTGGGACCCAAATAACCAATGATTTCCCCTTCTTCGACTGTGAATGTAACATGGTCCACTGCTGTGAAATTTCCGAATCGGCGAGTTAGGTTATTGGTGATGACTACCGGGGCCTTGCTGATTTGTCCACTCACTGATTCTCTCTTTCATTTTCTTGTTCTAAAAGTGCAATAAAAATATCCTCGAGTTGAGGGGTAATTTCTTTAATGTATTCAACCTCACATCCATGTTCAGAGGCTTGTTTGGTTAATTGATGGATCACTTCTTGAGACTTTCCGGCTTGGATTCTGATGTGTAAGCGGTCACCAAACATCTGAACATCTTGAACATATACATTATCCATGGCGAGTTCCCGCAATATTTGCAATGGACTTCCACTCATCTCTAACAACCTTCCATTGAGACGAGAAATCAGTTGATTTGGTGGTCCTTCGAGGAGGATGCGTCCTGCTCTCATAAAACCAACGCGTGTGCAACGCATCGCCTCGTCCATATATGGTGTACTGATAAGCACAGCAACTCCTTGATTAGATGGTTTCCCATTTGTTGACGAAGGGGCAACCAGTCTCATGATGAGTTGCCAAAAATCTTGGCGTGTTACTGGATCGACGCCAGTGGTCGGTTCATCGAGCAATAAGACACGCGGGGTATGAACAAGGGCTGCAGCCAAACCTAATTTCTGCTTCATGCCACCCGAAAGTTGACCTGCTGGGCGATGCAGAAAATCATCTAACCCAACAAACTTTAAAATGTCCATACACCGAGGTTTCCATTCTTTATCAGGTATGCCTCTTACCTCGGCAAAAAAACGTAAATTTTCGATCACTGTTAATTCTTCATAAAGAGAAAAACGTTGGGGTAGATAACCAATTTGCGCGCGGGCTAAGTCAGGTTGTCGTAAAAGGTCAAATCCAGCGATATGAATCGCGGGGCTTTGACTATTCGATAGATAAGTTGGACGTAATGCACCGCAAAGCAATCGAATCGTTGTGGTCTTCCCGGCGCCATCCGGTCCAACCAAAGCATAAATTTCACCTGCTTCAATCTTAAGAGATAAATCATCTACGGCGTGAAGGACGCCAAAATATTTATGTAAATTTCGCGCTTCAATCATTATGGACATGTTCAGCAATCGTTTATTCTATAAATTCTACATCAGCAGGCATCCCTGGTTTGAGCTTACCGGTTGGATTCTCTATGGCTAACTTTACAGCAAATACTGTCGTTCGCCGACCTTCTTCTGTTTGTACATTGCGCGGGGTATATTCGGCGCGATCGGCGATGCGTATGACGGTAGCATCAAACACTTCATTCGGAAACGAGTCTACCGTTACCCTCGCACGTTGACCAATTTTTATTTGACCATAGCGGTCCTCAGAAACATAGACGGTGATCGTCAATCGATCAATTTGACCTATTTTCATTGCCACTGTCCCAGGTTGGGCAATTTCTCCAGATTCGATATTCCTGGTTAGAATAACACCCGCAATTGGTGATGTGACAACTGACTTTTTGATTTGAATATCCAATAAATTCACTTCTGCTTGATACTGCTCGACCAATTTTTGAGCCTGCGTAACACCATCGGTTGCCTGTTTTAGATTTGCTTCAGCCAATTTTAAAGCGGCTCTGGCAGATTCTACCTGTAATGATTCTTCGCCTGTCAATAGAGCATACCAATGATCTAGCGCGGTCTCATATCGTTCTTTTGCTACTGATAGGCGAGCTCTTGCCTCACGTATATCCTCTGAAGACCTCTCTGAAAGAAGTTGATCATATAAGGATTGAGCGGCTTCCAACTCACTCTTCGCTGTATCAAAAATCGTTTGAGCGAAATCCTTCAATTCTTTATCTCCTTGAGATTTTGCTCGTTCGAGGACTTCTTGGGCTACTAAGAACCGTGCTTGGGCATCGGATAACCTTTTTTCTGCCTCGATGAACTTGTCATTACCCAAGGTACTCACAATGATTTCAAAATTGGATTGTTCAGCGTCAAGGGCACTTTTAGCGATCTCTACTTCCTTTTCAGCTGAGGTAATTTTTTCTTGCTTAACGTAATACCATACCGGTAATTTGAACTCTTTTGGTTTGTCTTCTTCCCAAGCACGAATACGTTGTTTATATTCGTCTAATCGAGCTGCTTGAATCGCTAATTGAAGTTGTATCCTTGCCGACTCGACATTGGCTTGAGCAGTTTCCTTCGCTGATTTAGCAAGTTCCAAATTGGCTTTTGCAACCTCGAGTGCAGCCTCAGCTCTCTTTCGTTGTGACTGGAGCAACTCATCGTCTATGCGAAATAGTGGGTCGCCAACTTCTACCCGATCACCCTCAGAGTGATATACTTCGACGACCCGCCCCGCCAACTCGGTAGAGATAATCACCTCCACTGCTTCAATCGTTCCTGAGGCTTTTATCGAGGCATTTTTCTCATTCTGCTTGTAGATATTAAAGTACCAGAATCCTACGCCAACGAATACGAGAAGAAAAAGTAGGGGTATTCCAATATTTCTGATTCTATTCATCTAATTATCTCCTCCAGCGGATACGCTTATTTTGGGATATTTTTCAATTAATCTAATCGTTTGCGAAATCTCAATGCAGCACCCGTCATGATAATAATTCCAAAAATGGTTAATACAAATATTTCATCCTGCAGATGAGTTACACCTACCCCTTTGATCATTAGCGATCGGATGATCACCAAGTAATAACGCAAGGGGATGATCTTTGAAATCCACTGTAACACTGGTGGCATCGCTTCGATTGGAAAGAAAAAGCCAGAAAGAAAAATGCTTGGTAACAAGGTCATCCATACCACCAACATTGCCTCTTGTTGCGTGTTAGCAATAGACGATGCCAGCAACCCTATTCCCAAACTGGAAAGCAAAAAAATTCCCGAAAGTGCCATGATAATGTTTAAATCACTACGTATGGGGACTTTGAACCACCATGAACCAATCAACATAACCTCTAAAGTATTCATATATGCCAGGATAATGTACGGTAACAGTTTACCCACCACTAATTCCCACGGTCGAATTGGCGTTACTATGAGTTGTTCAATTGTGCCCCTCTCACGCTCCCGAACAATAGAAGAAGCAGACAGCACAGAAGTGAGAGCATATAAAATAATTCCAATGACTCCAGGTATCATGAAATAAGTGCTCGTCAAATCTGGGTTATACCACACGCGTGAACGAACTTCGATGGAAAAAGGAGTTGTAGCAGTTTGATTTTTACCCATAATCCTTTCTGTAAAGATGCGTGTAGCATATTCCTGCCCAATAAGTTGGGCGGCGGATAATGAAGTAGAAGCAACTGTTGGATCACTTCCGTCTAAAACAAATGCAACCTGAGCGGTACCGTCTTTCTCGAGTCTATTGCTATAATCTGGAGGGATGATTAAACCAGCACGGGCTTGACCACTATCTATCAACGTTCGCAATTCCTCTTCCGAATCCACATCAAATGCCAATCGAAAGTAATCCGCTGCACGATAAGCATCAAGTAGTGCTCTCGCTGCCGGTCCCCTATCTTGATCAAAGACTGCTAAAGGTACATTACGTACATCATTTGTAGCAGCATAACCCATTAAAAACAATTGCATAACCGGCAAAATCATCACCAATATAAGTGTGCGAGGATCTCTCCAAATTTGAATAAATTCCTTCCGAATCAATGAAATCAATCGGGAACTGAACATAGATTACTCCATAAGGTCAAACATCAATTTTTTACCATTATGCCATGTAAGTATATGTCCACGAAGTAATCAATGGCATGTTGTTGAAATTCAGATGGTGCGATCGGTGTAAGTACCAACTCGGTGAGGTAGTAAGCAATAAATAATCCAAGAAAGGAACGAAACAAAATAGCATCAGGAATTTCGCGCAATCTACCCTTGTTTTTTATTCTTTTGGTTTGGATAATTTGAGTTACCGTCGGGAATAGATTTTCAAATAATTCATGAGAATGAATGTTTTCGAATTCCACTGTTTCTATAAATAGTAGATTTAGAAAATAAGGTCGCTTTTCTAATGCTTGAATCATACGGTTGGCTACATCGCGAACGAAATCCTCAACCGTTTCACTTTGTACGTTCACCAACGCTGGGATGATTTCGTGATAAGGATGGAATTCCAAAAACACAGCCCGGAAAATTTCCTCTTTACTATTGAAATGATTGTAAACACTTCCTAAAGCAACCTCTGCCTTTTGGGCAATTTGACGCATTGAGGTACCATGGTAACCCTGCTTGACGAACAAGTCATGGGCAGCCTTTAGAATGAGATCACGGGTCTGCTCACCGCGAACGTAGCCCTCTTTGTACATATTTGAGTCCCTTTTTAAATACGAACGAACGTTCGTTCATATTTTACTACTAATTTTAAACAACAAATAGAGATACACCATAAACGCGTTTGGTGTATCTCTATTTCAAGTGTGGAAAAGGTATGATCAAAATCGCTTGTTTTCTAACAAAAACCTCTTAGTGCAATGGAATTATTATCAGAGGTCTAACAAACCGGTACTCATTTTTGGTAAACGCATTTTCTCCTCATCCTTGCCAAATCGGATGACCTCACCGGTATCCGTTACCGCCTCAACGGCTAGACCTAAACTTTGGAGCTCTTTGACCAACACGCGGAAGGATGCCGGAATACTCGGTTCTTCGATTGGTTCACCCTTGACGATGGACTCGTAAGTTTTTACCCTTCCCTGCACATCATCAGACTTCACTGTGAGCATTTCCTGTAGAGTATACGCTGCACCATATGCTTCTAGAGCCCACACTTCCATCTCTCCAAACCGTTGTCCACCAAATTGGGCTTTTCCGCCTAAAGGTTGTTGCGACACTAGACTATATGGACCTGTAGAGCGAGCATGCACTTTATCTTCAACTAGATGATGCAATTTCATTATGGACATGATGCCTACGGTGACAGGTTGGTCATAAGGTTCTCCAGTCTTACCATCACGTACAATTTGCTTTCCAGAAATGGGAATCGGGATTCGTTTTTTCGATTCTACTCTTTCCGCCATTGTACGAATTTCTTCATCAGGTACACCTGTGGTATCCTCTCCTAAACTCTCCATCCAGATACGCAAGCAAACATTAATTGCTCGTTGATCCTGTTCACTGGTGGATTTGGGTAGTTCAAGCGAGTCGGTGAAGACAAAAAACTCATCTGGGTTATATCCTTTTTCTCGCAACCATTCTTTCATTGTTGATCGTCTAGCATAATGGATATCAGAGGTCAAACGATATATGTCATACCCTCTTTCTCCTAACCAAGCCTCAAGATATAGGTTGCGAACATCATCATCACTTTCTATGTCGTCTATCGAATAGTTAAATTGTTCAACCCATTCCCATGCTCTTTCAGTAATGGTTTCCCAAGCATGATCAACTAACCATGCACGTGCTAGTTCTGCCTCAATCTCTGTTTCTGTTGCACCATCAAATACAGGTGAAATCGCACGAAATCCTAAACGACTAGCAGCCCACCCAAGATGAGTTTCAAGTACTTGCCCGAGATTCATACGCCCAGGAATCCCTGTAGGATTCAAGATGACATCAATCGGAGTTCCATCTTCTAAAAATGGCATATCCTCTACAGGGACTACCCTTGAGACAACCCCTTTGTTACCATGGCGCCCTGCCATTTTATCTCCGGCTGTGATCTTACGCCGTTGAGCAACAAAAACGCGCACCATAGTATCCACCCCAGCAGAGAGATCTGAATTGTCATCTCGGGTGAATACCTTTACGTCCACAACCTTTCCTCGTTCTCCATGGGGCATCTTCAAAGAGGTATCTTTGACATCACGCGATTTTTCCCCAAAAATAGCACGCAATAATCTTTCCTCTGGTGTCAATTCTTTTTCACCCTTTGGAGAGATCTTTCCCACCAAAACATCACCAGGACCAACCTCCGCACCAATGCGTATTATGCTTTTCTCATCCAAATCCTTAATGGTCTCTTCACCAATATTAGGTATATCGCGTGTAATCTCTTCCGGACCAAGGCGAGTATCTCTCGACTCTACCTCATATTTTTCAATATGAACGGAAGTGAATAAGTCATCACGAACTAAACGTTCTGAGATGACAATAGCATCTTCAAAGTTGGCACCTTCCCAGGCAAGGAAAGCAACTAATACATTCTGACCTAATGCTAGCTTACCATTTACGGTTGAGGAGGAATCGGCAATGATATCCCCTTTCCGAATACGTTGACCTTTTACAACTGCAGGAATCTGGTCAATACAAGTGCTTTGATTTGATCTTTGATACTTGCGAAGCGGGTAAACCTTCTCTCCATTTTCTGTTTTCACTACAACGCGCTTTCCGGTAACCGAGATGACTTCACCATCTTCTTCGGCAACAATAACTTGCCCTGAATCTAATGCTGCGTAATTTTCCATACCTGTTGAAACTTGAGGAATGTCCGGTTTAACCAACGGCACAGCCTGCGCTTGCATGTTTGAGCCCATTAGAGCACGATTCGCGTCATCATGTTCCAAGAACGGTATCAATGCTGCACTGATACCTACGATTTGATGTGGAGCAACATCCATATATTCGATGCTCTCCGGTGCTGCAAATAAAAAGTTGGAATGGAAGCGTGATGAAACGCGACTCCTTACAAACTCCCTATGTTCATTCACTAATGTATTCGATTGGGCGATAACGTAGCGATCTTCCTCATCCGCAGAAAGATACTCAATGTCATCCGAAATGAAAGGTACAATTTGCACTTTCCCATTAATCTTTTTGGAAATGATCGAGAAAATCTCTGGAGTGATGCGTTCACCCTTACTCAAGATCAATTCACCTGTGTCGTTATCTCGTAAATCCTCTCGCAAAGCACGACCGATCAATCTCTCATCAGTAGAATCAACATCCTTATAAACTCGACGATACGGAGTCTCAATAAATCCATACTCATTCACCCGCGAAAAAGACGCCAATCGCCCAATCAAACCAATATTAGGACCTTCTGGTGTTTCGATCGGACAAATTCTCCCATAGTGAGAATGATGCACGTCCCGTACATCAAATCCTGCACGTTCTCGGCGCAATCCACCCGGACCAAGAGCAGATAAAGTGCGCTTATGGCGTAATTCCGCTAAAGGATTTGTTTGATCCATAAATTGTGAAAGCTGGCTGGAGCCAAAGAATTCTCTTAACGCTGCTACAACTGGGCGTATGTTCACTAATGTGATTGGGGTAATTTGGTCTTGCTCACGAATGGACATACGTTCTTTTATGACTCGTTCCATTCGGCGCAAACCGATCCTGAGTTTATTTTGAATCAATTCCCCAACCGTTTTTGCACGTCGGTTCCCTAAATGATCAATATCATCTGGAGATTCGATACCATTGTTAATGGCGATCATCCTTCGAACCAGGCGGACAATATCCCATTTGGTGATGGTACGTCGGTCTATTGGTATGTTTAATCCTAACTTTTGATTGAGTTTATAACGACCGACCCGTTCCAAATCATAATGGCGTTGATCAAACAATTGTTCTTCTAGAAAACTCTTTGCATTCTCCAATGTCGCCGGATCACCCGGGCGCATGCGCCGGAAGAATTCTAACAATGCGGCTTGAGCAATGGTTGTATTTTTTAAATCCCACTCGGGTTCTTGTGCCAAAGTTGAGGCAATAAACATTCGATCAGGGTCTTTATCTACATCAGCAAAGAGTGCGATCAATTCCTCATCGGTACCCTCCTTCAGAGGGGAATCTCCCATGCCATCATTGACCGCAGCAAGAGCACGGAGAAAAATCGTGACAGGAACAGTTCGCTTGCGATTGAATCGCAAAGTTAGATAGTCACTCTTCCTGGTTTCAAATTCCATCCATGCGCCACGATCTGGAATTAATTTTGCAATAGCCAGAGGTCTTCCCGTTGACCGATCTATTGGTCCCTCAAAATATACCCCTGGTGAGCGGATCAATTGCGAAACGACTACGCGTTCCGTTCCATTGATGATAAAAGTGCCTTTCTCAGTCATTTCAGGAAAGTCACCCAAGAAGATATCTTGTTTCTTGGGTTCTGGCACATCTGGACCTGCAAGTAGAACAGAAACGTATAAAGGACATGCGTAAGTTAAATCTCGTTCAACGCACTCTTCAATAGTATGTTTAGGCTCCTCGAACCAATACTTCAATCCCCATTCCTGAGCCTCTTCCGTCCTACTCGGAAAGTATAATTTCATCCCTTTGTTATACGATTCGATCGGCGAAATTTCATCAAAGAGATCCGCTAGACCCTCTTCTTTCAGCCGTCTAAAAGAATCCAACTGAACTTCGATCAATCTAGGTAATGGAAGGTTGACGTTGATTCGTGCGTATGATTTTTCGGGTAAAACCGCCATCATGGACATACTCCTAGTAAAACTACATGACTAAATACAAGATATTAGGAAAACGTGAGTGCACAAAGATCAATGAAGTAGGTTGATTTTATTTTATAGAACAAAAGTATCATATTCCCTAAACGAAAGTTTATTATACTATTGAATAATTTATAAGGTCAAGTATTTTTTGGCAATTTTTGATATTTATCTCAAATTCCTTATTCCTCATCACACCCTCTTGATTTGCTATGACTATGATGTCATAATTAGACAACTTAAAGTCGCTCCGTATTCAAACTCTTTGTTAATAGGAATAAAAATTTATGAGACGACCGATAAAATCCATAACTAACCCAAAGTTATACTTGCATATATTAAGCCCAGAAGAGGTTTCTCGCATTCATCGTGCGACTTTAGAAATCATCGAATCTGTTGGAGTAAGGTTTCCTTCTAAAATGGCTTTAGAGATATGGAGTGCCCATAATGCCACAATAGATTGGGACACAATGATTGTTAAAGTTCCAGGAGAAGTCATCGAAAATGCACTAAAACTTGCTCCACCCTCGTTTACTTTAGCCGCCCGAGACTCGACTCAAGACCTGCTTTTAGATGGCAATCACGTTTACGTGGGAACGGATGGTTGTGGCGTAGAGATTATCGATTTATACACTGGCGCGAAGAGAAGGACAACCCTTAAAGATGTGGTGGATATTGCAAGGATTGCAGATTATTTAGAAGAAATATCCTTTCATTGGGTTCCAGTTTCTGCTCAAGATTGTCCTCCCAATGTACGTGGACTTTGCGAATTGAAAGCCATTTGGGAAAATTCGACAAAGCATGTACAAACCGAGAGCATTTATTCAACAAAAGAAACAAAAGCCGCAATCGAGATGGCTTCTCTCATTGCTGGCAGCACGGAAAACTTGCGCAAACGCCCTGTGCTTTCCATAATGCAATGTACTACCTCACCCCTTGGTCATGACGCAGGCAGTTTAGAGTCTGCTTTAACTGCTGCTGAATCAGGCATTCCGGTTGGATTCATGACGATGGCCTCCTGTTTAACCACGGGTCCAGCAACGATGGCGGGGACATTGGTGGTTGGCAATGCTGAAGTAATCAGTGCCCTTGCTCTTATCCAACTCGCCTATCCAGGGGCTCCGGTATTTTACGCTGCAGCACAAACAGCAGCGGACCTTCGAACCGGTGCTTATACAGGCGGAGGACCTGAAGATTATCTCTTTGGAGCATGTACGAATGTAATATCTGATTTTTACAACATACCTTTATCTATGGGCTCGTTCGCAACCGGCGCTAAAGAACCAAACTGGCAAGCGGGTGTGGATAATAGCCTATCTACATTCATGGCTTCCATAGTAATGTCGGATATGCTGCTAGGAGTAGGTTTACTGCATGGTAGTCGCATTTGGTCCTATGAACAAATGTTAATGGATTGCGAAATTTTTAATATCGTACATAAGATGATGGAAGGGATTGAAGTCAACGATGAAACCCTAGCATTGGATGTAATTCGGGATGTTGGACCAGGTGGTAATTTCCTTAGCCATAAACACACAAAAAAATTCATGAGAGAGATTTGGATACCTCAATTTATGGATCGGCGACCATATGAGGTTTGGGAAACCAAGAGAGATGGCGCCAGGGAATGGGCAAACATCAAGGCAAAAGAGATATTAGAAACCCATTCGCCTGAGCCCCTCGATCCACTGATTTCAAAAGAACTCCAAAAAATAATCCATTCAATAAATGGTGAGTGATTAATTTTGGATAATATGGCGTATAATGGGATTAATTATTCCCTTATAAGAATGCGATTCGCCATGAATCTTTTCAGAAATACACATCTAATTAGGAATGGTTTTCTCGCAATTAATTTAAGGGTAGAGAAAAGGCATCTCCCAAATGCGATTTTGATATTGGTTTTTTTTCTGATTTGTTCTTTATCTTCTTCACTGTTAACTGCTTGCAGTCGTCTGCCGATTTTTTCGTCTCCAACGCAAACACCTAATACTGTTTCTACCGAAACAAGGCTACCTTTGACATTGCCAACATTGGAAAGTCAAATTATTTCATCAAACGATCAAAATCCATCCACGCTCACTATACCGAGTTTGAGCAAAAACGTATTCGTTCATCCGAAAAATCTCTTCTATCTTATACCCCCAGATGGATGGCTTGTCACTACCGATGAAGACAGTGCTACGTTTACTGACCCTTCAATGTTGGGTTATTTCACTGTGTCTGTAGTCAATGTAGGTTATCCCCTAGAAGAGGACGCTTTTAATAGGCTTGTCCAAAGCAGAGAAACGAACGCATTTGGAGATGTGGAGAAATATATACCTATGAGTTGGACGATTGACAATGAAAATGGAATAGTACAGGTTACAAAAAAGGTTGCAGAAGACGGGAATTCAATGACAATGATAACCAATTATTTCTTAGAAGAATCGTGGTTGTGCATTTTCGAGTGGGAACTCCAACCCGAATTTGCCTTGGCTGTTGATGAACATATCAGTAAACCAATTATTAAATCATTTCGACTGAATAAACAAGCCGCCAATCAATTGAAAGTTTATGCTGCAAAGTACTACACGCAAATCAATAGCGATAGATTTTCCTTTGATGTTCCAGTCTTTTGGAGCAGAAGAGAATCGTTCGGAGAATATACCCAAGTCAACACATTTTCTTCACCTGATGAACACGCTTGGATACAGACACTTCTCTTTGAAGATGAGACAGTCATTTCAAAAAGGGTTGCCGGTCTAGTCACTTTGTTTCTGTTGAATAATTACTATACAAAAGATATCGAAGTTATTTCCGATCGCATTTATCCTGATGGAAGAGAACAATTGATTTGGTTTTCCCCTTCAGGAAATTTTCATGGTATAAGCAACTTTACTACCCTTCCCCCTTCGCTCTTGCTATATTCAGCCATCTACGAAGATACATATAGCACGATTTATAAAACACTATTAGAAGAAATCCTAAATACTTTCAGATTTCATTCTGATCATTAGTTATCCAATAGGGTCTGAATTTTATTCCGTTTGAATTCGCTTCGGTACTTTTGTACCATTGACCTTCTTGTAGTTATAGATACAATGAATGTAGAAAATTTTATTAAATACAATATTGTACTAATTGTGTCCAATAAGTCCAATAAATAAAATTTTACCAAAGTATAAATTCATCTATCATCATTCTGTAAAACTATATTCATTACAAAGCACTTTTCAATTCAACATGAACTCTATAACCCAATCCATAGATATTAGCACAGATTACGTTCAGAGAAAAATTCCCGCCTCATTGACCGTCGGTTTAAAAACCGATCATCCTTCTCTGGCATTACCTGAGGTCCAACGCGTCAATATTATTGGTGTTGGTATTAGTGCGATCAATCTTCAACAAGCCGTTGAGTTGATTGAGAAGTGGATCACCTATCGCATACCTCAATACGTTTGTGTCACTGCCGCGCATTGTATTATGGATAGCCTGAGTTCCATCGAATTGCGAAACATTTATAATTCCAGCGGCTTGTCAACGCCTGATGGCATGTCATTGGTATGGTTGATGCGCCTAAGGGGATATAAGAATGTTGGAAGAGTCTATGGCGCTGATCTGATGTTGGAGATATGTAAACAATCTCTTCATAAGGGTTATCGTCACTTCTTTTACGGTGGCGAACCGGGTGTTGCCGAGGCTCTTGCAAACCGGCTACGCTCAAGATTTCCAGGCATTCAAATCGTTGGGACATACTCTCCGCCTTTTCGGGAATTGTCAAATGAGGAAGACAAAACAATTGTTGAATTTATCAATTCATCACAACCTGATATTGTTTGGGTAGGAATGAGTAGTCCAAAACAAGATTTTTGGATGGCTACTCATCGTGGATTGATAACAGCCCCCATTCTCATTGGTGTCGGTGCTGCGTTTGACTTCCTATCCGGTCACAAAAAACAGGCTCCTTTTTGGATGCAAAGGCTAGGTTTTGAATGGTTGTTTCGATTGGCGATGGAACCTCGAAGATTATGGCGAAGATACATTCGCTATCCTCGATTTATACTCCTAGCCCTAGCACAAACAATTGGTTTACTATAAGGAACGCTATGGACAAAATTATTTCATTTTATAGGAACTCTCTTATCGAAAACCAAGGGTTTAAAATTCATCGAAAAAATATTCTGGTAACAATACTAGCCTATAATGAGGAATCCAATATTTGTAGCGTGATCGAAAGAGTTCGCCAGGTAGTTCCGAACGCAACGATCGCAGTCATCAACGATGGATCAAGAGACCGTACATCTATATTCGCTGAGCAAGCAGGTGCCGAGGTTATAGACCTTCCCTTTAACCTTGGCATTGGTGGAGCAATGCAAACTGGGTTGAAAATGGCTATCAAAGAAGGATATGACTATATCGTACGAATGGATGGAGATGGTCAACATCCACCCGAAGGTATCCCTTACTTACTCGAACCAGTCATAAAAGGAGAGGTAGACATTGCAGTCGCCACCCGCTTCGCAGGTAAATACAGCACATATAAACCGAGTTTGACTCGAAAGATTGGTATTTTCGTCTTCTCCAAACTTGCCACTATGTTTTCTGGCAGGAAAGTGACAGATGCAACATGCAGTTATCAAGCAATGAATATTCACGCGGCAAGGTTCTTAGATAGTAACATGGAAGAGGATCACCCAGAGGTGGATGGCTGGATTTTATTAGGAAGGGCAGGGTTTCGCGTCAAAGAAATCCCAATGGAAATTCGACCTCGCCGTTTTGGTGTATCATCCATCAACACTATGCGCGCCATATATTTCATCTTGAAAGTTGGGATAACAGCATTTGCCGCAAGGTCAAGGAGATATGTTGTATGATACAAACTCGACTTCAGGTTTTGCTAATATTGGTTAGCATATCCCTCATCGTCGCTATATGGCAATTAATTGTGCGAGGAAAACTTCGTCCCGCGTATGCGATTCTTTGGTTGATTTCCTCCTCCCTGTTTTTCTTACTTGTAATACTGCGTAAACCAATTCATGATCTCGCGAATTTTTTCCAGGTAGCCTATACTCCCTCGTTTATATTCGCAATGGGGTTGTTGTTCACCATCATTTTACTGCTCTCGCAATCGGTTGTTATTTCGAACATGTCAAAGAAAATCATAGAATTAGCTCAACATTATGCTCTAATTAAATGGAAACAAGATCAACTCGTAGAGCAATCCAAACGCTTCGAACGCTTTGCGATACAAATGCTAAACAAGTATATGCACGAAAAATGGAGGCTAACATCCATTGAACAAGAGGGGGATGATGAAAATATACTCCTCCAAATGATATTGAATTCCTCTACCCATTCAAATAATAAGATTTCTCCGTTTTTACCTGAGAGTATTTCCGATAGTACAAATTGTTCCGATGATTATGAGGAGGAGATTTTCAAGGTCAGCCCATTCATTATAGAGATGGACGAACTTCAAGAACAAACATACTCTCCTTCAGGAGAGAAGTCTGCATGAGTTATCGTGTATGGGTAATTGGTCTCGATGGCGCAACATTTGATTTGATAATACCTTGGGCTGAAGCAGGACTTTTACCAACCTTTACCAAATTAATGCGAGAAGGTGCATGGGGGGAGGTCAAGAGCACACTTCCTCCCATTACCGGACCTGCATGGAGTTCCTTCATGACAGGCACAAACCCTGGGAAACACGGGGTTTACGATTGGACTTTTCGAAAACCCGCATCCTATGATTTTCCCCCAGTGACGTTTGATAATGTAAGGCAACCTACCCTTTGGCGGATTTTAAGTCATTTAAACAAACGCGTACTTGTTCTCAATGTACCAATGACCTACCCTCCGGAACACATAAATGGGTTGCTAATATCCGGAATGCCGGCAACAAGGCTCGTAACATATCCCAAAGAATTAGCCCTCAAAATCCATTCATTAGTTCCGGACTATGTAGTTTACCCTGACCCTGGACAAGCATACTCAGACCAAGGCATACATTCCTTCCTTGAACAAGTTGAAAAGGAAATCGTAACCCGTACAAAAGTATGGAAAGAGTTGCTCAGTTGGGAAACCTGGGATTTCGCGATGATCCTTTATAACGCTACCGATGTAGTTCAACATGCTATGTGGAAATTTATGAGTCCACACCATCCCCAATATAACCCGAAAAAAGCCGAAATTTACGGCAATGCAATCTTAAATGTTTATCAGCAATTGGATGCCATCCTTGGGGAGGCATTGAAAGAAATCGATTCAAACACGATTCTTTGGGTGATGTCGGATCATGGATTTGGACCTTTCCATAAGTTCATCCACATAAACACATGGTTAATGCACGAAGGGTTATTGGTATTAAAACCTAATGCTGTAACTCGATTCAAGAAAATATTGTTCGACCTTGGGTTTTCTCCTATGCCAGTTTATAACATACTGATGAATGTTGGACTGGGGAAACTCAAGAGAGAAGTTGTTCGTGGTAAAAGCAAAAAACTGCGCCTGTTTTTCCTTTCATTTGATGATGTTGATTGGACGAAGACGAAAGCCTATTCCTTGGGAAACATTGGACAGATAAGGATAAACCTACAAGGAAGGGAACCCCAAGGTTGTGTGAGACCTGGTGATGAATATAAAAAAATCATAGACGACATTACTAACCGACTATCTAATCTACGAGATCCCAAGACCGGTGAATTGGTTATTGATGAAATATACCGTGGTGATGAAATTTATAATGGAGATGCTCAGTCGGATGGTCCAGATATTCTCTTTCTACCGAAACGTTTAGAATATTTTGGGTTTGGAGAATACGAATTCGGAGATCATAGGGTCATCGTTCCCGTAGAAAGAGGCATTTCCGGAACTCATCGCATGAATGGAATTGGAATGATCTGGGGAGAGCCTGTTCGTCCCGGGTCATCATTAAATAATGCGCGTCTGGAAGACCTTGCACCGAGTATATTGCATTTGATGGATTTGCCTATCCCTGCCCACATGGATGGTCGCCCATTGTTAGAAGCGTATCGTGAGGACATACCATTACCATCCCCACAAATTGGTGAACCTTGGAGTGGCCACGAATCAAATCATACGATATTAAGTGATGAGGAAGAGCAAATCATCAGACAAAAACTCAGAGATCTCGGTTATGTTGGTTGAGAAAAAAGCCATCACAAATGCGATAACTGTAGACTTAGAGGATTGGTATCAGGGGTTGACAAGGACAATGTACACCCCTGATCGGTGGGTAAACTTACCTCCTAGAGTTGAGGAGAACACGATTCATCTGTTAGCACTTTTTGAAGAAATGGGCGTTCATGCAACGTTTTTCGTGTTAGGCTACCTTGCTCAACAACACCCACATCTCGTCAAAAGGATTGCAGAGGCTGGTCATGAGTTGGCGAGCCATGGTTTTTCGCATCAGCCATTATCTCGGCTCACCCCCAAGCAGTTTAAAGAAGAGTTGGTTCTAACGAAGAACATCGTTGAACAAATCACATCGGTTTCGGTAATCGGTTTTCGGGCGCCTCAATTCTCCATCAACGGCAACTCATTATGGGCTTTTTCTATTCTGCAAGAAACAGGACATAAATATGACTCCAGTGTATTTCCTGCTCGTTCATTGTTCTATGGGTATCCACAAGCCGATCGCTTGCCACATAGACCATTACCGGATTGTTCACTCGTCGAATACCCAGTTGCAACAGTTGCTTGGGGTAAAGTCAACATACCTATAGCCGGTGGTGTTTACAACCGCTTTTTACCTTATAGGTTTATCCAATGGGGACTTGAGAAAGTAAATAAAATGGGTGTCCCGGCAGTGATTTACCTTCATCCATGGGAAATTGACTTAAACCAACCTAGAATTACTGTAAATCTGCGTGAGCGTATCTCTCATTATGGCATGAGAAAAACCCTAGAAGAAAAACTACGAAAATTGTTGAAGACATTCAATTTTGCTCCACTGAGAGAGGTCCATCAGGAATGGATATCCAGGAATTAGATAGGGTAAGCACATTTGCACCGATTGTTTCTGTGCTTGACCGGGATAGTAACGATAGAAGTGCCTGGGATGATTTCGTGCATCGTTCTCCTCATGGACTACCCACACATCTTTCGATATGGAAAGACATCCTCAGTTCAGTTTATCAATACCCCTGTTATTTTCTCTTGGTTCGCGAAGGTTTAGATATCAAGGGTGTTTTACCTTTATTCCAAATCAACAGTCCATTCACCGGACATAGCCTTCAATCCATGCCCGGAGGAGCCTGCGCAGCCAGTGAAGAGGCAGCGAAGATGCTCATTGACGCTGCCGATTCTCTTGCAATGGATCTACATGTGAACTTTCTACTACTCAGAGATTCAAGATTCGATTGGGCATCTGCTGGTTTAGAAGCCCTCGAAGCACACCGCGGTGTTGTGCTTGAATTATCTGAAAACCCAGAAGAGATATGGATGAAACTGCCTAAGGATGTGCGCTACCACATTCGTCATGGTAAGAAACAAGGGGGAGTGAAAATCATCATTGACTCATCGAGAACAAACGATTTTCACCAAATTTTTTCTCTAATCATGAAAAACCTTGGTACACCCATCTTCGCAAAGGATTTCCTACAAAGAATTGTGGGTTATATGCCCGAATCTTATCAGATTGCCTTGGTATTTTATTATGAAAAAATAATCGGAGGATTTTTCAATTTTGTGATGAACCGTTCGATTTATGGGATGTGGGGTGGTGTTCTACATGGCTATAAGAATATCAAAGCCACTCATCAAGCCTATTGGGCAATGATCGAGGAGGCTTGCCAAAGTGGATTGACCATCTTCGATATGGGCCGCTCACCTTATCCTTCTTCCCAATACGAATTTAAAGAACAATGGGGCGATTGGACCTACCCTATCTTCCAACTCTATAAAGTGTACCGCGGCAGTAGTCCTCGAACCTTCGGCGTGATAAATTCCAATCATATTAATTCGTTCGTTCAATGGAGTTGGAAACATCTTCCCCTGAAAATAACCCAAACTTTGGGTCCAGTGATTCGCCGGCATATTCCGTTTGGATAGGAAACGTTCAAAAATTTTACAATATGAAAAAGAGTAGAAATACCATTATCAAATTAGTTTTACTTTTCCTACTGCTTGCAACCTTTGTGGTTTCTTGGAAAGTCATTGCAGCCCCTCTGGCTCCGGATATCTATCTTTCACAGGCGGATATTATTTTCGATGCCGAATCTGCGGGGGATAATCTCGGTGCCTCCCTGGCAGGTATAGGAGACATCAACGGTGATGGACTTCCTGACCTGGCTCTTGGTGCCCCTTTAAACGATAACGATGAAGGTGGACGCGATGCCGGGAAAGTCTACATATTCTTCGGGACGTCTGAAGGATGGACAAGGTACATCCATGTATCCCAAGCGGATGTTTCGTTTATTGGTGAACAAAGAAGGGCAATGGCAGGGAAGACCATCGCTGCAGCTGGGGATGTGAACAATGATGGTTTTGCGGACTTTTTAATCAGTGCTCCGGGTGATGTAGAATCAGGCGATAAAGCGGGTCAATCCTATTTGATTTTGGGTAAGGCAGATGGTTGGTCCTTAAATGCATCTCTAGGGACAGCCGATGCTTCATTTTGGGGAGAAAATGCCGGCGATGAATCCGGGAGCGCACTAGACGGAGTTGGGGATGTAAATGGTGATGGCTTTGACGATTTCCTAATCGGTGCACCAAACAGTAACTCTTCAGGTCAAGCCTACTTGGTCTTCGGACGAGCGAATGGTTGGACAAGAGATATTTCCCTATCCCTTTCAGATGCTTCTTTTCTTGGAGAAAGCACAACAGGGCATGCTGCTTCTACTCTAGCAGGTGTAGGTGATGTCAATGGTGATGGTTACGATGACTTCCTGATTGGTGATTGGAGTCGTAACAGCATCTCTCCAAACGACGGGGAGACCTATTTGATCCTTGGTAAATCAGATGGCTGGCAAAATGGGGTATCGCTTGCCAATGCAGATGCTTCATTTATTGGAGAGGCTCTAGGTTTCTGGTCAGGCTACTCTGTAGATGGGGCTGGCGATGTCAACAATGATGGTTATGATGATATTATCATTGGGGCTCCTGGCAATGATGATAATGGTCGTCAGACTGGCGAAACCTACGTCATACTTGGTAAATCACAAGGTTGGTCGATGCGCACTCCCCTTTCTTCCGTTGATGCTTCATTTCGCCCGGAATGGGAGTACACTTGGACTGGCGCAAAGGTTGCGAGCCTAGGTGACATCAATCAAGATGGATACGATGATTTTGCCGCTGGTGCAATTCTAAGCGATGAAAGAGGGTTCGAATCTGGAAAAATCTACTTGGTGTTGGGAAAGGGTCAAGGTTGGAGTCAAGATTCCGAATTAAACGCTACTTTGACGACCTACTTGGGGGAAAACTCATTCGATCTCGCCGGAAGCGCCATCAGCGATGTCGGTGATTTCAACAACGATGGAAGACTAGATTTGATCATCGGGGCACCATTCAATGATTCGAATGGGCTTGATAGTGGAAGAGCATATATCCTCTTCGGAAACAATAAACCATCTGTAGGACAATTCGCTGTGGATAAACCGTTTGATAATACGACTACTTTCATTACCCTGCGCGCCAGTTATTACGATATCATGGATGGAGTTTCCGATCTAAACGCTGTCGAAATATATATTGAAAGCGAAGGAAAGCGAGTGTTAGCCCGTTTTAACCCCATTTCAAACAAACTTTGGTTGCGTGAGGGTAAATCTGGTTGGCTGGGTTCCTGTGTTTTAGGACAATCGGGCTTCCTAACAGGTAAGTTCATACAGTTAAACTGCGGGACAACGAAGGCAACCGTTGTGAATCTATCCGAACTCATCGTAGATTGGAGCATAAGGGTTATACGACTCCCAAAATCACCAAAGGTTTCTATATCTCTTCGAGCAGTGGATCAATCCGGACAAGAAAGTGGAATCCAATCAAGCGGCTTTTGGAATATTTCCTCTGAAGTTCGCGAATATGACCTTTCCGAGGCGAACATTTCATTCCTAGGCGAATTTCCCCGAGATACATCCGGATGGGATGTCGCATTTGCAGGAGATGTGAACGGCGATGGTCTTGGAGACATCTTAATCGGTGCACCGCACAATTCTGAAAATGCCCCAAATGGTGGTAAGATATACCTCTTCTTCGGACGGGAGGATAATTTCAATGGTATTTTTTCAACATCAGAGGCTGATGCATCATTCCTCTCCGAGGAAAGCACTTCATACAACAACGCAGGTTATGCCATTGATGGTGTTGGAGATGTTAATGGTGACGGACTTGATGATTTTATCATCGGGGCGTGGACAAACGAAGAGGCAGGCATCACTGCAGGACAGGTTTACTTGATACTTGGGAAAACCTCTGGCTGGGCAACAAATACCCCCTTAGACCAGGCAGATGCCTCCTTCCTACCCTCTCGAGGTTCAACGTACTTTGGTTGCGCACTTTCAGGAGTGGGAGATGTCAATGGTGATCAATTGAATGATTTCATTATAGGAGGATGGGGATACGGTACATCCGATGCTCAACAGACCGGAGCCGTTTGGCTTATTTTAGGGAAACGAGATGGTTGGAGCATGGATACGCCGATGTCGGAAGCAACTGCTTCCTTTATCGGTGAAAGCAAAAACAATTGGGCAGGTTACTCAGTTGCAGGAGCAGGAGATGTCAATCAAGACGGATACGATGACTTTCTCATAGGGGCTCCAAGAAATGGAGAGATAGGAATATATGCTGGGAAAGCATATCTAATTTTAGGCAAAGAATCGGGGTGGTCTTTAGATACTTCACTTTCAAACGCAGATGCCTCGTTCTTGGCTGAAGATGCTTACGATCTTGCTGGGTTTTCTTTATCTGGTGCTGGAGATGTCAATAACGATGGCTTCGATGATTTTCTGATCACGGCATTAGGTGATGATAGCGGAGGGGGTTCCGAGGCTGGAAAAGTTTACCTGTTCTTCGGAAAGTCAAGTGGTTGGAGCAACGGCACCTCTTTAGCACAAGCAGATGCTTCCTTCGTTGGCGAATATCCATTTGATCGGGCTGGACAAGGATTGAGCGGTCTTGGCGATGTGAACCAAGATGAATATGACGATTTTGCTATTGGAGCACCAGGTGCTGATGACGGTGGAAATGCTGCCGGAAAAATATATATCGTTCTTGGAAAGGGAAGCGGTTGGAGCGGCGTTTCGAGTCTATCATCAGCATCTCTCTTTTATTGGGGAGAGAGCAAGGGCGATCGCGCCGGGCAGTCCATTGCTGGTTTAAAGAATTTCATTGGACAAGATTCAATTGGGCTTCTCATTGGGGCACCCGGAAATGACGAAAGTGGTTTCTACAATGCAGGCAAATCCTATGTTATCCTATTGAAGGGTAGTGATAGTGCTCCATAAATTACAGGATAAAGGTTATCAAATCAAACCTTTTCGCAGGATTTCCTTCTTCCGTCACCTGCCCCCCACTGCAGTTCCTGTGGAGGGGCAGGATTTATGGCGGGGATTCAAAGCATTATTCCATGGTCAAAAAAGCCTAGAGGCTTTTCAACAAGCCATCAGACAAACCACTAACGCCTCAAGTTGCTTCTTGGTTTCATCTGGAAGAGCAGCACTTACGATAATCTGTAACGCATTGAAAAGATTATCCAATCGCACTCATGTCATCGTGCCGGCGTATACCTGTCCGACCGTAGCCCAGTCCATCATCACTGCTGGATTAGTACCGATATTTTGCGATGTATCCCCCGAAACACTTGGGTTTGACCTCGAAATGCTTGAGCAACTTATTAACGAAGATGTCCTCGCAATTTTACCTACCCATTTGTACGGCTATGCACAAGACATCACCGATATCCAAAATATTGCACGCCCCCTCAATATTTTCATAATTGAAGATGCTGCTCAGGCATATGGAGCCACTTTTGAAAACGCCTTCGTTGGAACACTGGGAGACGTTGGTTTCTATAGCATGGGGCGCGGTAAATGCATTCCCTCAGGGCATGGTGGGATTATTGTTGCTAAAGAACCTCTTTTACCAGCCATTGAACAAACGATAAAATGTTTTAACCCATCAACGCCCAGATTCGATGTGAGTTCTTTGTTGATGTTCATCGCTTATGGTATAGGCACACATCCCATAGGTTGGTGGTTTATTAGTCGTTCCCCACTTAATCCAGCGCATGAGGGGATGAAGGTAAATTCCCTACCGACTATACGAATAAACGGATTATCAACAATTCAATCTGCCCTGGGTCTTTCTCTACTTGAACGGTTGACAAAGATACAGGAAATTTGGCAAAGCAATGCGCAAAAAATGATTCGGATAATGCACAATTTTGAGTTCTTAACTATTCCAAAAATTCACCCAAAAGCCAAACCGGTTTTCTTGCGATTGCCGATCATTCTGAATGATGAAACTCAAGCAAACGAACTATATTCCATCCTTTGGAGAGAAGGTATTGGAGTGTCAAAATCTTATTACCGTACATTACCAGATTTGTTTCCGGCATATACAGGTCAATGGAAAAACAAATATCCAGGAGCCGATCACTTAGCCAAATGTCTATTGACATTGCCCACAAATTCCTACTTAACCGAAACAGATTTACATACATTGCATGTTAAGTTAAAAAGATTTTCTGAGATTCTGTGAGGAGGTCTTATATGCCAGTACGCCCACCTGATGAAGACATGTTATCTAGAATGCCCATGCCAAGAGATGAATACGAGAGATTGAGACCCAGAAGTCGTCTAACGTTGGTCAAACAGAAATTATTGAACATGATCGCCCGAAATGTCATCCATCCTGGATTAAGGCTCTGGTTATACAGACAAATGGGGATCAACATTGGAAAACACTGCACGATCGAAATGTTTTCTTACATGGATGATCAATTTCCCGAGTTGATTTTCATCGAAGATTATGCAGGAACATCACGCTATGTAAAGATAATTTGTCACGATGATGCCCTAGCCCGAACAGAGGAGGGTAATCCCACTCGACATGGATATGTTGCACCAGTGATCATGAAAAAGTACTCTGCTGTTTCAGCCGGATGTATCCTTCTACCCGGAGTAACCATTCATGAAGGTGCAGTCGTAGGAGCAGGTGCTGTTGTTACCAAAGATATCCCCCCTCATTCTGTTGCTGTTGGAGTTCCAGCGAAAGTCATCAAAGTCCTAAAACAAGATGAGGTAAATAGTGAATAACCACCTATTAGCCAGTGTAATTATTTTAGGATACAACGGAAAAGGCTTTCTCGAGTCTTGTATTCATTCAGTCTTAGACCAAAGTCTACCCTCCGATCTTTATGAGGTGATTTATGCGGACAATGGCTCCAACGATGGGTCAGTAGAGTTGGTTAGGGAAAAATTTCCCCAAGTCAAGGTCATCCGCTTTGACCGTAACCTTGGTTTTGCAGAGGGAAATAATCGAGCCGCAGACTATGCCCAAGGTAGATATTTGGTTTTTCTCAATCAAGACACTCTTGCACATCGAGACTGGCTGCGAGAAATGATCAATGCTATGAAAATCGATCCATCCATCAAAGCCGGTCATGCCTCAGGGTTACCTTTATCTAATGGTCCGATGGAACGTGTTCAACCTCTCACGAGAGGGTATATCAGCGAGGTTTCAAGGTTTGGAACGGTTGAACCAGTGGAGATCGAACTCCCTGATAACCCTATACCAACCTTACATCTAGGTGGTGGATCAATGATCCTCGACCGTACAGTCGTTGAAGAATTGGGATACATCTTCGACTCAAGTTTTATCGCCTATTGTGAGGACCTGGACCTTGGATTGCGCCTCAATGGCTTAGGGCACAAAGTTGTGTTCATTCCGAAGGCATTCTGTTATCACCATCGTGAAGGGCGAAATACACCTTCGCGAAAGACGATTGCTCGAATGGCATTGGCTACGCGCAATCGCTTTCTGGCTTATATGAAAAATATGTATGCCGATGAATTCATTCTCAGTTTACCTTATCTTTTCATGGGCTCGATTGTGAAAATGAGCCGGATGGTGAATAACCCCCTGAAAAAGGCGATTTATGGTGCTGGTTTAATCCCATTTACCCTTTATCAATTACTTCTCGCATTAATTCGCCTCCCAAAATACACTAACGATCGCTCTAGAATACTGACCATGAGGTCAATCCATCAAGACCGTCATTGGCTTATGAATGAACTCAAGAAGAAGACCAATACCTTGGCTCCATCAGACACGGTTTAGGCTACTTCCGTTTAGGTTACTTCCAACAATAGAGAAAGGCTATTCCAAGTGCTCCCCTCAGAAGAATCAGTGATTCAAACCAACCAATTACCGCGAGTTCTTCGAGCCCTTCGGAACAAGAATTTTCGTTTGTTTTGGTTCGGGCAAATCATTTCCCTCACGGGAACCTGGATGCAAACCATAGCCCAAAGTTGGTTGGTTTACAAGATCACCGATTCACCCTTCATGCTCGGTCTAGTCAATGTTGTGGGTTTGATCCCTGTGGTACCGATTTCATTGATTAGTGGTGTCATAAGCGATCGCTTTTCTCGGAAAACCATCATCATCATTGCGGATGTTGTGCTAACACTTCAGGCTTTTACCATTGCATTCTTAACATGGCTTAATATCATTCAGGTTTGGCACATCATATTGTTAAGTTTCATTCTTGGTGCCGCTGCTGCTCTCGAACAACCAGCCCGATTGGCATTTGTTGTAGATACTGTCGGCAAAGAAGATTTAACCAACGCGGTTGCTCTAAATACATCTGTCTTCAACACTGCACGCATAATCGGTCCATCCTTAGCAGGTGTTGTAGTCGCATGGATTGGAGAGGCTGCCGCCTTTTTCATCAATGGCGTTACATACATCGCAGTGATTGGCGCATTGTTTGCCATTCGAACACCTCATCAAACAATTCCAAAGGCTAAATTAAAAGTCACTGGAAGCATGGTAAGTGGATTCCGATTTGTTTGGAACGAACATACGGTAAGGGCACTCATGTTCATTGTTTCCATTGCATCGTTTTTCACCATGTCCTTCGTTGCACTAGCAACCTTGTTCGCTGAGGATGTACTTCGAACGGGATCGATTGGGATGGGCTTATTGATGACTTCTGTGGGTGTTGGGGCATTGATTGGCGCACTATTTGTCGCGAACTTGGATAACACCCACCAAGGAAAATGGTTGACTTGGAGCAATATCCTTAGTCCTTTGATCTTGATTTTCTTTTGCTTCTCTCATTCTTTATTGCTAAGCATGTTTCTGATCGCATTCGTTGCGGCGAGCAGTGCAGTGCGTCAAACCCTCGCCAACAGTTTGATTCAAATAGCGACACCCCGAGAATATCAAGGGAGAGTAATGAGCATATTCAATCTCCTATTTAATGGAATGGGGCGTATTGGAGTCATGGCGATTGGCGGAATAGCCGAGTTTACTGGAATTTCCATCGCGGTTGGCATTGGGGCAAGTATTAGCCTGCTTCTAGGGTTATTTATCTTATGGAAAGCGCCTCAAATTTATCGGTTATGACCATCTGAAAGCAAGCGAATAATTCGCCGAATCGTTTGAAAAAAAGAGGATAAATAAAGTCATAATAAACAGATATAATAGGTATGATTAAAAGAAATTTGTATCCATAGGAGATAAGAATTGAATCTTTGCGAAGTATCACATAAAGGTTTATCTGCGTTGATTTTGGTAATCATGTCAATGAGCGCAATCTCATGTCAGATAGCACCAACGCCAACACCAACTCCAACGATTGAGGTTGTCCAAACAACAATTTCCTCAAATGAAATAACGCCACCAACAAGTACACAAACAAGCGTTATAGTGGGAATAGAAGAAACTTTAACACCAACTCAGCCCATTACAACACCCATTCAACCTTTACCTACATCCAGGCACCAAGGTGGTTTGAAATGTATTGGAATGTCTTACGGATTAGGTAATCCACCCAACACCACGAAGGATTTGTTACTTCAAATTAATTTGCCGTTGAATAAAAATTACCAACCGGTGCTTTCGTACTTCAATGAAATTGCCAAGGAATGTGATGGAATAGGCGTGTTGGGTCGGTATGCAGAGAAACTCCCATGGCGCGAAATGATGGGAGATATTCCAAATGGTGTTATTTTCTACAGTCTTCCCTCTCTTGAATATGCTCGGGAAACTGCCAATAAATGGACTGAGTATGTCGATTGGTTCGCTTATGAAATCTCCTTTGGGGATAGAACCCCAGAAAATGAACAAAACAACCCCTCACAAGCAAGTCAAGCGGCTCTTCAGTTTGCAAGGGAACATGGACTGGTATATTTTGCAACTCCAGGTCGTCCTATGACAGTACGATATGCAGAAGCTATTGCCCAATACGCCGATGCATATGGTCTCCAAGCATATGGCGAACAACACGAATCACCTGAAACATACTTGCAACTTGTAAAAAACACTTCCGATAAGGTAAGAAAAGTGAAGTCGGATATCCTGCTTCTTGTCGCTTTTAGCACAGACCGGCCAGACGATGACCCACAGGTTGCCTATCAGATGATTACTCAATTACTTGGATATATAAATGGAGTTTTTATTCGCACCACCGGTGATGAGCAATCTATGGAAAAGTTAAAGACCTTAGTCGACCTTCTTCGTGGTCCATAATTCAAAGATTCGATAAGTGAGCATCTACTCATGGAAAGTAATACTTCAAATTCGCATTCAAATCGTGTTTTGATCATTGGTTTAGATGGAGCGACTTTTGATCTCATTCGCCCATTGATAGAAGAAGGTAGGTTACCTACATTAAAAAGGTTGATGGAAGAAGGTAGTTGGGGAGAACTAAACGTTGAACTTCCTCCAGGAACTATTCCAAATTGGCCTTCCTTTGCCACTGGGAAAAATCCAGGTAAACATGGGTTGATTTGGTGGGTTAAACAAAATCGTCAGACATTTGATGCCAAGGTGATTAGTTCGGAGGATTTGCGCGGTCAGACAATGTGGGATATCGCTAGTAACCATGGTCTCAAAGTAGGTATTGTCAACATGCCAATGGCATATCCACCGTACCCGGTCAACGGCTTCATGATTAGTGGTTTATTAACCCCTCCAAATGCCGAACTCTATACTTATCCAGCGGAATTACGACATGAGATCGAATCTCAAGTTGGCGAATACCGTGTTTTCCCAAAGGCTTTGTTCCGCAAAGGAAACGAGGCAAATTATCTAGATGACCTACATCAGACTCTTGAGTTGCGTTATAAGGCTACTCGCTATTTGATTCAAAATAAGCCATGGAATCTGTTTATTGTTGTTTTTGGCGCAACAGATTGGGTTATGCACGCCTTTTGGAAATACCACGATCCATCACATCCTAGGTATAACCCACAAGAAGCAGAAAAATACGGTCATGCTATTCGCAGTATATATGAGCATGTAGACAAGGTGATCGAAGGATTGCTAGAAGTGATTGATGACAAGACAAATGTCATCATCATGTCAGATCATGGGGCGGGACCCGCCGTTTCGAAAAGCATGCTAAACAATTGGCTATTGGATATCGGTTTGCTGAAAATTAAAACATCGTTAGACAGTCAGATGAAGTATGCGCTCTTTCGCATGGGTTTCACCCCAGAAAACATCTATCCATGGGTGAGCAAATTGAAATTGCTAAACATGCGATTGAAACGGCAATTAGACCCCCGAAGAAAAGGTCGCCAGAGCCTATTGCGTCGTATTTTTCTTTCGTTCAATGATGTAGATTGGTCTAGGACCAAAGCATACACATTGGGAGGTATGGGGCAGATTCACATCAACGTGCGTGGAAGAAATCAATTTGGGTGCGTATCACCGGGTAAGGAATATGAGGATTTGTGTGAATATATTACCCAACGACTTCAAGAAATCCGGCTCCCCGAGAATGGAAAACCCTTTGTGAGGCGAGTTTACCACCGCGACGAACTATATCATGGTAAATACATCGAAGATATGCCAGACTTGCTAGTCTTTCCTAGCGATATGCGCTACCTAGACTCGGGGATCGAATTTTTTACGAATCGAATGTTTTCCGATTTAGACGTGAATTCCGGTGCACATCGGACAAATGGCGTGTTTATCCTTTGGGGACCGTATGTAAGAAAAGGAAATCCCGCAAACAATGTGTCCATTCGAGATATCGCACCGACAACCCTCTACTTATTGGGTTTACCAATACCAGCGGATATGGACGGTAAGGTAACCACCCACTTGATGGATGAGGAGTATGTGAAAACCCATCCCTTAAAATTTGTTGAGGTTGATGAGGAAGACAAGCAATCCAAAGGTGGATACACCTCTAAAGAGGATGAAGAACTAATAAAACAACGCCTAGCCAGTCTTGGTTACTTAGATACATAAATTCTAACATTCCATATTAGATAACTACAAAGGTTGACTATGATGAACCTAGATCATGAAAACTTTCCTCAACGCATTTTTGTTATCGGTCTTGATGGGGCAACGTTGGATTTAATAAAGCCTTGGACATCCCGTGGATTGTTACCAACTTTCGCCCGGATGATAAAAGAAGGGGTTCACGGTCCTTTGACAACCGTCATCCCACCACTCACTGGACCAGCATGGATTTCCTTCATGACAGGAAAAAATCCAGGTAAACACTCTATTTACGATTTCATCAGTCGTTCTTCTAAAAGTTATACTGGCACACCGATCAATGCGAGCCATAGGCACGGAGATAGCCTGTGGAGGATTATCAGCAACTCAGGTAAAACGGTGGGAGTGTTCATGGTTCCAGTAACTTATCCCCCCGAACCAATCAATGGGTTTATGGTTACAGGAATGTTAACTCCAGCACAGGCAGTTGACTATACCTACCCTCCTGAATTAGCCAAAGAGTTAAAAAAAGCCATTCCAGATTTTTCAATGGACCCAGAAGGATTAGCCCATCCTCTTGGAAGAGAGCATTATCTCCTCGAAGGGCTAGATAAGTTAACTACTTCAACAGTAAAGGCTACCCATTATTTATTGGATCGGTTTTCACCCGACTTTTTCATGGTGGTCTTCAAGGAAACCGATGTTGCTATGCATTGGTTATGGCGCTTTATGGATGAAACCCACCCATGGTATGTTAGTGACGTGGATGATAGACTGAAATTTGGCCTTCTTAAGGTCTATCAGCGCATGGACGAGGTCGTTGGCGAGATACTCAAAGTGGCAGGTGATGACTCACTTGTTATTCTCATGTCCGATCATGGGGCAGGTCCCTTGGATACTTATTTCCACGTAAATACATGGTTAGTAGATCAAGGATTCATGAAATTGAAGAGGAATCCTCAGACTCTAATCAAGGAAACCTTTTACAAAATTGGAATCACACCGATCGGCTTATACAAAATGATGATAAACCTTCGACAAGGAAAACAGGTTGCCAATACAATAAAGTATCGAAAAAACACTGCAATTTCACTCCTCAAGACGATATTTCTATCCTTCGAAAATGTAGATTGGAGTCAGACTTTAGCCTACAGCCTAGGAAATTACGGTCAAATCTACATCAACTTAAAAGGTAGAGAACCTTTTGGAATCGTATCACCAGGATATGAGTACGAGAATATTCTTAAAGAGATTACTCAACGCTTACTCGAGTTAAAAAACCCCAAGACGGGTACACCAATTCCAGGAAAAGTATATCGTAAAGAGGAGATATACCATGGACCATTCCTTGATGAAGCCCCAGATTTGATTTTCATGCCAGATGACTTACGTTTAAATGGATTTGGACTTTATCAATTTTCCACGAACGCTTGGCTTGAACGCACATTTGATCGTTCAGGTGGGCATCGTATGGATGGTATCTTCATGGCGTGGGGACCAGGCATCCAAAAGGGTACTCCCATATCAAACGCTCATATAACCGATTTGGCACCCACTATTTTAGCCGCCATGGGGCTTCCAATTCCGGATGATATGGATGGTAAAGTACTTACCTCTGCCTTCCAAGAATGGTTTTTCAAGAAAAGACCCATTCAATACATTCAAGCAAGACCTTTACCGATCCGCGATCGATTAGAATTCTCCAAAGACGAAGAGGAAGACATTAAAGAGAGATTACGGGAATTGGGCTATATGGCTTGAAAATAATACATTCAACTCACCGATGGACTGTGAGATCAGGATTGTAATTATTGGAGTTTGATTTATGATTAATCGTGTTTTGGTAATTGGATTAGATTCCGCTCCACTAAATTTATTAGAAAGATGGATTTATGAAGGTAGATTACCAAATCTAGCCAATGTATTCTCTCAGGGAGCATATGGGGTATTGAATTCCACTCTCCCACCTTTAAGCCCTGCTGCATGGAGTTCCTTTGCCACAGGCATGAATCCAGGAAAACATGGGGTATTCGATCATGGTTACAGGCAACCCGGCACCTATAAGATAGCACCGACCAATGGAAGATTGCGAGGGGGAACAACTATCTGGAATTTACTCAGTGAGAGGGGGAAAATCGTAGGAGTGATTAATGTTCCAGAAACCTATCCACCCGAACCAGTCAACGGGTTTATGATTAGTGGTATGGATACTCCATCGGACGATTCAATTTGGTCCTACCCTCCATCTTTAGCAGAAGAACTCAAAGAGGCTATCGGAGGTTATAAAGTATACGGAACTCGTTCAAAGGAAAATCTCGATCGTTCGATCGCGGGCATGTTCGAAACCATCCCAATGCGGATGAAAGCAGCAACCTATCTGTGGAAAAAGTATGAATTGAACTTCATGATCCTCGTCTTCATGGAAACGGATGTCATACAACATAAAACCTGGAAATATATGGATCCTTCTCACCCATATTATGACAAAACCAAAGCCAATAAATATGGCAATGCAATATTGAAGGTTTATCAATGTATTGATCAACATTTACCCTTGTTGCTTGATCAATTAGATGACGAAACTGCTTTGATCATCATGTCCGATCATGGAGCTGGACCGGTTGACAAATGGCTAAATTTGAACAACTGGTTGTTGCGTGAAAAATTTATGTTTTTAAAAGAGCAACCACTTTCTCTCGCTCGATATTGGTTGTTTCGTGCAGGAGTTACACCGAACAATGCATATCGAGTAGTCTCTAAATTAAATGTTGGTTTAGTTGACCGGTTTGCCGATCAAACGAAGAGAAAATCATCCATTATGAAAGCCTCTCCTTTCATGAAGATATTTCTTTCCTTCAACGACATAGATTGGGAACGAACTCGCGCTTATACTCTCGGAGGTAATTTAACAGGCATTTGGATCAACTTAAAAGGACGAGAGCCAAATGGTTGTGTATCACCGGGACCAGAATATGAGCAATTACGGGATGAATTGATACAAAGGCTGAAGGAATTAAAAGACCCAAAAACGAATATACCAATAGCAACCTCAATATATCGGCGTGAAGAGATTTATCACGGACCTTATCTAGATCGTGCACCAGATATCGTTTTCGAGACGCGCGATGAGCAATATGTTGGTTTTGGCATCCAGGAATTTGTGACCAATGCTATCGCAGAGCCCTCACCGGTCTTCAACGGATGTCATCGTCGTGCAGGAATGGTGGTGCTCTATGGCAAACCTTTCTTGAAAGGTATTCGGTTGCGGGATCACGACATCACCGATTTGTCTCCTACGATTCTTTATTTATTAAATCATCCTATACCGGAAGACATGGATGGAGATGTAATGATAGATGCTCTGAGATCAGACTATTGTCACACTCACCCCATTCATAAATCTGGTATGTCTTGGAAACCTTCTTTGGATGACAAATCAAGTTTTTCCAAAGAAGAAGAAACTCTAGTGACCGAACATTTGAGAAATTTAGGTTATCTATGAAGATCAAGGATGTCATAGCACTCAAGTTTTCCCCATCTATAACGAAGTTCGAAAATTTGTCATTGATATGGAGAACCCGAAGCCATGACTTGCTAGGGTTACTTATCATGACCATTTCAGCATTGGTCTATATTCCACTGAGAGGGGTCATCATTCAAACATTGCCTTTCCTTTCAGTCTTGTTTGCGTTCAATATCTATCTTCTTCCTGGAATGGCAATTGCGACCCTGCTCGCTCGAGATGAAACCTGGATAGAACGATTACCTATTGCCATGATCATGAGTCAGGTCCTATTGTCCATTCCAGGGGTGCTTGTCATGGGTTTACAATCCAACATGGGGGTATATATTTGGATATTTATCGTTCTTACTGCTCTATGTTTGATATTGGCAACGATCGTTCTTATAAGAACAGGTCGCATAATTACAAGTGAACAGACAGATGCAATTTCACTACCGATTTTAGCAATTTTGATCATCGGAATCGTTGCTCTTTTTTACATTTCGAAACACATGCCATTAATTGGTGACGATTGGGTTGCGATGCCTTGGTTTTGGCAATTCCTTACCTCAAATCACATTATGTCCTCTTTTCCGTATCATGAGGTAGAAGTTCCAACGAATGTAAGGCAAGAGTTTGGGGTCCTAGCACTCAATGTTGCCATGGTGAATTATATTGCTGGGCTTGAGCCAATCAATTTCTATTTAATATTTCGCCCTTTTGTCGTCATTGTTGCCTCATTAGCCATATTTTTTCTTGCGAAAAGCATCTTCAAAAGCCGCCTTTCCGCAGGATTTGTTACTAGCGTATGGATAATAATCATGTTGACAACTTTAAGTAAAGGAGGGGGAGGATACAATCTGGTTGTCAGAATATTACAGGATAAGTTTTTTCTCCTTTTTGTTGTTTTACCCTTAGGTTTTGGATTTTTATTGAGGTATTTTCACGATTTCGGAAAGCATTTCTTGATTCTATTTGGGCTAACCAGTTGGGCGGCAGGAACTACTCATCCGATTGGACCAGTCCTCATCGGTTTGCCATCAGCCGCATTTGGCGCCGTCCATCTCATCCTCGAACGCGATCGAAAGACCTTTTTCAGGCTGTTAATAATAGGCACCTTGATTGCCATTGGGATGACTCTACCCCTTTATCAATATATCAGCGCACAAGAGACCTCCTTGGCTTTCTCCATCGAGAGCGGGATCATTGATCCTAATTATGTCAACAGAGTTAGATTAGTAACTCGCGCCTATCGCCTTTGGTTCCTTGAAGGTGGGAAATACATTCTTCACCCTGCCATCATAATGAAACGAGAAATGCTAATTTCCTTAGCGGGGTTTCCCATTCTTCTATGGGGGATTAGAAAAAATATTCCGGCTAGGTTGATTTTTGCTTCCTTTTTTATCCTTACTCCATTACTTTACATCCCTACCACGGCAATGATGATTGGGAAAATGGTCACCCCGTGGCTTCTTTGGCGCGTGGCTTGGGTACCCGAACTTGCCTCTTGGATGATTTTAGCAGGTGGAGTTTGGATCATTGTAGAAAGAATTACGAATTTTCTCAACCGGTTCAATTACCTATCTCAATGGATTCCGCTTGGTACAATTTTACTTCTTGCGTCGTCTGTTTATCCCTCTTTGAAAGCAAGTTATCGCTTCGCTTACGAATTACAGAAAAACCCAGACTTATCAGGGTGCTTAGCACCCAGTCCACTCTTTAGAAGGCTCCAAAATCACCTTAAGAAGGATACAGTGATTCTTTCAAATCGTACGATCAATTTTTGCATCCCGGCTTACTCCAACTGGGCAAAAGTCGTTGAATATCGTGGTGTATCTACCTTATCTCGCTTTCCGGTAGAAAGAAGGGGTGAGGCTTGGCAACGACTTTTAGATGTTGCTTATTACAGTGCTGCTAAATATCTCAACGATGATCTCATTGACATTTTAAGGCGATATAACGTTCAATATGTGCTGATTGAGCAAGATCGCCTTTTGGATTTACAAATGAAACATTTAAAGAGCTGGTTCACTCTAACGGATAGTGTTGAGGGATACAACCTATATCAGGTCAATAAATATACATCAAATTCCCAAGTGATAACCGGTAACACTGCATTACTGAAAGGTGAATGGGAAGAAGCAATCAACCACTATAACACAATATTGAGCCAATCTAATCCAGATGAACGCTTCCTAGCATTCCTTGGACTTGCCCAAGTATATATGAACCTTGGACAAATTCAACAAACGATTCATTATTTAGAACAAGCCGTTGCCCTTCAACCGTCTGAGGGAATATCGCATTTTCTGCTGGCTGACACGTACATGGCAGTGAACCGTATTGATGAAGCCATCGCAGAATATGAGAAGGCGGTTACGTTAATCCCTAAATCACCATCCATATTCGTGAGATTGGGAAATGCTTATCGCATTCGTGGCGATGACGAACGGGCAAGAATGGCTTTTGAGAACGCTGCCTCCTTGCAGGCAGATGTTCGTACAAGTCAGTTCTTTTCATTGCTCGGACAGTATTTCAGTTCAGCGAAGTGGTATGATGATGCCCTGAACGCCTATCAACAAGCCTTGAATCTTTCGCCAGCAAATGTTCAGCCGCTTGTATTCATTGGTAATGATTACCTGACACAAGGCAACTTCATCAAGGCAGAGGAACTATTCAACAGCGTGCGCCACCTCGACAATTGGAACTCGCTCGCATCCATTGGTTTGGGGCAGGTCTATAGTAAATTAGGAGATACTAATAAAGCCATACAACAATTTCAAGAGGGCGTTCAACTAGATCCTTCGAATATACTCATCAATTCTCTTTTAGCAGGCGCGGTGAAATCTTCGCAAGGCTTGAATCAAGCCATTGAGACCATCAAACATGCCATAAGTTATGACCTGAATCTTCCCTCTGCAATCCAAGTTCTTGCTGATCTATATGTTGAAAACAATCGGATAGAAGAGGCGATCCAACTCTATGAAACAGCCATTTCTGGCGATCCCCTTTCCTATGGCACTTATTTGGTTTCGATTGCCAAAGCCTACTCTCGCATTAATGATGAAGAGCAAACAATTAGTTACTATCTCCAAGCAGAAAGATTTGGAGGCTCACCACTAAGCGTTTATTTAGGTCTTGCACCGGTGTATCAAAATCAAGGACTAAATGACCAGGCTTTAGGAATGTACTACAATGCTGTACGTGAAGCCCCTTTCACCGCAGCTGCTCATACTGCATTAGGCAACAGTTTTCGCTCGATGGCAAAATGGGATCAAGCCATTGATGAATTTTTAACCGCGATAAGTCGAGAACCCACCTCACCGCTCGGTTATATATCTTTAGCAAACACATACCGCATTTTAGGTAATTATTCTCAAGCCATAGAACTATACAACCAAGCAATCTCTCTACAACCCGAATTAAGCGATAGTTACCTTGGATTGGGGCAAGTTTATCAAGACATGGGAAATACCCAAATGGCGATAGAATATTTCCAGAAAGCGATAAAAGTAGATTCAACGAAAATTGACGGATATAACGCATTGAGCAGGGTTTATCTTTCACTTGGAAATACTGAGGATGCATTGAATGTACTTGTTCATGCACAAAAAAACATCCCATACGATATTTCAATATACGATTCGATTGCTGAAGTTGAAATTCTTACCGGTCACGAAGAGGAAGCCATAAAGTGGCTAGAAAGTGGAATCCAGGTTAATCCAGAAGTTGGATTGGGATATAAAAACCTTGCAGACGAATATAACCGAAGGGGAGACTTATCGAAAGCCTTTGAGTTTTATAAAAAGGCGATCGAAATAAATCCACAATTAGAGTCAGCGTATTCAGCATTGGCATCTTTATACAAAAAAAACAAGCAATTTGATGCTGCTGCTCAGGTCTACCGATTATGGAAAGAACAATTACCTCAATCTACCTCGCCTTATCTCGGCTTAGGAGACTTATATAAAGAACAAGGAAAAATTGACGAGGCTGAGTCCACTTATAAAGAAGCATTAAAACTACCCTCTATAACAGCAAGTATATATTTATCCCTGAGTAATTTAAAGAAAGACCAATTGGATTGGGAAGGGGCACTTCATCTTCTAGAAGACGCTACCAAAGATTTACCCTACTCTGCCGATGCTCATAAGAACCTTGCAGATTACTACCTTCAACGTGGTGAAATAGATAAAGCAAAAAAGAGTTATCAAAAAGCCATAGAGCTCAATCCATCTCTCATATCAGCCTACATGGCGTTGTCACAAATTGAGGTGTATTCGGGAAATCAGCAAGAGGCTCAACAAATTTTGGAAAATGCCCTAAAAATAAACCCAACCTCTAGTGAAGCATTAGCTTCACTGGCTTCATTTTTGGAATCCCAAGGAGAATATTCAAAAGCGGAGAAATTACTCCTGAAAGCCCGACAACTTGCTCCAAACAACTTAACCAATCATATAAATCTTGGATTATTCTATCAACGCCAAAAGCGCTTTGATGAATCAATCTCAGTGCTAAAAAATGCCTTATCCATTCCACCAATTTCCCCTAGCATTTACATCGCCCTAGCAAATGCTTACAATGCTTCAGGGCAATACGAGAGTGCCATTCAATGGATTAAGCAAGGAATTTCTTTAAATCCAAAGGACCCTTCTCCATACCTCGCTTTATCTAATTTGTATCAATCGAACTACCAATGGGAAGATGCAATCCAATCCTTACAAATTGCACTAGATATTCAACCGAACAACACGGCGATTTACATCTCGCTAGGGAATATCTACAAAACTTTGGGTGACAAAGAAAAAGCCGAGAAGGCATATACAAATGCCTGTTCAATTAACCCTATTTTACTTGATTGCCATATGGCATTAGGTAACCTTTACGCATCCAACGGTTTATGGGAAAAAGCAATAAACGAATTCGAACAAGCCATTCAAATTGCCCCATCCGATCCAACAGCCTATAATCGGCTCGGACAAACTTACCAAACAATGGGATTAATATCTAAAGCAAAACTCACATTCAATTTAGGTGTGAAGCGTAGTCTTGATAAGCAAAGTGCATACCTGGCGAGAGCAACCTTCTACAAAGTCATTGGAGATTGGAGGTCAGCAGAGAAAGATTATGTAAAAGCCTGGAAAATCAACCCAAGCAATCAAGCCGTTGGGCAACAGTTCTCCCAATTCTACCTGCAAAGAGGATTATGGCAAAATGCTCTTGAGGTACTGAAATTCATGGCAAACCGACTCAATTACAATGCTCAATGCTTCGTTGAATTAGGTAACTTTTACACCTTGCGAGCGGATTGGAACGCTGCCATCGGTGCATTTAATCGAGCCATTGAACTAGATAAGACCACCATTAATGCTTATTCAGGCTTAGCAAAAATATACGCGTTGCAGGGAGAATATGATATATCTATTCAAATTCTAAGATTGGCGACAGAAGTTCTTCCATCAAATTCCCAAACTTATATCAATCTTGGCGATGCATATTTTTCTCGCTTAGATTTTCATAGGGCAAGAATTGCCTATCAAAAAGCATTGCAGATTGATCCAAGAAATCCGACCGTCATCAGCAAGGTAGATAACCTCAATCGAAAAATGGGCGGTGAAGGTATTGATTTAACACCGCTGAAAGAACTTTCCGAAACGACACCTTCAGCAGTGCTCTACAATACCTTAGCCACCCAATACCAGGCGCGAGGTGAATGGCAAACTGCCCTGTATTATCTGAAAAAAGCAACCGAATTAGAGCCCTTCAATAGCCTTCCTTGGCTGAACCTTGGGAATTACTATCGAACTCTTCAGGAATGGGATACCGCATTGGAATACCTAAACATTGCATTACGTTATTCACCAAACTCAACGGTTATCTTATCTGCTATAGGTTCTATTCAAAATGCTCAAGGAAAGACCGATTTGGCAATGAGCACTTACTCTAAAGCCATTGAATTTGATCGAACCCAAATAACGAATTATGTGTCCCTCGCAAACATTCAAGCAACCCTAGGAATGACAGAAGAGGCTAAAAAAACCATTCGTGAAGGATTGGATATAGTCCCCTTAGGAGGGTTGGATATTGCCAGCCAAGCCTTATTGGATGGTTATTCGAATTTGAGTCTGATTTATGCCAATGAAGGAAACACAGATGATGCTTTAAAGATTATCCAAGATGGTCTTAGGATTGCACCGGGTGCACCGTCATTATACATAGCCTTAGGTGGCATCTATGGTGGTGCAGTTTTAGAAGCAAAATCGGAATTCGAGATTGCAACAGCAAATTATCAATGGGCAGCTTCCCAATACTTTAGCGCGTCCACATCAGAAGAAAGAACAGCCGCTTCGTTCGCTTTTGATCAAACAGAAACAATTTATCTTGAGGCAAAGAAAAAGTTGGAGGAATACGAAGCAATTTTCCAGATCAACGTGAATCGAGCCTCATCTGCATATCAAAAAGCATTAATTAACCAACCTGATAGCATCAATGCCATCCTAGGATTAGCACGCATTAGTAATGCTGCTGGTGACACCGAAAAGGCATTGGAATATTATCAGCGCGCCGTAGATTTAAACCCCGAAGCCACGTTAGCCCTAAACAGTTTAGCAAATTATTATCTTGAACTAGAACGCCCCCATGATGCTTTACCATTGTTTAAAAAAGCCTTATCTTATTCTCCAAGAAACTTATCAACCCTGTACGGACTATTCCGTGCATATAAATCTATTGAGGAATTCAAAGCCCCTGATACCATTGCGCCTGTCAATTATGGACACTATTGGTTAATAAACTACGTAAACCTCTTCCGAACATATGAGAAAAACAATCCACTACGATAGAAACAAACAGCTCATCACAACATGTCTCATTTGAGGCAATATCTTCAGCAAGGATAACAAGATTCCAAACACAAGAATATTCATTATGCATTTGGCATGGGTTTATTATGGATTATTATATTCATGGACTATTTTTCAGAAACTGTTTCAAGATCGTCTTTGGTGGCTAGGTCTTGTCAATAGCCTTTCATTATATTGGTTTCTACCTACGATTATCTTCCTACCATACGCACTATTCACGAGACAACTATATCTAATATCTCTGAGTATCATTTCTTTCGCATTGTTCTTTTTTCGCCACGGTAAATATTTCCTTCCCTGTCCGGTCTATCTTATACATGAAAAAGACCAACCAGAGAATAGCATCACTTTCATGACATATAACCTGCTTCAAAGCAATCAAAATATACAGGATGTGATTCAAGTTATACGAAACTCGAATGCCGAAATTGTTTTTCTACAAGAATTAAATCCACTTCTAGAAGATGGTATCAGAAACAAACTTTCTGAAGTTTACCCACATCAAATATACGGGATGAGAAGCCAAACGTCAAAAATCGCTCGCAATGGAATCCTTAGTAAATATCCCTTGGAGCAGATCAATGATTCGATCGGTGGAACATGGTCATCTGATCCCCTGATATGTAAAGCAACTCACCAGAAATGGGCATTTTTTCTTATCAATATCCATGCATTCCCACATAGATTTGGCACCGCAAATTTAAGGGAAATTGCTTTATCTCATCAAATCAGAGAGCACTCAAACAAACTATTGCTTTCTTACATCGAAAAGATTGCTGAGCCAATTGTTGTTTCCGGAGATTTCAATACAACCGATCAAAATAGTGCCTACCAAATCATTCAAAAACGACTAATGGATTCTTGGTTAGAGGCAGGTTGTGGATTAGGGCACACCTTCGGTATAAGAGAAGACACCCTAACGAATCGTAAATTGCCGAAGTCTATAACCCAACTTTTGCCAAAATGGATTGTACGCATTGATTACATATTTCATTCAAAACATTGGGTTCCTGTCGAAGTAAAAATGGGACAATGGGATGGTTATTCTGATCACCGTCCTATCATCGCTAAATTGGTGTTGACCAATGAAAAAGCATGACCTAAAGGTTTTACTTATTGGATTAGATGGGGTCAATCTCGACTTGATCCACAGACTGTTGCCTAAAGATGCTATGCCAGTGCTAAATTCCATCATTGATCAAGGCATGAGTGGCAATCTACGATCCGTCTTTCCGACTCACTCTGCCTCAGCATGGGCTTCGTTCATGACCGGAAGTAATCCGTCCTCTCATGGCGTCTTTGACTTCAAAATAAGACTGCCGAATGGGCGATATCGCCATGCCAAACCACAAATAAATCAAACATTGTGGCATATCATCGGCTCATATGATGATAAGGTTGGCGTCTTCAACTTTCCTGTAACATTTCCCCCTGATACTGTCAACGGATGGCTTGTCTCTGGAATGTTGAGCACTAGAATCGAAAGCGCAACGTATCCACCCTCTCTCGGCTCAGAATTGCGTAAGCGATTTCCGAACTATCGAATCGATGTGGAGTGGATGTTATATGAAAACCGCCCAAATGAACTACTAAAAGACTTAATGTTGATGGTTCAACAACACTCCCAAGTGACACAATTTTTATTAAATTCGATTCCGATAGATTGTTTATTTATCGCTATAACGGCTACCGATCGTGCTCAACATGCATTATGGCGTTATTTAGATCCAAAACATCCTTATTACATTGCTGAAAGTGCCCATAAACTTCAACCAATCATCTACAAATTCTACCGAACGCTTGATGAGTCCGTCGAAATCTTAATCGAATCATGCAACAAAGACACGATCATCGTGCTCCTTTCCGATCATGGATTCCAATCAGCCGCGTGGCAGTTTCACGTAAATGAATGGTTAGCAAAAAATGAATGGCTCTATTTCCACAATCAACAAGAACGTTTCATCCGATGGATAAAAAAGTTTGAACCACCACACCTTCGAAGTTTACGAAGGAAAATATACCCAGATATTTCTCGCCATTTTCATGGTTTAGAACCTGGAGGAAGCATTGATTGGAAAAGAACAAAAGCATATTGCCCTTGGAACTTCCATCAAGGAATTCGAATCAATCGTAATTACCTTGAAGAAAACAGAATATGCATTGAAAGCAATGAATACGAGAGATTGGTGAAAGAAATCAGTGAAGGACTACAAGAAATAAGAAATCCAATAAATGGTGAACTCGTAATTAAAAGCGTTTATCGAGTCGTTGAGATATATCAAGGGGATTACCTAAATGAAATGCCCGATCTTGTATTTGAGTTATATCCGAATTATGCTCCGGGTATTCATCAACAGCATCTCTTCGAACCCACTTGTTGGGCATCCGGAGATCACAATTTAGATGGTTTCATATCTATATATAAAAAGAAAGGCATCAAAAAAATTGATTTGTCCGTCGAATTGATTGATGTAGCCCCAACGGTTCTAGGTTTCTTAGGATTGCCAATCCCTCCCTTTATGCAAGGCACTCCAATTCCAACAGGGCTAGAAAAGCCGATTCAAGCTGGACGATTTTTCAAGAGGGCTCTTGATTCGGATCAATTAATAAAACCTGATGAAGGTTTATCAGAAGAAGAAGAGAAGAAGTTACTTGAACAACTAAAAAACTTAGGTTATCTATAAAATTTCACTGGGGGTGTCGAGAAATTTCATAATTTATAATTGATGTATGAACAACCTACCATCTAATCGAAACCATCTTCCATTGCATAATATCTTCCTTTCTCTATCGAAACAACAATGGATTGCTCTATTGCTTATCGTATCTCTTGTTCTTGGGCTTTTACCAATATGGTTACCATATCAAGTATTATTTATCGCACTAGCATTAATCATTGGACTATATATCGCATTTGTAAAACCTCATTGGATATTGGTCTCAATGTTGATATTGAGGAGCAGCGCAGATGGTTTGCAAGATTTGATAACTTTCTTCCCAGGACGATGGTTTAGTTTTAATTTAGCCGGACTGATGAACATTATCGCAGCAACACTTGGTGGTCTGATTTTAATAAGACGATTGTTACGCAATGACCGTTTATTTTCTGGCTTTCCTCTCAATTTACTTTTGATTCTTATATTGGTATCTTTGCTAGGCATCCCGCAGTCCATTGACACCAACGCTAGCCTTAAAGCATGGGTCAGGCTTTTTGGTTATTATGGTATCGCGGCTGTATCTTATGAAATCATCAAGCAAAACCTTATATCTATACGAAATATTTTGAGAGGGATCACAATTGCTTCAATACCTCCGATGATTCTGGGTTATTATCAGGCATTCTCTGGGAGTGGTTATTTTTTCCCAGGTTATCAGAGTACACCTTTTGCATATCGCCCTCAGGGGACATTTGGACATCCCGCGATCTTAGCCTCATACTTAATTATCCTAATCTGTATCTCCATCGCTTGTTATTTTTACAACTATCCTTTATGGCCTCGCTCCCTTTTACTTCTCTTAGCACTTAGCAGTACAGGGTTGGAAATCCTTACCTTCGCAAGATCGCAATGGACAGGAGCCATAGTGGCTATTGGTGTGATCGGTCTAATCCGCTCTAGGAAGTTGATCTTGATCGGATGGATTATTAGTCTCATACTCATACTTACTGTCCCTACAATTAGAGAAAGACTTCAAGGAGAACAAGCCACCGAATCCTTTGAATGGCGTCTCGAAGTTTGGCAAGCCTCTTTAAGATTACTGAAAGAACCGACTTTATTAGGGAATGGACTAGACACTTCACACCTAATGATCAACAATGTTTTAGTAAACGTTTTCGTTCCACCACATAACGATTACCTAAGAATGGCTTTAGAGATCGGCGTAATAGGTTTCATAACTTACCTCATTCTCCAAATTGGATTATTCTTGTTTACTTTAAGAGCATTTCTCCAAAAAAATCAGGAGGTGAAATTGCTTTCACTAATCCTTTTGGGGATCATTGTCGGAGGATGGGTCATCAGTTTCTTGGACAATTACCTCAGTTATGTTTCGGTACAATGGTATATCTGGGCTATGATTGGCTCGCTTTCATGGATACAGGAGATTCATTGGAAAGGTCAAAAAGACGTTGATGTTCAGATCTCTTTTTAGCCAAATTTTTGATAATACAAATCCACAATCTATTTCAAGCCGACTGAGAACAGAAAGGTTTAAGCGACTTAATCAATTAATAAATAGATGTTCTGAGGGTAAACCATTGAATATACTAGATATCGGTGGTGATGATAAGTATTGGAATAATATGCTCAATCTCTTAGAAGTTCCTGTAAACATTACGTTGATAAACTTAGTACCTTATCATCACATCAAAAACCCGCGAATCAAAGCAATCGTTGGTGACGGCTGTGATCTCTCTTCATTCGCAAATAAATCCTTTGATTTGGTAATCTCAAATTCAGTCATTGAGCATGTAGGTACAATACACGATCAAAAAAGAATGGCAAGTGAAATTCAGAGGGTTGGAAAGGGATATTTCATCCAAACTCCAAACCGTTGCTTTCCTTTAGAGCCCCATTTTTTAATTCCTTTTTTTCAATTTCTACCAACGAATCTGAAAATCGAAATTGCAAAGAGATATAAACCAGGTTGGTATCGGAATAGAAAAGTTGAAGCAGCAGTTGAAGATGCTCAAAAAATTCGCCTATTGAGTAAAAAGGAATTAATGCACCTTTTCCCTGATGGCAAAATATGGGAAGAAAAGTATTGGGGGATTACGAAATCGTTCGTCGTATACAAAGAAATTGAATAGTTAAGGGGAATTCGATTACCCTGTGATCATTGTTTGGAAT
>FWPU01001162.1_pt1 | contig 81081 bp, 75 predicted proteins | sample 2228361 | NCBI WGS metagenome assembly FWPU01 (sample SAMEA103939777, study PRJEB20133) | metagenome | reverse complement strand
CCCGCCGCCCGGTGGGATCCCGCCGGACACCGCGGACGGACCGGCACGAGGTCGTCCGCCCCCCGTGTCCCGCCGCCGCCACCGGGACGGGCGGCCGGGTCGGGCCGGTCGGGACCCGAACGCCCGTCCTGCCCGGCCCCGCGCCGGCCTCTCGGGCGCGTTCCGGGCGGGCGTCGCCCGCGGAACGGCGTCGCCGCGTCAGGCCCCGGCGCCGGATGCGCTCGCGCTGGCCGGGTCGGCGGCACTCATGCGGGGTCTCCGGCTGCGTTCGCCGGGCCGCGAGGCCGGCACAGACCACGCGCTCCGCCCCGGCGCACGACCGCGTCGTTCCGGCCTCAGGCCCCGGCGCCGTAACTCTCGCCGTGGATGAAGCTCTCGGCCTGCTGCAGGTCTTCCTCGAGCCCGGCGCGGACCGCCTCGTAGAGGTTGCGGATCGACACGACGGCGAACGGCACGCCGTCGCGCAGCACCGGCAGATGCCGGAAGTGGCCCTTGCGCATCAGATCCAGCGCTTCGACCGCGGTCATCTCCGGTCGCCCGGTCACCGGATCCCGGGTCATGATCTCCCCGGCCCGGATCTGTCGCGGATCGCGGTTCTCCGCCACCACCCGGTAGGTGATGTCCCGCTCCGTGACGATCCCGACGAGGCGCCCGCCCTGCATCACCAGTGCCGCCGCGACATGGTCCTCGCGCAGCCGCCGTGCCACCTCGTCCACCGGGGTCTCCGGCGTCACCGTCGTCAGGGGCCGCGTACCGTCGACGATGTGCGGAACGATCCGTCTCTGCATCCCGTCCTCCCGCGGAGCCGCCCGCGTTGCCGTGAGCCTCGGCGAGCCTGCCCCGTCCGCGCCCGCGGCGCAAGTCCGCCGATTGGCGCCCGGGTCGACCGGCCCGGCTCCTCACGATCGCGCGCAGGATGCGTCCGGCGCTTGCGCGCGCCTCACCGGGCACGACCTTTCGAACGACCGAACGGAGGAGAGGCGATGTTCCGGGACCCGCGCGGAGTGCCCCTCACTGCCGGCGCTGCGGCGACGGTCGACGCGTTCGAGACCCTGATCGCGGACATCCTTGGGTTCGCCGGCGATCCGGTCCGCCGCGCGCGGCAGCTGCGCGAAGAGGATCCCGCGTGTGTACTCGCCCGACTCGCCGAGGCGGCGCTGTTCGCCTGGTCGCTGCAGCCCGGATTCGCGCGGGCCGCAGGCCACCGGCTCGGCGAACTGCGGACCGACCTCGGGCGGGCGGGCGAACGCGAGCGGCTGTTCGCCGCGGCGATCGACGACTGGCTCGCCGGTCGCCTGCGGAGCTCGCGTCGCCGCTTCGATCTTCTGCTCGACCGCTGGCCGGGCGATCTTCTGGCCCTCTTCTTCGCCCATCAGGCGGATTTCTTCGCGGGCGGCGGGGAGGCCCTGCGGGCGCGCCCGGCCCGCGTGCTCGAAGCGATCGGTCCGAAGGCGCCGCTCGCGGGCTTCGTCTCCGGCATGCGCGCCTTCGGCGAGGAAGAGGCCGGCAACTACGGGCTCGCGCTCGACCTCGGCCGCCGGGCGGTCGAGAGCCGGCCGCGCGACGTCTGGGCGATCCACGCGGTGGCGCACGTGTTCGAGGAGACGGGGCAGGGTGAAGCGGGGATCGCCTGGTATCGCGACCGCGAGCCCGACTGGGCGGAAAACAGCCTCTTCGCCTGCCACAATGCGTGGCATCTGGCGCTCTACCATCTCTCGCGCGGCGAACAGGCGGCGGCGCTCGCGGTCTACGACCGCCACCTGCGGCCGCATCGCCGCAGCATCCTCCTCAACTTCTGCGACGCCATCTCGTTCCTCTGGCGTCTGCAGCTCGCCGGAGGCGATCCCGGCGACCGGGCGGCGGAGCTCGCAGCCCCCTTCGATGCCGCCTTCGAGCCCGGACAGCATCCCTTCGTCGACGTCCACGCGCTGTTCCTCGCGGCCCTGCTCGGCGATGCCCGCAGGCTGCGGGAACTCGACCGGCAGCTGCGGGCCCTCGCCGCCGGGAGCGACGAACGCGCCCGCATGACGGCACGGGCAGTCCTGCCCGTCGCCGGGGCGCTCGCGGCCCGGCTCGCGGAGGATTTCGCCGCCTGCGCACGGCACCTCGACGCTGCCGGTGGCGGCCTGCGCTGGATGACCGGAAGCCGCGCGCAGCGGCGGATCCTGGACCTCACGCGGGCCGATGCCGCCCGCCGCGCCGGCCTCGCCCCGCCCGGCCGCGGCGGAAACGGGCTGCGCCGGGACCGGACCGGGACGGGAGGGCTGCGGCCCTCTACCTAGTCCGCGGCGTCGATCGGCGCCCGGCTCCCGAGTTCGGCGGCGACATCGTCGAGCGCCCGTTCGAGCCGGTCGAACAGCTCGTCGATTTCGTCCTCGCGGATCACGAGCGGCGGGCAGAGGCCGATGACGTCGCCCGCGAGCGGCCGCAGCAGCAGCCCGTGCCGCTCGCAGGCCGCGGCCACCCGCCCGGCCGCCTTGACGGCGGGATCGTACTGCCGGCGCGTGGCCTTGTCGGCGACGAGTTCGATGCCGCCGATCAGCCCGACGCCCCGCGCCTCGCCGACGAGCGGATGGTCGGCGAGCGCCCGGAGCCGGTTCTGGAAGCGCGGTGCCACCTCGCGGACGTGCGCGAAGACCCGGTCCTCCTCGTAGATCTCGAGGGTCCTGAGCGCCACCGCGGCGGCGACGGGATGGCCGCCGTAGGTGTAGCCCATCCCGAGCATGCCGTGCTGGTGCGAATAGTCGGCGATCGTCTCGTAGATCTCCTCGCTGAAGAGCACCGCTGCGATCGGCAGATAGCCCGAGCTCAGCTGTTTGGCGCAGGTCATGAGATCCGGTTCGATGCCGAAGGTCTCGCTGCCCCAGACATTCCCCGTGCGCCCGAAGCCGCAAATCACCTCGTCGGCGATCATCAGCACGTCGTAGCGGCGGAGGATCGGCTGGATGCGGGCGAAATATTCCTGCGGCGGCACGATCACCCCGCCCGCGCCCATCACCGGCTCGGCGATGAAGGCCGCGACCGTGTCCGGACCGAGAACGCGGATCGTGGTCTCGAGCTCGTCCGCCAGCCGCTCGACGAACGCCTCCTCGCTCTCGCCCGGCAGGCCCTCGCGATAGTGGGTGGGCGGCGTCAGATGGTAGAAGCGGTCCGGGATCGGCAGATCGAATCCGGCGCGCGCGTAGGCGAGCCCGGTGAGGTGGCCGGCCGCGACGGTCACCCCGTGGTAGGCCCGCCGGCGCGCGAGGATCCGCTTCTTCTGCGGCAGGCCGCGCGCGTTGAAGTGGTACCAGGTGAGCTTGATCGCCGTGTCGACGGCTTCCGAGCCGGAATTGACGAACATCGCCTTCGCGAGCGGCCGCGGCGCCATGGCGACGAGCTTCTCCGCGAGCTCGATCACCGGTTCCGAGGAGCGGTGGCTGAAGGTCTGGATGTAGGCGAGCTTCTCCATCTGCTGCGCCGCCGCCTCGACGAGACGCCGTTCGCCCCAGCCGAGCGCCACGCACCAGAGACCGGCGAGGCCTTCGATGTACTCATGCCCGTCGGCATCGCGCACCCACACGCCTCTGCCCTCGGTGATCACGAGCGGCCCCCTCTCCTCGTGCAGGCGAAGGTCGGTGTAGGGATGCAGCACGCGCGCGATGTCGCGGGCGGCGAGCGAATTCGGTGGCAGGGTCATGGGCGGTTTCCGGAAGCTGTTCGGGCGGAGCGGGCACGCCCCGCCCCGCGGGTTCGCGTGCCGCCCCTGTCTACCAGCGCGCCCGCCGGCGGGCAAAGGGCGGCGCATGCAACCGACCGCCGCATCGCGGCCCGGGACTGCCGCGAGAGAGGCGAAAGGCCGCACGGACGTCGCGGGCGGCCCGTTTCACGGGACCGCCGCCGCTTCAGATGACGTTGCGTTCGAAGAGCGGTTCACCGCGGGCGAGGCGTTCCGGCGACAGGGGCGAGAGGTCGAGCGTCAGGTAGCGGCCGTGCACGATCCACTCGGCGAGGCCGCGCCCGACCGCCGGCGCCTGCTGGATGCCGTGGCCGGAAAAGCCGTTCGCGCACAAGAGATTGTCGAGCTCCGGATGCGGCCCCACGAGGCCGTTGGCATCGAAGGTGTTCATCTCGTAGTACCCGGACCAGGCATTCGTCACCCGGAGCCGTTCGAAGGCGGGCACGCGGTGGGCGAGCGCCGGCCAGACGACCTCCTCGAACAGCTCGTGATCGACCTCTTCGAGCGGCAGGTCCGGAAGGTCGCGTTCGGGAGGCGGCGGCGCGCCGCAGATGAAGCCCGCACCCTCCGGCCGGAGCCAGGTCCCCGAGGTGTCGATCAGCAGCGGACAGGGGCGCGGCGGCTCCGGGCAGCCGAAGGCGAAGACCGAACGTCGCCGCGCCTCGACGGGCAGGGAGACACCGAACATCGCGGCGACCTGTCCGGCCCAGGGACCGGCGGCGTTCACGAAGACCTCGCCCTCGATCCGCCCGCCGTCGGCGGTGCGCACGGCGACGATCCGCCGGTCGTCGCGGTCGGCGGCCACCATCTCCGCCGCCACGTAGCGCGCGCCGAGCCGCGCGGCCTTGCGGCGGAAGCCCTGCAGGAGCGCCCAGCCGTCGAACCAGCCCTCGCCCGAAAGCCCGAGCGAGCCCGCGGCGAGATCGTCGACATTCAGCCAAGGAAAGCGCGCGTGCAGCTCGTCGCGTGACAGAAGCACCACGTCGGCGCCGTGCGCCCGCTGGACGCGGTGGTTGTCCTCGAGCACCGCGAGCCGGTCCGGCGTGGCGAGGAAGAGGTAGCCGCCCTCCATCAGGTTGACCGGTGGCACGTCGCCATCGACCGCGAGCCATCGGCCCACCTCGCGCAGGAAGGCGACCCCGAACCGGCCGATCTGGATGTTGACGGGTGTGGAGAACTGCTGGCGGACGGAGCTCGCCGAGCGGGCGGAGGAGGCCCAGCGGTAGGAAGGATCGCGCTCGAGCACCACGATCTCGCCGGCGAAGCCGGGGTCGGAGGCGAGCCAGAAGGCGAGCGAACACCCCATCACCCCGCCGCCGACGATCACCACGCGCATGGCCCGTCCCCGCTGTCGTCCGGGTCCGAGACAAGCGCCGATCGGGAGCCATCGCAAGGGGCGAAAAAAGACCTGTGAAGGCGCGCCGTTTCGCCCTTCACAGGTCCAAGTGCTCAGCCCTCAGCGCGGAGTGGAATAGCACCGCACGAGCGGAGATGCCGTGAGTTTTGTCACATCCGCACGTTTTTTTGCGGCGGGCGGCGGCGCCACGGCGCACCCAACCTGGAAGATCTCGAGGATGGGACCGCATCACTTTCAGGTAGCTGCACCGTCCGGGCGCTCCGGGGACAGCAGCTCGCCGCGGTGAGCCGCGACGAAGGCCCTCCCGGACTCGTAGCCGATGTCGTAGAGGGCTTCGAGATTGCTCCTCGACCAGTCGAGGATCGTCTCCCACCGGTCGTCGGGGATCAGGAACGGCAGCCGCAGCAGCTTCTTCCGGTGTTTCCGATTGTGCACGAGTTCGAAGATTTTGGTATCGTCCTTGCCCATGGCGACCAGCGGCACGATGATCGAGCGCACCCAGGCGTCGTAGAGATTCCGCGGCTCGCGGATCAGCTCGTCGCGACTCAGCACGTCGAAGACGACGATGGTGTCGACCTTCGCGCTCTTTTCTTCCAGAAGGCCTTTGTAATTGAGCGTGTCGATGGCCGAGCCTTCGACGTACTTCTTGCCGTTCAGCTCGAAGGGTGCATAGATGAACGGAAAGGCGAGCGCGGCGTGGAAATGGTCGACGGTGATCTCGTCGCGGCCGAAGATCTCCATGCGGTGGTCGGTGAGATTGTAGGCGTTGATGTAGAACTCGCCGGGAAACTCCCGCAGGGCGGCGAAGTCGACGACTTCCTCGACCCACGGCGCCGGCTGGCAGAGGCCTCTGCTCTCCGGCGACAGATCACTCGGGCAGAAGGTGGCGGCCCAGAATCCCGTCCAGTCCTCGAGCAGCGCGCGTGCCTGCGGGTTCGCCCGCAGACCCGGGAACCAGAGATCGGTCCAGGCGTTCATCAGCGCCGCGATCGGATTGTCGCGGCCGGCTCCGGGCCGGAACATGCGCTGCAGGGCGCGGGTATACTCCTGCGCCGCCCGGCCCGGCTTGTGGAAGACCTTGTAGTTCACGGGAAACAGGCCGTAGATCGGGTCCGCGACGCCCATCTCCACGGTCCGCCGCAGTGCCTCGCGACGCGACATGCCGCGCGGTGCCGCATACAGCAGGCCGACGAGCATCCCCGCTCCCGCCGTCGACACCACATCGAAGCGGACGCCGGCCTCGTCGAGCGCGACGAGGGCGCCGGACATCAGCGTGAGGGTCGGTGCTCCGCCGCCGAGCATGAGAGCGATGGACATGATGGGGACCTCCCGGGGTTGGGCGGAAGCACGGCGCGACCCGCGGTCCGGCCGCGCTCCGCCGGTCAGTGGAGCCGTGCCTGCGCCTCGCGCACGCGCCGGGCGCCGCGTTCGACGCCCATCTCCGCGAACATGGCCGCGGCCCGGGCGAGTGCCGCTCCGGCACCGTCCGTGTCGCCCCTCGCGGCGAGGACGCGGCCGTGCACGAGATGCGACCAGGCGAGGTCGTAACGGCACTCGCAGTCGTTCTGGATCGCGATCGCCCGTTCGATCGCACGCAGCGCCGTGTCGCCGCGGTCGGGCGCCCGGGCCAGCAGGATCTCGCTCCGGATGCGGAGCGCGATCGACAGGCTCCACTCCTGCTGCGCAGCTTCGGCGGTCGCGACGGCCCCGGACGACAGCGCCAGCGCCGCATCGCCACGGCCGGCGAGCAGCCAGAGCTTGGCGCGGAACGCGCGGAAGGCGCCCAGGTGGAAGCTCGTACCGATCCGCCCCGCGAGCTCTTCGGCCGCCTCGAGGTCGCGTTCCGCCTGCCCGAAGCGATGGGCGACGAGGTGCCCCTGGCCGCGCCAGCCGTGCGCGAGATAGCGTCGGAACAGATCGCCGGAGCGGTCGGCGAGTTCGAGGGTGGCGGCGAAGTCGGGTTCGAACCCCGCGGGCTCGCCCCGCCAGGCGTGCAGCACGCCGCGGTAGCAATGGGCCGCCGCGAGCGTCGGCAGATGCGCGAGCGCGCGTGCCAGCTCGACGCCGCGATCGGCGGCCGGCAGCGCCTCGTCGAAGCGCCCGTGCAGCCCGAGCCCGAAGGCGAGCACGCCGGTCATCGCCGCCTCCTCGGTGCGGTTGCCGAGGGCCCGCATCTGGCGGATGTTGTCCGTGGCGTGGTCGACGGCTTCGCGCGCCCGGCCGCGCAGGCAGGCGAGACGGGCGAGGAGGTTGACCGGATCCGCGGCGAGTGCGTCCCCGTCGCCCGCCTCGCGCACGAGCTGCAGGCTCTCGCCGGCGAGGCGGAAGGCCTCGCCGAATTCGCCGAGCACATAGCGCAGGCGTGCGGTCCAGTAGCGCAGACGGGCGCGGGTGGCGGCATCGGCGCTCACGGTCCCGGCAGCGTCGATCCGCTCGAGGTCGGCCAGCACCTCGGCGCGGTTTCCGGCGGTGGCGGCGAGAGCGAGGATCGCCCGGAGGCGCAGTCCGTCGTTCCCGCGCGAGGCGGGAAGACCGGCGAGGGCGGCGTGGGCGGCTTCGTAGTGGCTGCGCGCCTCGGCGCGGGCGTAGCGGGAGATCGCCTGGTCGCCGGCGGCGAGATGCCAGGTGACGGCACGCGACGGCTCGCCGGCCTCGGCAAAGTGCATGGCCACGACCTCGGGATGCCGGGCGGCGGCTTCCGGGAAGTCCCGCTCCAGGACTTCGCCGACCCGGCGGTGCAGCGCGCGGCGGTCCCGTCGCAGCAGGCTGTCGCGCGCCACTTCCTGGATCAGGGCGTGCCGGAACAGGCAGGTGCCCTCGGGCGGATCACCGTGGACCACGACGAGACCGGCCTCGCGCAGCGTCTCGATCGCATCGCCCAGCGCATCGGCAGGCATGCCGAGAACCGCGCCGAGGAGATCGAGACGGAAACGCCGGCCGACGACCGCGGCCGCCTGGGCAACGGTGCGCGCCGCGCCGAGCAGATCGAGCCGTGCGGTCAGGAGATCGCGCAGCGTGTCGGGAACGCCGCCCGGCCCGGTCCCGTACTGCGGCGCGCCGGCGGCGCGGGCGCGCAGGTGGCGCACCAGTTCCTCGACGAACAGGGGCACGCCGTCGCTCTTGGTCGCGATCTCCTCGACGAGCGCGTCCGGCAGCGGCGCGTCGCCGGCGACGCTGCGCACGAGGTCCAGCACCCGCTCGCGGTCGAGCCGGTTCAGCGGCATCGCGGTGACGTGCGGCTCGTCGATCCAGGCCGGCGCGAACTCCGGCCTCGTCGTCACCAGCAGCAGGACCGCGAGTTCCGGCAGGACCTCGACGACACGGGCGAGGAAGTCCCCCGTCGACGGGTCCATCCAGTGGGCGTCCTCGACGATCATGATCACCGGCGTGCGGCCGGCGAGCCCGCGGAGCAGCGAGAGCAGCAGCCCGTGGAAGCGTTCCCGCTGCCCGGCCTCGAGACCGGCGTCCCGTCCCGCTCCGTCACCCTCCCCGAAGCCCATGATGCCGGCGCAGAGCGACACGGTCGCGGAATCGCAGTCCGTGAATTCGCGCAGAAGCAGCCCGAGGCGCGCCCTTCGCTCGGAGGCCGGCTGCTCCGCGGTGATGCCGGCGACCCGCTCGAGGTGTTCGATCGCCGGCTGGAACGGCGTCTCGCGGAAATAGGGCAGACAGAAATAGCGGACGCGGGCATGGGACTCGCGACCGAGCGCGGAGACGAAGTTGGCGACCGAGCGGGATTTGCCGATCCCGGGCTCGCCGCTGATCACCACCGCCCGACCCGAACCGCCGCGGGCCAGCTGCCACAGGTCGGCGAGCACCGCCTGTTCGCGTTCGCGACCGACGAAGGCCGAGAGGCCGGCGACGCTGCGGCGGACGCCGAAACGGTCGACGCCGCGACGCTCGCGCACCACGCGCCACGCCCGCACGGGCGATGCGAAGCCCTTGAGGCCGTGCATGCCGAGGTCTTCGCACTCGAACAGGTCGCCGACGAGCTCGCGGGTCAGCGGTCCGAGGACGATGCCGTCGGCGGGGGCCAGCGCCTGCAGGCGCGAGGCCATGGCGAGCGGATTGCCGACCATCGACAGCAGCGCCTCGCGCCCCTCGGCCGGATCCGCGGTGACGACCATTCCCGTGGAAATGCCGATGCGCACCCGAAGTGGCAGCGTCTCGCATGCGCGCCGTGCGGCCACCTCGTCGAGCAGCGCCAGCGCTGCGCGCACCGCACGCTGGGCGTCGTCCTCGTGCGCCACCGGATAGCCGAAGCAGGCGAGGATGCCGTCGCCGAGGAACTGGGTGACGACACCGTCGAAGCGGTGGACGCAGTCCGAACAGATCTGCCGCAGGCCCTGCAGGAGCCGCTGCAGGTCCTCGGGGTCGAAGCTCTCCCCGAGACGCGTCGAATCGACGAGATCGCAGAACATCACGGTGAGCTGGCGTCGCTCGCCGCCCGCCGGTGGCGAAGCCCGCGTGCCGGCTTCGGCGACAGGTGCGTCGAGCCGCGCGCCGCAGCCGCCGCAGAAACGCTCCTCCGGAGCGTTCACGAAACCGCAGCCCGGACAGCGGCCGGCGAGCGAATGCCCGCACCGGCCGCACCAGCGGCGGCCGGGGACGTTCGGGGTGTGGCAGGAAGGGCAGCGCATGGCCTCGACTCCCGTGCCCGCTGCGGTCGGGCACCTCCACCGGAAGGGAGAAAAAACCGCCGGGCGTCCCGGCCTCGTCTTGGCGGATAAATGATTATGACCGTGCTCCGCTTCCGGGGCAACAGAATTCTTGTTGGCCCGGCTTCTCCTGCTGGAACCGTGCCTGTGTGTCCTGCTGGAACCGCGCCTGCACGAAACGCCGGGCGCGAAATGCAGTCCGGAAAGCAAGGGCGCCTGTGAAGGCGGGCCGTTCGCTCTCCCGCCGGTCGGGGTGCCCGGCCCCCGGCACGGTCGTCGATGACACGGCCTTTCCGGCACCGCAGTGAGATTCCTCACATTCGACAGGGTTTTTGCGAAAGATCGCGCGACGTCGCGGCACGCCGCGCCACCCGCGTCGGCGCTCCGGCAGGCACGTTGCGCCGCGCCGCGGGCGTGCTACATGCGCGCAGGCGCGTCCCGCCCTCTGCCGTTCGGGGAACCATGGCGACCGAGTTGCACGATCCCGCCGGCGCTGCCGAGGCGCCCGTGCTGCGCACCATGCCGCACAATCTGCGGGCCGAGCTCGCGGTGCTCGGGGCGATCCTCGTCAACAACGAGGTCTATCACCGCATCGGCGACTTCCTGACGGCGGACGACTTCTACGAGCCGGTGCACCGCCGCATCTACGAGGCCTGCGCCGAGACCATCGCCCGCGGCCAGCTAGCCGACCACACCACGCTCTATCATCTGTTCGACACCGATCCGGCGCTCGCCGAGCTCGACGGCGGCGAGTATCTCGGGCGCATCGCCCGCGCCGCCGAGGCCATCGTCGATGCGGTCGCCTACGCGCGCGTCGTGCACGACCTCGCCGTGCGCCGGCGGCTGATCGCGATCGGCGAGGAGGTCGTCAACGACGCCTTCGACCCGGCCAATCCGCAGTCCGGGCTCGAGCAGATCGAGAAGGCCGAACAGAAACTGTTCGAGCTCGCCCAGCGCGGCGAGAGCCGGGGCGATTTCCGCGGCTTTCCGGACGTGCTCGAGAGTGCGGTCCGCTACATCCACGCCGCGTACCACAAGGCCGGTCACGTCACCGGCGTGCCGACCGGGCTCGCCGGGCTGGACGAGAAGCTGGGCGGTCTGCAGCGCTCGGATCTGATCGTCCTCGCCGCCCGCCCCAGCATGGGCAAGACCGCGCTGGCGCTCACCATCGCCGCCAATGCGGCGGCGAAGAAGGCGGTCGGGCCGGAGGCGCAGGGGCTCAGGCACGAGAACTACGTGGTGGGTCTGTTCTCGCTCGAGATGTCGGCCGAACAGCTCGCCATGCGCCTGCTCTCGGCCGAGGCGCGGATCCCGACCGACGAGCTGCGGCGCGGCCGGCTGCGGGAGGAGGACTTCCACCGGATCGTCCGCGCCACCCAGGACCTCGCCGCCCGGCCGCTCTTCATCGACGACACGCCCGCGCTCTCGATCGCGGCGCTCAGGACCCGCGCCCGCCGCCTCAAGCGCACGCACGGTCTGTCGCTGCTGATCGTCGACTATCTGCAGCTCCTGCGCGGTGTCGGCCATCACGCCCAGCAGAACCGCGTGCAGGAGATCAGCGAGATCAGCCAGGGGCTGAAGGCCATCGCCAAGGAGCTGGACGTGCCGGTGCTCGCGCTCTCGCAGCTCTCGCGTGCGGTCGAGTCCCGCGAGGACAAGCGGCCGCAGCTGTCGGACCTGCGCGAGAGCGGCAGCATCGAGCAGGACGCCGACGTGGTGATGTTCGTCTACCGCGACGAGTACTACCAGTCGCGGGCGGAGCCGAAACAGCGGCCCGAGGAGAGCAGCGAGAAGTTCCAGGAGCGCTACGATCGCTGGAAGCAGCGGCTCGAGGAGAGCCACAACAAGGCCGAGGTGATCGTCGCCAAGCAGCGCAACGGGCCGATCGGCCTCGTGCGCCTGCAGTTCGACGCCCGCTTCGGCCGTTTCCACGATCTGGAGATGACCGACTATCCCGAACCGTGGGGCGCGGGCTGAGGCCGTGCGCGCCCGGCTCTTCGTCGATCCGGACGCGATCGTCGCCAACTGGCGGCAGCTCGCGGGCCGCTGTCCGGGTGCCGAGACCACGGCCGTCGTCAAGGCGGACGCCTACGGCCTCGGCGTCGCGGAAGTGGCGCCGGCGCTGTTGCGCGCCGGCTGCCGCACCTTCTTCGTCGCGCGGCTCGGGGAGGGGGTGGAGCTGCGGGCACTCCTGCGGGAAGCCCGGATCTTCGTCCTCGACGGCGTCGGTCCCGGTGAAGAAGAGACCTTCACCGCCCACGACCTCCTGCCGGTCCTCAACCACGCCGGGCAGATCGCACGCTGGCGCGAGGCGGCGCGCCGCCGGGGCCGGAGGCTCGATGCCGCGCTCCACGTCGATACCGGCATGACCCGGCTCGGCCTGCCGCCCGGCGAGGTGACGGGGAGCGACGGCCCCGAGCTCGACGGGCTGCGGATCGTCCTGCTCGTGAGCCACATGGCCTGCGCCGACGTGCCCGACCACCCGCTCAACCTGCGGCAGCTCGCGAGCTTCCGCGAGGTCCGCGGCCGCTTTCCCGGCGTGCCGGCGAGCCTCGCCGCCTCCTCGGCGATCTTCCTCGGTCCGGAATGGCATTTCGACCTGGTGCGCCCGGGTGTGGCGCTCTACGGCGTCAACCCGACCCCGGGCCGGCCGAACCCGATGCGCCCCGTGGTGACGCTTCGGGCACCGATCCTCCAGGTCCACGAGATCCGCGAGCCCTGCACCGTCGGCTACGGCGCGACGCGGTCACTCTCGCCCGGAATGCGGGTGGCGACGGTTGCCGCGGGCTACGCCGACGGCATCTTACGCGCGGCTTCGGACCGCGCGGTCGCGCGCCTCGCGGGCCACGACCTGCCCTATCTCGGACGCGTCTCCATGGATCTCCTCGCGATCGACGTCACCGCACTGCCGCCGCACCTCGCCCGCGAGGGCGTCGAGGTCGAGCTGATCGGCGGGCCGGACGGGATCGACCGGCTGGCCGCGGCCGCCGGCACCATCGGCTACGAGGTGCTGACCCGCCTCGGCCGCCGCTTCGAGCGCTGCTACCGGGCGCCGGAGGCGGAGCGTTGAACCCGCTCGCCGCCGTCGGTGCCGGCACGCTCGCGATCTGCGAGAGCGTCGGCGGCATCGCGCTCTTCGCCCTCGACGCCCTCTGGCGCGGCCTGCGCGGCCCGTGGTATCCGCGGCAGATCGTCCGGCAGATGCTGGAGATCGGCTATTTCTCGCTGCCGGTCGTCGGGCTCACCGCGGTCTTCACCGGCATGGTGCTGGCACTCCAGAGCTACACCGGCTTCTCGCGCTTCGAGGCGCAGAACGCGATCCCGAACATCGTCGTCCTGTCGATGACCCGCGAGCTCGGGCCGGTGCTCGCGGGCCTCATGGTGGCGGGCCGCGTCGGTGCGGCGATGGCAGCCGAGCTCGGCACCATGCGCGTCACCGAGCAGATCGACGCGCTCGTCACCCTCGCCACCGACCCCATGCGCTACCTCGTGTTCCCGCGGCTCGTCGCGGCGATCGTGATGCTGCCGGCACTCGTGCTGGTCGCCGACATCATCGGCGTCATGGGCGGCTTCCTGGTCTCGACGATCAAGCTCGGCTTCGGCCCGATCGAGTACATCAACCGCACCATCGACTACCTGCAGACCGAGGACGTCGTCTCGGGCCTCGTCAAGGCCGCCGTGTTCGGCTTCATCGTCGCGCTCATGGGCTGCTATCAGGGCTACCACAGCCGCGGCGGCGCCCAGGGGGTCGGCTCCGCCACCACCATCGCCGTGGTCTCCGCCTCGATCCTGATCCTCACCGCCGACTACATGCTCACCGAGATCTTCTTCAGCCGATGAACCGCCCCGCCCCCAAGATCCGCGTGCGCGGCCTCGAGAAGCGCTTCGGCAGCAAGGAAGTGTTGCGCGGCCTCGACCTCGACGTGCCGGTCGGCCAGTCCGTCGTCGTCATCGGCGGCTCCGGGACCGGCAAGTCGGTGTTGCTCAAGTGCATCCTCGGCCTGCTCGCGGCGGATGGTGGCTCGATCCAGGTCGACGGCGAGGAGGTGGTGGGTGCCGGCGACGCCACCCTGAACCGTATCCGTCTCAAGTTCGGCATGCTGTTTCAGGGGGCGGCGCTGTTCGACAGCCTGCCGGTCTGGGAGAACGTCGCCTTCGGCCTGCTCGCGCGGCGCATGGCGGACCGCCGGCAGGCGAAGGAGATCGCGGTCCGCACCCTCGCCCGCGTCGGCCTCGGCCCGGAAGTGGCCGATCTCTTCCCGGCCGAACTCTCGGGCGGCATGCAGAAGCGCGTGGGGCTCGCCCGCGCCATCTGCACCGAGCCCGAGATCCTGTTCTTCGACGAGCCGACGACCGGCCTCGATCCGATCACCGCCGACGTCATCAACGAGCTGATCCGCCGTTCGGTGCGCAAGCTCGGCGCCACGGCCCTCTCGATCACCCACGACATGGCGAGCGTGCGCAAGATCGCCGACCGCGTCGCCATGCTCTACGAGGGGCGGATCATCTGGGAAGGGCCGGTCGCCGAGATCGACCGCAGCGGCAATCCCTACGTCGACCAGTTCATCCACGGCCGGGCGGAAGGCCCGATCCGGGTGCTGCAGCTCGAAGAGACCGACTAGAGCCGCGGAGCCGACGGCGTGGCGAAACCGAAGCGCCGGTACGTCTGCAACGCCTGCGGCGGGGTGCAGCTCCGCTGGACCGGGCAGTGCGAGGCCTGCGGCGCGTGGAACACGCTCGAGGAGGAGCTGGCGGCCGGATCCGCGCCGCGCCGGTCCGCGGGCGGTGCCGGCCTCGCCCTCGTGCCGCTCGATGCCGACATCGCCATGCCGCCGCGCCTTCCGACCGGCATCGCGGAGCTGGACCGGGTGCTGGGCGGCGGGCTCGTGCGCGGCTCCGCGGTCCTCGTCGGCGGCGATCCCGGGATCGGCAAATCCACGCTGATGCTGCAGGCGGCGGCCGCGATCGCCTCCGGCGGCGGCCGCGTCGTCTATCTGAGCGGCGAGGAGTCGGTCGAGCAGGTGCAGCTCCGCGCCCGCAGGCTCGGGCTCGCCGGTGTGCCGCTCGCCCTCGCCTGCGAGACCGACCTCGCGATCGTGCTCGACGCTCTCGACGGACCGCGCGCCCCGGCGCTGCTCGTGGTCGACTCGATCCAGACCGTGTCGGTCCCCGAGATCGAGGCCGCACCCGGCACCGTCTCCCAGATCCGCGCCTCGGCCGACCGGCTCGTGCGGTTCGCGAAGCGGCGCGGCACGGTGCTCGTGCTGGTCGGCCACGTCACCAAGGACGGGCAGATCGCCGGCCCGCGCGTGCTCGAGCACATGGTCGACACCGTCCTCTACTTCGAGGGCGAGCGGGGGCTCCAGTTCCGCCTGCTGCGGGCGGTCAAGAACCGCTTCGGTCCGGCCAACGAGCTCGGCATCTTCGAGATGCGCGAGAGCGGTCTCGTGCCGGTCGCCAATCCTTCCGAGCTCTTCCTCGGCGACCGTGCGGCGCGCGTGCCGGGCGCCTGCGTCTTCGCCGGAATCGAGGGCACGCGGCCGGTGCTGGTCGAGATCCAGGCGCTGGTGGCGCCGAGCCTGCTCGCCACGCCGCGGCGGACTGTGGTGGGCTGGGACGCCGGCCGGCTCGCCACCATCCTCGCCGTGCTCGAGACCCGCTGCGGCCTTGTGACGGCCGGGCGCGACGTCTATCTCAACGTCGCCGGCGGCCTCGAGGTGCGTGAACCGGCGGCCGATCTGGCCGTGGCGGCGGCCGTGGTCTCGTCGCTCGCAGGGCGGCCGCTGCCGGAAGGGACCGTGGCCTTCGGCGAGGTCGGGCTCGCCGGCGAGGTGCGGGCGGTCGGGCGTGTCGATCTGCGCCTGCGCGAGGCGGCGAAGCTCGGCTTCCGCCGCGCGCTGGTGCCGGCCGCGGTGGCCGGCGAGGCGGAACCTCTGGAGCTCGTGCCCGTCGCACGGCTCGCCGAGCTCGTCGGTGTGATCGGGGAACCCGCACGGTCCGCGCCCGGCGGCCGGAGGATGCACGGAGCATGAACGCCTTCCCCTTCACGGCCTTCGACCTCGTGGTCGGAGTCGTGCTGCTGATCTCGGTGGCGGCGGCGATCAGCCGCGGCTTCGTCCGCGAACTGCTCTCGCTCGCGAGCTGGGGCGGCGCGCTGGTGGCGGCCTTCTACGCCTTCCCGCATGTCCGCCCGCTCGTCTTCGACGCGGTCGGGAACGATCTCGTGGCCGACCTCGCGACCGCCGTCGGCAGCTTCCTCGTTCCCTGGATCGTGCTGCGCCTGCTCGCGGGCGCCATCGGCGCGAAGGTGTCGCAGAGCGCCTTCGCCGGTGCCGACCGCATGCTGGCGCTCGTCTACGGGGCCGCCCGCGGCGCCTTCGTGGTCTGCGCGGCCTATCTCGCCGGGCTGATCCTGCTCGACGACGCGCCGATGCCGCGCTGGATCGCCGGTGCCTGGTCGCGCCCCTTTGTCGAGGACGGAGCGCGCAGCCTCGGCCGGCTGCTGCCGCCGGGCTTCCTGCGCGAAGCGGAGAAGGGCGTGCGGCGGGCCGCGGAGCGGGTCGGCGAGGCCGGCGGCGGATACCGCGAGGATGCCAACCGGGCGCTCGAACAGCTGATCCGCAGGGTCGAGTGAGGCGGAGGACGCCGGCATGAACGACCGCTTCGACGACGACCGCCCGCGCGAGGAGTGCGGCGTCCTCGCGATCCACGGCCATCCCGAGGCGGCGGCGCTCGCGGCCCTCGGCCTGCACGCGCTGCAGCACCGCGGCCAGGAGGCGGCCGGCATCGTCACCTTCGACGGCGCGCATTTCCACGCCCATCGGGCGATCGGCCTCGTCGGCGACAATTTCGGCAAGGACTCGGTCGTCGCCGGCCTGCCGGGTCACGCCGCCGTCGGGCACACGCGCTATTCGACCACGGGCGCGAGCATGCTCCGGAACGTGCAGCCGCTGTTCGCGGAGCTGTCGTTCGGCGGCCTCGCCATCGCCCACAACGGCAATCTCACGAACGGCCTGACGCTGCGCCGGCGGCTCGTGCGCGAGGGCTGCATCTTCCAGTCCACCACCGACACCGAGGTGATCGTGCATCTCGTGGCGAAGAGCCGCGAACCCACCCCGGTCGAACGGCTGGTCGACGCGCTGGCCCAGGTCGAGGGGGCCTGGTCGCTCGTCGCCCTCTTCGACGATGCGGTGGTGGCGGCGCGCGATCCCCTCGGCGTGCGGCCGCTCGTGCTCGGCGAACTCGGCGGCGTGCCGGTGGTCGCGTCCGAGACCTGCGCCTTCGACATCCTCGGCGCCCGCTTCGTGCGCGACATCGAGCCGGGCGAGGTGCTGGTCGCCGACGCCGGCGGACTGCGCTCGCTCAGGCCGTTTCCGCCGCGCCGGCCGCGGTTCTGCATCTTCGAATATGTCTACTTCTCGCGGCCGGACAGCTACGTCGACGGCCGCAGCGTCTACGAGGCGAGAAAGCGCATCGGCATCGAACTCGCCCGCGAGGCCCCGGCCGAGGCCGACATCGTCGTGCCGGTCCCGGATTCCGGCGTACCGGCGGCGATCGGCTACGCGCACGAATCGGGCCTGCCGTTCGAGCTCGGCATCATCCGCAACCACTATGTCGGGCGCACCTTCATCGAGCCCTCGGACCGCATCCGGCACCTCGGCGTGCGTCTCAAGCACAACGCCAACCGCGGCGTGCTCGAGGGCCGGCGCGTGGTGCTGGTGGACGACAGCATCGTGCGCGGCACCACCTCGACCAAGATCGTCGCCATGGTCCGGCAGGCCGGCGCGCGCGAGGTGCACATGCGGATCGCGAGCCCGCCCACGACCCACAGCTGCTTCTACGGCGTCGACACGCCGGAACGCGACCAGCTCCTCGCGGCGCGCCACGGGGTCGAAGAAATGGCCCGCCTGATCGGCGTCGACAGCCTCGCCTTCCTCTCCCTCGACGGGCTGTACCGCGCCGTCGGCGAGCCGGGGCGGCACGCGCTCCGGCCGGCCTTCTGCGATGCCTGCTTCAGCGGCGACTATCCGATCCGGCTGACGGACGTCGAGGGCGGCGAGCGCGACTGCCAGCTCTCGCTGCTGCTCGGGGAGGCCTGAGCTTGGGCGCGCTCGACGGGCGTGTGGTGCTGGTGACCGGGGCGAGCCGCGGGCTCGGGGCGGCGCTGGCCCCGCTGCTCGCGGCCGAGGGCGCGCATCTCGTGCTGGTCGCCCGCACCCGGGGCGGCCTCGAGGAGACCGACGATGCGGTGCGTGCGGCGGGCGGCTCCGCCACGCTGCTGCCGCTCGATCTCGCCGACGGGGATGCCGTCGACCGCATCGGGCCCTCGATCCTCGCCCGCTTCGGCCGCCTCGACGGGCTCGTCGCCTGCGCCGCGCGCCTCGGCACCTCCACTCCGGTGGCGCACGGCGATCCCGACTGGTTCGCCGACCTCTGGCGGGTCAATGTCGAGGCCAACTTCCGGCTGATCCGCACGCTCGAGCCGCTGCTGCGCCGCTCCGATGCCGGGCGGGCGGTCTTCGTCACCGACCGGCTCGCGCGCGAGCCGCGCGCCTATTTCGGCCACTATGCCGCGACCAAGGCGGCGCTCGAAGCCCTGGTGCTGGCCTGGGCGCGCGAGGTCGGACACACGCCCCTCAGGGTGGTGCTGTTCGAGCCTGGACCGATGGCGACGCGCCTGCGCGCCGAAGTGTTCCCGTCCGAACCGGCGGGCAGCCGGCCGTCTCCGGCCGACGTGGCCCCGGCGATCGTGCCGCTGCTGCTGCCGCAGTCGACCCGGCACGCGGAACTGGTGGTCCGAGGCGGCTGAACCGCGGCTGGCCCGTGTGCGCCGGCCGGTGGCGCGGTGTCAGCCGCCGCCCGCCTGCGCGTCGGGATCCGGCAGCGGCAGGGCGGTGTCGTACTTCACCTCGCGCAGCGTGAAGCTCGACTTGATGTGCTTGATGCCGGGAATCCGGAACAGCACGTCGTTGAGGAAACGCTCGTAGCTGCGGATGTCGGCGACCCGCACCTTGAGGATGAAGTCGGCATCACCGGTGATGGCGTAGCACTCGACGATCTCGGGACGGTCGCGCACGGCGTTCTCGAACGCCTCGAGCGACTGGCGGTTGTGCATCTCGAGATTGACGAGCGTGATGACGCAGACCGGGACCCCGACCTTCTCCGGGTCGAGCAGGGCGGTGTAGCGGCGGATGACGCCGCTCTCCTCGAGCTCCCGGACCCGGCGCCAGCAGGGCGAGGCGGAGAGGTTCACCCGCTGCGCCAGTTCCTGGTTGGTGAGCCTGCCGTCGCGCTGCAGCTCGGTGAGGATCCGCTGCCGGATCCTTTCCTCGAACAGGTCGCGTCCGGGCAAGGTCTTTCTCCGGATGGCCGGGCGGAACGAGACCCTTTCGCGAATCATGCACGCACGGCCGCGGAACGCAAGCACATTCCGCCCGTGCGGTCCTATCCTCCCGCGTGTCCGGAGCATCCGGGAGAGGACGCATGCGCGACGGCGGCCCCGACATCGATACCGGCTACACGCTCGACGACCGTTACGACCGGCCGTCCGGGCGCGTCTGGCTGACCGGACTGCAGGCGCTCGTCCGCCTGCTGCTGGAACAGCGGCGGCGCGACCGGGCGCGCGGTCTGCGCACCGCCGGCTTCGTCTCCGGGTACCGCGGTTCGCCGCTCGCCGGCTTCGACCTCGAGCTGCAGCGCGCGCGGAAGTGGCTCGGGGCCGAGGACATCCGCTTCCAGCCGGCCGTCAACGAGGCGCTGGCGGCGACCGCGGTGATGGGCACCCAGGGGGTCGAGACCGAGGGTACCGCGCTCTACGATGGCGTCTTCGGCATGTGGTACGGCAAGGGTCCGGGCCTCGACTGGGCCGGCGATGCCATCGAGCACGCCAACGCCTACGGCACCTCGCCGCACGGCGGCGTGCTCGCCGTGGTGGGCGACGACCACGGTGCGGTCTCCTCGAGCATGGCGCACCAGAGCGACCTCACCCTCGCCTCCTGGTCGGTGCCGGTGCTGCATCCGGCGGGCATCGCCGACTATCTGCCGTTCGGCCTCTACGGCTGGGCGCTGTCGCGCTTCAGCGGTGCCTGGGTGGCGCTGAAGGCGATCGCCGAGACGGTCGAGGGCGGCACGAGCCTCGTCCTGCCCGGGACCTTCCCGGAGTTCGCGACGCCCGCCGACTTCGAGCCGCCGGCCGGCGGCCTGCATTTCCGCTGGCAGGATCCGCCCGGTGCCGCCATCGAGGAGCGGCTCGTCCACAAGCTGCGTGCGGCCGAGGCCTTCGCCCGCGCCAATCCGCTGATCGACCGCCTCGTGGTTCCCGCCGAACATGCCCGGCTCGGCATCGTCACGGTCGGCAAGGCGCACGGCGACGTCATGGAGGCGCTGCGCCTCCTCGGCTTCGAGGAGCCGCGCGAGATCGCCGCGCTCGGCATCCGCATCTACAAGGTCGGACAGAGCTTCCCGCTCGAGCCGACGCGCATCCTCGCCTTCGCCCGCGGCCTCGAGACCCTGCTCGTGGTCGAGGAGAAGCGGGCCTTCGTCGAGACCCGCATCCGCGAGCTGCTCTATCCGCTACCCGACGCGCGGCGCCCGCAGGTGCTCGGCAAGACCGACCGCGACGGGCGCGACCTGCTGCCGGCCTTCGGCGAACTGCGGCCGCACCGGGTGGCCCCGCTGCTCGCCCGCGAGATCGGCCGCATCCAGCCGGCACTCGACCTGCGCGCCCGGCTCGCGCGGCTCGAAGAGACCGCCCCGGCACCGGCCGACGTGCGCCGGATCCCCTGGTTCTGCCCCGGCTGCCCGCACAGCACCTCGACCCGCCTGCCCGGGGGCTCGCGCGCCTTCGCCGGCATCGGCTGCCACATCATGGCGACCTGGATGGACCGCGACACCGCGGGCATCACCCACATGGGCGGCGAGGGCGCGACCTGGGTCGGCATCGCCCCCTTCGTGCGGCGTCCGCACATGTTCCAGAACCTCGGCGACGGCACCTACTACCACTCGGGCCTGCTCGCGATCCGTCAGGCGGTCGCGGCGGGACTGCGGATCACCTACAGGATCCTGTTCAACGACGCCGTCGCCATGACCGGCGGCCAGTCCGTCGACGGTCCGCTCGACGTTCCGACCATCGCCCGCCAGGTGCGCAACGAGGGGGTGGAGAAGATCGTCGTGGTCTCGGAGGATCCGGCGCGGATCCCGACCGCCGGCCTGCCCGCCGGGGTCGCCGTCCACCCCCGGAGCCGGCTCGCGCGCGTGCAGGAGGAGCTGCGCGAATACCCCGGCGTCTCGGTGCTGATCTACGACCAGACCTGCGCCGCCGAGAAGCGCCGCCGGCGCAAGCGGGGCGAATATCCCGATCCGGCGCGGCGCGCATTCGTCAACGAACTGGTGTGCGAAGGCTGCGGCGACTGCACCCGCCGCTCCAACTGCCTCGCCGTGGTGCCGGTGGAGACGGAATTCGGCACGAAGCGGCAGGTCGACCAGTCGGCCTGCAACAAGGACTTCACCTGCATCGAGGGGTTCTGCCCCTCCTTCGTCACGGTCGAGGGCGGCAGGCCGCGGCGCGGTCGCGGGCTCGCCGGGCCGGAGATCGAGGCGCGGCTCGCGGCCCTGCCGGAACCGGAGGTGCCCCCGGTCGAGGGCCGCCACGACATCCTGGTCACCGGCGTCGGCGGCACCGGCGTGCTCACGATCGGCGCGATCCTCGGCATGGCGGCGCATCTCGAGGGCCGGCCGGTGTCGGTGCTGGATTTCACCGGCCTCGCCCAGAAGGGCGGCGCGGTGCTGAGCCATGTCCGTATCGGCGCGCCCGGGCGCGAGCTGCACCAGGCGCGGGTCGAGCCGGGCGAAGCCGCGACCGTGCTCGCCTGCGACCTCGTCGTCGCGGTCTCGCCCGACGCCCTGCGCACGATCCGCCGTGGCCACACCCGGGTGATCGCCAACGCCCGCGTGCTGCCCACCGCCGACACGCTGCGCGATCCCGGCTTCCGCATCGACACCGACCGTCTCCTCGACCGCCTGCGCCGGCGCGCCGGTGACAGCCGGGTCGCGGCCCTCGATGCCCAGGCGCTGGCGGAGGCCGTGACCGGCGATGCCATCGCCGCCAACATGCTGCTCCTCGGCTACGCCTTCCAGCTCGGCGCGGTGCCGGTGTCGCGCCGCGCCATCGAGCGGGCGATCGCGCTCAACGGGGTCGCCGTCGAGGCCAACCTCCGCGCCTTCGCCGTCGGGCGTCTCGCCGCCACGGACGAGACCTTCCTTGCCCGTGCGCTCGGGCCGGCACCGGAGCAGCCGCGCGGCCTCGACGCGCTTCTGGCGCATCGCCGCGCGCATCTCGCCGCCTGGGGCGGGGAGCGGGTGGCCGCCGACTACGAAGCCTTCGTGCGCCGGGTCGCCGAGGCCGAACGCCGGCTCGTCGGTCGCGGGCCGCTGCAGCTCGCGGAGGCGGTCGCCGAGGCGCTCCATCATCTCACCGCCGTCAAGGACGAGTACGAGGTGGCGCGGCTTTTCACCGACGGACGCTTCGAGGAACGGCTGCGCGAGGCCTTCGAGGGTGATGTCCGCATCCGCTACCACATGGCGCCGCCGCTCCTCGCCTTCCTGAAGGATGGCGAAGGGCGTCCGCGCAAGCTCGCCTTCGGCCCCTGGCTGCGGCCGCTGCTCGCGGTCCTCGCGCGCCTGCGGTTTTTGCGCGGCACCGCCCTCGATCCGTTCGGCCGGACGCGGGAACGCCGGCGCGAGCGGGCGCTGCTCGCGGAGTACCGCGAGACCATCGAAGCCCTGCTGCCGCGTCTCGATCTCGCGAACCACGAGCACGCCGTGGCGCTCGCCCGGCTGCCGCTCGGGGTGCGCGGCTTCGGCCATGTGAGACTGGAAGCGATGGACCGCTATGCGGTCGCGCGGCAGGAGCTGCTCGCGCGCTTCGATACGGCCGGCCCCGCCGATCTGCCGCTCGCGGCGGAATGAGCCGGCCGGCGCGCGATCCGCTTCACTCCTCGCGGGTCGCGCCCGGTTTCCACAGCACGTCGGCACGGCCGCGGTCGTTGCACCAGCGGGCGAGCACGAACAGCAGGTCCGAGAGCCGGTTGAGATAGCGGATCGCGGTCGGATCGACCGGCTCGCGGGCGGACAGCGCCACGGCCAGCCGCTCCGCACGCCGCACCACCGTGCGGGCGAGGTGGAGGTGCGCGGAAGCCGCGGAACCGCCGGGCAGGACGAAGGAGGAGAGCGGATCGAGGTCGGCGTTGAAGCGGTCGATCTCGGCCTCGAGGCGCGCCACCTGCCCGTCGGTCACGCGCAGCCGGTCGCCGCCCGTGCCGGGCCGGCAGAGATCGGCCCCGAGATCGAAGAGTTCGTTCTGGACGCGCGCCAGCACACCGTCGACCTCTTCCGGCACGTGCAGCCGGGCGAGACCGAGCGTGGCGTTGGCCTCGTCCACCGTGCCGAAGGTCTCGACCCTGAGATCGCACTTCGCGACCCGCGAGCCGTCGCCGAGCGAGGTCTCGCCGCGGTCGCCGCCGCGGGTGTAGATGCGGGTGAGGCGGACCACGGGACCGTCTCCGCCGGTCGTCACATCTGCGTGAACAGCATGATCCCGAGGAGGAGGGCTGCTGCGAGCTGCAGCGCGACCCGGAGCTGCATCATCCGGTTGCCGTGGCGCTCGTAGAACGGGCCGCCGCCGACGAAGCTCCACACGCCGAACAGCACGACGGCGAGCGTCGCCGCCATCAGCAGGAGCAGCAGGATACCGGTGAACGTCATGGCCTTCCTTTCCGGCGGAGCCGCCGCCAGGCTGCAGGCGGTCCGGGGCGCGACCCGCTGCCGCCATACGGTGTATCAGCAGGACCCCATATAGATCGGGCCGGGAGCCCGGCCACCGTGCGAAGGGTCGCGCCCGTCCGGCGGCGCATGGCCCGCCTCACTCCTTGACCGCGCCGGTCAGGCTCGAGACGTAGTATTCCACGAAGAAGCTGTAGATGATGGCGACCGGGATCGAGCCGAGCAGGGCGCCCGCCATCAGCGAGCCCCAGTGGTAGACGTCGCCCTCGACGAGCTGGGTGAGCACCGCCACCGGCACGGTCTTCTTCTCGCTCGACTGGATGAACGTCAGCGCGTAGATGAACTCGTTCCAGCTCAGCGTGAAGGCGAAGATCCCGGCCGAGATCAGACCGGGCACGGCGAGCGGCAGGGTGATCTTCCAGAGGATCTGCAGCCGCGTGGCGCCGTCGATCAGCGCGCACTCCTCCAGTTCGTAGGGAATCGACTTGAAATAGCCGATCAGAAGCCAGGTGCAGAAGGGGATCAGGAAGGTCGGATAAGTGAGGATCAGGGCCATCGGGCTGTCGAACAGCCCGAGCTGGAAGACCATGGAGGCGAGCGGAATGAACAGGATCGAGGGCGGCACCAGATAGGCGAGGTAGATCGCGAGGCCGACCCACTGCGAGCCCCGGAAGCGCAGCCGCTGGATCGCATAGGCGGCGAGCACGCTCGCGAACAGCGACAGGCAGGTGGAGACCACCGCCACCAGCATGGTGTTCCAGAGCCACTGTGGATAGTCGGTCTCGAACAGCAGCTTGTAGATGTTGTCGAAGGTCGGCGAGGAGACCCAGAGCGGATTGAAGTCCTTGTAGTTGTACAGTTCCTCGTTCGACTTCAGGGTTGTCACACCCATCCAGTAGAACGGGAACAGCAGGACGATCACGAAGCATGCGAGCGGCACCCAGATCGTCACGATCTGGCGCGGGATCGACTCCCACTGGATGACGTCGGTGCGCTCGCGCACCGCTTCGGGCCGTTCCGGCCTCGCGTCGTGGGATGCGGCCATCAGTCGTTGCCCTCACCCTGCTGCCACTTGCGCCGCGCGAGCGCGAAGTAGCTGAAGACGGTCGCGAACACGAGGAAGGGGATCATGGCGACGGCGATCGCCGAGCCCTCGCCGAGCTGGCCGCCCGGAATCGCGCGCTGGAACGCGAGGGTGGCCATGAGATGGGTGGAATTGACCGGTCCGCCGCGGGTGATGGCGTAGACGAGCTGGAAATCGGTGAAGGTGAACAGCACCGAGAAGGTCAGCACCACCGCGAGGATCGGCAGCAGCATCGGGAAGGTGATGTAGCGGAAGCGCTGCCAGGCCGTCGCCCCGTCGAGCAGCGCCGCCTCGTAGAGCGACGGCGAGATCGTCTGCAGGCCGGCGAGCAGGCAGATGGCGACGAAGGGAATGCCCCGCCAGATGTTGGCGGCGATCAGCGACCAGCGCGCGTTCCACGGCTCGCCGAGGAAATTGATGTAGGTCTCGCGCCAGCCCAGGACGTCCACGAGCACGTAGGAAATGATCGAGAACTGCGGATCGTAGATCCACCAGAAGGCGATCGCCGAGAGCACCGTCGGCACGATCCAGGGAACGAGGATGATCGCCCGCAGGAAGGACTTGAACGGCAGGTGGCGGTTCAGGAGCAGCGCCAGCCACAGGCCGAGGCCGAATTTGCCGATGGTGGCGACGATCGTGTAAAGGAGCGTGTTGCCGACCGACATCCAGAAGATGCGGTCGGTCCACAGCAGTTCGTAGTTCCACAGTCCGACGAACTCGCCCGTGCGGCCGATCCGCGTGTCGGTGAAGGCGAGCCAGATGCCGAGGCCGAGCGGATAGGTGAGGAAGACCAGAAGCAACCCGACCGCCGGCAGCAGGCACATGACGATCAGGAAGGGCTTCCAGTCGAACAGGCGGACGAGCCAGCTCTCGCGCCGCCCCTGCGTCACCAGAGGTTCGGTCCGGACCGCCAAGCTCCACCTCCTCCGAAGCGGCGCGGGGCGGCCGCGCGCGACGACCGCCCCACGACCCGCGGATCACTTGCCGTAGTAGCGCCGTGCCCGATTGGCGGCTTCCCTCGCCGCCTCTTCCGGCGTGAGCTGCCCGGTGCACACCGCGGAGACCATCTGCACCACGACGAAGTCGGCGAGCACCGCCTGCGAGGCCGGCCCGAGGCTGCCCTTGTAGCCGTCCCAGAGCGAGTCCGCCATGACGTGCTGGTAGGGCGTCACCTTCGGATCGGACGTCCAGACGTCGCTCTGGTCGTAGGCCTTGAGCGGATGGTTCCAGTAGCCGATGCAGTTGGTGAGGAACGGATCGTACTGCTCCCGTTCCATCATGAAGCGGATGTAGTGCTTCGCCGCGTTCGGATAGGGCGTGTACTGGAACACCATGCTGTTGACGACGAGGCAGCGCTCGGTCGGGAAGCCCACCGGGCCGATCGGCATGCGGGCATGGTAGATGTCCTCGGCGAGCGCCCGCACGTTCGCATCGTCCGAGTTCAGCGCCGCGAAATAGATCGAGATGCCGTTCTGGGTGAGGCCGATCTGTCCGGCGAGGAAGGCCTTGTTGTTGGACGGGTCGAGCCAGGACTCGGTGCCCGGGATGAAGGTCTCGTAGAGGGCCTTGCCGTACTTCAGGGCCTCGACCGTCTCCGGGCTGTCGAGGATCACCCGGTCCTCCTCGTCCACCACCGCACCGCCGTGCGCCCAGAGCAGCCAGTAGCACCAGGCATTGGCGTCCCCGACGGCATTGCCGAGGGCGAAGCCTGCCGGATGACCGATCTCCTTGAGCTTGCGGCAGAGCTGCAGGAAGCCGTCGAGGTCGTTCGGCACCTCGGAGAACCCGGCCTCCTCGACCCAGGACCTGCGGTAGACGACCCGACCGCCGGAGGCGCCGTAGGGGATCGAGATCCAGCGGCCGTCCTTCGTACCGTACTTCTCGGCGAGCGGCCACCAGCCGCCGTACTTCTCGCCGAGGTAGGCCGCCAGATCGCTCATGTCGTGCAGCTTGTCGGCGTACTGGAACGGGTCGTCGCTCCAGCCGACGATGACGTCCGGACCGCTGCCGACGTTGGCGGCGACCGCCGTTTTCGGTCGCAGATCCTCCCAGCTCTCGAACTCGACCTTGACCGGAACACCCGTCTCGGCGGTGAACTTCTCCGTGTTCTTGAGGAACCATTCCTCGTCGGCGGAGACGAACTTGGACGGGCGAAGTACCCGGAGGCTGGCGCCGCTCTCGATCGGCCAGTCGGGCACCGGCACGTCCTTCACGGGCACTTCGGCGAGGAGGGCGCGGCTGCCCAGCATGGTGGTGCCGGCGAGCGCGCCGAGACCGAGCTGCAGGGTGTCGCGACGGGTGAAACGGACCATGGCTTCGGGCCTCCCTCGGAATGGAACGGGCGTGGGGGGCGACTGCCCCTCTGGGCACGCGCGGATCCTGCCCCAGAAGAACGCCCGCTGCAACCGGTTGCCGCTGGCGGCGCGGGCGAAGCTTGATTTCCGGCACCCCTTTCCGCACCTGACGGCTGCGCGCCGGGGCGCACCCACCCCCCGGCGGCGGACAGGGAGCTCGGGGCATGCGGATCGCGGGCGGGCGTTGTCTCCTCTGCACCTGCGGGCGGACCATGGCGCTCGACGTGCCGGCGCTCGCGCGGGCGCTCGGCGCCGGAGATGCGGAAGCGCCGTTCGACGCACTCTGCCGGGCGCAGGTCGGCGCCTTCCGCCGCGCGCTGGGCGAGAGTGGCACCCTGCTCGTCGCCTGCGAGCAGGAGGCGCCGCTGTTCGGGGAGATCGCCGCGGACGAAGGGTTCGAGGGGGAGCTCCGCTTCGTCGACATCCGCGACCGTGCCGGCTGGTCGGACGAGGCGGAACGTTCCCTGCCGAAGATCGCAGCCCTGCTCGCCGAAGCGCAGGTCGCGGCCGATCCGGCGCCATCGGTGACGATGCGTTCGGAGGGACGGGTGCTCGTCTACGGCTCCGGGGAGACCGCCCTCGACGCCGCCCGCCGGCTCGCGGGCCGGCTCGCGCCGACCCTGCTGCTCGGCGATGCCTCCGACCTCGTGCCGCCCCGGGTCTCGGAGGTGCCCGTCCACACTGGCCGCGTGGTGCGGGCGAGAGGGCATCTCGGCGCGTTCGAGGTGGAGGTCGCGGGGCTGAGGGCGGCCTCTCCCTCCTCGCGCGCGGGCTTCCGCTTCGAGGAGCCGCCGCGGCAGGCCACGCTCACCTTCGATCTGATCCTCGATCTCTCGGGCGGCACGCCTCTCTTCCCGGCGCACGAGAAGCGGGACGGCTACCTCCGGGTCGATCCCCGCGACCCGGTCGGCATCGAACGGGCGCTCTTCCAGCTCTCCGACATGGTCGGCGAGTTCGAGAAGCCGCGCTACGTGCACTACGAGGAGGGCCTGTGCGCGCACATGCGCTCGCGCATCACGGGCTGCACCCGCTGTCTCGACGTCTGCCCGACGGGCGCGATCACCCCGGCGACCGAGAAGGTCGCGTTCGACCCCTACATCTGTGCCGGCTGCGGCAGCTGCAGCGGCGTCTGCCCGACGGGGGCCGCGACCTATGCGTCGCCTTCGCCGCCGGTACTGGCCGGGCGTCTGCGGACGCTGCTCTCGACATATCTCGCGGCCGGCGGCGAGGCGCCCGATCTCCTGGTCTACGAGGACCGCCACGGCGGCGAGATGCTCGCGCTCCGGGCCCGCCTCGGCAGCGGCCTTCCCGCCCGCGTGCTGCCGTTCCGGCTGCCCGAGATCGGGGTCGCCGGCATCGAGCTGTTCGCTTCGGCACTGGCGTGGGGGGCGAGGCGCGTGGTGCTGCTCGTGCCGCCGAAGAAGCGTGCCGAGCTCGCCGGCCTCGAGGGCACGGTGGGGACGCTGCACGCGATCCTCGACGGCCTCGGCTACGGCCGCGACCGGCTCGTGGCGGTGGCAACGGACGATCCGGACGAGCTCGACGCCGTACTCGGGGACGGTTTCGCGGCGGAGCCTCTGCCGGCCGCCCGGCATGCGGCGCTCGGCACCGCGCGTCAGCTCGCGCGGCTCGCCTTCGACCATCTGCACGCGCACGCACCCGCGCCGGCGGACACGATCCCGCTTCCCGCCGGAGCACCGTTCGGCGCGGTCGTGGTCGACGTCGCGGGCTGCACCCTGTGTCTCTCGTGCGTGGGCGCCTGTCCGACCGGGGCGCTGATCGACAACCCCGACCGGCCGATGCTGCGCTTCGACGAGAGCCTGTGCGTCCAGTGCGGTCTCTGCCGCAACACCTGCCCGGAGAAGGTGATCCGCCTCGAGCCGCGGCTCGCCTTCGGGGCGCTCGTCGCCGGTCCGCGCCTCGTCAAGGAGGAGGAACCCTTCACCTGCATCCGCTGCGGCAAGCCGTTCGGGGTGAAGAGCTCGATCGACCGGATCGTGGCGAAGCTCGCCGGCAGCCACTGGATGTTCCAGTCGGAAAAGCAGATCGAACGGTTGCAGATGTGCGAGGACTGCCGGGTGATCGCGCAGTTCGAGGAGGAGGACACACCCTTCGTCCTCGGGACTCCGCGCAAGCCACGCACCACCGAGGACTATCTGCGCGAGCGCGAAGAAATCGAGGCGGCGCGGCGCCGCCTGCGCGAAGAGGAGGAGGGCGGCGATCCCGCCGCCTGACCGGCCTTCTCAGCAGTTGCCCTTCTTCGCCTGACCGGGCGGGCAGAAGCCGCCATTGCCGCCGACGATCACCTTCACCGGCGCGGGCTTCACCTCGACCTCTGGCAGGGTCACCTTCGCGGTGCAGGCGGCGAGCGCCACGAGCAGCAGAACGGCCGACAGGGTCCGCAAGAGCACGACGCCTCCGATCCACGGAACACGCGGGTCATATGCCGCGGACGAGCCCGGCCGGCGAGCCCGGCGGCCTCATTCGAGCTCCAGGGTACCGTCGACCGTGAGCTCGAGGCCGATCTCCGGGACGGTGATGCGCGCCGCCACGGGCAGCTTCGCGTTCTCCTTCACCCGTCCGCTGCGCACGGCCTCGGCCACCGCCCGCTCGATCTCGCGCTGGGCGGTGACACCGAGCTTCTTCAGGTACTTGCGCACGCTCATGTTGAACACGTCCTCGTTCATCGCACTCTCCCTCTTCAGACGGCCCGCTGCAGGGGCAGGTTGACGAGCAGGTTCTGCGGCTTCAGCCGCACCCGGCCCTCCCCGTCCATGGCGAGGGCGAGATACACGGGCCGGCCCCGCACCTCCGGCATCACCTCCTCGGGATCGCGGAAATCGAGCCGGAACAGGCAGACGAGCCGGGAGAGGCGTTCGTCTCCGACCTCCCGTCCGGCGTAGAGGTCGTCGAGGATGGCGCTCGCCTCGGCATCGAGCCCGATGTGCCAGCGCCAGTGTTCGTCACGGATGCGGGCGAGCGGCTGGATCTGCGTGCGGACGGCGAAGAAATGCGCGATCCAGCGCTCGAGCACGCGGCAGAGAGCATCGGGGCCGCGCGCGCCGAAGCCGAAATCGAGCACGAAATCGAAGCGTTCGGACCGCCCGAACCACTGCGCGGCGTTCTCCTCGCCGAGCACCTCGAGCTCCACCGGAGCGAGATCGGCGCCGGCCGCCCGCACGAGCGCGCCGAGATCGCCGAAGGCGCCGCCGCCGCCGAGGCGCGCGACCGTGTCCGCGTCGGCGAGCAGCACCCGGCCCTCGCGCACCGCCGCCCGCTGCGGACGGAAGAACAGTTCGGCGGCGCGCAGCACGAACGGATCGCGCTCGTTGCGCAGGATGTTGTGGACGACCAGCCGTGCGAGCCGGTCGACGAAGGGTGGCGCGAGCGGCACCGCGGACCCGCGGAACAGCGCCGCATAGGCCTCCTCGATGGTGCCGTGCGCGAGCACGTGATCGCGGAAGGCGACGAACAGTTCCCAGTTCTCGCGGGCATCGCGGTCGCGGATGCGCAGCAGGGTGACGGGCGTGACCGGCAGCCGGGGGTCGGCGGCGAAGGCCGCGTGCAGGCGCCGCTCCTGCGGGCAGCTGTCCGGCACGAGCTCGAGCTCGGGGAGCGCGAGCCAGCTGCGCAGCCACGCATCGGTCGGGACGAGGCGCCCGTCGGCGTCGCGCCCCAGCAGTCCGAGGCCGCTCGACGGCCAGAACTCCGCGCCGCTCATCGGCCGTCGCCCTCCGCTTCGTCCTCCTCGGCGATGCCGAAGATGCGGGCGTGCAGCGGGGTCGCCTGCGGCCGGATCACGCGGAAGCGTTCGCGCACGCCCTCGGCGGTGAGTTCGCGTTCGACCGCGAGCACGGTGCCGACCGGATGCGGCTCGCCGAGCGAGAGGGCGAAGGCGAGCTCGTCGTGCGCGACCGGCAGGGCTGCACCGACATCCGGCGCCCCGTAACGTTCGACGAAATGCCGGGCGAGCCGCACGGCGAGCTCCTCGAGCGTGACGGGTTCGATGCTCGCGACCGTGACGAAGGTCGACCAGCCGAAGCTTTCGAGACCGAGGAACCCGGAGCGGAAGGCCTGCAGGCGCCTGCCGACCAGGGTCTCGGGGGTGTCGTCGGAGAAGGCGAAGCCGCCGGGCACCGCCCACTCGTCGGCCGCAGCGGCGCGCTCGAACACGCGTTCGTCGGTGGCGTCGAACCGGAGCGTTCGCAGCAGCCGGAGCCCGCTCACCGCAGCACCTCCGGCGGCAGTTCGTGGAGCGCGATCCGGCGTCCGCCGATCTCGAAGCGCCCCTCTTCGTCGAAACCGCGCACGACGCCTGCCGCCTCGATGCCGCCGAGCCGGAAGCTCGCGGTCTCGCCGCGCCGCTCGAGGCGCTGGTCGAGGGCACGCCGCACCTCGGCGAAGCCGTGGCTCTCGTAGCGCCCGAGCCAGTAGAGGAAATGGCGGGCCACGGCCTCGACGAAGGCGGCAGCCGGTCCGCTGGCGCCGGCGCCGGCGAGGCTGATGCGGTGCGGCTCTTCGCCCGGCTCCGCGGGTTCGCTCAGCTCCGCCTCGAGGCCGAAGACGATCCAGGCCGGCACGTCACCGGGAGCGGTGCCCTCGGGCCAGGCGCAGCGGAGGCGCGCGAGTTCGAGCCCGTCGAACAGGATCAGGTTCGGGAAGCGGATCGCGAGCGGGTAGGCCGGCGCGGCGAGCCCGCCGAGCGCATCGCCGGCGGCGACCGTGAACAGATGGTAGATCTCGAGCGTGCGCGCGAGCGGTGCCTCGGGCTCGAGCAGCAGCGCGAAGGACAGCCGGTCCGGGCGGTCGGCCCAGACCAGGGTGCCGTCGAAGCCGGGTCGGGCGGCGAGCTCGACCGCGCGCGCGAGCGGGTCGCGTTCACCCGCCAGCACCACCAGTTCGTAGGCCGAGGGCAGCTGCGGCTTGACCAAGGGTCCTCCTGCGGCTTTCGGCTTGTCGCGGCCCTGCAGGATGCAATGGCTAGAGCCGGGATCCGCCGATGTCCAGCCCCGCCCGTTATTCCGGGCCGACGCCGCCACCGCGTCTCCACGACGCCTCCCATGACGACCGCTCGCGGCCGCCCGCCACCTGGTGGCACGCGAGCGGCGGCCCGCCGCCGGTCCAGGTCGACCCGCTCGCGGGCGACATCGACGTCGAGATCGCCATCGTCGGCGGCGGCTTCACCGGCCTCTCGGCCGCGCTCCACCTCGCGCGCGACCACGATGCCGACGTCCGTGTGCTCGAGGCCGGCCCGATCGGCTGGGGCGCTTCCGGCCGCAACGGCGGCTTCTGCTGTCTCGGCGGTGCGCACCGTTCGCTCGCCTGGATCTGCCGGCGCTTCGGCGAGAGCGAGGCCCGGGCCTGGCACGACGCCCAGGTGGCGGCGGTGGAACTGGTCGCGGACCTCGCCGGCCGCCACCGCATCGACCTGCGTCGCGCCGGCGAAGGGGAATATGTGGTGGCGCACACGCCCGGGCACGTGCGGGTGCTCGAACGGCAGGCCTCCGAGGCGAAGGCGATCGCCGGCGCCGACTGGCCGCTGCTCCGGGCGGAGGAGCTCCGCGAGCGCGGCATCGCCCTCGAAGAGGCGCATGCCGCCCTGCACGTGACGCCCGGGTTCGGGCTGCATCCGCTGCGCTATCTGCGCGGGCTCGCGCGCGCCGCGACCGAATACGGCGCCCGCATCCACGAACGCACGCCGGTGGTCGAGTGGCGGCGCGAGGGGCGCCTGCACCGGCTCGTGACGCCGCACGGTTCGGTGTGGGCGGAGCGGGTGCTGTTCGCGACCAACGCCTACACGCCCGAGGAGCTCGCGCCCGAACTCGCGGGCCGCGTCCTGCCGGTGCTCTCGGGCATTCTCGTGACCCGGCCGCTCACCGTCTCCGAGCGCGAGGCGCAGGGCTGGACGCTGCCGGCGATGGTCTCCGACACGCGCGACCTCCTCTTCTACATGCGCCTGCTCCCCGACCACCGCCTGCTGTTCGGCTCGCGCGGCGGCCTCAGGTCCGATCCGGCCGCCGTCGCGGCGCGCATCGCCTGGATGGAGGCGCGCATGCGCGAACGCTTCCCGGCCTGGAGCCACGTCACCGTGGACCACGCCTGGTTCGGGCACGTGGCGCTCGCGCGCGACCGGCTGCCGCATCTCGCGGGTGTGCCCGGCATCCCCGGCGCCTGGTTCGCCGGCTGCTATCACGGCAGCGGCGTGGCGTTCGCCACCTGGCTCGGGCGGCTCGCCGCCTTCCGCATCCTCGGCCGGACGCCCGAGGGACCACTGCCGGGTTTCGTGGGCCGTCCGCCGCCGCGCTTTCCCTTGCCGGGCCTGCGTCCGCTGTGGCTGCGCGCGGTCTACGGCTGGTACCGCCTGCGGGAGCTCCTGGAAGCAAAAGACGGATGATAATCGTATTTTTGAATATTTCACGCTTCGATCCGCGATTGCATCTTGACGCTGGCCGGATGAGGCGTAAAAAAGATGCAGGCGCGATCCCTTTTTCACACCGATCGCGGGAGGAACGTCGATGGCCGGTTACGCGCATCCGGAAGTGCTGGTCGACACCGCATGGGTGGCGGCGCATCGGGAGGATCCGGACGTCCGCATCGTCGAGGTGGATGTCGACACCTCGGCCTGGGAGCAGGGGCACATCCCGGGCGCGATTGCCTGGAACTGGACGACGCAGCTCTGCGACACCGTGCGCAGGGACATCATCCCGAAGGACCAGTTCGAGGAGCTGATGGCCCGGTCCGGGATCGCCAATGACACCACGGTCGTCCTCTACGGCGACAACAACAACTGGTTCGCCGCCTGGGCGTTCTGGCAGATGAAGATCTACGGCCACGAGGACGTGCGGCTGATGAACGGCGGCCGCAAGAAGTGGCTTCTCGAGGGCCGCGAGGTGACGACCGAGGTGCCGGGCTATGCCCGGACGACCTATCGGGCGAAGGATCCGGATCTGTCGCTCAGGGCGTTCCTGCCCGAGGTGATGTCGGTGGTCGGCAAGGGCGAGGTCGGGCTCGTCGACGTGCGCAGCCCGCAGGAGTTCACCGGCGAGATCCTGGCCCCTCCCGGGCTGGCCGAGACCTGCCAGCGCGGCGGCCACATCCCCGGGGCGAAGAACATCCCCTGGTCGCTCGCCTGCAACGAGGACGGCACCTTCCGCAGTGTCGAGGAACTCGAAGCGCTCTACCGCAGCCGGGGGATCACGCCGGACAGGCCGGTGATCGCGTACTGCCGGATCGGCGAGCGGTCGAGCCACAGCTGGTTCGTGCTCAGGTACCTGCTCGGCTACCCGAACGTGAAAAACTACGACGGATCCTGGACCGAGTGGGGCAATCTCGTCGGCGCCCCCGTCGAGAAGGGACCTGCATCGGCGTAAGACCCGAGGCCCGCGGCAGGGCGGGGCCGCGGAGCGCTCAGCTGCGGTACTCGAGGGCCGCGAGCGCCTTCGCGAGCTCGAACAGCCGGCGCCGCACCAGCGGATCCGGGATCCGGTTGAAGGCACGGACGAGCTCGAGGGTCTCGCGGCGGTCGAAGCGCGGCGCCGGTGCGGGGGTCGTGCCGGCGTCGTGCACGAAGGCCGCGGACGGCTCGGCGAGACCGGCGAAGCCCGGCGTCCCGTCCGTCGCGTCCGGCGTGTCGACGCCTTCGAAGAACCAGGTGACGGGCACCTCGAGGATACGGGCGATCTCGACGAGGCGGCTCGCACCGATGCGGTTGAGCCCGCGTTCGTACTTCTGGATCTGCTGGAAGGTGACACCCACCAGCTCGGCGAGCCGTTCCTGACTCATGCCCATGAGCGCCCGCCGCAGACGCAGGCGCTCGCCGACGTGGCGGTCCACCGGATGCACGACGGTCTGTTTCATCGGGTCCGATCCCGGGCGGCGTCCGCCGGGCCCGATGCGGGCGCCCGGCGCCGCCATTCATCCGGCGAACCTCGACGAAAATCAACCATCGCGCAAAGGATTCCCAGAACGGCTGCGACCGCGAAGGGGATACCCGGCCAGCGCGCGACCGGCGGTGCGGGCAGCGCCGGCGGCAGTGCACCGTCGACGACGCCGGTCGCACCGAGCGGCAGCGACGCACGGACGCGGCCGAGCCCGTCGACGATGGCCGAGATGCCGGTGTTCGCCGCGCGCAGGAGCGGCAGGCCGGTCTCGACCGCCCGCATGCGCGCCATGGCGAAATGCTGGTACGGGCCGGGACTGCGGCCGAACCAGCCGTCGTTGGTGATGTTGACGAGGATCTCGGCCCGTCCGCTGCCGTCGGTGGCGCGGCCGGCGTAGGCCGCCTCGTAGCAGATCAGCGGGCTCAGGGGCGGCAGGCCGTCGGCGACGAGCGTGCGCCGCCCGGGGCCCGGCTGGAAGTCGATGCTGGACGCGGTGAGCGCCCGGAGGCCGAGGCGGCGCAGCACCCGGCGGAAGGGCAGGAATTCGCCGAAAGGCACGAGATCGACCTTGTCGTAGCGGTCGAGGATGCGCCCCCGGTCGTCGACGAGATAGAGGCTGTTCGTGAGCTCGGCGCGGCCGTCCCGCTCGACGTAGCGGTCGGCGCCGAAGGCGAGCCGCGCGCCCGGCGGCATGGTCCCGGCGATCGCTTCGAGCACCTCCGGCGCGCCCTCGACATCGTAGGGGACCGAGCTCTCCGGCCACACGATGAGCTTTGGCGGGCCGTCCTGCGTCGGCCTCGCGGTCAGCTCCAGATGGCGCCGGAACCAGCCCGCCATCAGCGAGGGATCCCATTTGTGGTGCTGGGCGATGTTGGCCTGGACGAGCCGTACGCGCACGGCCGTGTCGGCCGGCTCGCCGACGGCGAGGCCGCGCCATGCGCCGAGCGCCGGGACCGCGAGCAGGCAGAGAAGCGCGATCGCGGCCGGAGCGGGCCGCTGTCGCCGCTCCGCCTCCACCACCGCACCGGCGAGTGCGGCCGCACCTGCGGTCACGAGCCCGAGACCGCCCACGCCGATCCAGGCGATCGCCGCGAGGGTGGTGTCCGAGACCGCCCAGACGCTCGCGAGCGGGTTCCAGGGAAACCGCAGCCAGGGGCTCGCGCGCAGCAGCTCGCCCGCCATCCAGGCGAGGGCGAAGGCGAAGGCGAAGAGGGCCGGCGGCAGGAAGCGCAGCAGGCGCAGCGGCGCGAGCGCCACGGTCACGCTGGCGGCATAGATCGCGGCGAGTCCCAGCACCGCCGGGACCGCGAACGCGCCGTAGCGGGTCGGATCGGTAAAGAAGGCGATCCCGACCCACCAGAGCCCGGCCAGCGCGAAAACGTACGCGAAGACGAAGGTGGCGGCGAGCGTGCGGCCGTGGCGCGCGCCGTGGCGGAGCAGGAGTGCCGGAACGGCGAGTCCGAGGATCCCGGGAAGGACGTGGAAGGGGGGCAGGGCCGCCGCCAGCAGCAGCCCCCCGACTGCGCCACTGCTCCACGGATGGCGCAGCAGCAGCCCGATCGCGCCGCCGCCCGGTGCGCGCTCAGCCATGCGCTTCGGCGGCGGCCGCCGTCGCCGGGATGCGGCGGATGCTGACGCGCAGGATGCGCCGCGGGTCGGCCTCGAGCACGACGAAGCGGAGCCCCGCCGGATGATCGACCACCTCGCCCGTGGCCGGAACGCGATCCAGCAGATGGAAGATGAGGCCCGCGACGGTGTCGATCTCCTCCCGCTCCTCCGGGTCGAGCAGCGTGACGCCGAGCGCCTCCTCGAGCTCCTCGACCGGGAGACGCGCGTCCGCCTCGAAGCTGCCGTCGCCGAGGGCGAGGAGTTCCGGCTCCGGCTCCTCGTCCTCCTCCGGCATGTCGCCGACGATCTCCTCGACGATGTCCTCGAGAGTGACGAGCCCGTCCGTGCCGCCGAACTCGTCGACCACCACCGCGACGTGCTGGTGCTGCTCGCGCATCTCGATCAGCAGGTCGACGAGCCGCATGCTCGGCGGCACCACGAGGACCGGCCGCAGGATGTCGGCGAGCCGGAACTCCGCACCGTCGCCCCAGTAGCGCAGCAGGTCCTTGACGTGGACGAGCCCCACCACCTCGTCGAGCGTGCCGCGGTAGACGACGAGGCGGGAGTGGCCGGATTCGCGCATCGCCCGCACCACGCCGGCGAGGTCGGTGTCGATGGCGACGCCGTCGATGTCGGTGCGCGGCACCTTGACGTCGTCGACGCGCAGCTCTCCGAAGGCGAGCACGTTGCGCAGCAGCTCGCGCTCCTCGTGCGAGAGCGTGTCGTCCCCTTCGGCCTCCGCCTCCTCGATCAGCTCCTCGAGCGCGTCCCGCGTGTCCTCGCCTTCGCCTCCGGCGAGCTCCCGCAGCCGGCGCAGGATGCCGACGAAGACCGAGGACGACGGACGGGGTCGCGTCTGCCGCGCGAGCGGCTTCATGGTTCCATCTCCTGCTGTGCGTAGGGATCGGCAATGCCTAGGGTCGCGAGGATCCCGGCCTCGAGCCGCTCCATGCGGCGGGCCTCTTCCTCCTCTTCGTGATCGTGGCCGAGCAGATGCAGAAGGCCGTGCACGAAGAGATGCAGCGCGTGCGCTTCCACCGGCCGGCCGAGGCTGCGGGCGTCGCGTTCGACGGTCCCGGAGGCGAGGACGATGTCGCCGAGCGGCACGGGCGGGCCGTCGCGGCCGAGCCGGGCGAGTTCCTCCGGCGCGAACTGCGGGAAGGACAGGACGTCCGTCGGCGCGTTCCGGCCCCGGTGGCGGGCGTTGAGCGCCTGCACGGTTGCGTCGTCGGCGAGCGTCACCTCGACGAGGAAGCGCCCGCGCGCGGGCAGCCCCGCCCGCTCCAGGGTCGCGGCCAGCGCCGCGCCGAGGCGACGTTCGGGGTCCGGGAAGAGCCGACGCCAGCGCGGATCGGCGATCGCGATCGCGAGTTGTGGCGGACTGTCGTCGTCCATGGTCAGTCCCGCGACACCCCGCCGTCGCCGGCCGGGGTCGCGGCCTCTTCCGTCTCCTCCGCCCCGCCGCGGCCCTCGTAGGCCTCGATGATCCGGGCCACGAGCGGATGCCGGACGACGTCCTCGCGGCCGAAGCGCACGAGGCCGACACCGGGCAGCGAACCGAGCCGCTCGACCGCGTCGGCGAGACCCGAGACGGTGCCGCGCGGCAGGTCGCTCTGCGAGGGATCGCCCGTCACCACCATGCGGCTGTTCTCGCCGAGGCGGGTGAGGAACATCTTCATCTGCGCGCAGGTCGTGTTCTGCGCCTCGTCGAGGATGACGAAGGCGTTCGAGAGCGTGCGGCCGCGCATGAAGGCGAGCGGGGCGATCTCGATCTGGCCCTGCTCGATCCGGTGCGCGAGGCGCCCCTCCGACAGCAGGTCGTGCAGCGCATCGTAGAGCGGCCGCAGATAGGGGTCGACCTTCTCCTTGAGGTCGCCTGGCAGGAACCCCAGCCGCTCACCGGCCTCGACCGCGGGCCGCGACAGGATGATGCGGTCGATGCGGCGCTGGCGCAGCATGGCGACGGCCGCGGCCACCGCGAGATAGGTCTTGCCGGTCCCGGCGGGCCCCAGCGCGAACACCAGATCGTGCCGCATCAGCGCGCGCAGATAAGCCGCCTGGTTAGGCGAGCGCGGCAGCACCGTGCGGCGTTCGGTGCGCAGCTGCAGGTCGAACAGATAGCGGCCTTCGGGTTCGCTGCCGCCGCGCACGAGGCGTACGGCCGCGTCGACCTCGTCGCGGTCGATGGCCGTGCCGCGCCGGAGTTCGGCGTAGAGATGTTCGAGCACGCGCACGGCGGCGCGCACATTGCCCTCGTCCTCGCCCTGCACGAACACCTCGTTGCCGCGGGCGACGAGGCTCACGGCCAGCTGCTGCTCGATACGGGCGAGGTTGACCTGGTGGAAGCCGTAGAGACGGGCGCAGGATTCGTTGTCTTCGAAACGCACGCGCTGGCTCGCCTGGGCGAGTTCCGTGACGGGCGCGAGACTGGTCAGGGTGTGGTCTCCCATCTCAATGCGGGGCGACGACCCTCCCCGCGAGGCTGTGCGGATGATACTCCGTGATTTCGACAGTGGCGAGATCGCCGATCCGCACGTTCGGGTCGGCGACGTGCACCGCCTGCATGTAGGGCGAGCGGCCGACCGTCTGTCCCTCGTGGCGGCCCGGACGTTCGAACAGCACCTCGAGCCGGCGGCCGACCTGGGCGGCGTTGAAGGCCCGCATCTGGCGGTCGAGCAGCTCCTGGAGCTCGGCGAGACGCCGCTCCTTGACCGCCTCGGGGACCTGACCGCGCATCATCGCCGCGGGCGTGCCCGGCCGCGCACTGTACTTGAACGAGAAGGCCTGGGCGAAGCCGATCTCCTCGACGAGCCGCAGCGTGGCCGCATGGTCCTCCTCGCGCTCCCCCGGGAAGCCGACGATGAAGTCCGAGGAGATCGCGATGTCCGGCCGCGCCGCGCGCAGCGCGTCGATGCGGCGCCGGTAGTCGTCGGCCGTGTAGCGCCGGTTCATGGCCGCGAGGATGCGGTCCGAGCCCGACTGCACCGGCAGGTGCAGGAACGGCGCGAGCTGCGGCACCTCGCCGTGGGCGCGGATCAGATCTGCGTCCATGTCGAGCGGGTGCGAGGTGGTGTAGCGGATGCGGGCGAGGCCGGGGAGTTCGGCGAGCGCGCGGATCAGCCGCGCGAGCGACCATTCCCTTCCGTCCGGCCCCTCGCCGTGCCAGGCGTCGACGTTCTGGCCGAGCAGGGTGATCTCGCGCACGCCCCCCTCGACGAGGCGGCGCGCCTCGGCGAGCACGTCCGCCGCCGGCCGGCTGGTCTCGGCGCCGCGGGTGTAGGGGACGACGCAGAAGGTGCAGAACTTGTCGCAGCCCTCCTGGATCGTCAGGAAGGCGGAGACCGCACCGTTCGCCTCCGGCAGCGGCAGTTCGTCGAACTTGCTCTCGACCGGAAAGTCGGTGTCGATCACCCCGCCCGTGGCGCGGGCGCGGCGCGCGAGCAGCTCCGGCAGCCGGTGGTAGGCCTGGGGACCTACGACGATGTCGACGTGGGGCGCGCGTTCGAGGACGAGTTCGCCTTCGGCCTGGGCGACGCAGCCCGCGACCGCGAGCAGCATGTCCCCGCCCTCGCGCCGCCGCGCGTCGCGCAGCCGCCGCAGCCGGCCGAGTTCCGAATAGACCTTCTCGGCCGCCTTTTCGCGGATGTGACAGGTGTTGAGCAGGACGAGGTCGGCCTCCTCGGGCCCCTGGGTCCGCTCGTAGCCGTGGCGCGCCAGAAGAGCCGCCATACGATCGGAATCGTAGACGTTCATCTGGCAGCCCCAGGTCTTGATGAAGACCTTCTTGCGCACGCGTTTCCGGCCCGTCCGGGCGAAAGGTGGAAGCCGGTCGTGAGATATCCGGCCATCCGGGCCGGTCAAGCCGCGGCCGGCGCGAGCCGCACGGACGGACGACGCGGCGGCCGTCCGTCCGTGCACGGCCGTGCGGGGCTCAGGCGACCGGGCGCCGCCCGCGGGCACGCGGCTGCGTGCCGAGCCCGATCTTCTTCGCCAGCGAGCTGCGCTGGGCGGCGTAGTTCGGCGCCACCATCGGGTAGTCGTCCGGCAGCCCCCACTTGCGCCGGTACTCCTCCGGCGTCATGTTGTAGTGGGTCTTGAGGTGGCGCTTGAGCATCTTGAGCTTCTTGCCGTCCTCGAGACAGATGATGTAGTCGGGGGTCACCGACTTGCGGACCGGGACGGCCGGCACCGGCTTCTCCTTCTCGGGTTCGGCCTCGCCGGCCTGCTTCGCCAGCGTGCCGTACACCAGCTCGATGAGCTTTGGCAGGTCGCTGACCGCCACCGTGTTGTTGGAGACGTGGGAGGCCACGATCTCGGTCGTCAGGGACAAGAGCTCGCTCTGGCTTATCTTCTCGGTCATGACGGTTCCGGATCCTCGGGTTGGACGTTACCGCGAAACGGCACCAGCACAATAGGGCGTCGACTGCGAATGGCAAGCCTTTTCCGCAACGGTCCAGAACAGGGGAAGTAGCGTGCAGCGGGTGGACGACGAGCTCGACATAACGGCGGAAGTATGCCCGATGACCTTCGTCCGCACCAAGCTCAAACTGGAGGCCATGGCGGCGGGAAGCCTGCTGCGCGTGCGCCTCAGGGGCGAGGAGCCGCTGCACAACGTGCCCCGCGCGCTGCTCGATCACGGCCACGAAATTCTCGACATCCGCCGGCACGCGGATGGCAGCGCCGAACTGATCGTGCGCAAGTGCGGGTGAGGGCTCAGCTGCCGGAGACCGTCCCCTCGCCGAGATCGCAGCGCATGGTGTAGGCGTGCGAACGGCTGCCGTCGGCGTGGCGGTAGTAGTCCGGACGCACGCCCACCCGCCGGAAACCGTGCGCCTCGTAGAGCCGCTGGGCCGCCTCGTTGTCGGTCGCGACCTCGAGGAACATGGTGCTGCAGCCGGCCTTGCGGCAGCGCTCCATCGACGCCCGCAGCAGCTCGGCGGCGATGCCGCGCCGGCGGAACGGCGGCGCCACGCCGATCGACAGCAGTTCGGCCTCGTCGCCGACGATGCGGACCAGAGCGAAGCCCGCGCTCCGCAGCGTGTCGACGCCGAAGGGCGTGCGCTCGCGGCAGCGGGCGACGATGCCGAAGGCGCCCGGCATGGCGAGCAGCTGCGACAGGTCGGCGCGGCTCCAGGCTTCGCGGAAGCAGGCGCGGTGCAGGCGCGCGAGGCGGCCGAGGTCGAAGGGGCCGACGGGGCGGAGCGCGATCTCGCCCGGCCGCCGCAGCGCCAGCATCAGCCGGCGACCCGTTCGAGGAGCGGCAGGCCGGCCCGCGGATCGGCATCCGCGCCGCGCAGGTAGACGGGCTCGACCGCCGGACCGGCGACCGGCGACCGGCCGGTTTCGAGGGCCCGTCGCACGAGCCGCTGCAGCCCCGCCGCGGACACGGCGATCTCGTGGAGGGAAGCGCCGGACACGAGCCCGCGCAGCCGTCCGACCCGCACCCCGACGACCGCCGCGACCTCCGCCGCGAGGTGCGAAAGCGTCTCCGTCCCGATCTCGCCCGCCGGCGCGTCGGCCTCGCCGTCGGCCGCGAAGCGGCGCGCGTACCAGCTGCCGCGCTTGCCCGGGGCGACGACCAGGAGCGGACCCCCGAGCCCGGGTGTCGCGCGCGCCGACTGTTCCAGCAGATCGAGGGTGCCGAGCGGCAGGACCGGGCGGCCGGTCGCGAGCGCGAGGCCGCGTGCCGCCGCCACCGCCGCACGGATGCCGGTGAAGCTGCCGGGCCCGCAGCCCACGGCGAGGAGGTCGACGGCACTCCAGCTCCAGCCCGCGTCGCGCAGGAGCGCGTCGAGTGCCGGAACCAGCGCTTCTGCCCGGTCGGTCCCGGGCGCCGCCGCTCCCGTCGCCGCCACGATCCGCCCGTCCGCGAGCAGGACCGCGGCGAGCGGCCCGTAGGAGAAATCGAAGGCGAGGATGCGCCGCGACGCCGGCATCGGCTCAGGAGACGGCGCGGACCTCGACCACCTCCGGGACATAGTACTTGAGGAGGTTCTCGATGCCGTTCTTGAGCGTGACGATGGCGCTCGGGCAGCCGGAGCAGGCGCCGCGCATGTGCAGGTAGACGACGCCGCGCTCGAAGCCGTGGAAGACGATGTCGCCGCCGTCGCGCGCCACCACGGGCCGCACCCGCGTGTCGATCAGCTCGCGGATCTTCCGCGAGGTCTCGTCCTCGTCCTCCGCCGCGCCGCCGGCGTCGGGGATCTCGCCCTCGATCACCGGCTCGCCGGACATGTAGTGCTCCATGATCGCCCCGAGCACGGCCGGCTTCAGCAGGTACCAGTCCTCGGTCTCGGCCTTGGTCACGGCGACGAAATCGCTGCCGAGATGCACCCCGACCACACCGCCCACTTCGAAGATCCGGCGCGCGAGCGGCGATTTCGCGGCCGCCTCGTCGGGATCGGTGAAGTCCACGGCACCCTGCGGCAGCACCTCGCGTCCGGGCAGGAACTTCACGGTCGCCGGGTTCGGGGTCGGCTCGGTCTGGATGAACATCTCCGGGGCCCTCCTGCGGAGACGTCGGCCTCGTGTCCCCGCGTCACTTCAGCAGGATGTCGCTCACCTCCCGCAGCTGCGTGCGCGCGCGCAGCAGCAGGAAGCCCTGGGCAGCGAGATGGTTCGGCACGAACTGTCCGTCCAGAGCGCCGTTGGTGACCACCCAGGGATCGAGCACCGCCGTCTGCCGCATGGTCTCGAGCATCTGGTTCCAGACGTTCTGCAGGTTGCGTTCGGCGATCACCTGCGCGAAGTCGGCGCCGAGCCCGCGCAGCAGCATGAAATAGGCGTAGGCGCGACCCTTGACGGCGTAGAAGAGATCGTCCGCATGCACGTCCGGCAGCCACCCCGAGCCGCGCTCGATCTGGTCGGCGATGGCGCCCGAGGAGGAGCCGAGATCGGAGGCGATGCGCTCGAGCGTGGTGCGCAGATTGTCGGCCCGCCGGTCGAACACCGCCTCGCCGCGGGCGAGCCGCGCGTTGTAGCTCAGCAGCGCGTCGCGCGCCTCGCGGTACTGGCGTTCGGAGCTGCGCTGCACCGGCACCGCCGACCATTCGAGGATCCACACGTCGCCCGGATATTTGAGGAGTCCGGCGGCGCGGTCGGCATCCGCGTCGATCTCGCTCGAGCCGCGCACGCGCGCGAGCTGGTCGGTGAGCTCGATGGCGAAGCGCGACAGCGCATAGACGATGCCCTGCTGGTAGTTCGGCATGTTGTCGAGCATCCAGCCGGGCTGGAAGAAGGGATCGTTGGCGACCCAGCGGTTGGTGTCGACCTCGCGGTCGATCAGCGCCGCCGCCACCGCGACCGCGTGCGAGGCGCCCTGCGGCACCTCGATGTCGGCGCCGAACTCCGGATCGTCGTCGATCCGGTGCACGATCGCCATGCCGGCGAGATAGTAGACGACGACCAGCCCGGCGAGCACGAGCGGCGCCCGCAGAAGCCATCTCCGGCCACCCGCCCGTGTCCCGGCCTGTGCTGTCTCGGCCACCTGCGCCCCCTCCATCGCATGGGTCCCGGCTGCGAAATGAACCGGCCGGGTCCGGTTGGAAAGGGGCGCGGGGCCGATGGCGCCGGACGCTCAGGCGAAGGCGGCGCCGGGGCGGAGGCCGAGCTTCTTCAGGATCATCGCCAGTGGACAGAAGCCGGTGACCGCCGCCTGCGCCATGTTGGCGCCGACGAAGGCGGTGACCGCGAGCCACCAGGGCGAATGCAGCAGCGACAGGGCCACACTCGCGAGGATCACGATGCCCGCGAACAGCATCACGGCACGGTCGATGGTCATCTCGTCTCACCCTCCTTGCGTCCGGCCATCGATTTAGCAATCTCTGATACACCTGAAAGGGGATCCGCCATGCGTCGTCTCGCCGCTCCGCCATCCGTCGCCCCGCTCTTCGCCGTCCTGCTCCTGCTCGGCGCCGCGACGGCGGCCGCCACCCCGCTCCTCGTGCAGCCGGTCGAGGTGACCGACTCCAAGGCCGTGTTCGCGACCGTGGAGCCTGTCGACCGGGCGATCGCGCGCAGCCGCATCGCCGGCACCGTGGTCGATCTCGCGGTGGACGAAGGCAGCCGCGTCGAGGCCGGGGAGACCGTGGCCCGGGTCGAGGACCCGAAGCTCGCGAGCGAGCTCGCCGCCATCGACGCGCAGATCCGGGCGCTCGAAGCCCAGCGCGCGCTCGCCGCGACCGAGCTGGAGCGTGCCCGCGAACTCCGTGCCCGCCAGGCGATCCCGCAGGCCCGGCTCGACGAGGCCGAGGCGTCGTTCCGCGTGGTCGAGGGCAATCTGGCGGCGAAGCGTGCCGAGCGGGCGGTGGTCGAGCAGCGGATCGCCGAAGGCGCGGTGCCGGCGCCGCGCGCGGGCCGCGTCCTGCACGTCCGGGTCACCGAGGGCAGCTACGTGCTGCCCGGCGAGCCGGTCGCCGAGATCGCCGTCGAACGTTACCTGCTCCGCGCACGTCTCCCGGAGCGGCACGCGCGCTTCGTGCGGGCGGGCGATCCGGTGCGGATCGGCCCGCGCGGGCTCGGACCGGGCGAGCCCGTGGGCGAGGGCCGCATCGTCGAGGTCTACCCCGAGCTCGAAACGGGACGCGTGGTCGTCGACATCGAGGCCGACGGGCTCGGCGACTATTTCGTCGGCGAGCGCGCCAGGATCGAGATCGCGACCGGCGTGCGGCAGGTGTTCCTGATCCCGCCGGAATACATCGCGACCCGCTTCGGCGTCGACTTCGTGAAACTGGACAGCGGCCGCGAGGTGGTGGTCCAGCGCGGCGTCACCCGCGAGGGGCGGGTCGAGATCCTCGCCGGACTGCGCACGGGGGACCGCATCCTGCCCTGGGGCGAGGCCGGCCGATGAGCGCGCCGAAGGTGCCCCTCGGGCTTTCGGGCCATCTCGCCCGCGCCTTCGTCGGCTCGCCGATCACGCCGCTGCTGCTGATCGCCGCGCTCGTCGCCGGCGGCATTGCCCTCTGGGCACTGCCGCGCGAGGAGGAGCCGCAGATCTCCGTGCCGATGGTCGACATCTTCGTCGAGGCCAACGGTCTCAGGGCGGAGGACGCGGTCGAGCTCGTCACCAAGCCGCTCGAGGCGATCGTCAAGGGCATCCGGGAGGTCGAGCACGTCTACTCCCAGACCCGCGACGATCGGGTGGTGGTGACCGCCCGCTTCTACGTCGGCACTTCGGAGGACGATGCGATCCTGCGCGTCCACGAGCGCATCCGCGCCAATTTCGACCGCATCCCGGTGGGCATTCCCGAGCCGCTCGTGGTCAAGCGCGGCATCGCCGACGTCCCCATCCTGACCCTGACCCTCTCGCCGCGTCCCGACCTGCCGGCGGACGTGCTCGCCCGCTGGGACGACAACGGCCTCTACGTCCTCGCCGAGGAGGTGCTCAACGAGCTGGTGAAGACCGGGGACGTCGGCCTCACCTTCATCGTCGGCGGCAGGCCCGACCAGATCCGCATCGAGCCGGACCCGGAGCGCATGGCGCTGCTCGGCGTGACCCTCGAGCAGCTGGTCGCCAAGGTCCGCAACGCCAACCGCCAGTTCCTGATGGGGCGGATGCGCGAGCGGGACGCCTCCATCGAAATTCTCGGTGGCCAGACGCTCCGGGGTGTCCCCGACATCGGCCTGCTGCTGATCACCACCCGGGACGGCCGGCCGGTCTATGTGAAGGATGTGGCCGACATCGTGGTCGGTGGCCGCGAGACCCTGGACCGGGTGTGGCAGCTCCTGCCGGACGGGCGGGGCGGGCTCGTGCGCCTTCCCGCGGTCACCGTCGCCATCGCCAAGCGCGAGGGGGCGAACGCCGTCACCGTCGCCCACGAACTGTTGCAGCGGCTCGACACCCTCCACGGGCGGCTGATCCCCGAGGACGTCCGGGTCGAAGTCACCCGCAACTACGGTGAGACCGCCTCGGAGAAGGCCGACGAGCTGCTCTTCCACCTGCTGCTCGCGACCCTCTCGATCGTCCTCATCATCGCGCTCTTCGTCGGCGTCCGCGAGGCCTGGGTCGTCCTCTGGACCATCCCCGTCACCATCCTGCTCACCTTCTTCGCCTCATGGGTGATGGGCTACACCATCAACCGTGTGAGCCTGTTCGCGCTCATCTTCTCGATCGGCATCCTCGTCGACGACGCTATCGTCTTCATCGAGAACATCGCCCGCCACTGGCGCATGGAACCGCGCGGCAATCCGGTCGAGATCGCGGTGCGGGCGGTGGCGGAGGTCGGCAATCCGACCATCGTCGCCACGCTCACCGTGGTGGCGGCGCTGCTGCCGATGCTGTTCGTGTCGGGACTCATGGGCCCCTACATGGAGCCCATTCCCGTGAACGCTTCCGCCGCCATGCTGTTCAGCTTCTTCGTGGCGGTGATCGTCGCGCCATGGATGCGGGTGAAGCTCGGCCGTCCGGAGCGGGACGAGGGCGAGCCGGCCGGCGGGGAAGGCGTCACCCGGCTCGGTGTCCTCTACATGCGCATTGCACCGTTCTTCTACCGGACGCGGCGGCGTGCGCTCCTGTTCCTGCTGCTGGTTGGCGTCGCCACTCTCGCCTCGATGTCGCTCTTCTACACGCGGCACGTGACGGTGAAGCTCCTGCCCTTCGACAACAAGTCGGAGCTGCAGGTGGTGGTCGATCTGCCCGAGGGCAGCACGCTCGAGGCCACCGAACGGACGCTCTCCGCCATGGCGGAGTCACTGGCGGATCTTCCGGAACTGAAGTCGGTCCAGCTCTACGCCGGCACCAGCGCGCCCTTCAACTTCAACGGCCTCGTGCGCCACTACTACATCCGCAGGAGCCCCGAGCTCGGCGATCTCTACGTCGTGCTGGTGCCCAAGGCGGAACGCGGGCGCAGCAGTCACGAGATCGCCATGGATGTGCGCGCGCGGGTCGACCGCGTGCCCGTGCCCGATGGCACCGCGGTCAAGGTCGTCGAAGTGCCGCCCGGCCCGCCCGTGCTCTCGACCCTGCTCGCCGAGATCTACGGCCCGGACGCGGAGACCCGGCGGCAGTACGCCCGCAGGCTGCGCGAGATCTTCGAGGCGATCCCCTTCGTCGTCGATGTCGACGACAGCTTCGGCGTCGCCCCCGACCGGCTGCGGATCACCATCGACCACGCCAACCTCGAATTCCACGGGGTCGAAGAGCAGGCGGTCTACGACACCGTCGAGGCGCTGCTCGGCCCCGGCGTGGTGGTGGGCTATTCGCATCGCGGCGGCGGTGCCGACCCGGCGGAAATCGTGGTGCGGGTGCCGGAAAAGGCGCGGCAGGTGACCGAGCGGCTGCTCGCCACACCGGTACCGGCGCGCGGCCCGGCGGGGATCGGCACCGGCAATGTCGAGCTCGGCGACGTCGTGAGCATCGCCCGCGAGAAGGCGTCGCTGCCGGTGTTCCGCAAGGACGCGGTGGCGATCGAGATGGTCATGGGCGAGCTCGCCGGCGCCTTCGAGGCGCCCGTCTACGGCATGCTCGAGGTGATGCAGCGGATCGGCGAGCGCGACGACTGGGGACCGCTCGGACCGCCCGCGATCCGCTTCCACGGCCAGCCGCTCGACGAGTCGGCCCCGACCCTGCTCTGGGACGGCGAGTGGGAGATCACGTACACCACCTTCCGCGACATGGGCGCGGCCTTCGTCGCGGCGCTGCTCGGCATCTACCTGCTGATCGTCTGGCAGTTCTACAGCTTCAGGGTGCCGCTCGTGGTGATGACCCCGATCCCGCTCACGCTCGTCGGCATCCTTCCCGGCCACTGGCTGCTCGGGGCGCACTTCACCGCCACCAGCATGATCGGCTTCATCGCGCTCGCCGGGATCATCGTGCGCAACTCGATCCTGCTCGTGGACTTCGTGCGTCTCGAACGGGCGGAGGGGCGGCCGCTCACCGAAGCCATCGTGCGGGCGGGAGCGATCCGCGTCACTCCGATCGTGCTCACGGCCCTCGCGGCGATGGTGGGGGCCGCCTTCATCCTGCTCGATCCGATCTTCCAGGGCCTCGCCACCTCGCTGGTGTTCGGGCTCGCCGCCTCGACCCTGCTGACGCTGCTGGTGATCCCGGCGATCTACATGCTCTTCCGCGGCCCGGGTCCGCTCATCGGGCGGAGGCGGGCACATGCATGAACCGGCGGCGTTGATCCGCGCGCCGGAGCCGCCACCTCCTTCGGGGAGGACTCGGGAGGATGCGCATGAGCCGACGACGTGACGTGATCGCCGGAATCGCTCTCCTCTGCGGCTCCGGTGTCCGTGGTGCCCTCGCGCATCACGGCTGGGCGTGGACGACGGGAGAGAACATCGAGCTCACCGGGACGGTGCGCGAGGTGCGGCTCGGCAACCCGCACGGCGTCGTGACCCTCGATGTCGCCGGCACGCTCTGGACCGTCGAGGTCGGGCAGCCCTGGCGCAACCGTCGGGCCGGACTCGAAGACGGGGATCTGCGCCCCGGGATCGAGCTCACCGTGATCGGCGAACCCTCGGCCGACCCCGACGAGAGGCGCGTGAAAGCCGAACGGCTCGTGATCGACGGGCGGGTGTACGAGCTCTATCCCGAGCGTGACTGAGGCGTGGAGGGTCTCTTCGCCGGCATCGAAGCGCTGCCGGTCGCACGCTGGCTGCGCTTCTCGCGCTGGGGCTACGCCGCGGTCGCGACCGGCCATGCGGCCGGCGTCGCGCTCCTGGTCGGAGCGATCGTCGCGCTCGATCTCAGGCTCCTGGGTGTGCGCCGCGAGCTCGCGGTGGCGTCGCTCGCCCGTCTGCTGGTGCCGGTCGCGGCATCCGGCCTCCTTCTCGCGGTCGTGACCGGAGCGCTCATGTTCGCGACGCGCGCGGGCGAATACGCGAACCTCGCCATCTTCGTCGTGAAAATGGCCCTCGTGGCGGCGGGGGCGGGCCATGCCCTCGCCGTCCACCTCGGCCCGGGGCTCGCCCGGCTTTCGCCCTCGGCCCAGCGCCGGACCGGCGCGATCTCGCTTCTGGTCTGGCTCACGGTCCTCGTCTGCGGCCGATCGATCGCCTTCGTCACCGGCTGACCACGGCCGTCACCCGCCCCGGGGCGGTTCCGTCCAGACGACATCCACCCGCGGGATCGCCGTCCAGACCAGCGCCGCCCGCACCCGGCGGCCGGGATGGATGCGGGCGAGCAGCCGCGCGTAGAGCTGCATCTGCCGAAGGTAGACGGCCGGAATGTCGGACGGCGCAGGCGGTTGCAGATGGCTCTTGAAGTCGACGATCAGGACTTCGTCCACGGTCACGACGTAGCGGTCCACCTGGCCCACCACCTGCACGCCGTCGATCTCGCCCGCGAGCGGCTGTTCGGCGCGCGCCCCGGGGCCGAAGGCGGCGGCCAGTTCGGGCATGGCCAGGACCCGGTCGACCTCGAGCCAGAGTTGCCGGTGCGCTTCGCTGTCGAGTTCCGGCAGCAGCAGCGACAGCAGCCGCATGGCCGCCGCCTCGCGCTCTTCCGCAGGGAGGCCGGGCAGGAGCTCGAAGAGACGGTGCAGCGCCGCGCCGCGCGCATACTGCCGACGCTCGCCCGGGCCGGCGGGGGGCGGCGGTGTCGGCGCTTCGGGTTCCCCGGCCGAGGGGACGCGCGGCTTCGGCGGCGGACTCTCCGCAGGCGCAGGCCCGCCGAGCCAGGGCGGCAGCCCCACCTCCGCCGGCGGCGGCGACGCTTCCTCCCGCGCCCGCGGGACAGCGGTGCCACGGCGATGGCGCAGGATCTCTCCGGAGAAGCCCGGCCCGAGCTCGCACGGCACACGTTCGACGCCGGCGAGCTCCTCGAGCGCCGCCCGCACGTGCCCGTGCCAGCTCTCCCCGCCGCCGTCGCCGGCCGGCTTCCAGCCCGCGATGTAGAGCCGGTCCGCGGCGCGCGTCAGGGCCACGTAGAGCAGCCGCCGGTCCTCCTCGGCCTCCGCCTCCTTCTCGGCCCGCGCCGCCGCTTCCAGCTTCGCCGGCCGCTCGGGTTTCGGCAGACGCCAGAACGGGAGGCGGTCGCCGCCCGGCTCCTGCGCCCAGAGCAGCCGGCCACGCTGCGGCTCGCCGTGCGGTCCGGCATCGGCGAGGAACACGACCGGCGCCTCGAGGCCCTTGGCGCCGTGGACGGTGAGCACGCGGACGGCGTCGCCGCTGCGTCCGGGATCGCGCTGCAGTTCTTCGGAAGCCAGCCCGAACCAGTGGACGAAACCGCGCAGCGAGGCCGGATGGCCCTCCTCGTAGGCGAGCAGCTGGCCGAGGAACGCTTCGATCGGTTCCTCCGCCTCGACCCCGAGACGCTCCAGAAGCCGCCGCCGGCCGCCGTCGGCGCCGAGCACCCAGCCGTAGAATTCGAAGGGCGGCATGAAGTCGGCCCGGCGCAGCCACTCGGCGAGGCGCGCGTACGCGGCGGCGAACGGCCCGCCCGGCGCGTCCGTCCCGGCCCGCTCGCGCAGCCGTTCGAGCAGACTCGTCCGGCCGCGGCCGTGGGCGAGCTCGAACAGTTGCTCCTCGCCGAGGCCGAGAAGCGGGCTCTTGAGCAGGCAGGCGAGCGAATAGTCGTCTTCCGGCAGGAGCACGACCCGGCCGAGGGCCAGCAGGTCCTGCACCGCGAGGTGATCCGCGAGCGCCAGCCGGTCGATCCCGGCCACCGGCACGCCCGCGGCCTCGAGCCCGCGGACGATGCGCTCCTGGATCGTCCCGCGGCGGCGCACCAGTACCATGATGTCACCGGGGCGGAGCGGCCGGCCGCGGCTTTCGAGCAGCTCGCCCGCCTGCAGCCAGCCGGCGATGGTGCGCACGATGGCCGAGGCGACGAGGGCCTCGGGCTCCTCGCCCGTGCGCGCGCGGTGCGGAAGCGGCCACGGCTCCTGCGCCTGCTCCTTCGCTGCCGCCTCGGCGAGCGGCCACAGTTCGACGAGCCCGGGCTCGCCGCGCCGCTGCGTGTCGTGGCGCAGCACGGTCCCCGGATCGAGCACGCCCGCGCGCGCCTCGGGCCGGGCGAAGACCGCATCCACCAGGTCGAGCACGGCCTCGGTCGAACGGAAGGAGCGGGTCAGCGCCACCTCGGCGAAGGGCAGGCCGGCCGTGCGGGCGCGTTCGCGGAAACGTTCCCGCACGGCGCGGAAGGTGGCGAGGTCGGCGCCCTGGAACCGGTAGATCGACTGCTTCTCGTCGCCGACCACGAAGAGCGTGCGCGGGCCCGTCCTGGCACCTTCGCCCGCGAAGAACTCCTCCGCGAGCTTCTCGACGATCGCCCACTGCGCGGGGCTCGTGTCCTGGGCCTCGTCGACGAGGATGTGGTCGATCCGGGCATCGAGCTTGTAGCGCACCCAGTCGATCGAGGAATCGAGCAGCCTCGCGGCGCGGTCGACGAGATCGTCGAAGCCCAGACCGGCACGATGCGCCTCGAGGGCGTCGCGGGCGTCGATCACGGCGAAGCCGACCCGGAGCAGCGCTTCCGTGCGCCGCCAGGCGAGGAGGCTGCGGATCCGGTCCTCGACGCGCACGAGACGCGCCTGCTCGCGCAGCAGGGTCCGCCTCGAAGCGTCCGAGATGCCCTGCGTCGCGAGCCGTTTCGCGGGCTCTCCCTTCTGGGTGAAGAACTGGCGACGGTAGGCGTGGAAGGCGGCGACGGGATCCTCGTGCGGGCCGTCGAGCCAGGCGAGGATGGCGACGCCGCGCCGCCGGTCACTGTCGTTCTCCGACCCGGCGAGCTCCCGGGCCGCCTCGCGCAGCGCCGCGCCGTCGAAATCCGCCCGCTCCATCGCCTCGGCGACGATCTCCGGCGGCTCCTTCGGATCCTCCGGCACCCCGAGCTCCCGCCGCAGGGCGCCGAGGAGGCCCTCGAGCCCCCGATGCGCCTGACGCAGCGCGAGCAGTTCGAGGCGGTTCGCGAGCACGGTGTCGAGCGCTTCGGCGAGGCTCTGGTCGCGCAGCCACACCGCGAGCCGCTCGAGGGACCGGGCGAGATCGTCCGCGCCTCCGCTCCGCCGCACCCGCTCCAGCACCTGCTCGCGGGCCTCGATCGCGAGTTCGGCGCGGGTGCGCGGATCCAGCACCTCGAAATGCGGAGCGACGCCCGCTTCGAGGGGGAAACGCTGCAGCAGCTCGGCCGCGAAGCCGTGGATGGTGGTGACCGGCAGGCCGCGCGGCAGGTCGAGGACCGCGGCGAACAGCCGCCGTGCCCGCATCACCGTGCCGGCATCGGCCGGCACGCCGGTGAGCGCCTCGATGTCGGCGGCGAGCCGCGCGTCCTCGGGCTCCACCGCCCAGGCCGCGAGCCGCTTCTCGATCCGCTCGGTCATCTCGGCGGCCGCCGCGCGGGTGAACGTCAGGCAGAGGATGCTCTCCGGGGCCGCGCCCGCGAGCAGGAGCCGCAGCACGCGGTCGGAGAGCACGCGCGTCTTGCCGGTGCCGGCATTGGCCGTGACCCAGACCGAACGGGAGGGATCCGCCGCCCGGCGCTGTTCCGGCGTGGGCGGCGCGATGGCGGCTTCCCTCAGTCCGGGCTCTCGCGTCCCCACCATTCCTGCCTGCGCGTCAGATGGTCGTAGGGATTGTAACGCGCCGCCACCTCCGGGCGGGGGATCGCGACATAGGCGCTGTGCTGTTCGGCGAAATGCGCAAGAAGCCGGCCGAGCCCGTCGCGGGCGGCCGCAAGCAGCGTCTCGGCCGCGGCGGCGTCGAAGCTGAGGGCGAGCGCGCCGCCCTGCTCGTCGCCGCTAAGCCGCCAGTATTGGAGCGCCACCACAGGCCCCGAGATCCCGCCGAAATCGCCGTCGCGGGCGATCAGCCCCTCGACCGGGAGCTGCGGCGCGAAGCCGGCCTGCACTTCTTTCTTCGACGGTGGAGTGCCGGTCTTGTAGTCGGCGACCACGAGACCTCCGGGATCGCACTCCTCCACCCGGTCGGCGCGCGCGCGGATCGTGAATTCCCGCCCCGCCACCGGCAGGCGGAGCCGGCCCTCGACCTCGGCGAGCACCCGACGGACGTGCGCCCGCCGCTCGCCTTCGCACGCCACGAACCAGCGGGCGATGCGCTCGAAGCGCGGCCACCAGATCGCCTGCACCTCCGGGCTCTCGGCGAACCGCGCGAACAGTCCGGCACCGATGGCGAGGAGCTGCTGCAGACCGTCCCCGGGCAGGCGCTGCGGATGGCGGACGACGAACTCGTGCAGCGCCCGGTGGATCAGGAGCCCGTGCTCGGCCGCACCGGGGTCGGCGTCGAGCGGATCGAGCGGCCGGAGTTCGAGGATCCGGCGGGCGTAGAAGCGGTACGGATCCCGCATCAGATCCTCGATGTCGGAGGCCCAGAGCTCGCGGGGGCGGCTTGCTGCGGGCGGACGCGGCGCCGGGCGCGGACAGGGGCGACGCGGACCTTCGGGTCGGTCGAGCCGCGCCGCGAGCATCTCGTAGCGCGCATCCCCGAGGCTCGCCGGGTCGGTCCCGGCCGCCCGCAGCACCGCCTGGAGCCGCACGAGCCAGCGCGACGGCACGGTCGGGTTGCCCGCCTCGTCCCTGCGCGCGCGCGACAGCACGACTTCGGGTGCCGACGCCGCGTGCACGAAGTCGAGGGCGGCATGGCCCACCTGCCTCTCGGCGGGCGGAAGGCCGAGGGCCGCGCGCATCGCGCGGTTGAGCCACGGGCCGGTCTCCGTCCGCCGCGGCCAGCCGCCCTCGACGAGCCCGCCGGCGATCACGAGGTCGGCGTGCTGCAGCCGGCTCTCGAACTGGCCGAGGATGGCGATCCTCGGGTGGCCGCGCGTCTGCGGCCGGACCGTCACCGAGGCCATCAGCACGGCGAGGAACGCGGGCCAGGCGGCGATCGGCAGGTCCTCGACGCATCCGGCCGAAAGCGAAAGTTCGGCGAGGAAGCCGGCGAGCGCCCGGCCGGCCTCCTTCGCCCAGAGTTCGCCCGCATCCCCGTGTTCGTCGGCGGCGAGCCGGGTCGCGAAGGCGAGCTGGGCGTCGAGAAGCCCGGCGAGCGGCGCGCGCTCGCCCGCCTGCCGCAGCCGTTCGAACGGCTCCGCCCAGGAGGCGATCTCCTCGAACCAGCTCGCGAGCTCCGCCGCCGGGACCGGGCCCGCGGGGCGTCTCTCGCGCTCCTCCCCGGCGGCGAGGCGGCGCAGCGCCAGGACGAGGCCGGACAGCGACGAGGCCGGCCGTGGTCCGCGCAGCAGGGTGCGTTCGAGGGCCCGCACGTAGCGGCGGAAGGTGCCCTGGTCGCGGCCGCCACGGGCGAGCGGGTGGCCGAGGGCGGCGAGGAGGGTCGCCGGCGGCGCGCCCTCGGCGAGCAGATGCGCCCCGAGCAGCAGGAAGCTTCCGGGCGGTGTCTGGTCGAGCGGCACGCCGGCACTGTCGTCGACCTCGACCTGCCAGCGCCGCATCTCGACCGCCACGCGGCGCGCGAGGTGCCGGTCGGTGGTCACCAGCAGGGCGCGCTTTCCCGGTGTTTCGAGCACCTCGCGCAGCCGCAGCGCGATGCGGACGGCCTCGCGCGCGAGATCCGGCGCTTCGGCGAGCGACAGGCCCAGGAGGGCCTCGCGCGGGAAGGGCGCGTTGCGGCTCCAGAGCTCGCTCGTCGCCGGTGGCCGCATCGCCTCCCGCCAGAGCCCGAGCCGCGCCGGGCGCGAGGCCGCGGGGGGCACGCACGGCCACGGCCGCACCGCCTCCCGGTCGATGCCCATGCGGTCGAGCAGCCGCACGAAGACCGACTGCGGATGGGTCGGCTCCTTCGCGACCTCGCGCCAGCTCGCGTCGTCGAGATCGCGGTCGAGCCCCGGCAGCACGACGATGCCGCCGGTCGCGTGCACCACCGCGAGCAGCCGCGCGACCGCCGGGATGCTGCCGGTGACGCCGGCCGCCACCACCGTGCCGCCGGGCGGCGCCCGCCGCCAGCGTTCGGCCTGCAGGTCCAGAAGCCGGCGGCGGCGTTCGGCGGGATCGATCCGCCCCTCCGCGGCGAGGATCGCGGGCCAGGTCTCGCGCAGGATCCGCAGGAACGCGAGCGTCTGCTGCCAGTGCTCCGCGAACTCGTCGGGCACGATGGTGTCGAGCGCCGCGAGGTCGACCTCTTCGGTCTGCAGCTCGTCGAGCAGGGCCGCGAGTTCGCCCGCGAGCCGCACCGCCTGTTCGTGCGGCAGATCGTGCGCCGCGTGCAGCAGGCGCGTGAGCAGGAGCTGCCGGCGCAGCGGCGGGATCGCCGGTGGCACTTCGGCGTCGAGCTCCGGGTCGAGCGCGAGCTCCGGCTCGTCGGGCTCACCCACCGGCCGCAGCCGCGGCAGCAGCAGCGGGCGTCCCCCGGCCCGCGCGAGCAGCTCGTCGCGGAGCGCGAGGCAGGTCCGTCGCGACGGCAGCAGCACGAGGGTGTCGGCGAGCCGCCCGTCCGGTTCGGCGAGCAGCGCGTCGGCGAGCAGCCCGAGAAACGGCAGATGCGGGTCGATGGTCCACACGCCCGGAGGCGGCAGGCCGCGCTCAGCCATGGCCGTCCCCCGCGGCGAGCCGCGGGAGGCGGTCGCGCCACGACGGCCCGGCGCGGACGTCCAGGATCCGGGCCTGCTCGCCCCGGGCGGGATCGAAGGAGAAGGTGATGTCGAGCCGGTCGGCGGGGAGTTCCGCCCCGGCCCGTTCCGGCCATTCCACGAGGAGCACGCCCCGCTCGAGGACCTCCTCGAGCCCGAGTTCGGCGAGCTCGTCGGGACCGGAGAGGCGGTAGAGATCGGCGTGCCAGACCTCGAAGGCCGGGAGATCGTAGCGCTGCACGAGGGTGAAGCTCGGGCTCGGCACCTCGAGCTCCGATCCGGCGAGCGCACGGATCAGGGCGCGGGCGAACTCGGTCTTGCCCGTGCCGAGATCACCCGACAGCGCGACCAGATCGCCCGGGCGCAGCAGACCGGCGAGCGCGGCGGCGAAACGCCGGGTCGCGGCGAGATCGGCGAACGCGAGGCGTGCCGTCGCCCCGCCGGTCCCGCCGGCGCGGTCAGTACCGGTAGTGGTCGGGCTTGAACGGTCCATCCGGATCGACGCCGATGTAGGCGGCCTGCTCCGGCGTCAGCCGTGTCAGTTTCACGCCGAGCTTGTCGAGATGCAGGCGCGCCACCTTCTCGTCGAGGATCTTGGGCAGCACGTACACCCTGTTCTCGTACTTGCCGGGGTTGGTCCAGAGCTCGATCTGGGCCAGCACCTGGTTCGAGAAGGAGAAGCTCATCACGAAGCTCGGATGGCCCTTGGCGCAGCCGAGATTGACGAGCCGGCCCTTGGCCAGCACGACGATGCGCTTGCCGTCCGGGAACTCGACCTCGTCGACCTGCGGCTTGATCTCGGTCCACTTGAAGTTGCGCAGGGCCGAGACCTGAATCTCGTTGTCGAAATGGCCGATGTTGCAGACGATGGCGCCGTTCTTCATCGCCCGCATGTGCTCGAGCGTGATGACGTCGATGTTGCCGGTGGCGGTGACGAAGATGTCGCCGACCGGCGCCACCTCCTCCATCGTCGTCACCTCGTAGCCCTCCATCGCCGCCTGCAGGGCGCAGATCGGGTCGGCCTCGGTGACGATCACGCGCGCGCCCTGGGAGCGCAGCGCCTGGGCGGAACCCTTGCCGACATCGCCGTAGCCGCAGACCACCGCCACCTTGCCGGCGATCATCGTGCCGGTCGCGCGCTTGAGGCCGTCGAGCAGGCTCTCGCGGCAGCCGTAGAGATTGTCGAACTTGGACTTGGTGACGCTGTCGTTGACGTTGATCGCCGGGATCAGGAGCCGCCCGGCCTTCTCCATCTCGTAGAGGCGGTGCACGCCGGTCGTGGTCTCCTCCGAGACGCCGCGCACTTCGCGCAGCAGTTCGGGGTGACGCTCGTGCATGATCTGCGTCAGATCGCCGCCGTCGTCGAGCAGCATGTTCGGCCGCCAGCCGTCGGGGCCGAAGATGGTCTGCTCGATGCACCACTCGTACTCTTCCTCGGTCTCGCCCTTCCAGGCGAACACCGGAACCCCTTCCGCCGCCATGGCGGCGGCGGCATGGTCCTGGGTCGAGAAGATGTTGCAGGACGACCAGCGGACCTCGGCACCCAGGTGACGCAGGGTGCGGATCAGGACCGCGGTCTCCACCGTCATGTGCAGGCAGCCGGCGATCCTCGCCCCGCGCAGCGGCTGGCTCGGACCGTACTCGGCGCGGATCGCCATCAGGCCCGGCATCTCGCGTTCGGCGATGGCGATCTCCTTCCTGCCCCATTCGGCGAGCGAAATGTCGGCGACGCGGTAATCGGTGAAACGGGTCATGCGTGATCGGCCTTCCGGTCGGTTTCGGAGATGGTGGCGTGCGCTGCCGGTCCTATTCGTCGAAGCCGCGTTCGACAAGGTCGGCCAGCGCCCCGAGGGCGGCCTCCGCATCCCGGCCGCGCGCCTCGAGCCGCAGCCGTGTGCCGCGCGCGGCGGCGAGCATCATCAGCCCGAGGATCGAGGTCCCGGGGACGGTGACATCGTCGCGGCTCACCGTCACCTCGGCGTCGAAGCCCTCGGCGAGCCGCACGAAGCGGGCGGCGGCGCGGGCGTGCAGGCCGCGCTCGTTGACGATGGTGACATCGCGCCGGAATGTCGGCTCTCCCTCCATCGCCGGCGTCAGGAGCGGTCGACAGAAAGCAGCCGGCTGGCGACGCTGATGTATTTCCGGCCGGCCTCGGAGGCCGCCTCGACCGCCTCGTCGAGGGGCAGGTTGCGCCGCACGGCGGCGAGCTTCACCAGCATCGGAAGGTTGACGCCGGCCACCACCTCGACCCGCGGGCGTTCCATCAGCGAGATCGCGAGGTTCGAGGGCGTGCCGCCGAACATGTCGGTCAGGATCACCACCCCCTCGCCGGTGTCGACATCCCGCAGCCGTTCGGCGATCTCGCGCCGTCGCGCCTCGATGTCGTCCTCGGGCTCGATGCAGACGGCGGCGACCTGCGGCTGCGGCCCCACCACGTGTTCGAGCGCGGCGACGAACTCGGCCGCGAGGCGGCCGTGGGTGACGAGGACGATGCCGATCATGGCGCGGCCGGCAGAGGTTCCGCCGCCGGCGCGACGGGCTCGAGGTCGCGATGCCGCACCTCCGTCTGCCAGCCCTGCGCGGCGAGACGAGCGGCCAGCCGTTCGGCGACGAACACGGAGCGGTGACGTCCGCCGGTACAGCCGATGGCGATCGTCAGGTAGCTCCGGCCTTCGCGCTGGTAGCGCGGCAGGAGTTCGGTCACGAAACGTTCGAGCATGTCCTCGAAAGCCGGATAGAAGGGGTCGGAGCGGATGTGCGCGGCGACCGCCGGATCGTGGCCGGTGCCGGCCCGGAGCTCCGGTACATAGTGCGGATTGGCGAGGAAGCGAACGTCGAAGACGAGATCCGCCTCGCGGGGGATGCCGGCCCGGAAGCCGAAGGAGACGACGGAAACCAGCAGTCCGCCTCCGGCGCGCGTGCCGAAATGGCCCGCGAGCAGCCCCCGGAGGGCCGGGAGCGCGAGGCCGCTCGTATCCACCACGAGATCGGCCGCCGCCTTGAGCGGCGCCATGATCTGCCGTTCCCGGGCGATGCCGTCGGCGACCGGCCGGTCGGCGGCGAGGGGATGGCGCCTGCGGGTCTCGGTGAAGCGACGCAGCAGCGTCTCGTCGTCGGCCTCGAGGTAGAGCAGCGCGACCGGCATCTGCCGCCGGCGCAGCCGGGCGATGGTGGCGAGAAGATCGCCCGGGTCGAAGGCGCGGGTGCGGGTGTCGACGCCGACGGCGATGCGGCGGTCGATGCCGCCGTCCGGGTGCAGCAGCCGGGAGAGCAGGCCGACCGGCAGATTGTCGACGGCCTCGTAGCCGAGGTCTTCGAGGGCCTTGAGGGCGCTCGTCCGTCCGGCGCCCGACATGCCCGTCACCACCACGATCTGCGCCATCACGCGATCCGCACGGCGAAGAGTGCCAGCCCGAGGCGCGCGGCCGCGGCGGGCGACCCGGGATCGACGGTCACCTCCGGCAGACGCACGCCGCATATGGACGTGGCCGCCGGCTCCGGCAAGCGCTCGCCGCGGACCGCGGTCGCCCGCACGACGAGATGCACCCGGCAGCGCGGCAGGCTGACGAGCCGGAACAGGCCGAGGCCGCGCACCTCGAGATGCCCCCGCGGCTGCGGCGCCTCGGCGACGAGCGTGCCCTCGCGCGCGCGCAGCCGGACGAGATCGTCGGCGACGAGCCAGGCACCGGCTTCAAGCAGCCGCAGCACGAGGGTCGACTTGCCGCTGCCGGAGCGCCCGCGCACCAGGATCCCGCGGCCGCGCCACAGCACGCATGAGGCGTGCAGGACCGCGGTACCGCCGTCCGTCCGGGGCACGGCGCCGCTCAGGCGGCGTGACTGCGGTCGCGGCCGGTCAGCAGGGCGAACACCCGGTCGATGTCGCCTTCGTGGCGCAGGCGCTCGCGCAGCTCGGGATCGCGCAGCATGCGGGCGAGGCGGGCGAGGGCCTTGAGATGTTCGGCGCTCGCATCCTCGGGCGCGAGCAGGACGAAGACGAGATCGACCGGAAGCTCGTCGAGGGCCTCGAAGTCGACCGGCTCCGAGAGCCGCGCGAAGGCCGCGACCAGACGGTCGAGCTGGCGCAGCTTGGCATGGGGGATGGCGATCCGCTCGCCGATCGCCGTCGTGCCGAGCTTCTCGCGCTCGAGCAGGGCGTCGGCGATCGTTTCGGGTTCGACGCCGATCTCGGGGCCGAGCAGCTCGCCGAGTTCGCGGAACAGCTGGCGCCGGCTGCGCGGCGCGATGTCGAGGGCGATCCGGCGGGGGGTCAGAAGATCGGCAAGCTCGACCATGAGGAGCTTCCCTCCTGTGGCGGATGCGCGGCTGCCGCCTCGTGCGCGCCCGGACCGGTCGCCCGGAGCGCCTGCGCACCGCCCGTTGCAGGGACCGGACATCCGGCACCGGCCCGGCCGCGGCCGGGCGGGGTGCGGAACCTCCGGCCTCCGTCGAGGCCCGCCCAGCTAGGCGGCGCCGCCCCGGGTGTCAAGCCGGCCGCGGACGGGGCGGCGGCGGACCGCGGCGGAGCGCTCCGCGGGTATGCCGGAGGCGCGGCTGTGCGGCTCATCGGCCCAGGGCCCGCCGGCGACGGCGCTCGACCGACGAGGGAATGCCCATGGCTTCCCTGTACTTGGCGACGGTGCGGCGGGCGATACGGATGCCTTCGCGGGCGAGCGCCTGCACGATCTGGTCGTCCGACAGCACGCTGTCCGGGCCTTCCTGCTCGACGAGCCTGCGGATGCGCACGCGGATCGCCTCGGCGCCGTGGTCCTCGCCGCCGTCTCCGGCGGCGATGCGGGCCGTGAAGAAATAGCGCAGCGCGAAGACGCCGTGCGGGGTCGCCGCGCTCTTGCCGGCGATCGCGCGGCTCACCGTACTCTCGTGCAGGCCCGTGGCCTCGGCGACGTCCCGCAGCACGAGCGGCGCGAGACCCGCCGGACCCCGCTCGAGGAAGCCGCGCTGGTGCACGAAGATCGCCCGTCCGACGCGGAGGATGGTCCGCGCCCGCTGCCGCAGCGCACGCACGAGCCAGTTCGCTTCCTGGACACAGCTCTCGACGAAGCGGCGGGCATCGGAGTCGAGGGCGACCGAGGTGAGTTCGGCGTAGTAGGCGCGGTCCACCGCGACCCGCGGGAAGGCGGCCGGATTGAGCTCCAGCGTCCAGCCGTCGCCATCGCGCACCACCACGAGATCCGGGACCGTGAGCCCGGGTTCTTCCGGCGCGAAGCGCGCGCCCGGGCGCGGATCCAGGCCCCGGAGCTCGGCGATCATCTCCTCGAGATCCTCGCGCTCGACGCCGCAGAGGCGGGACAGACGCCGGAAATCCGCGCGTGCGACCAGCTCGAGGTGCCGCAGCATCGCCCGCATCGCCGGATCGAGGCGGTCCCGCTCGGCGAGCTGGAGAGCGAGGCATTCGGCGAGATCGCGCGCCCCGACGCCGGTCGGCTCGCAGCGCTGCAGCGCTGCGCGCGCTTCGGCCACCCGGCCGGCCGGGCAGCCGAGGAGGGCGGCGAGCTCCTCGTCGCTCTCGCGCAGATAGCCGTCCTCGTCGACCAGATCGACGAGCTGCAGGGCGAGGTCGCGCAGGGCGGCATCGCGCACGTCGGCGACGAGCTGGGCGGCCAGATGATCGCGCAGGTCCGGTGGCCGCGTCAGGCGCTGTTCGGCAGGGGGCAGCGCGCTGTCGGCGGCGAGCCGGCTCGTGCTCCGCGCGCGGAGCGTGCGGTCGGCGGCAGGGGGTGGCGCCGGCTGCATCCAGCCGTCCGGATCTTCGCGCGGTCGCGGCGCCGGGGCCGGCGGTCGGGCGGCCACGGCCGGCTCCGGAAGCAGGAGGAAGGGATTGCGGTCGCATTCGCGGGCGAGCGTCGCCTCGAGCTCCGGCCGGGCGAGCTGCAGCAGCCGGATCGCCTGCTGCAGCTGGGGCGTCAGCACGAGGCCCGTCGTCTGCCGCAGTTCGAGACCGAGGCCGACGCCCATGGGATGCCTCAGAACCTGAAGCTCTCGCCGAGATAGACCCGGCGCACGAGGGGATCGGCGACGATCTCGGCGGGCGGGCCTTCGCGCAGCACGATGCCGTCGTGCAGGATGTAGGCGCGGTCGATGATCCCGAGGGCGTCGCGGACGTTGTGGTCGGTCACCAGCACCCCGAGCCCGCGGTCCTTGAGGTGGGCGACGAGATGGCGGATCTCGGCGACGGTGATCGGATCGATGCCGGCGAGGGGTTCGTCGAGCAGGATGTAGCGGGGATCGCTGGCGAGCGCCCGGGCGATCTCGACCCGCCGCCGCTCGCCGCCGGAGAGCGCGAGTGCCGGGCTGCGGCGGATGCGCGCGAGGCCGAACTCCTCGAGCAGGGCCTCGACCCGGGCCTCGCAGCTGCGACGGTCGGGCGTGTGCAGCTCGGCGATGGCGCGGATGTTGCCCTCCACGTCGAGGCCGCGGAACACCGAGGCTTCCTGCGGCAGATAGCCGATGCCGAGGCGGGCGCGCCGGTGCATGGGCAGCCGCGTCACGTCGCGGCCGTCGAGCAGCACCCGGCCGGCATCCGGTGCGATCAGGCCGGTGACGATGTAGAAGGTCGTGGTCTTGCCGGCGCCGTTCGGGCCAAGCAGGCCGACGGCCTCGCCCGGTGCGACGTCGATCGACACGTCGCGCAGCACCCGCCGGCCGCGGAACGATTTGCCGAGCCCGACCGCCGCGAGCCGGCCGGTGGCGGCGGGCGCCGGTCGTGTCGGCGGCCCGGCGAGCGCCCGTTCGACCGCGACCGCGTTCATCCGTCCTTCGCCTTCGGCTTGCCGGGCGAAGGCTGGAAGAGCGCCCGCACGCGTTCGCTGCCCGCCGCCTGCACGACCGCGGTCTGCCGGCGCAGATCGATGTCGAGGCGGCCGCCGCGCACCACGTCCTCGCCGCGGGCGAGCACGACCGAGCCTTCGAGGACGATGGTCCCGGCGACCACGTCGTAGACCCCTTGCTCGGCCTGCGCGCTCTCCTGCGGCGAGGCGATCACGACGTGGCCTTCGGCCTCGATCCGCCGGATCGCGTTGCCCGTCGCGCCTCCGTCCCCGAGGTCGTAGTGGACGGTCAGCCGGTCCGCCCGCAGCGTCACCTCCCCCTGCACGGCCTCGACATTGCCCGAGAACACCGCCTGCCGCTTCGCCTGCTCGACCGTGAGCCGGTCCGCCGCGATCTCGATCGGCAGCGTCGAATCGTGGGTGGCGAGCCCGGTCTGGGCCGCGGCCGGCGCGTGGACCGCGAACAGCAGGACGAGGAGCGGCAGGAGCCGGCCGGTCGCGGAACGTCGGAACGGGCAACGGGCGGACACGGCCATCTCCTCAGGCGATCCCGGCGCGCAGGCAGTCGTGGAGGTGCAGCGCCCCGACCGGACGGCCCGCGTCGTCGAGCACGAACAGCACGGTGATCGCGCATTCGTTCATGAGCGCGAGCGCCTCGACCGCCAGCGCCCGGCCATCGATCGTGCGGGGGCTGCGGGTCATGATCTCGGCGACCCGCCGCTGCATGAGATCCGGCCCCATGTGCCGGCGCAGGTCGCCGTCGGTGACGATGCCGACGAGCCGCCCCCCGTCGTCGACCACCCCGACGCAGCCGAGACATTTCCGGGTCATCTCCAGCACGGCTTCCGGCATCGCCGTCGCGGTGCCGACCAGCGGCAGTTCGTCGTCGCGCCGCATGAGCTGCTCGACGCGCACCAGCTGCGCCCCGAGCTTGCCACCGGGATGGAAGACCGCGAACTGGCGCGCGCCGAAGCCCTTGCGCTCGAGCAGCGCGATCGCCAGCGCGTCGCCGAGGGCGAGCATGGCGGTCGTCGAGGTGGTGGGCGCGAGGCCGAGCGGACAGGCCTCGGTGATCTCCGGCAGGACCAGCGCCAGATCGGCCGCCTCGGCGAGCGTGCTGCGCGCGCGGCCGACGATGGCGAGCAGGGGAATGTGGAAGCGCCGGGTGTAGAGGGTGAGGTCGCGGAGCTCCGCGGTCTCGCCGGAATTCGACAGCGCGACCACGGCGTCCTCGGGGGTGATCATGCCGAGATCGCCGTGGCTCGCCTCGGCGGGATGGACGAAGAGCGCCGGCGTGCCGGTCGAGGCCAGCGTCGCCGCCACCTTGCGGGCGATGTGCCCGCTCTTGCCCATGCCGGTCACCACCACCCGCCCGCGGACCGAGGCGAGCAGGTCGACGGCTTCGGCGAAACTCGCTCCGATGTGATCGGCGAGATGCCGCAGCGCCTCGGCTTCCGCCAGCACGACCCGCCGGCCCGCGGCGATCGCGGCGCGTGCGCTCTCGTCCATCTCGCCGGCATCCCTCGGGGTCGCGCGCTCCGCGGCCCGCTGCGACCGTCCCACCCGTTCGGGCACCCTGTGACCCCGCTCGCTGCTCCGCCTCCGCGCCGCCCCCGGCGCGCACGGCGCCGCGAGTATGGGAGCCCGCCCGATCGCCGTCAACGCGACCCGATCCCCGCCCATCGTCCGCCTCACGAATGCGCGAACACGTCGGTGTCGGCGAACCCGAGCAGATCGAGTTCGGCCCGCACCGGCAGGAAGGCGAAGCAGGCTTCGGCCAGATGCCGCCGGCCCTCGCGCTCCAGCATCGCGGCCAGCACATCGCGCAGGCGATGCAGGTAGAGGACGTCGTTGGCGGCGTAGGCGAGCTGCGCTTCGTCGAGATCGGCGGCGCCCCAGTCCGAGCTCTGCTTCTCCTTGGGGAGGTCGACGCCGAGCAGCTCGCGGCAGAGATCCTTGAGGCCGTGGCGATCGGTGTAGGTGCGTGCGAGCTTCGAGGCGATCTTGGTGCACCACACCGGCCGGCAGTCGACGCCGAGCCACTGGCGCAGCACCGCGAGATCGAAACGCGCGAAGTGGAACAGCTTGAGGCACCCGGGGTCGGCGAGCAGACGCACGAGGTTCGGCGCGTCGTAGCGCCGGTCGGAAAAGTGCACGAGGTGCGCCTCCCCGTCGCCGCCCGAGAGCTGCACGAGGCACAGCCGGTCGCGCGCCGGCACGAGGCCCATCGTCTCGGTGTCGACGGCGACGATGTCGCCGAATGCGACGTCGGCGGGCAGGTCGCCCCGGTGCAGATGGATCGTCATCCTTCCGTTCGCTCCTCTCGCAGTCACGGTTATGGGCCCATCCGGTATACATCCGGTTAACGCCGTCGCGACCGGCTGACGCCGCTGCGGCCGATCGCCCCGGCACCGTCCGCACCGCGCGCCGGTGCGGGGCTGGACGCGGCGCCCGGTTTGGGGCATGCAGCGGGCCGGCTCCGCAGGGAAGGGAGGATGGTCGCCATGTCCAGCCAGCTCACGCGTCGCAGCCTGCTCGGCACCGCGGCCGCCGCGGTCGCCGGCGTCGCCGCGCCGGCCGTGCTGCGCGCGCAGACGTTCGAATTCAAGCTGCATCATTTCCTCGGGCCCACTTCGCCGTCGCAGACGAAGATGCTGGAACCCTGGGCGCGGCGGGTGAAGGAACTCGCGGGCGGGGCCGTCCGGATCGCGATCTACCCGAGCATGACGCTGGGCGGACGGCCGCCCGAGCTCATCAACCAGGCCCGCGACGGCGTGGTCGATCTGGTGTGGACGGTGAACGGCTACACGCCCGGTCTGTTCCCGCGTACCGAGGTGATGGAGCTGCCGTTCGTCTACGTCAACGATCCGGTCGCCACCAATCTCGCCATGGCCGACATGTTCGACGACCATCTGCGGGACGACTACGCCGGTGTCGAGGTGATGTTCCTGCACGTGCACGCCGGCCAGGCGCTGCACACCCGCGACCGGCCCGTGCGGCGGCCGGAGGAGTGGGAGGGGCTCAGGATCCGCATCCCGACACGCACCGGTGCCTGGGTGATCGAGGCGATGAAGGCGAACCCGGTCGCCATGCCGGTTCCGGAACTGCCGCAGGCCCTCGCCAAGGGCGTGGTGGATGCGGCGCTCATCCCCTTCGAGATCATCCCGCCTCTGCGGCTGCAGGAGCAGACCCGCTACCAGATCGAGGGTTACCGCGGCACGCGCTTCGGCAACACCACCTTCCAGGTGTCGATGAACGCCGCCCGCTGGGCCTCGCTGCCGGCGGAGATCCAGCAGGCCTTCCGCGCTGCCTCCGATCGCGATTGGCTCGCCGAACTCGGCCGCATCTGGCTCGCCAACGACGAGGCCGGCATCCGCTTCGCCGTCGAGGCCGGCAACGAGCACGTGGTGCTGTCGGAGGAGGAGACCGAGGCCTATCGCCCGTGGCTCGAACCGGTGGTCGAGCGCTGGGTCGAGGACGTCTCGGGCAAGGGCATCGACGGCGCCGCCCTGGTCGCGAAGGCGCGCGAGCGGATCGCCGCCAACAGCGCGGGCTGATGGCGGGATCGCGAGCCGGAGGCCGCCCGGGATTCGCCCGGGCGGCCGGACATGTGATCCGCCTCTGGGCGCTCCTCGGCGGCCTGCTGCTGCTCGCCGTGATGGCGGTCAACGTGTTCGCCGTGGTGCTCGGCATCTTCGGCTCCTCCTTCCCGGGCGACTTCGAGCTCACCGAAGTGGGCGTCGCGGTCGCCGCCTTCGCCTTCCTCCCCTATGTCCAGCTCGTCGAAGGCAATGTCACGGCCGACATCTTCACCGAGCGGGCGGGTCCGCACACGCTCGCCCTGTTCCGCGTCCTCGCGTCGACCGTGGCCCTGCTGTTCGCGGCACTCCTCCTGTGGCGCATGTCCGAGGGCATGCTCGACCAGCGCGCCTACGGTTACGTGACGGCGGTGCTGCAGTTCCCGATCTGGATCGGGTTCGTGCCGGCGCTCGTGTCGCTCGTGCTGCTGTGCGTCGCGGCCGCCCTCACCCTGGGCGACGCGATCTCGGATCTGTCGCGAAAGGACGCGAGGTGACCGATCCCGTCGGCCTCGGGCTCCTCGGCCTCCTCGTGCTGGTGGCGCTGATCGCCATCCGCATGCCGATCGCCTACGCCATGATCCTCGTCGGCGGCATCGGCACGACGCTGGTCGACGGCCCCGGCCGCATGCTCTCGCAGCTCAAGACGCTCGCCTGGGGCCAGTTCGCGATCTACGACCTGTCGGTCGTGCCCATGTTCGTCTTCATGGGGGCGCTCGCGGCGGAAGCCGGCCTCAGCCGGGCGCTCTTCCGCGCCGCCTCGGCCTGGCTCGGACGGTTCCCGGGCGGCACGGCGATGGCCGCGATCGCCGCCTGCGCCGGCTTCGGGGCGGTGTGCGGCTCCTCGCTCGCGACCGCCTCGACCATGGGCCGGGTCGCCCTGCCGGAGCTCCGCCGCTACCGGTTCGAGCCCGCGCTCGCGACCGGCGTGCTGGCGGCCGGCGGCACCCTCGGGATCCTGATCCCGCCGTCGGTCGTGCTCATCATCTACGCCATCATCGTCGAAGCGAACATCGTCACCATGTTCGCGGCCGCGCTGGTGCCGGGTCTGCTCGCGGTGCTGCTGTTCCTGCTCACGACCGCCCTCTACGTCCGGCTCCGTCCCGAGGCCGGTCCGCGGGCGGAGCGACCCGCGCGCGACGAGCTGGTCGCGGCGACCCTCGGCGTGCTGCCCGTCTTCGGCATCTTCGGCCTCGTGCTCGGCGGCATCTACGCCGGCTTCTACAATCCGACCCCGGCCGCCTCGGTCGGCGCCTTCCTCGTCCTCGTCTACGGCGTGCTGCGCCGGACGATCGGCTGGAGAGAGACGGTCGGCGCACTCTTCGAGACCGCCCGCACCACCGGCATGATCTATCTGATCCTGCTCGGCGCCGAGCTGATGAAGATCTTCGTCTCCCGCGTCGGCCTGCCGCAGGCGACCGCGGAGTGGGTGCTGGCCTCGGGGCTCGCGCCCATGGCGGTGCTGGTCGCACTCCTCGCCGCTCTGATCCTGCTCGGCTGTCTCATGGACAGCCTCAGCATGATCCTCCTCGTCGTCCCCTTCTTCTGGCCGGTGCTGGTCGACATCAACGGCGGACTGTGGCAGGCGGCAGAAGGCGCCGGCTTCGGCCTCTCGACCGAGGATCTCAAGATCTGGTTCGGGATCCTCGCCCTCGTCGTCGTCGAGCTCGGCCTGATCACCCCGCCCGTCGGCATGAACGTGTTCGTGATCTCGGCACTCGCCCCGGACGTGCCGATGCGCGCCATCTTCAGGGGTGTGGCGCCTTTCTTCTTCGCGGAGCTGGTCCGGGTCGCGCTGCTGCTGCTGTTTCCGGCGCTCACCCTGTGGCTGCCGCGGCTGTGGAGCGGCTGACCCGGCCCGTCGCGGCCCGAAGCCATCCTCTTTGAGCACGCCGGAGATGCGACCGCGGGCCGGGACCGGCCTCGGCCGAGGGAACGCGTCCACCGTCGGCCATGCGCGCGGGCCCGCTGCCGCGCGGGCCCCGGCGCCGGTAACAGGATCCTCGCGGATATGGTGCCCAGGAGAGGACTCGAACCTCCACGGCCTTTCGGCCACTGCGACCTGAACGCAGCGCGTCTACCAGTTCCGCCACCTGGGCCGGCGGCTCCGCCGGGAGCGACGCGGATCTAGGACGCGGCCGGGGCCGCGTCAACCGTGCGCATCGGCCTTCGGCCGCGCCGGGGATGCCGCACCGGGGCGTCCGGACACGTTCCGCGCGGCCGGACCGGCACCGTTCGCCCCCCGGCCGGGCCCGCCGCCGGGGCCACCGCGTCGCGCGAGACGCACCCCCTCCCGCTCGCGCGATCTTTGCTCTAGGAAGGTTCGCGAAGCGGAGGGGAACGATGCCGTGAGGCCACGCAGCGGGCCGGACGTCCAGCAGTGCCTGCGTGCCGGGTTGCTCGGTCTGCCCATGCCGGGAAGGGAGTCGGGCCTCGCGGAGGCGCCGGCCGGCTACGCGGCCGGACCCAACGAGAGCGCGATGCTCGGCATCGGCCGGCTGCCCGGTCTCGCCGACCCGGAGGGGGCCTTCGAGACCGGGCGGGCGCTGCGGCTGATCGCGCGGCTTCTGGACCGGGCCGGCGCGCCCGGGGCGGTCGGCCTGCAGTTCCGCGACAATCTGGCGGCGGCGATCCTCGCCCATCGCGGGCGCGGCGACGGCCGTCCCTGGGGTGCCGCCGACACGGTCGACATGTTCATGGAGATCTACGCCCGGGTGCTCGGATCCGCGGGCCGCGACTTCGACATCGTGCGCCGCACGCTCCTGGACTACGCCCGCGGCCGGGCGGAGGGCCCGCTCTCGACCCCGGCCGGACGAGGCCCGGGACGGCTCCGGGCGATCCTGCAGGGGACCCGCGCCGCGAGCCTCTGAGCTCAGAAGCTGGCGAGCACCTGCCGCAGGCCCGCGCTCGCCGGATCGTCGATCGTCCCGCCGACGATCTCGGACAGGGTCAAGGGCCGGCCGTAGTAGGCGCGGTTCGCTTCCTCGTCCGGGAGAATGGCCGTCCCCTCGACCGCGAGGCTCGCGAACAGACCCTTGGCGCGTGCGAAGAAGTAGGCGTCCTCACCGAAGTTGAGCGTGGTCCCGGCGCCGATCCCGGCACCGACCGGACCGAGAGCGCCCTTGGCGCCGGCTCCGACCTTGAACCTCGACGTCAGCACCTTGCGCACGGCCGCCTCGCTCATGAGGGTCGTCACGAGATCGACGGCCTGGCCACCGAGCTGCAGGCCGACGCTGCCGCCCACGACCCGGACGAAGATCGGCGGGCTCCACGCGCCGGACTGCACGTCGCGCACCAGCATCACGCCACGCCCGTAGGATCCGCCCACGACGAAGCCGCCCTCGAGCATGTCCGGCACCACGACGACGCCGTAGGCATTGCGGACATAGACGGGCATGGCCCGGAAGTTGGGATCGTCGCCGAAGTCCTCGAGCAGCAGGCGTGCCCGTTCGACGATGCGCTGCTCGGCCGTCGAGGCCGCGGCCCCGGTGACCGCCGTCGCGACCAAGCAGACTGCCAGAACCGCGCCGAGCCAACGCATGACCTGTCTCCCAGCGGACCGCGGACCGCAGCATCCGCGCCGCCATCACCTACCGGCCCGGGGCGCGAAATCAAGGCGGGCACGGCAATGCCGCCGGGTCGACCGTGACGCGTGTCGCCGCAGCACGTCAGTAGGGCAGCAGGATGTCGAGGATCTGGGCGCCGTAGCGGGGCTGCTGGACATCCGTGAGCTGGCCGCGCCCGCCGTAGCCCACCCGGAGCTCGGCGATCTTGTCGTGCCCGATCGTGTTCCGCGGCGAGATGTCCTCGGGCCGCACCACGCCCGCGACGTAGATCTCGCGCACCTCGTAGTTGACCCGCACCTCCTGCCGCCCCTGGATCACCAGATTGCCGTTCGGCAGTTCCTGCACGATCACCGCCGCGATCCGCAGCTGCACCTTCTCCTCCCGGTCGACGGCGCCCGTACCCTTGTTCGACATGCCGCTGTCGAGATTGACGAGGGAGGAGGGGGTGAGCGGGTTGGCGTCCGAACTCGGCAAGAGCTTCTGCAGCTTGTTCTCGAAGCCGAGCAGGTCGCCGAGCCCCATGTCCTCCGCGTTCTTGCGCGTGCGCACGGTCTCGTTGCTGAGCTGCGCCCTGTCGGAGATCGTGACCTCGACCGTGAGGATGTCGCCCACGCGGCGTGCCCGCTGGTCGCGGAAGAAGCCGCGTGCGCCCGACCGCCAGAGGCTGTTGGCGCCGGCCGCGATCTCGGGCTCGGGGCGCGGCATCGGCAGGCTCACCGGCCGCCAGTCGGGGCGTTCGACCGGATTCTCGATCGGCGCGAGCTCCGGCGCCCGGCCGACCTGCGACAGGCGTTCGAGGGTGTTGCAGGCCGCGAGCGGCACGAGCCACAGGACGAGGAACAGACGCAGGATCGGCGCAGGTGCGAGGCTCACGGCAGGCTCCCCCCGACCTTCACGCGCCGCGGCCCGACCACCAGTCCCCGGAAGGTGCGCCGGCTTTCGGGGTTGACGAGGCGGACGGGTTCCCCGAGCGCTCCGTCCTCGAGCGCGGTGGCGAGCCCGACCAGCTCGAGACCGGGCACCGCGAAGACGGCGGTCACGGTCTCGCCGCGCCGGACGAGACGCGCCTCGGCCAGATCCACCCGGGAGACCGGCCGGCCGGCAGCGAGCCGTCGCCGCGCCTCGCGCCCCTCGAGCTCGGACGGGTCCGTGACCGCGTCGGCAGGCAGTCTCGCCTCGGGGAACCAGACCGTCTCGAACATCTGCCCGTCGAGGACGACGCCGCGGGGGACGGTCGAGCGGGGCACGGCGACCGGGCGCAGCCGCCGCACCTCGCCGACCAGCCGCAGCCGGCTGCTTTCTCCGGTTTCGAGCCGGGCGTCGACGACCGCCGTGATCCGCCCGGACGCTTCGTCGGTGCGCAGTTCCGCGAGCCGCAGCCGGGTCGGCACGGTCGCCGGATTGTCGAGTGGCAACCGCGGGACGAGCCACTCGATCTCGGTGCGTGTGTCGACCGGTGCCGGCGGCAGTCCGGGCATGACGATGCGGTCGAGATGGGCACCGGTCAGCGGTTCGCCGGGGGCCAGGACGAGCTCCGTCGCGACCGCGGGCGCACGGGGTGCGCACACGGCCGCAACCAGGATCAGGAGAGCGAAGAGGAGCGGCATCGTCTATCTCAGCTGGGTGACGGTCTGCAGCATCTGGTCGGAGGCCGAGATCACCTTCGAGTTCATCTCGTAGGCGCGCTGGGCCGCGATCAGGGCGGTGATCTCCTGGACGGGGTTGACGTTCGAGCTCTCGAGGAAGCCCTGCTGGATGGTCCCGTAACCGTCGCTGCCCGCGGTCCCGAGCAGGGCCGGGCCCGAGGCTTCGGTCTCGACCAGGAGGTTGTTGCCGATGGCCTCGAGGCCCGCCGGATCGACGAATGTGGCGAGCTGCAGCTGGCCGAGATCCACCATCGCCACCTGTCCCTGGACCTTGGCGCTCACTCCGCCCTCGGCGTTGATCGAGATCTCGATCGCATCGGCCGGGATGGTGATGCCCGGTGCGACGGTGTAGCCGTCGGCGGTCACGATCGTACCCTCTGGCGAGAGCTGGAAATTGCCGGAGCGGGTGTAGGCGGTGTCGCCGTTCGGCAGCTGCACGACGAAGAAGCCGTCGCCCTGGATGGCGAGATCGAGCGGGTTCTCGGTGTTCACGAGGTTGCCCTGCTCGTGGATGCGATAGACCGCGGCGGTCTTGACGCCGAGACCGAGCTGCACCCCGGCGGGTACGATGGTCCCGTCCTGCGACGAGGTGGCGCCGATGCGCCGCTGGCTCTGGTACAGCAGGTCCTGGAACTCCGGCCGCCGGCGCTTGAAGCCCGTCGTGGTCATGTTGGCGATGTTGTTGGCGATCACCTCGACATGCAGCTGCTGGGCCATCATGCCGGTGGCGGCGACACTGAGCGATCTCATGGCGTCTTCCTCTGCATCCGGAAGCTCCGCGGTCAGCTCGCGGTCGTGGTCTCGCGGATCACGCGCCGGTCGAGCTCGTGGTGGGTCTCGATCATGCGCTGCACCATCTCGAAGGCGCGGGTGGTGTCGATCAGTCGCGTGAGCTCGGCGACCGGCTGCACGTTGGAACCCTCGAGCATGCCCTGCACCAGACGGGCGTCGGCCGACGGCTGCGGGGCCTGATCGGTCCGGAACAGCCCGTCGCCGATCCGCTCGAGGCGTGCGGGGTCGGCGAAGGTGACGATCTGCAGGCGGGCGAAGGGCCCGCTCTCGACCGAGAGCGTGCCGTCGCTCGCGAGCTCGACGCGGGAGCTTCCGGCCGGGACGGTGACCGGGGACCCGTTCTCGTCGAGAAGCGGCTGGCCCGTGGATGTGACGATCGTGCCCTCCGGGTCGAGACGGAACCGGCCGCTGCGCGCGTAGGCGGGGCCGTCCGGCGTCGCCACGGTGAAGAAGCCGTCTCCCGAAATCGCGAAGTCGAGGGGATTGCCGGTGGGCGTGAGCGCTCCGTCGGACATGTCCCGGAGCCGGCCCACCTCCTGCACGAAGGCGAGCCGGCCCGGCGGGCCCGCCGGTTCCCAGACGGTCTCGAAACGGATGCGTTCGGCCTTGAACCCGGGCGTGTTCACGTTGGCGAGGTTCTGCGCGACCACGGTCATCCGCCGCGCGAGCGCCGTCTGTCGGGAGAGAGCGATGTAGGCGGTCGTGTCCATGCCTCTGTCCGCTGGTCGGCGGGATGTTCCGCAGGTTCCCTAGCAAGTCCCGGGCCAGACGATCCCGGGCATCGTCGGGGAGGACCGTGCGCTCCGGATCCTGCCCGCCGCCCGGCATCCGTTGCCGCCGGCCCGGGCCGAATCTGCCGGGTGAACGGAAAGAAATCGTTAACCTGAGGCTGCTAGGACCGGGGCGGGACAGACGGACGCGCGAGGAGCAGGGCGATGGCCGACAAGCCGGAAGCTGGCGAAGAGGAACCGCAGAAGGGCGGCAGGCTCAAGCTCGTCGTCTTCGCCGTCGCCGGGCTGCTGGTGCTGGGCGGCGGCGGGGCGGGCGCAGCCTGGTTCTTCGGCCTCTTCGGCGGCAGCACGGACGCCGCCGAGGCGGCCACGGACGCGGCGGCGGCCGGGGAACACGGCGCAGCGGAAGAGCACGGGGCGGGCGGGCACGGCGGAACCGGGGAGAAGGGAGGCGCCGGCCGCACGGGCGGCGTGCCGACCGTGGCCTTCCTCGAACTTCCGGACGTGCTGGTCAATCTCCAGTCGCCCGGGCAGCGCATGCGCTACCTCAAGCTCGCGCTCGCGCTCGAGGTGGAGGACGAGGCGGCGGCCGAGGCACTGCGGGCGCTCACCCCGCGCATCATGGACAGCATCCAGCTCTATCTGCGCGCGCTGACGGTCGACGATGTCCGGGGCGCGATCGGCATGGAGCGCCTCAAGCAGGAAATGACCGCCCGCATCAACCGGGCGGTCGCGCCCCTGCGTGTGAGCGGCGTTCTGGTCAAGGAGATGCTGGTGCAGTAGGGCGCAGGGCGCGAGGGGATCATGAGCGATCCGGAGAAGTCGCGGGCCGACGAGGACCCGAACGAGAAGCTGGCCGCCGAATGGGCGGACATGGCGGGTGTCGACGGCTCCGGGGAGGACGACGACGGATTCGACGCGGCGGAGGCGCTCGCCAGCGAGTGGGCACAGATCATCGGCCGCGACGATCTCGGCGGCGCAGGACCGCCCGCGGAGGACGACCTGCCGGCCTCGGGCGGCCGGGTGCTGACGCAGGACGAGATCGACAGTCTGCTCGGCTTCGACGACGGTCACGAGCGGGGCGAGCAGACCGGCATCCACCTCCTCGTCAACTCGAACGAAGTCACCTACGAACGGCTGCCGATGCTCGAGGTCGTTTTCGATCGCCTCGAGCGCATCATGACCACGAGCCTGCGCAATTTCACCTCCGAAAACGTCGATATCAATCTCGACAACATTACGGCGCAACGCTTCGGTGACTATCTGAATGCCGTGCCTCTGCCGGCGATGATCGCGGTGTTCCGCGCCGTCGACTGGGACAACTACGGCCTGATCACCATCGACAGCTCGATGATCTACGCCATCGTCGACGTCCTGCTCGGCGGGCGGCGCGGCACGGCGCCGATGCGGATCGAGGGGCGACCCTACACCACCATCGAGACGACGCTCGTGGAGCGTCTCGTCCGGCTCATTCTCACGGATCTCCAGACGGCCTTCCAGCCGATCGCTCCGGTCGAGTTCCGCTTCGAACGCATCGAGACCAATCCGCGCTTCGCGGCGATCGCCCGGCCCGGCAACGCCTGTGTCGTGTTCAAGATGCGGATCGAGCTCGAGGACCGCGGCGGGACCGTGGAATTCCTCCTGCCCTACGCCACGCTGGAGCCGGCGCGCGATGTGCTTCTCCAGATGTTCCTCGGCGAGAAGTTCGGTCGCGATTCGATCTGGGAGAGCCACCTGAGCCGCGAGATCCAGAACACGGACGTGACGCTCGAGGTGATCCTCGACGAGACGGTGATGCCGTTCGGCGAGACCCTGCGTTTCCGCGAGGGCACGGTCCTGCCGCTCAACGTGCGGCCGGACTCGCTGCTCGTGATCCGCTGCGGCAACGTTCCTCTTCTGCGCGGCCGGGTCGGCCGCGTGCGGTCGCGGCTCGCCGTCGCGATCGAAGAGCGGATCGTCCCGGGAGAAGACAGGTGAGCGAACCGATGGTGGTGATCCCGCTGGCGCTGCTGCTGCTCGTCAACATCGCCTGGTCGATCGCCCTGCACAGGCGACTCTCCTGCCTCGACAGCGACGGCGAGCGGCTGCACGAGTTCCTCGGGGAGTTCGACGCGGCGATCGCGCGGGCGCGGGAGGCGGTGGCCGGGTTCCGGCAGGAGGTCGGCGATCTCGTCGCCGAACTGCGTCGCCAGACGGAGGGGGCGCGGCTCAGAAGCGAGCAGCTCGGCCGGCTGTGCGAAGGCGCCGAGCGTCTCGGACGAAGGCTCGAGCTCGCGATCGAGCGTGCGGCGCGCGCGCGCGCGGATGTCGAGACGCCGTACCCGACCGCCCCCGACGCCGTCGTCGACGAGAGGGTGACAGGCGCGGCGCCGGCCGCGCGGCCGACCCGCACGGCGGGCCCGACGGGGCGGGAGCGCGGGACGGCGCGAGAGGCCGGGAGCCGGACGCTTCCCCGCGAGCTCGAAGCGCTCCTCGCGCGGCTTCGCTGAGCCGGAAATGCGGCTCGCGCCCGACATCGCGGTCCGGAGCCTCGCCCGCCGTCTGTTCCGGTGCAGGCTCGCCACGGCACTGCCGCTGCTCGCCGCCGTGCTGTCCGGAACGGCCCTTCTCTACGGGCTCGCGACGCTCGCGCTCTCGCCTCCGCGGTCGCCGGACAGGGCGGAGGCCGCTCGGGATGCGGCCGTGTCGGGCGCTCTCCGGGTCCCACCGTCGCAGGAGGCCAGCGCGGTCGAAGCGCGGCTCGAACCCTCGGCGGGCCCCGCGTCCGGCGAATCCGGTGCCGGCGGGGACGATGCGAGCGCCGGAGGTTCGGGACCGTCCGCGGATCCCGGCGATGCTCCGGCTCCGGTCGACGCCGGGTCCCGGGACGTGGACGCGGAGCCTTCGACCGCCACGGACCGGGCACCGGACGACGACACGCTCGCCGACATCGTCGAGGCCGTTCGTGCCGAGCGGGAGAGGCTCGCAGCGGCGCGGGCCGAGCTCGACTTCCGGGAGGACGCGCTGCGGGAGCTGGTCCGCGCCACCGAAGAGCGTCTCGCGCGCATGGAGGCGCTCGCGTCGAAGCTGGAAGAGCTGCTCGGACAGATCGACGCCGAGGAGGAGGCGCGTCTGCAGAGCCTCGTCGCCCTCTACCAGGCCATGAAGCCCAAGCAGGCGGCGGAGATCTTCGACCGCCTCGAACTGCCCGTGCTGCTCAGGGTGGTCCGGCGGATGCGGGAGACGAAGCTCGCACCGATCGTCGCCGCGATGCAGCCGGAAAGGGCGCGGGAGCTGACGCGCGCGCTGTCGCAGCCGGTCGACCTGCCGCAGCCCGACTAGCGGGTGCACTGCGCGCAGGAGCGCCACCGAACGCGGGCCGGGGAGCAGCGTCGGTGGTCCGGGAGCGCCGGCTCGGGTCGCCGGCCATCGCGCCGCCGCGAAGGCGACTTGCCGGACCGCGACATGCGCCGCGACGAGCGACGGTTCTCCAGGCTTCGGCGCACTGTCGTGCGGCCTTCCTTCGCGGTTCCTGCCGAGACGACGGCACTCCCGGACGCCTCCGCAGCGGGCCCGCCCCAAATGGGTCCCCGCCGTTCCGCGCTCCCGGTCCGGAAGATGGCGAGGTCCGTTAGGCGATGCCGGATCGTCGCCTCCGCCGCCCATGCGGGGCGGGGGCGGGCGGGCAGGCGCCGTCTCCGGGGGGACGCCGCGCCGGGGGGTGGGGGGGGGGTGCGGTCCGACCGGCCGCCGCATGGCCATCGACGATTCGGGTCGGGCGCGGCCTCCGCGTTGCTCCGGCAAACGACGGCGCGCCTGCCGCGCAAGTACGGCATCGGGCGGCGCGCGGGTCGTTCGCGCGGGCGATCCGGGAGGGCTGCCGACGTCCCCTCGGGTCGGAGCTCGAAAGCGCCCGCGGCGTTCCCGCCCGGCCGCCGTACGACCGCGTCGGACCTGCGGTGGTCGTGTCGGCCGGCCCGGCCCCGGCGGCAGGTCCCCACGCCCGAGCCTCCCGGTCGACGTGCAAGGGACGTGCCGGCCCGGGGGCGGCTTGCGGGCAACGCGGGCCACGGAGGTTCTGACCATCGGCAGGTTGGCGGACGGTCGGGCAATGCGGCCACACGAGCGGGTCCGGACACCACGACCCGCGGGCGCGGGACGACGGGCGTCGCCACAGCAGCTTCTCCGCTTCCGGACCTGTGCCCTGTCCCGGGCGGAAGCCGGCTTCCGTTGCGGCCCTGCGACCCCGGGGCGGATCGGCACCGGCGATGGCCGCCGCGACGTTGGCATCCATACTGGCGGGACCCGAGCGACCGTGTCGGCGAACGGGCGTTCGGCGACGGTCGTCGTAGCGGAAGCTGTTGTCGAGCCCGGTGGAGAGCCTGCGCATGCAGGCGGTGCGGGCGAGCCTGGCGGGAGGTCCCGCGGCGACGAGGCGCTGGCTGCGCTCGTGGACGACGGGGGTCCGGTAGAGGGCGGTGCGGCTTCCGCGTACAGCGCGCGGCGGATGGCGGCGCGGCCTCGCCGGCCCGTGCGCCGACCGTGCACGACGCCGCAGTCCCGATCGATCCGGGCGATGCCGACGATGGCGGCGATCCTGCGGCGATCGAAATCTGCGAGGTCGGGAAGCCCGGCGACGACGCGGCCGATGGTCCTGCGAACACCGCGGCCCGGGAGGTCGTGGCCGCTGCGCCGCGCGGGCGAGCGACGCCGGATCGCGTCGGGGTCCCGCCCGTTGGTGATGCGGTCGATCGGCAGCCGGGCGAGGTGGGCGTCGAGGTGCTTCTGTGGGCGTCCGGTGCGGGGTGGTGACGGCCGTTTGCCCGAGCCGGAGATGATGGCGATCCGGCGGAGGCGGATGACTGTCGCGACGAGCGGGCGGGTGCGCTCGTCGGCGACGGCGCGGGGCCGGATCGGACCTGCCCGGCGAAGAGGCCAATGGCCGCGGCGGCGGGCGCGTCGGGCCCGACAGGCAGCCGATGACGCGGGCGGGGCACGAAACCGGCCATGGGCGACGACGGCGACGGGCAGGCCGGCATAGGCCGCCGCGGCGGCGAGCGCGATCCCGCAGCCCCGGGTGCCCTCGGGCGCGACGGGACCGGGGCGAGCCCGGGCAGGGGCGCGACGAATTCGTCCGGGCCTTCGCTTCCGGCGCGCCACGCCGGAGGCGGATCCGAAGGAAGCGGGTGGAGATCTCGCCGGTCCCCGGAGACGTCGATCCCGGCGAGGAGGGAACGCTGTTCCACGACCGGTTCTCGCGCGGCCTCGCCCGGCGGCCCGAATGACTGTACGTGTTTCTGCCGCAACGGAAGGACCGGGCGCCGTGTCCGGCCGGCCGCGGGCCGGACCATCCGAAGCCCTTCCGGGCTCCCGTCCACGGACAGCCTCGCCGGTTTCGTCCCTCACGCCAACTCCGGGATACGAGGCCCGACGGGGCCCGGTCGGACGGTGGGCGGAACTCGGGGGTCCGCGGAGCCGGAGATCGGGGCGGCGGAAGGGGGAACCGCGGCCGATGGTCCTGCCAACGCCCGGGCCGGGTCGCCTTCGCGTCGCCACCGACCCCCCGACCCGGCCGCGCGTCCCGCTGGCGGCGGCGGGACACGGGGGGCGGACGACCTCGTGCCGGTCCGTCCGCGGTGTCCGGCGGGATCCCACCGGGCGGCGGGCGGGGCGGGGGATGGCGGGCGATCGCCCGGAGGGGGCGCCCGCTTCGCGACCGCCACGGCTGCCTCGGGTCGGCCCGCGGGCCTCGGAGCCGGGGGCGACGGCGCCCGCCGTCCCGGTGGCGGCGGCGCAGCCCGGCACCGGGCCCCGGTGACATCCGCACGCAGCCGGCCGCCGGGTCCGGTGGTGGTGCGGGCGGGGGCGTGGCCCCCGGGTTCAGAGGCGGAGCGGATCGCAGCCGGCACCGCCGGCGCGCAGCGCCGCGCACAGCCGTTCCGCTTCCCCGCCCTCTGCGATCGGCCCGACGAGCAGCGGCTGCGGGCCCGGCTCCGCCGCCTTCAGCCGCGCGAGCCCGCCGAGCTCGGCCGGAAAGCGCCGCTGCAGCTGCCGCCAGGCGGCCGCCGCCCGCGCCTCGTCGCCGTAGAGCCCGAGTCTCAGCACCCACTCGCCGACCGGCAGCGCGCCGCGCGCCGCATCCCCGGCCGCGAGCGCGACCGCCGGCAGCGCGCCGCCTCCGGCCGGGCGCGGCGCCCCGTCCCGTACCGGCACTGCGGCCGCCGGCCCGCCGGCGCTCCGCGTCCCGGAAGCCGCCGCGCCGTGCCCGGGAGCCGCGGCGGGCGGGGCGGGATCGACCCTGTCGGACACCCGCGGCCGCACCGGCGGCAGCAGCGCCGCAAGCCGCGCCGGCCGCCGGTCGCCGCCCGCCACGAGCCGCAGCACGGCGAGATTGCCCGCCACCGCCGCATCGTCGAGATCCACCCGCATCAGCCGCGCCGCCGCCTCCAGATCCCCGGCGAGACCGAGCACCAGCGCCAGGTTCTGCCGCCCCTGCCGGGTCGACCCCGGACCCTCGGCGAGCGGCCGCAGCAGCGCCTCCGCCTCCCCGAAACGCCCCGCGAACGCCAGCGCCAGCGCCAGATTGTGCACGAGCCGCAGGTCCGAGGGCGCCTCCCGCCGCGCGCCCTCCAGCACCGCCACCGCCGCCTCCGGCCGCCCCGCCTGCACCAGCGCCACACCCAGCAGATTGGCCACCTCCACCCCGCCCCCCGCATCGAGGAGCGGCCGCAGCTGCCCGACCGCCACCTCCGGCCGGCCGAGCGTCAGCATCGCCCGCGCGAAACCGAGCGCCGCCGCCACCTCACCCGGCCGGCGGTCGAGCACCGAACGGAACACCTCCGCCGCGTCCCGCGCCCGACCCAGCGCCAGCAGCGCCCGGCCGTAGAGCACCGCCGCCCGCACCTCCCCGGGCCGCAGCCGCACCGCCTGCTCCAGAAGGCCCGCCGCCGCCGACGCCTCGCCGCGCTCCAGCGCCAGCGCCCCCATCCGCAACAGCCGCGCCCCGCCCTCTTCCGCCACACCGCCGGCGACACCCGCCCCGGACCCCGGACCCACGCCCTGCGGACCCGCGGCACAGCCCACGAGCAGCAGAAACAGCCCCAGAACCCCACGCCGAAGCCAGCCACGCACCCGCACGCACCCCACACCACGGCTCCGACGCCATCCTCCCCCGACTTCCCCAATTTTCCGTTAACGCCGCCTCAGAACGTGCCCGGATACGCCCCGCCGTCGATCAGCAGGTTCTGCCCGACGATGTAGCCCGCCTGCACCGAACACACGAACGCGCACAGCTCGCCGAATTCCCGCGGCGTGCCGAACCGCCCCGCCGGTATCTGCCCCTCGAGCCGCCGCCGCAGCTCCTCCGGCGCGATCCCCAGCTTCGCCGCATTGTGACGGATGTTCGCCTCCAGCCGCGCGGTCGCGAACCGCCCCGGCAACAGATTGTTGATCGTCACCCCGCGACCCGCCACCGCCCGCGCCAGGCCGGCGACGAACCCCGTGAGCCCGCTCCGCGCCCCGTTCGACAGCCCGAGCTCGGCGATCGGCGCCTTCACCGCACTCGAGGTGATGTTCACGATCCGACCGAAACCCCGCTCCAGCATCGGATCGATCACCGCCCGGATCATCGCGATCGCCGTCAGCATGTTGGCGCGGATCGCCGCGATCCACTCCTCCTCCCCCCACTCCCGGAAATCCCCGGGCGGCGGACCGCCGGCGTTGTTGACCAGAATGTCCGGATCCGGACGCACCGCCAGCACCGCCGCCCGGCCCACGGGTGTCGTGATGTCCGCCGCCACCGGCACCACCTCGACCCCGCTCGCCGCACGGATCTCCGCCGCGGTCCGCTCCAGCACCCCGGGATCCCGCCCGTTCAGCACCAGATGGACCCCGTTCGCCGCCAGCGCCTCGGCACAGCCGCGCCCGAGACCCCGGCTGCCCGCACACACGATCGCCCACCGGCCCGCAATCCCCAGATCCACCACAGCCTCCCCTTCGCTCTTCACACCACCGACGCCGCCCCAGCCTCCACCTCCAGCAAAGCCTCCCGCGCCAGACGCAGCGTCACAGAACGACGAGCCGCGAGCGA